>Ga0209517_10001067_pt1 | contig 43318 bp, 22 predicted proteins | sample PeaSoiMetSII2010_FD_187695 | JGI IMG/M metagenome (GOLD analysis project Ga0209517, IMG submission 187695) | Peat soil microbial communities from Weissenstadt, Germany - SII-2010 (SPAdes) (version 2) | ecosystem: Environmental > Terrestrial > Soil > Wetlands > Peat | place: Germany...
TTTGTCGTCAGCCACGAGAAAAGCGAATTTGGCGTGGAGTGGATGCGTTTCGAAGCGGACGCGGCGGTCCCTGATCTCGTCCGGCAAGTTCCGCACGTCGCGTTTGAAGTGGCTGATCTCGCCTCCGAGCTTGCTGGCCGCGAAATCCTGATTCCTCCCAACAGCCCATCCGACGGCGTCCGCGTCGCGTTCATAGTCGAAAACGGCGCGCCCATCGAACTGCTCGAATTCACCGACCCCAACCATCCTGGCCGCCGCCAGCAGAGCAAGATGCTGATATAAAAACCCTCCATCCAAAGCACCTCTTAGAGCGAAGGCGAGCACTTGACACCTTTCAAGAGGTGGCCAGCTAACGAGCGGAGTTCCAGCAAGCAAGCCTTTCCCAACCCCCGCCTCCAAGCCAACCTGACTCCCCGTTTGTCGGCAATGCTGAATTGGGTTCCTGCTAGCTGGTTGTCGCGCAGGTCGAGAGCAATTCAATCGGTCAGTCAAGTCAAGTCGTCAAGTTCAGACGATTGCAGATTATGCGAAGCTGTCACTCTCTAACGCTCAGCGCATCATGCTGGCCCTAAAGAAGTTCATCCCCTGCTACGCTTCCGCACCCTGCATAAAGACGCACACCGCATTATTGGCCGCGTGGATTGAATCGAACATCTTGCTACAACTGGCGTCCGCGCCGTTTGACAAGCAGGATGAGACACTCGTCCCCGAAGCAGGTTCGTGCGTCAACTGTCCGAAGCGAACCGGATTCAACAAGCTACTCTTCCCGGATGTGCGTAAGGATTCCTGTACTTCGCCCGACTGTTTCCGGGCCAAGATCGACGCTTCCGTGAAGAAGACTCTGGAAACCAAGCCGCAGCTCATCCAGATTTCGGCGGCGTGGAATTCCCGCGAAGGCGCTCCCTTGGGACGGAATCAGTATGTCGAATTGGAGATCAAGAAGCCGAAAGCAAACGGTGCAAGCACCAAGCTCTCAGCCGTTCAGAAACCCTGTGACAAGATGACTGAGGCCATCGTCATGGACGGCGGGAAGCGCGGACAGGTCGTCAAGGTTTGTGCCGATCCCGCTTGCCGCACCCACCACCCCAACACGCCTTCTCCGCAGCAAGTCGAGCGGGAGCGGGCAGAGGAACGGAAGCGCATCGAGAAAGAGAAACTGGCCATTACGACTCGCCATCGTGTCTTGGCCACCATCCTCCAACGCGCGTCGGCTCCATTAAAGAAGGCGGACTTGCTGGCGGTTGCCCACTACCTGATCGGCCATCTCTCCTACAGCCAAGTCCCGGTTTTGGCGAAGCGGCACAAGGTAGAGGCCAAGAAGGACTCCGCGTCGGCACAGGAGCTTCTGGCCAAGCAAGTGGGCACCTATGACGAGGCCGAACTCTGCAAGCTGCTTCTGGAAATCAGCCTGCTGGATTCGGCGTATCAGCGATCCACCGCCAGCCGCGACGACGTTCTCATGGATGCCGCCAAACGCTATCGAGTGGATACTGAGAGACTGCAAAAGGCTGTGGCAGAAGAACTTGCAGCGAAACGAGAGAAAAAGACGAAGGCCGGAGCCAAGCCGAAGAACCGCAAGACAGCATAGGCCAATCCCGATTCCCGGCGGAGTGCGAGTTTTCGCACTCCGCCATTTTTTATGGAATTGCGGTCCCGCGCAGCGGTGTCAACGGTCCACAACCCCGACCGTTGAAGCTTCCTTCGGGGAACGCACAACGGGGAACGATTGTGCTCCTATCAGAAGGCCCATTACCCTCCCGTCCCCGATTCTCGGCCTGAACTGTCCGGCAATGGACAGTTGAATCCCCATCCGGACATGTACTGCGCCCGTGAGATGCAGGGTTACTGCCTTATCGTGTTCGGTTTCAATAACTTGTCTCCATCGTTGGATTGGTGTAGAAGTTGCGAACGGTTTTGTGTGATGGATATCGCCCGTCCCGAGTTCAAGCAACGCAAGCGCAGGCGTCAGATTGCCGTGCTGGCTGTGGTCGTCGTCGTCGTCGCGGTCTTGACCTTGGCTGTACACCGGCTGAGGCCGGCGGCGCCGAGTGTGGAACGCGGAACCGTATGGACCGACTCTGTGAAGCGTGGCTCAATGCTGCGCCAAGTGCGCGGCATCGGGTCGCTGATGCCCTCGCAAGAATCCGTTCTGCAAATTCCCGCTGAAACCGAGGCAACAGTATTGCGCATTCGCATGTTGCCCGGCTCGCTGGTCAAAGCCGACACGATCCTTCTCGAGATGGGCAATCCGCAGGTGGAGCAGGCTGCACTGGATGCTCAGCTCCAGTGGAAAGCGGCGGAGGCTGAGTACCAGAGTCAACGCATGAAGCTCGAAAGTGATTTTATGAATCAGAAAGCGGGCGCAGCGACGGTCACAGCGGACTACAACCAGGCGCAGCTGCAGGCGCAGACGGATAAGGCGCTTTACGATCTGGGCGTCATCTCGGGCCTCGCCTACAAGGCTTCGAAAGGCAAGGCGGACGAACTTACCATCCGCAATGGTCTCGAAGATCAAAGCCTTGCGAGCAGCCAGAAGGCGATCGATTCCCAACTTGCCGAACAGCAGGCCAAGGTGGAGCAAATGCGCGTTCTGGCGGACTTGAAGAAGAAACAACTCGATGCTCTGAAAGTTCGTGCTGGAATCGACGGGGTTTTGGTGGAACTACCGTTGCATGTGGGCGAGCACGTTTCTCCAGGAACGATGCTGGCCAAGGTTGTGCAGCCTAATCACCTGATGGCTGAAGTCAAGGTGGCAGAGACGCAGGCGCGCGATGTGCAGATTGGTGAGCCCGCATCGGTCGACACCCATAACGGTGTCATTTCTGGTGTAGTGATGCGCGTGGATCCGGCGGTACAAAACGGAACCGTCACCGTCGACGTCAAACTGACAGGCGAACTGCCCAAAGGCGCACGGCCGGATCTGAGTGTGGACGGCACGATTGACCTGGAGCGCCTGGATAACGTCTTGTACGTGGGGCGCCCGGCATTCGGCCAAGAAAACAGCACCATCAGCCTTTTCAAGCTCGGTCCCGACGGACAAGAGGCGGTTCGGGTTCCGGTCAAAGTGGGTCGAGCTTCGGTAAATTCGATTCAGGTTCTGGACGGATTGCACGAGGGTGACACGGTTGTGCTCTCCGATATGTCACGCTGGGACAACACAGATCGTATTCGGTTGCAAGACTAAAGAAATCGAGGCAGAGAACTTATGACAGAAGCTGGCCGACCCCTGATCCAGATCACCGATCTGACTAAGGTTTTTTACACCGATGAGATCGAAACGCATGCGCTTTCGGGCGTGCACCTTTCGGTGAGCAAAGGCGAATACGTGGCCATGTCAGGCCCGTCGGGCTGCGGGAAGTCAACCCTGCTCTCCATCATCGGATTGCTCGACACTCCCACCGCCGGGCGCTACTTCCTCAATGGCAATGCGGTCGAGAACCTGAACTTTGCCGAGCGCGCCCGCATCCGCAATCAGGAGATTGGGTTCATCTTCCAGAGTTTCAACCTGATCGGAGACCTGACGGTTTACGAGAACGTGGAACTGCCTTTGACCTACCGGCAACGGATGCCCTCCGCCGATCGCAAGAAACGCGTGATGGAAGCCCTGGAGCGGGTGGGCATGGCTCATCGCCTGCGGCACTACCCTTCGCAACTCTCAGGTGGCCAACAGCAGCGCGTGGCTGTAGCCAGAGCTCTTGCTGGCCATCCTTCAATCCTGCTCGCCGACGAGCCCACCGGCAACCTGGATTCGCGAAATGGCGAAGCCGTCATGGAGCTGCTCGGAAACCTGCATCGCGAAGGAGCAACCATCTGCATGGTGACGCACGATCCTCGCTTTGCCAAGCATGCGCAGCGCGAAGTGCATCTGTTCGATGGCAAGGTCGTTGCGGAAGAAGAGCTGAGAAAACTGATGGCCGAAGTCCCGGCATGAACGGCTTGCTCCAAGACGTCCGCTATGCGCTGCGGCAGCTTCGCAAGAGTCCGGGATTCGCCGCGGCCATCGTTTTGACCTTGGCTCTCGGCATTGGAGCGAACACGGCCATTTTCACCATCGTCAATTTCATCTTGCTTCGTCCACTGCCCATCCGAGAGCCGCAGCGTGTTGTGAACCTGGCATATCAGGAAAAGAGGATGGGCGACGGGGCGAGCAACGGTTTTTCGGTGCCCGATTTCGAAGATATCCGCCCGCAGACCACGAGTGTTTTCTCTGGGATTACCGCAGTCGGTGCTTTTCAAATGGAGGGATTGACTCTCAACGGTGAGAACCTGAACATTTGGCCAGCCTACGTCACCGACAATTTCTTCGACGTGATGGGTGTTCAACCCATGCTGGGAAGGTTCTTCAAAACTGTACAAGGCAATTCGAGCGACACCGATCCTGTTTTGGTTCTCAGTTACTCATTCTGGAAGAGGCATTTTGGCGGCGACCGGAACGTCATTGGAACAACCGTCTCTGTGAGCGGTCGGCCCGTTACGATTATCGGGGTCGCACCCGAGGGATTCCACGGCTTTTCGTCCATCCTCGACACACAAGGCTACTTGCCGCTCCGGCTGTATACCTTCAATGGCAGGAAAGATGCGTGGACCAGCCGCGATGCGACTGAGCTTCTGCTACTGGCGCGCATGAAAGATGGAATCAGCATAGCTCAGGCCCAGCCGGTCATGGACGTGATTGCGGCACGCCTGGCTCGAGAATACCCGCAGTATCACGAAGGCATGGCTCTGCATGCCTACCGGCTTCAGTCCACGGGCCCCGACAGTAGCCCGCCCGACCGCACGCTTCCGCTGATGGCCGGCGTGTTTCTCGCCCTTGCGGCCTCCGTGCTCTTCCTGGCGTGCCTGAATGTGGCGAACCTCCTGCTTGTGCGCGCCACCGTTCGGCAGCGCGAGATTGCTGTGCGTGCGGCGTTGGGCGCTGGTCGGGGACGGATTGTGCAGCAGATTCTGATCGAGAGCGGCTTGCTGACTCTGCTGGGTTGCATTTTCGGAATCGGCGTTGGCATGATCGCAGCCCGTCTAATGGGTTCCATTCGTACAGGGTCCGACCTCCCCATCGTTCTCGACTTCCATTTTGATTGGCGCGTGTTTACCTACGGTTTTGGCTTAGCCGCCATTGGTGCGCTGGTTGTCGGAGCAGTTCCCGCGCTGCGGGTTTCGGGCACTAAGCTCGGTGACCTCGTCCACGACAGCAGGCGCTCCGTCGCGGCTGGTCGGCAACGGTTCCGCAGCGCGCTGGTCGTGGCGCAAGTGGCCGGTTCGCTGATGCTGCTCATCGTCGCAGGCTTGTTCGTTCGCAGCCTGCTCAACGTACAAAGCACCGACCTGGGTTTCGATCCGCGGCATGTCATGAACTTCTCGATGGACCCCCACGAGGCAGGTTACAGCGATGACGTCGGCAAGGCGTTCTACCAGAACCTGCTGGAGCGGGCCCGTGCACTGCCCGGAATACGTTCTGCCAGTCTCGCCGCGACCGTCCCGATGGGCTACTACAGCTTCGGGTACCAGGTGAAGATTCCCGGTCGGGATGCTGCCTCGATTGAATGGGTCAGCAGCAATACGGTCTCACCCGGCTACTTTGAAACCATGCAGATTCCTCTGCTGCGTGGGCGCGACTTCGACCGCGGAGACGGGCCCAATTCGCAGGGCGTCACCATCGTCAATCAGGCAATGGTGGAAAAGTTTTCGCCGCACGAAGATCCTCTCGGCAAGCAATTCACCGCCGTAATCGATGGAAAGGACCGCAGTCTCGAGATTGTCGGTGTGGTCAAGAGCAGTCACACAACCAGTCCAAGCGAACCTGCTGGGTCTTACCTCTTCACTACGCTGGACCAGAATTATCTGTCGACCGAAACCCTGCAGGTGCGGACAGCCGGCACGCCGGAGTCTTCGGCTCACGACGTTCTCGCACTGGTGAGAGACCTTGCCCCGTCGCTGCCGGTGTTTGATGTTCAACCCATGTCTCAAGCTCTGAAGACAATCAATGGGCTGTTGCTCTTCCAAATTGGCGCCGTACTCGCCGCCAGCATGGGCACCATGGGATTAATGCTCGCCGTCGTGGGCATCTACGGAGTTCTCTCCTACGCCACAGCATTGCGCACGCATGAAATTGGAATTCGAGTGGCGCTTGGGGCGCAGACTGGCGAAGTGATTCGGATGATCTTGCGTCAAGGCGTAGTGATCGTCGCGGTGGGATTGGCTATCGGAATCCTGGCTGCAGTCGGGATGGGAAGATTGGTCGAGAGCCTGCTTGTCGGTGTGCGCGGAACTGACCCATTAACATACGCCGTTGTTTCGTTGTCGCTGGCATGTGTTGCACTGGTTGCCAGCTATATCCCTGCCCGCCGCGCTGCCAAGGTCGATCCCATGGTGGCGCTGCGCTACGAGTGAGGAGGCTTCGATCGCGATGAACAGCCTACTACAAGACCTTCGCTACGCGCTGCGGCAGTTGCGCAAAAGGCCGGGATTGACTGCCGTTCTGGTGCTCACGCTCGCACTGGGTATCGGTGCCACCACCGCAATCTTCAGCGTGGTATACGGCGTGCTGCTGCGGCCCCTGCCCTACACCGATCCCAACCGGATCATGGCGATCTTCGAAATTACTACCAAGGGCACATGGAACCGGCTCGCGGACCCGAACTTTGACGACTTTCGCGATCAAAACCACAGCTTTCAGGCAATCGCAAAGTACAGTGGCAATATCGCTTCTGTTTTGGGTGCTGCGCAACCGACCCGCACGATCGTTGCAAGCGTCACACCCGATTTTTTCAAGGTCTTCCGTGTTCAGCCAACTATCGGTCGTGACTTCACCGCCGACGACGCGAGAAAAGGTGCCGCCCCTGTCGCTCTTGTCAGCTACGGATATTGGAAGCAGTATCTCGGATCGTCTCAGGATCTTTCACAGTTGCACTTGAAAGTTGATAACGCCATCTTCTCCGTAATCGGCGTCCTCCCGGACGGGTTTCAGTTTCCGCCAGACGTGGGTTTGTGGCTGCCGGCCGATCTTGATGGCGAAAATCCTAGCCGGACCTCGCACAACTACGATGCAGTCGCGCGCCTCCGGGACGGCGTGACTGTTGAGCAAGCGAGCGCGGACATCAGCGCAATCGCGCGTCGCATTCACGATACTTCGAGCGATCAGAACGATTATCTCCTCAAAGATGGAATTGTCGTTCCGCTTCAGGACTCGATAACCGGCGAAGCTCGCCCGGCGCTGCTGGTCCTGCTCGGAGCCGTGGGATTTCTTCTCCTGGTTGCGTGCGCGAACGTCGCCAACCTGCTGCTCGCGCAAGCTTCGGTGAGGATGCGTGAGCTTGCCGTTCGCAGCGCGCTGGGTGCGGGGCGCGGGCGTTTGATTCGTCAATTTCTTACCGAAGCATTCCTGCTCTCGCTTGTTGGTGGCGGCCTCGGCGTACTGGGAGCATTCTGGGGTGTGGCGGGATTAGTTGCGCTGGCGCCGGAAAATCTGCCGCGGTTAGACAGCGTCTCCATCAGTACCCCAGTCCTTGTGTTCGCCTTCCTGCTTTCCACCGTGGTCGCCGCGGGACTCGGAGCATTCACCGCCATGCGGGCAACCTCTGGCGACGTGCGCGAGGGCCTCGAGGAAGGTGGGCGGGGACAAGCGGGTTCTCGAAGCAGCCAGCGGATTGGCAGGGGCATTGTGGCGGCACAGATCGCCGTCACGCTGGTTCTGGGGGTCGGAGCGGGATTGCTCGGGCGCAGCCTGATGAAGGTGCTTGAAGTGAATCCCGGTTTCCGCGTGGACAAAATTGTCACTATGGACGTTTCGCTTCCGGGGGTTGAGTGGACGAATGCGAAAGCCAGAGCAGGTCAGGCGGTTTTCTTTCGCAACTTGATCGACCGGCTCAAACAGATTCCCGGTGTGCGCAAAGTTGGCGCAACCAGCGGCCTTCCGATGGGCGGCGGTCTTCCAGATGGCATGTTTCTGCTCATGACGCAGGATGAGGTTCCCAAGGCTACCAGCCTGGATTCCCTGGCTCGCCAATTCGACGCGCTGTTTCAACAGAAGGAGCGCCTTGGCAATGCGGATTTCTGCGTCGCCACGGACGGATTTTTTCAGACTCTTGGAATCCCTCTTCATCGGGGCCGCATCTTCGACGAGCGCGATGTCGTGGACTCTCCGCACGTGGCTCTGATCAGCGATTCGCTAGCTCGCGAGCGCTGGCCGGGTCAAGACCCTATCGGCCACACCATTGAATTCGGAAACATGGACGGCGACTTGCGCTTGCTGACCATTGTCGGAATTGTCGGCGACGTTCACGAATACGGCCTCGACATGCCGCCGCGTCCCACCGTCTATGTAGATTTGTTCCAACGCCCGCGCGAGGCGATTACCGTAACGATGCTGAGCAATGCCGACACGCAATTGGTCACCTCGGCAGCACGCGGAATCCTGAAGGAACTCAACCCGGAAGTACCCCCGACGTTCCGGACGTTCTCCCAAATCTATTCGGCTTCGCTTGGTTCGCGCAGATTCAATCTCATTCTTATCGGTTTCTTCGCGGTCGTCACGTTGCTGCTCGCTACCGCGGGCGTATTCGGCGTGATGGCCTATTCAGTCAGCCGCCGGACACGCGAGATTGGCGTGCGCGTCGCTCTGGGCGCCCGCTCCCGTGACGTTATGACGATGATTTTGGGTCAGGGATTGCGCACGATCGTTGTTGGTGTCGCCATTGGGCTTGCCGGTTCGCTGGCACTCACACGCACCATCGAATCGCAGCTCTTTGACGTAACGGCCACCGATCCGCTGATTTTCGCCGCAGTGCTGTTGCTTCTGGTTGCGGCCGCGCTGCTGGCCTGTTACGTCCCGGCACGTCGAGCTGGCAAGGTCGACCCCATGGTGGCCTTGCGCTACGAGTGAGGAACTATGAACGCACTCATTCAGGATTTTCGCAATGCTCTTCGCCAGTTGTGGAAGAAGCCCGGATTTACTTTGGTTGCCGTGCTGACGCTCGCTCTCGGACTGACGGCGGTGAGCACGATTTTCGCGGTAGTGGAGACGGTCCTGCTCCGGCCGCTGAACTTTCCTCGCTCCGACCGGATCGTCGTGATCTCTCTGAGCAATGCAGCGCTTGGCCCCGGCCAGAGCGTCGCAACCCTGGGCCAGTTTCAGCGCTGGCAGCAATCGGGTCTACTGCAACGTGCCGCCGCTATTGAGACGAGCGACTATACGCTCCTTGGGCAAGGACGAGCCGAGAAGATATTTGGAGTTGAGGCCACGCCGGAGTTCTTTCAAGTCTTTGGTGTGCAGCCTTTCCTGGGGCGTGGGTTCGTGGCCGGAGACGCTACTCCCGGTCACGACAACGCCGTCGTTCTCAGCCATCAGCTCTGGATGCGATCATTCGGCAGCGACCGCAACATTGTTGGAAAAACGATCCGGACCAGTGACGGCTCGCTCACAGTCATTGGGGTCATGCCGCCGCGATTCGATTTTCCGCGTCTGGCGGATGTACGGGCGATCATGGAATGGGCGCCCGAGCGGACGGAGTTCTGGACTCCCTTGACGATCACCGAGAAGCGGGTACAACAGGGAAACTGGAATTACTACGTGCTCGGCCGTCTTAATGATGGGGTCACAACCGAACGTGCCGCCGAACAATTTCACGGCAGCGCGACGCAACTGTTACGCGACAATGAGGCACAAGATCCGGCTTATCGAGAAGAATTTGAGCGGCTACTGGCGAGTCTCCGAGTGGAGGTTACGCCCTTGCGCGACTCCTTATCCTGGGGGGTTCGCGAGGTCATGTGGATGCTGCTGGCAGCCGTGGGCCTGCTGCTGGCGCTGGTTCTCTTCAATCTGGGGAATCTGCTGCTCACGCGCAATGTTGGCCGGCTCCGCGAATTTGTGGCGCGCGTGACGCTCGGGGCAACGCGTTGGCGGCTGTTCCGGGAAAGCCTCGCGGAGCAAGTTCTGCTGGTTATGGGAGCGGCGATCGTCAGCATGTTGCTATCGGCCTGGGCGCTTTCCGGGATTCGAAGCGTGGCGGCGGAGCGACTACCGCGGCTGTATGAACTGAGCATCGATGGACGCGTCACGACGCTTCTTTTGGCTCTCTCATTCTTGATCTCGATCATGTTTGGGGCGGCGCCGCTCATTGTTCTGCCGAATTCCGCGATTGCTTCCCTGCTTCGGAGTGACGGCCGGATCCTCACCGCAGACCGCCGCACGCATCGGATCAAGTCTGCTCTGATGGCCACGCAGATCGGCGTCTCGGCGGTTCTTTTGATTGGCGCCGGCCTGCTGATCCAGAGCTTCACGAACGTCATGCGAGTCAGTCCTGGCTTTGATCCTCAGAACCTGCTGAGTATTTCCGTATCTCTGAACCCGAAGACAAACGAAGGTCCAGCCAAGAGGGTGGCGCACACTCGTGAATTGCTCGCTGCCTTTCGCAACATTCCGGGAGTGGAATCCGCCAGCGTCGTCAACCACGTCGCCTTGACCGGCGAAACAGACATTCACACTGTGCGCGCTGTCGGGCGCTCTCCGTCGCCCGGAGACAGAAGGGGAGCCGAGTACCGCATTGTGGACGCAGACTACTTTCGGACGATGCGCATTCCCCTGATTGCGGGACGGGAGTTCCGCGAAGACGAGCCGGCAGGATTCGCCATCATCAATCGCAAGATGGCTTCCAATTTGTGGCCGAACGAAGACGCTGTCGGAAAGCAAGTGCGGGATGGCGAGAATCCGCCGGTCACGGTGGTAGGAGTTGTCGAAGATATCCATGACGGTTCTCTGGAGAGCGAACCCAGGATGCAGTTCTATCAGCCGCTCGCAGCCGATCCTTGGAGCGAGGAGTTCATGATCCGCGCACGCATCGATTCTGCGGCTGTCTTACCCATCGCAGAACAAACGGTGTGGCGGCAGGATCCGGAACAATCGGTGAGCCACCCGCAGACCATGGAGCGACTGCTGCAATCGACGACGCTCGACAGGCAGTTTGAAACAAGCCTGGTAGTTGGCTTTGCCGCTGCCGCTCTTTTCCTTGCGACGGTCGGACTGTTCAGCACTGCGTCCTTGTCGGTCACGCACCGTACGCGGGAATTTGGCGTGCGTGTAGCTCTCGGCGCAAAGGGACCGGACCTGCTTCGCCTGGAACTGTGGCGAACTCTCGGCATTGTCTTGGCTGGACTCGCCTGCGGGGTCGCCGCCTCGCTGGCCCTGGCAAGAACAGTGGGAGGGTTTCTCTATGGCGTGACGGCCTGGAGCCCGAAGGTCTACATCGGGGCAATTGTCGTACTGATCACACCGGCGCTAGTGGCGGCGTGGCTGCCGGCGCGCCGCGCTGCCAAAGTCGATCCCATGGTGGCGCTGCGATACGAATGAGAGCGAAGGACTGCGATGACTGGCTTATTCCAAGACGTTCGTTACGCTCTACGGCAGATGTGGAAGAACCCCGAGTTTGCTCTAAGCGCGATTGTGGTACTTGCGCTCGGTATCGGCGCGACCACCGGCATGCTTGCGATTGTGGAGTCGGTGTTGCTTCGTCCGCTGGAGTATCGGCAGCCGGAGCGGTTGCAGGTGGTCGGGGTCTCGGAGAACGGGGAGGAAGACTACGCGTTCGTTTCGATTGCGGACTTCCCTGAAATGCAGCGGAGTCTTCACCACTTCGAGCAACTCGCTGCGTTCAGTAGTTTGCCAGTTCCAGTAGAGACAGATGACGGCACAAACATGCTGCTGGCGCCCGAGGTCAGCACGAATTTCTTTCAGACGCTCGGTGTTTTGCCAGCGATGGGCCGGGCGTTCCGCGAGGGCGACGATGCGCCCGGCGCGAACGCGGCAATTGTCAGCCATGAGTTTTGGCGGAACTCCATGCATGCCAGCAACTCGGTGCTGGGCAGCAAGCTGAAAGTAAATGGGCAACTCTATACGGTAGTGGGCGTAATGCCGCCACAATTTCAGTTTCCGGTCACCCATGGAAAAACAATATGGACGGCATTCCAGCTCACGCCGGATCACAAAACCCGGAACGGCATGTCCGGATTCGAGGTCCTGGGCCGGCTGAGGCCGGGCGCTACGGCGGAGCAGGCTCGTGCCGAAGGCGAAGCCTTCGTACGGAACAAGAAGCCGAGTTCCAGTGACAGTCCTCCTGAGCATTTCTGGGTCTATCCCTACCAGCAGAGCGTTACCGGAGACTCGAAGCCTGGCCTGCTGGTGCTGATGGCGGGCTGCGTGGTGCTCTTGCTGATTGCGGTCGTAAACACGGCGAATCTGCAGATCGCGAGGACCACGGTCCGGCAGAATGAGATTGCGATGCGGGCCGCGTTGGGCGCAACCCGCGCCCGCATTGTCCGCCAAACGGTGATCGAGAGTCTGGTTCTCGCTTTCGCTGGGGCCGCGATCGGATGGGCGATTGCCACGGCATTCGTGGCGGCGGCGCGCCACTTGTTTGCGTTCCAGCCGAGATTTGACGCTTTGCGCCTCGACCCCTGGACCCTGGCTGCATGCCTGCTGGTCACGTTTCTGTGCGGAGTGACGGCGGCGATCGCGCCTTCGTGGCATGTCCTGAAAAGTGGGCGGCACCTGCTGGTTCAGCCGAGCGCGGGAGGACGGATGAGCCGTCAGCATCGGCTCAGCGGATGGCTGGTTGCCGCGGAGGTCGCGCTGAGCACGGTCCTTCTGATTGCCGCCGGGCTATTCCTCCGAACTTTTCGTTCGCTCGAAAACGTTCCCCTCGGCTTCAACCCGGAGAAGGTCACGACATTCCTGCTGTGGGCTCAAGGCGGGAACCGCATTCCCATGCCGCTGAAGGTCGCCACTTATCTGCGCGTGCTGGATCGGCTGGAACATCTTCCCGATGTGGACGCCGCGGGACTGGTCACCTCGCTGCCAGTCGCCAATTTCCAGATGATGGTCGTGTCAGGATTCGCGATCCCCGGTCTTCTGCCTCCTGACCAGAAGCCCGCGCCATCGCTGCACATAACGGCGGTCAGCTCCGGCTACTTCCGGGCGATGGGCATTCCTGTCTCTATGGGACGAAGCTTGTCGGCCAGCGATACAGCGGGTACGCAACTAGTCGGCATTGCGAATCGTGCTCTCGTAGACAAATACCTGCATGGTGTGAATCCGATCGGGCAACAGATCGTTCTCGAGAAGCCAACTGGAATTCTGCAGCCCATCACGATCGTAGGTGTGTCGGGAAACGTTATCCAAAACAACTCCATCGGAGAGCCGACGGAACCTGAGCTTGCAGTTTCCTTCTTGCAACTGCCGCCATCAGCCCGGTTCTCCCAGTTAATGATTGGCTTTGCCGAAGCATTCGCCGTGCGCACTCGTTCTGCGGGAAGCGACATTGCAGCGAATGTCCGCGCCATCGTGAAAAGCGAGGCGCCAGATTTCGCGATAGACGACCTGGTCCCGCTCCGACAGGCGGTGCAGGATGATATGAAAACGCAGCGCTTGGCTTTGGAGATCGCTTCGTCCTTTGCATGGATCGCCGTGCTGCTCTCCGCAACTGGACTCTACGCCGTCTTGGCCTACGTCGTCGGGCAGAGAATCCACGAGATGGGAATCCGGCTTGCGCTGGGAGCGCCACGCGGCAGAGTGTTTGGTCTCATCGTGCGTCAGGGCTTGTGGATGGTCGGTGCGGGCCTGGTATGCGGTTGGGCGGCCGCGCTCTTTGCGGGCCGCTGGATCAGCAGCTTTCTTTATGGCGTCACCATCAGAGACCCGCTGACGTATGTAGTCGTCGGATTGCTGGTCGTTCTTGCCAGCGCCGTGGCGATTGTGGCGCCGGCCCGGCGGGCCGCGTACGTGGAGCCGATGGCGGCGCTGCGGTACGAGTGAGGAACAGAGATGAACGGACTCCTACAGGACCTTCGCTACGCGCTTAGACAGTTGAAAAAGACTCCGGGCTTTACCGCGATTGCCGCCCTGACGCTCGCGGTGGGGATTGGCGCCAATACTGCGGTTTTCAGCGTGCTGGAAGCGTTCTTTCTACGCCCGTTGCCAGGAAAGGAGCCCAACAGGCTGGCCTGGATCTCAGCCAAAACGCCCCAGGGGACGGATAACAGTTTCTCCTACCCCGACTATCGTGATCTGGCGGCGCAAAGCAAATCTCTGGGAGCAATTCTTGCCTGTTCGCGCGGTGGCCAATTTCTCCGCGTGGGAACGGAGACACGGTTTCTAGCGGGCGATGTCGTCTCGCCCAACTATTTTTCAGTCCTGGGGATCGAGGCTCAGCTTGGCCATACGTTCCAGCCGGAAGCTGGCGCGACTGGCGAACCTGCTGTGGTGATCAGCGACACCCTGTGGCACCGCGCTTTCAATGCAGATCGCTCGCTGGTTGGAAAGCAGATTTGGCTTACCAACAAGAGCTACACGGTCATTGGCATCGCCCCTCCTCATTTCCGCGGCCTGGCCAACATAGTGCCTACAGACTTGTGGGTTCTGGCAACAAATGAAGATTCTCCGCAGGAGCTTGCCGACCGGAATTCTCGCTATTTCAATGTGCTCGGCCGGCTGCGGCCGGGAGTGACGCGGGAGCAGGCGCAGGTTGAACTGGGCGTGCTCGGTCGCCGCTTGGCGGAGGCCTATCCGGAGGTGGACAAGGCGCGAGAGATCGTCCTCGAAGCGGAATCCCCGAAGCCCGTCGCGATCGTTCTGTTCATGGCGCCTTCCGGGCTGGTTTTGCTGATTTGCTGCGCCAACATTGCAGGGATGGTTCTGGCCCGCTCCGAAACGCGGCGCAGAGAAGTTGCCCTGCGCTCGGCGCTGGGCGCCGGCCGCCATCGCCTGATACGCCAGTTGTTCACCGAAAGCGCACTGCTCGTGCTGGCCGGGGCGGGGATGGGACTGATTTTGGCGCTCTGGTTCTTTCGTCTGCAACCCGCCTTGATCCCGCCTGCGGAAATTGAACTCGGCCTCGATCTGCGCCTGAATTCTACGGTCCTCGCGTTCGCAGCTGCCACTTCCGTGGTGGCAGCAATCGCTTTCGGCTTGGCACCCGCGTTTCAAGCGACCAAACACAGCGTCGTTTCCGCGCTAAAAGGAAACGAGCCCATTGGCCGGCGGGTGGTCGGTCGCCTTGTGGCCCGCAATGCCCTAGTCCTGGGCGAGATTGCGGTGTCCGTTGTCCTGCTCACTGCGTCGGGACTGCTGGTGCGAAGCTTGCTGTTCAGCCGCAGCCGCGACATTGGCTTCGACAAACAGAAGAATCTGATTTTCGTGAGCCTGAACCCCGGATTTGCCGGCTATGAGGGCGACCGGGAAGCGATCTACCTGGATAACGTGCAGCAGCGGCTCGTCGGCTTGCCCGGCGTGCGGCAGGTCAGCTATGCGAATCGTGCCTTGCTCTCAGGTTCCGGCGGCGGCAGGAATGTGCGCGTTTCGATTCCCGGTTTCGAACTGCCGCAGGGCCAACCGAACATTCCGATCAAGGTTAATTCGGTCGGCCTGGGGTACTTCCGGATCATGGGCACACGCCTTCTTCAGGGCCGGGATTTCTCAAGCGAAGACAACCGCTCAGGCCCGGCTGTGGTGATCGTCAGCCAGGCCATGGCGCGCCGCTTCTGGCCCGGTCAGGACGCTATTGGCCGACATATCGTGGTCGAAGGAACAAGCTGCCAGATCGTGGGGGTGGCCGAAGACGCGACCATCAACGAAGTGCACGAGGGAGTACACGAAACCCCGGAGCCTTACATGTACTTCCCGTTTGCTCAGCAGGGGGGCGGGGACGCAACGATTATGGTCGAAACCGCGGGCGATCCGAGCGATCTGGTGGCAATGGTCCGGGGCGAAATTCTCAAGCTCAACCCGGGAATGCTCATTTTCGACCTTCAAACCATGCACTCCTTGATGCAGCAGGCATTCTGGCTGGACAACATGGCAGCTGGCTCAGCTGTCGCGTTAAGCGTGGCCGGAATGTTCCTGGCCGCGCTCGGACTGTACGGAGTCATCGCTTATGTCGTGAGCAGACGTCAGCGGGAAATCGGGATTCGCATGGCGATGGGTGCCGAACGAGGAACTGTGATGCGTATGGTGCTCGTCCAGGGTCTGCGGACTGCCGCAATCGGAACAGGTCTGGGGCTGGTGGCATCGCTGGCGACGATGCGGTTGCTGGCAAGCATGCTCTATGGGGTAAAGCCGACAGACGGGCTCACCCTTTTTGGCAGCTTGGTGGTGGTGATCGTCGTGGCGGCTGCCGCCAGTTATTTCCCCGCCCGCCGCGCGGCCAAGGTCGATCCGATGCAGGCGTTGCGCTACGAGTGAGGGAGCAAAATGAATGCAATAACTCAGGACCTCCGCTACGCACTGCGCCAACTGCGTAAGAACCCAGGGTTCACCGGTGTTGCTGTGCTCACGCTGGCGCTGGGAATCGGAGCCAATACTGCGATCTTTAGCGTGGTTGATGCAGTTCTGCTGCGACCACTTCCTTTTCGCAATCCTCGCGGTTTGGTGGCAGTAAAGACCACTGAGCCAGGCCGGCGCGACGACATTGGTGTGTCCTACCCAGCATTTCTGGACTGGAGATCACAGAACCACGTTTTTGAAGGTCTCTCGGCATTTCGGGAAGACGACTTCACCCTGACGGGGAGAGGCGACCCCATATATGTCACAGGTGCAGTCGTTTCTGCGAATACGTTCTCGGTGTTGGGCGTTGCCCCCGTACTCGGAAGGGATCTCATCCCCGAGGAAGACAAGCCAGGCAGCACCGGATTACCAATCATCCTGAGCCACAGCTTCTGGCAAGATCGTTTCGGGTCCGATCCGAACATTTTGGGCCAGGGCCTCACCTTGAGCGGCCAACTGTTCACGGTAGCTGGCGTGATGCCGCCGGGCTTTCAGTTTCCGGTGCAACGAACTCCAGTTGAGTTCTGGACCACGATTGCGCTCGATGCGCAGTCGAGCAACGGGGCACCGCCGATGACTTCCCAGCGCGGAGTCTCATATCTAGATGTGATCGCGCGGCTGAAGCCCCAGGTCACTCTTAGGCAGGCTCAAACCGAGATGGTCGAGATTCAAGACGTTCTAAACAAGCAATATCCGGATAACCGGCCGAAGGGAATCGCGATTGTTCCTGAAATCGATGACGTGGTGGGGGACGTGCGTTCAGGGCTGTTCATTTTATTCGGTGCGGTAGGGATGGTTCTGCTCATCGCCTGCGCCAACTTATCGAATCTGTTATTAGCGCGAGCAACGGAGCGGAATCGAGAAATCGGTTTGCGTACTGCATTGGGAGCTACGCGTTGGGCTGTCGTGCGGCAGTTGCTTACGGAAAGCGTCCTGCTCGCCGCAGCTGGCGCCGCAGCCGGACTTGTGTTTGCTGTCTGGGCAATCAAGTTGCTCACAAGACTGGCGCCGGGTGAACTGCCAAGGGTCACCGAAAGCGGCCTCAACCTACAGGTACTGGCTTTCACCGCAGCTATTGCAGTCCTGACCAGCCTCTTGTTTGGGTTAATCCCAGCTTTACATGCGACCAGGATGGAACTGGCTACTTCTCTCAATGAGGGCGGCCGGAGCGGAACCGAGACTCGCGGGCGGAGGCGATTGAAGGACGCTTTCGTGGTCATAGAGACGGCTCTTGCCGTAGTGCTGCTAGCGGGCGCTGGCCTATTGCTGCGAAGCCTGCTTGGGTTGGGGCGAGTCGATCCCGGTTTCGCAAAAGACCACGTGATCACCTTCGGATTGGACCTGCCGGGCCGGTACGGACATCTGCAACGAGTGCAATTCTATCGCCAACTGTTGGCGCAGATCCGAACCCTTCCCGGCGTGCGTTCTGCGAGCGCCGTGTTTCCACTCCCACTGTCGGCGGACGAGGTCAAGACCAGTTTCGATGTCGAGGGCCAGCCGGTGAAGGAATCGGAGCGTCCGGTTACAACCCTGCACTTGATTGATGACGAATATTTCCGGGCTCTCGGAATCCCGCTGCTGAGGGGCCGCGAATTCGATCCTCGGGATGATGCTCCCGACGCGACTGCGGTCGTGCTTATCAGCCAGAGTATGGCCAAGCAAGCCTTTCCCGGTGAGGATCCCATCGGCAGGCGGATCAGGCCGAATATTTCGAGCGGCGAACCGGAGGCTCCCATGAGGGTCGTCGTGGGGGTGGTCGGCGACGTGAAGGCCGAAGGGTTGGCGGCGCCGTCGATTCCGGAGTCTTACGTCCCCTACGCGCAATTGCCCTTTGCTCCAATGTCGGTTGTCGTACGCACCGAAGTGGATCCGCAAAGCATGGTGCCCACATTAGCCAAGCAGGTTCAATCCCTGGACAAGGATCTGCCTCTCCTGCACATCAAGACTCTCGACGAATGTGTGAGCGATTCCATCGCTGATACACGCTTCGAGACTATCCTGCTCGGAACCTTCGGTGTGCTGGCATTTGTCCTTACCGCAGTCGGTATCTACGGCGTGATTTCCTACACAGTTCTGCAACGGACACGGGAAATGGGCATCCGCCTTGCGCTGGGCGCGGAACGTGACACGATCCTGCGAATGGTCGTCAAGAACGGAACACTTCTGGCTTGCGCAGGAACTCTTATTGGCTTGGCCGCGGCGTTTCTGCTGACTCGACTTATGGCAAGTTTGCTGTTTGGCGTGGGACCCACTGATCCGCTGACTTTTTTCTGCGTTCCAATCGCGCTCATTACGGTCGCTACGCTCGCAAGCTATGTTCCCGCGCGCCGCGCCGCCAAGGTCGATCCCATGGTGGCCCTGCGGTACGAGTGAGAATGAACGAATGACCCAACTACTCCAAGACGTACGCTACGCTTTACGCCAGCTCCACAAGAGTCCGGGGTTCACCGCGATCGCCGTCCTGACCTTGGCCATCGGTATCGGGGCGAGCACGGCGATCTTCAGCGTGGTCGACACTGTTCTTCTGCGGCCTCTGCCCTACCAGCAACCTGAACGATTGGCGCTGGTCACCGAGACTCTGCCCGCAATGGCGACGGATGAAGTCGGCGTCTCCGCCGGGGAGTACCAGGACTATCGAGACCGCAATCACTCTTTCTCTCAGGTCGCTGCCTACGAAAGCGCTGGCTTTAATCTCACGGGAGCAGGCCAGCCGCTACGGATCAACGCGGCCAGTGTTTCGGCATCGCTGTTCCCACTCCTCGGAGTATCGCCAGAGTTGGGACGCAGCTTCACGGCTGACGAAGACCGCTATGGGGCGGGCAATGTCGTCGTGCTATCTCACGCCCTTTGGGAACACGAGTACGGCCGCGATCCGAACATTCTGGGCAGGAGCGTTAAGCTCGATGAACACCCCTACACCGTGGTCGGCGTGATGCCACCCTCCTTCCGCTTCCCGTTCGATGGAGCACCGCTTTCCGAGACGGCCGATTTGTGGGTGCCGATTGCGTTTGAACCGGACCGGCTCGGACCCGAGAATCGCACAGAAGAGTTTGGCGTAGGTGTGGTCGGCCGACTCAAGGCGGGCGTCACCCCCGAGCAGGCGCAAGCTGATATGGAGAGCATCGCCGCCGACTTCATGAAGCAATACGGCTATTCGGGGACTGTCCGGGTCGCACCCAGGACGTATATTCTTGCGGCGCATGCCGTGGAGACGGCACGGCCGCTGGTGACGCTGCTGATTTTGGCGGTGGCGTGTGTGCTATTGATCGCTTGCGCCAATGTTGCCAATCTGCTGCTGGCCCGCGGCAATCATCGCAGCCACGAGGTGGCGATCCGCAGCGCAGTCGGTGCAGACCGCGGGCGCATCGCGCGGCAGTGCCTGGTGGAGAGCGTCCTGCTGTCGCTGTGCGGTGCCAGTGCCGGAATCCTTCTGGCGGAGGGGGCGGTGGCTGGGCTCAGGCGTTTTGGTCCCAGCGACGTGCCACGCCTGCACGATGTGATGCTGCATCCGCTGGCCCTTTTGTTCACGCTGGCGCTTTCCTTGGTGACAGCGATTCTCTCCGGCGTGATCCCGGCCTGGAGGATGTCCCGGGTTTCGCCGCAGGCGTCCCTGCAGGAGAAGTCGCAAATTGGACCGGCCCGGGCTGCTCAGCGACTGCAGAATTCCGTGGCCACGATCGAAATTGCTGCCGCCCTGGTATTGCTGATGGCCGGAGGTTTGTTGCTTCGCAGCTTCGTGCGATTGCTGGACTCTCCATTCGGCTTTGATCCCAACGGCAGGTTCGTGGTCAGAACCCTGTTCGACCGCAGCCGTTATCCCGATCCGTCGAAACGCCAGGCTGTCGAGAAGGAGCTCCTGGAGCGTCTTTCTCATCTGCCGGGTGTAACCACGGTAGCCGCGGCTAGTCACCTTCCACTGAGCGACTCGCGGCAGATCGGGTTCCGGCTGGAGCACGCCCCCGCCGACGACTATCACTTCGCGGAGAATTCGCTGGTCGGTCCGGGCTACTTCCGCGCCATGGGGATTCCGCTGCTCCGGGGAAGAGATTTCACCGAGCAGGATCGTTCTGACACGACGAACGTGGCCATTATCAGCGAGACGCTGGCGAAGCAGTATTTTCCCAGCCAGGATCCGATTGGCCAGCGTTTTCAATGGGGCGGCCGTGCATTGTTCACGATTGTAGGAATAGCCGGCGATGTTCACATCTCGGCACTTGATGCCGACTCGCCCCCGATGATCTACAACTCCATGTTTCAGGTCGAGAGTGGAGCCAGTGAGCGCATGGCATTTGTATTGCGCAGCAAGGTGACAGAGCAGGGACTGTTCCAGGAAGTGCAGCAGCAAGTCTGGTCTGTCGACAAGGACTTGCCCATCTATAACACGACGACTCTGGCTGCCCTGGTTTCGGAGTCACTGGCTCAACGACGTTTTACCGTGCTGTTGCTGGGCAGCTTTGCCGTAGTTGCGCTGGTGCTGGCGGCGATTGGCCTGTTTGGAGTGATCTCCTATCTGGTCGCTGAGCGTACGCGGGAGTTTGGAGTGCGCATGGCGCTGGGCGCGGAGCAAATCAATATCTACTGGCTGGTGTTGCGACGCGCGGCAGTGATCGGGATGGCCGGCTGCGGGCTTGGCTTGGCGCTGTCTCTGTTTGCCGACCGGCTGCTGCAGACGAGTCTCTACCATGTCAGCCGCTTCGATGTGTCCACAACTGTGCTGGTACCGATGTTATTGCTGACCGTCGCATTGTTCGCCGCCTACTGGCCCGCGCGCCGCGCCGCCAAGGTCGATCCCATGGTGGCGCTGCGTTACGAGTGAGGAGAACCAATGAACGGACTGATCCAGGATGTGCGTTACGCGCTGCGCCAACTGCGCAAGAGCCCAGGTTTTACCGCGGCGGTTCTGCTGATTCTCGCGTTGGGCATCGGCGCAAACAGCGCGATCTTCAGCGTGGTGAATGCCTTGTTGCTCAATCCCTATCCGTTTCCGCAGGCAGACCGTCTGGCATGGGTAGACGCTCGCCACTTAAGCGGGCGGAACAGCAGTACCGGCTATCGTGACTTCCTCGACTGGCGGGAGCAGAACACGGTTTTCAGCGACATGGCCATCGTTCCGTCTACCAGGATGTTCACTTGGTCTGGTCAAGGCGAAGCGCAGCGCATCGCGGGAGGCCCGACGACCGCGAATTTCCTGCGCGTCCTGGGACTGCAACCGGCTCTGGGCCGTTTCTTCAATGCCGAAAAAGACAAGCCTTCAGCCGCCGGTGTCGTGGTCTTGAGTTTTGAAGCTTGGCAACACCGCTTTTCAGGAAATGCCGACGTCCTGGGGCGCGTCATGATGTTGAACGGCGAGCCGTACACCATTATCGGTGTCATGCCGAAGCGGTTTGTGTTCCCTGGCATACAGACGTGTGAATTCTTCACCGCGTTGCAGGAGGACCCGGCGAACGGCCGCTACCAACATCAATATGGCGTGGTGGCGCGGCTGAAACCGGGCGTCACCCTGGAACAAGCCCAGGCCAACATGACCGTGATCGCGCGGCGCCTGGAGCAGGAATATCCCGTGACTAACACGGGTTGGGGTGTGGCTGTGCTGCCATTGCGGGCAATGATCGCTGGCGACGCGACTAGGCCAACTGCAGTTCTGTTTGGGGCTGTTTTTGCTGTGCTGCTGCTGGCCTGCGCCAATGTGGCCGGTCTGATGTTAGCAAGGGCAGCGAGCAGGACGAAAGAAATCGCTGTCCGCGCCGCGCTCGGGGCAGCGCGCGCGAGGCTGGTCCGCCAAATGCTTACCGAGAGCCTGTTGCTCGCCTTGGCAGCGTGTGGGTTCGGTCTGGTGTTCGCTGAGTGGCTAATGAACATTCTTCGCTCCGCTGCGCCGGAAGAACTGGGCCTTGACACGGTGCTGCGCATGGATTCGCGCGTTCTGCTCTTCACCGTGGCGATTTCGGCGGTGACTGGACTTGTCTTCGGACTGGTTCCAGCCTGGTACGGTGCCAGGACAGACGTGAATACCGCTATTAAAGACTCCGCTGGCTCGTCGCGCGGCGTGCGCTCCCGTCGCCACGTTCTTTCCTATCTGGTGGTCAGCGAAGTCGCGCTTTCCTCCGTACTTCTGGTCGGCGCCGGCTTCCTCACTAAGGACCTGTTTGTGCTGCTTCACCTCGACTTGGGTATTCGCACCGAACACGTGCTCACGTTTGGCATCAGTCTCCCATACACGCAGTATTCCACTGTGGAACGAGTGAGTGCGTTCTATGAGGCATTGCTCGAGAGGCTTAGAGCTGCACCGGGGGTTCAAGATGCCGCGGCCGTCGACACGCTGCCCATGACTGGCGGCTACAGTGGCGGCGGAATTGAGATTCAGGGCCGTCCAAAACCAGCCGATTGGATGGAAATGGAGACCCAGTTCAACAGCTCTTCGCCGGGATATTTCCGCATCATGGGAATTTCCATGCTGCGCGGGCGCGACTTCGACGAGCACGACACCGCCAAGACCCAGCCGGTGGCCATCATTAATGATGCGTTTGCCCGGCGGTTCTTTCCTGACGAAGACCCCATCGGGCGCGGTTTCAGATACAGCGGCGCTGCTGCGTGGATCACGATCGTTGGCGTTACGGGATCGTTCAAGCACCAGCAACCCATGCAGAGTCCAGTGCCGATGGTTTATACGCCATGCTCGCAGGAGCCGGGCCGAAGAATGTGGGTCGCCGTGCGCGCCAGCGGGGATCCAACGGCACTGGCTGCGACTGTTCGGAGCACTGTCCAAGCCCTGGACCGAGATCTTCCCGTGCTGACACTGAGGGCCATGCGGCAGGTGGTGAGCGATTCTCTCTCGCAGCAGCGCCTGATCGCCTCATTCTTAGCCGGCTTTGCCGTATTCGCGCTCGTGCTCGCCGCGATAGGGATCTACAGCATCATCGCCTTTTCCGCTGCTCAAAGAATGCAGGAGATGGGACTGCGCCTGGCGCTGGGCGCGTCGCGCGCCGACGTCCTTCGCCTGATTCTACGCGGCGGGACGTTGCTTGTGATTCAGGGCGTGGCGGCGGGAGTCCCCCTCGCCCTCGTCCTTTCACGAACGATCGGTTCCTTGCTTTATGGCATCAGCCCGCACGACCTTACTATCTTCACCGGTGTTCCCGTCGTGCTGCTCTTTGCGGCGTTGCTGGCCAGCTACCTGCCGGCCCGTCGGGCAGCCAAGGTCGATCCCATGGTGGCGCTGCGTTACGAGTGAGGAGAACCAATGAACGGACTGATCCAGGATGTGCGTTACGCGCTGCGGCAGTTGCGCAAGAGCCCAGGATTTACGACGGTCGCAGTCATTACTTTAGCGCTTGGGATTGGCGCAAACACCGCAATATTCAGCCTGGTGAATTCGATCATGCTGCGGATGTTGCCCGTCAAAGACCCACAAAGCCTGGTGCAACTCAATTGGGTATCGTCCGGAGTAGCGGCATTTCATGGGTCCTATAACTTCGGAGGATGTCTCGATTGGAAGGCCTTCGATAACACCGGCTGCACGTTCTCTTATCCAATTTTTGAGCGGATGAAAACCCAAGATGACGTATTTTCGGGAGTGTTTGCCTTTGCTCCTGTTGGATTGACCGTTAATTTCGGCGGACATACAAGCCGCGTACAGGCCTTGCTGGTTTCGGGTGATTTTTTCTCAACTCTCGGGTCTCATCCGGCACTCGGCCGGGTGCTGCTCCCGACTGATGACACTGACAGTGCTTTTCCTGCCGTCGTAGTCAGTTACCGATTTTGGCAAACCGTCTTGGGCGCAGATTCGACTGTAGTTGGCAGGCCGATTCTAGTAAACAAGACCGCCGCCACCATCGTTGGTGTCGCCTCGCCGGGGTTTGTCGATCTTGATCCAGGTGCCACTATGGACTTTTGGCTGCCGCTCTCGGTACAGCCTGTAGTGGCCCCATATCTGCCGAAGAGGACGACCTCACATCCATGGCTGGGACTGATAGCACGTCTGAAAACAGGCGTCAGCATTAGTCAGGCACAGGCTGCCGCGAGCACAATCTTTGCGGTCGAGACTACCACCGGTCCCGAGCCGGTGTTCAAGCCGGGCATTGTGCCGCGCATCGAGCTTCCAGTTGCCGCACACGGTTTGGCCACGCTCCAGCAGGAATTTGGGCGTCCACTATCCATCCTGTTTAGCGCGGTCGCGGTTGTGTTGCTGTTGGCCTGCGCTAATCTGGCAGGCCTGACGCTGGCGCGGTCCACGGCCCGGCGCAACGAAGTCGCAATGCGGGCCGCACTTGGTGCCAGCCGGTTCAGGATCATCCGTCAACTGTTAACCGAAAACATATTGCTGTGTATCGCGGGCGGTAGCGGAGGGATCATTCTTGGCTACTGGGGCGCGGAGGCCCTGGTGGCATTCCTCTCATTGAACTGGTATCAACCATTCCGTTTGGACGTTCACCCCGATTGGCGCGTTTTCGGCTTCACGCTGTTGGCCTCGGTTCTTGTGGGCGGGCTCTCCGGTTTGGCGGGTGCATCTGCAGGCGCCCGCCTAGAACTCGTTTCAGCGCTTAAAGAAATTGATGGCAAGTCCGGCGGAGGCTCGCGTCGCGCTTGGCTCACACCGGGTAACGCTCTCGTCATATCGCAAATCGCGCTGGCCATGGTTGTGATGGCGGGGGCGGGGCTTTTGGTTCGGACCCTTGCGAATTTGAAGTCGGTCAACGCCGGCTTTGATCCACAGAATCTTGTGATCTTTGGAGTGGACACGACCTTCAGCAGTCGAACAGGAGAAAATCTCAAAAGTTTGGGCCTTGATCTGCAAGAGCAGCTCGCAGCGGTGCCGGGAGTCGTGTCAGTGAGCTATTCCTCGTTCCCGCCCGTATCGGGATCGAGTATGGACAACACGCTCGAGTCGATCGGTCAGGCCAAATCCCTGCAGGAGAATGTTAGCTTCCTTCCTGTCGCGCCCGATTTCTTCGGCACCATGCGCATTCCCCTGCTTGGCGGAAGAACTCTGAACACTCTGGACGTCCGGAACCAGGAGCCCACCAACAGCTACGCAGTTGCGGTAGTGAACGAAAGCTTTGCGCGCCACTATTTTGGTAAACAAGATCCTGTTGGTCAGCATTTTCGTCTTGAAGGGGAAAAATCCGAGACTGAAATCGTGGGCGTCGTTGGCGACGCAAAATATGACCACCTTCGCTATGATGTCCGGCCGATCGTTTACGTCCCGATTGATTATGTCGCTGCCATGAATTTTGTTGGCGAATTCGAAGTCCGCACAGCCCTGGACCCGAAGGCAATGATGCCGGGAATTCGCGCCGCCGTGAGCCGCTTCGACAGCAACCTTCTTATCAACGACATGAAAACCGAAACTGAGCAGATCGACCATAACATATACGTGGAGCGCCTCTTCGCTAATCTCTCCAGTCTGTTTGCCCTGCTGGCGCTGATGCTTGCGTGCGTGGGGATTTATGGCCTGCTCTCCTACCAGGTCACACGGCGCACACATGAGATCGGAGTCCGGCTAGCCCTCGGTGCCGAGCGCGCCGACGTTCTCCGGTTGGTACTCCGGCAGGGTGCAGTGCTGGCCATCGTGGGCGCACTGATCGGCGGTGCGGCAGCGTTGGCTGTAACCCGTTACCTGGAAAGCTTTCTGTTTGGCGTGAAGTCTTCGGATCCGTTCACGATGGCGGCTGTAGCCGCGTTGTTGATCGCTATAGCACTAATGGCCAGCTTCATTCCCGCGCGAAGAGCGATGAGGGTCGATCCAATGGTGGCACTGCGGTACGAGTGAGGACGGACATGAGCGGACTAATACAAGATGTGCGTTACGCGCTGCGCCAATTGCGACGCGATCCCGGATTCACTATGACGGTCGTCATTACACTGGCGCTTTCGATCGGAGCCAACACGGCAATTTTTTCCGTGGTCAACGCGCTCCTGCTGAAGAGCCTGCCTTACACGCACCCGGAACGGATGGGCACGATTTACACGCGAGTTACCGGTTCCGGCGATTCCGACGATCGCACCGGCATCGACGGGGAGAAATGGGAACTGCTACGCGATGGTGTCCCGGCATTGATCTCCGCTGTCTCCGGAGGCACCTCGGGAGTGAACCTGCAGGCGGGTTCGCGCGTGCAATATGTGCACGACGGTCGCATTTCGGCCCACTACCTCGACGTGCTGGCCCTCCAGCCTCTCCTGGGGCGCAATTTTTCCGAGGACGAAGACCGTCCCCACGGGCCCAAGGCCGCCATTCTCAGCTACGGCCAGTGGCACAGTGTCTTCAGTGATGACCGGACTGCACTGGGACAGCCAATTCTATTGAGGGGCGAGCCGTATACGCTCGTTGGTGTGCTGCCGCAGGACGCAACAACTCCCTTAAACGCCGACGTGTACACCTCGCTCCAGCCCAGTCGCGAGGGCGAAGGTGGCGGAACGAATTTCGAGGCCATCACACGGCTACGCGACGGCGCCACCTGGCAGGAGGCAGATGCCGAGATCAATCGCGCCTGGGCACTCCTCGCCCAGCGCATTAAAAAGGACGCCCCCGGCGCGCAGGTGACCTATTACTCGGTCCCGCTCCAAAAAGGCCAGACCGAGGCTTTGCGTCCGCAGGTGCTGGCACTGATGTTGGCAGCCGGCTTCATCCTGCTGATTGCCTGTGCCAATCTGGCTGGGCTAGCGCTAGTGCGTATGCTGCGCCGCACCCCGGAAGTGGCCACACGGTTGGCACTGGGGGCCTCAAGCTGGCAGATCCAGAAGCAGTTTTGGGTTGAAAACCTGCTCCTCGCTCTTGTGGGTGGAGGAGTTGCCATAGGCGTGGGCTTTCTCGCGCTGCGCGGCATCTTGTTGCTGTTGCCCGAACATTTTCTCCCTGTTGCCGGCGTCCCGCTTGACACTCGGGTGATGGCGTTCACGCTGGCGATCTCAGTATTGACCAGCGTGCTGTTCGGCATGCTCCCGGCGCTCGTAACACGAAGAGTAGACCTGCGCTCGTCAATGGCCAGCCGCGCGGTAGCTGGATGGGGCAAGATGCGCCTGCGGCAGGCGCTGATTGCTGGTGAGGTGTCTCTCACCGTCGTTCTGTTGGCCGCTTCCGGTCTGCTCATCCGCAGCCTGATTCATTTGGAGACGTTGCCGCCAGGGTTCAATCCCAACGGGTTAATGATCGCTAAAGCCTCTCTCGACGACGCGCGCTACCACGATCCCGCGGCATTCCGGCAGCTTCTGAATGAGAGTACGGCGGCGATGCGGCAGATTCCCGGCGTGCAGAATGCCGCCGTTGGATTGAGCCTTCCCTACGAGACCGCATTGAACGACGGGGTCACACTCAGCGACGGCAAAGAGGCCGGGCAGGAGGGCGGGACAGACGTGGTCTATGTCACGCCGGGATACTTCGACACACTGCAGATGCCATTGCTTGCGGGTCGGGTGTTTACCGATGCAGATGGATCAAACGCCCAGCACGTAGCCGTAGTGAACCAGGCCTTCGCCCGAAAGTTCTACGGTGGAACCAATCCTGTGGGCCGTTACATCAACAAGGACACGCTGATCGTCGGCGAAGTGGCCGATGTCCCCCTTTCGTCCAATCTGTACCCGGTCGCTCCACTAATGAGCGAGCAGACGACGTACATTCCGGCCGCGCAAGTGAAAGCGGGATCCCTCTCGCTCGTGCATGTCTGGTTTCAGCCGGATTGGGTCGTTCGTACGGCCGGCCCGGTCGAGGGATTGACAGTGGCGATGCAACGGGCGCTGACCAGAGCTGACCCCAACCTGCCTACGTCCGGCTTCTACCGCGTGAACGATCTGATGGCCCGGACACTGGCGACACAGCGAATTGAAGTGGCGCTGCTGGGTGCAATGGCGACGTTAGCGCTGCTGCTCAGCGCGGTCGGCATCTTCGCATTGGTAGCCAATATCGTTGCTGAAAGGACACGCGAGATCGGCATCCGTATGGCTCTGGGCTCGACGGTCGGCAAAGCAATGACGGAGGTCGGCCGCGCCGGAGCAGGAGCCTCGCTACTCGGTGTTGTTCTGGGGTTGGGTCTTTCCGCCGGGGCTCTACGAACGATGGGCAGCGTGCTCTACGGCATAGGTGTCTATGACGTGCCCACAATCTGCGTGGTGATCTCGGTGCTTGCGTCTGTAGCTTTCATTGCTAGCACCGTACCAACTTTTCGGATTGCGCGCATCAACCCTGCACAGACGTTGCGAGATGAATAGGACAATACTCATGATCCAACTCAAGAACCTGGAACGCAGTTACAAAACTCCCGCCGGGCAGTTTTGGGTGCTGCGGCGCATCAACCTGGAGATTCGCGAAGGCGAATTCGTCACCGTTATGGGGCCGTCCGGGGCAGGCAAGTCTTCCTTGCTCAATATCCTCGCTCTGCTCGACGACGGCTGGGAGGGCGAATACTGGTTCCGCGAGCAACCGGTGCACTCGATGAAGCGGAAACAACGCGCTGAATTGGCCAAGCAGAACACCGGGATGGTCTTCCAGAGCTATCACCTGCTCGATGACCTCACCGTGCGCGAAAACATCGATTTGCCTCTCTCCTACAAAGACATCCCCGCAAAGCAACGGCAAAGCTTGGTCGCGGACACTCTCGATCGCTTCCAGATCGTTGCCAAGAAAGACCTGTTTCCCAGCCAGCTTTCCGGCGGGCAACAGCAACTGGTGGGGGTTGCGCGAGCGGTGATCCACAAGCCAGCGCTCTTGCTGGCCGATGAACCCACAGGAAATCTGCATTCCTCCCAGGCAAAGGAGATCATGGAGCTTTTTCGCGAGCTCAATCAGCAGGGGACGACGATCGTTCAGGTCACACACTCGGAAGCAAATGCTGCGTGTGGCACGCGCACGATTCAGTTGCGTGACGGCTGGGTAGTGAGCGACACGGCAGATCCCGACCTGCGGCCGTATGAGGCGGTGAAGCAATGACAAACATCTCGAACGGGTGGCAATCTCGACGGCTATTGGTTTGGTTTCTCGTTGGTTTGGCTGCGACGTTATCGGCGCAAACAAACGGTCCGTTGTCCTTCGAAATGCCGAAGTCGCGCAACCCTCTGAGCGCATATTCAGCGACCGAAGTAGCTGAACCGCAACTCGCCAATTCTCCACGCCTGGGCCAGCTCATTCTGGACGGAAAGCTGCATTTGTCCTTAAAGAATGCCGTTCGTCTTGCCCTGGAGAACAATCTCGATCTCGCCATTGCCCGTTACAATCTCCCGATCGCGGACACGGATATTTTGCGCACGCAGGCAGGTGGGATCTTTCGAGGCGTGAATGCAGGTGTGGTGCAAGGCACTCCCGGTGGCGGGGTGGGCGGGTTCGGGGCGGGCGCTCCGGGCGCAGGGGCGGGAGGCACGACGGGTGGTGCAGGCGGAGCCGGCGCAGGCGCCTCCGGCTTGGTGCAGTCTACGCTGGGCGCGGGCACGCCGGTGTCCTCTTACGATCCAGCGATTATCGGCACAGTAGGAGCGGAGCATCAGACCAACCCTCTGGCCAACCTGCAAATTTATGGTGTGCCGTCACTTCAACTCAACACCGGCCAGGCCAGCTTTGGCTACTCGCAAGCTTTTGCCACCGGCACCAGCATCTCGTTCGAGTTCAACAACAGCCGGCAGGCCACGAACAGTCCTTACGAGACTCTGTCTCCCATCTTGAACTCGATGTACAGGTTCACTTTCCAGCAGCAACTGCTCGCAGGATTCGGCCTGGGTCCCAATCTTCGCTATCTGCGCATTGCCAAGAACAACAAGAAAATTTCCGACATCGCCTTCAAAGACCAGGTCATCGCTACGGTCACGCAGATCGAAAACATCTATTGGGACCTGGTGAACGCCTACGAACAAGCGCAGGTGAACGAACAATCCCTGTCGTTTGCGCGGCAATCGCTGGAGAATGCCCGAAAGCAATTCCAATTGCAGAGCATTCCCGCCATGGATGTGATGCGGGCGGAAGCCGAAGTTTCCAAGCGCGATCAGGACCTGACCGTGGCACGAACCAATCTGCAATTGCAGGAGCTGCTCATCAAAAATGCGCTCACCAAGAGTCTCGATGATCCTGTTCTGGAGTCGGTGCCAGTCATTCCCACAGACCGCCTGCAAACAACGCAGGCACCTTCCAACGAGACGGTGCAGGATCTCATTGCCGGCGCCCTAAACGATCGCCCGGAACTCGCCGAATCTGATATTGATCTCGTAAACCGCCAGCTCAGCCGCCAAGCTGCGCGCAACGCGCTACTGCCCTCTCTCTCGCTAGTGGGATTCTATGGAGGATCCGGGTTAGCTGGACCACTGAATCCGATCTACAACGCGGGACCGAACTCGTCCACCGTTCCCACGAACTTTGCGGGGGCCATGGAAAATGCCTTTAACAATTCTTCGCCGGACTACTACATCGGATTCAACTTGAATATTCCCATCCGGAACCGCGTGGCCAAAGCCGACCAATATCGCTCTGAACTGGAATACCGCCAGGCTGAGCTGCGGCGTGAAGAACTGAGAAAACAGATCCGCATCGAGGTGCGCAATGCCCAGTATGCGCTGGAACAGACCGCCGCGCGCGTAGATGCGGCCCGGAAGGCGCGCGATCTGGCGCAGCGCACCTTCGAGATCACTCAACAGGAGCAGACGCTGGGCGCCGGATCAACCTATCAAACAATGACTGCCCAGCATGATCGGGCTCTCGCCGAACTCGATCTAGTCACCGCGATGACCATCTACGAAAAGGCGAAAGTCGAACTTGACCGTGCGACCGGAAGCACTTTGGACCATAATGGAATCGCGATTCAGGACGCAATCAACGGCACCGTCAGTAATCCGGCTCCGTAGCTTATGCCAACCTCGGCCAAATCGCCAGAGCTCAACCTCGCAGCGCTCGCAAAGCGTGGACCGAATCCTCCGCAGATTCTGGTGGCCGACGACCAGCAGCACATTCTTGACGCTATTGAACTCCTGCTGAAACCGCAGGGATACAAGGTCAATGCAGTGCCGTCTCCGGTATTGGCGCGGGAGGCAGTGGTCACTACCTCCTATGACGCCGTATTAATCGATCTAAACTACACGCGCGATACGACTTCGGGCCAGGAAGGGCTCGACCTGCTATCCGAAATTGTTGCGCTCGACGGCACCGTGCCCGTCATTGTGATGACTGCATGGGGCAACGTGGAGCTTGCAGTGGAGGCCATGCGCCGCGGGGCCCGCGATTTCATCCAGAAACCATGGGAGAACGAGCGCCTGCTTTCCATTGTGCGCACGCAGGTGGAACTGCATCGAGCGCTGCAGAATGCAGAGCGGCTTGCGGCGGAGAATCGGTTGCTGAGCGCCGAAGGACGGCCCGAATTCATTGCCACTGCGCCGTCCATGACGCCAGTGCTCGAAACCATCACCCGCATTGCTCCCTCGGATGCGAACGTATTGATCAGTGGAGAACATGGCACCGGTAAAGAAGTTGTAGCCCGAACTCTTCACGCGCTATCGCTGCGGGCTTCGCGTGCTTTTGTGCCCGTCAATACAGGCGCCCTGGCGGAAGGGGTTTTTGAAAGTGAGCTTTTCGGTCATGTAAAGGGTGCCTTCACAGACGCCCGCGCCGACCGCATCGGCCGCTTCGAACTCGCGGACGGTGGCAGCATTTTTCTCGACGAGATCGGCAACGTACCGGTGCGACAGCAGGCCAAGTTACTGCGCGTGATCGAGTCTGGGGAAATGGAGCGGGTAGGTTCGTCGCGCAGCAAGCGGGTTGATGTCCGCGTCATCTCGGCCACAAACGCGGATCTTCAGGCTGCGTGCGGCGCCGGTCAGTTTCGTGAGGATTTGTTGTTCCGGCTGAACACCGTTGAAATTCACCTCCCGCCTTTGCGGGATCGCAGGGAAGACATTCCGACTTTGGCGATGCATTTTCTAGCCCACTATGCCGCGCGCTATCGGCGTCCGGTCCGTTCCCTAGATGCAAGTGCTCTGCAGACCCTGATGCAACATTCGTGGCCAGGGAATGTTCGCGAGTTGGAGCACACGATGGAAAGGGCTGTCCTGATGTGCCGTACGGAATATCTTCAGCCTGCCGACCTCGGTTTAGGCGCGCAGCACCCTGTCTCGCCGAACCTGGAGGAATTGAGTCTCGAAACTGTCGAGAGTATTCTGATCCGCAAAACGTTGCAACGCTTTCAGGGCAACGTGAGCCAGGCCGCAGAAGCGCTTGGCCTGAGCCGCGGTGCGCTCTATCGGCGGATGGAAAAGCATGGGCTCTAGCTCAGGCGCGAATCAGTCTTTCCGGCGCATTCCCCGGAAATCACGGCGAGCCCCTTTTGAGCGCCGAGTACTCCGTTTAATCGTACTGCTTGTGCTTCCTGGCTTGCTTGTGAGTGGCATTTTCGTCTGGCTGCAGTCTTGGACAATGGAATCCAAGCTGGTATTGCTCGGAATCGAAGTGCTTCTGTGCTTCTTGATCGGGGCCGCCCTGCACGATCACATCGTTCGACCACTGCAAACGTTGGCGAATGTGGTGGGTTCGCTCCGCGACGAGGACTACTCGTTTCGGGCCAGAATGGCAGTTCCTAATGACGCCCTGGGCGAACTTTCTCTGGAAGTGAATGCGTTGGCCGATCTCCTCTCCCGTCACCGTACCGGCGCCATTGAGGCGACCGCCTTGCTGCAGCGCGTGGTTGAGGAAGTGGATATTCCCATACTTGCCTTTGATCCGAACGGCCGGTTGAGACTGGTGAATTCTGCCGGGGAAAAACTCTTGCAACAGTCTTCGGGCCAGTTGCTCGGGAAAACGGCGTCAGAGCTCGGCCTGCAGAGTTCGCTGTCTTGTGAAAACGAGAATTTGTTATCACTCCCTTTCGCCAGTGGTGCGCGTTGGGTCGTAAGACGGAGTTCGTTTCGCCAGCAAGGGATCCCGCATACGCTGGTTGTCCTCTCGGATGTCAGTCGTGCTCTGCGCGAGGAGGAGCGGTCGGCTTGGCAACGTCTGATTCGAGTGATCGGCCACGAGTTGAACAACTCGCTGGCACCCATCAAATCCATTGCCGGCAGCCTGAATACGCAACTATCGAAGACCAATCTTGATGACGAACAGCGGCAAGATTTCGAACGCGGGCTCGCCATTATCGAGGCGCGTGCGGCCTCGCTGAACCGATTCCTGCAAGCCTATCGTCAGTTGGCGCAAATGCCGCCGCCAGAGTTGCAGCCTTGTTCAATCCCCGCCTTGGTAAGGCACGTCAGCGCCCTGGAAACCCGGGTTCGGGTCGCAGTAATCCCTGGTCCGGACGTCACCCTGTCGGCCGATCTGGGCCAGCTCGAGCAGATGCTTATTAACTTGTTGCGTAACTCAGCGGAAGCTGTGTTGGGACAGTCCACCACGGGGGCTACCTCGAACGCAATAGGGAATACCGCAGTCACTGAATCGGAAGCGCAAGTTACCGTTACGTGGAATTCGACTGAGAAAGACGTCGTCCTTACAATCGAGGACAATGGCCCGGGACTGATGAATCCGAGTAACGCCTTTGTCCCCTTTTACACCACCAAGCCTCAAGGGAGTGGTATTGGGCTCGTCCTTTCACGACAAATCGTGGAGGCTCATGGTGGGACCATCGAGGTGGCGAACCGTCGAGGACATCAAGGCTGCGAGGTGAAGATCACTCTGCCGCGGCCTCTGGCGGATCAATCGATTGCCTCTGGTTCTTGAGGGGATGCCTTGGGGATCGGCTTGAAAGATGTGGGGACGAGGTGTTCTTGACGAAGGGCTTGCATATGGACGCAATTTTCCAAGACGTACGCTTTGGATTCCGGATGCTGGTGAAGGCTCCCAGCTTCACGGCGACGGTAGTGTTGACCCTCGCTTTGGGGATCGGCTGCGCTATGGCGATGTTTAGCCTAGTCGAGGGCGCAATTCTAATTCGCCCTCCGGTTCAGGAGTTAGACCGCATCGCCAACGTGTGGGTAGTCAACAAGCAGACGGGGACAGATCGCGGCCTTCTTTCCGTGCCCACTTTTCTTGACCTTAGAGACCACGCCGCAGCATTCGAGGAACTCGCAGCGTTTGTCGAGGCGGAAAAAGTGCTGACGAACGCCGGGGAGCCGCGTCGGGTCGGGGTACTAATGGTCTCCTCCAATTTCTTCCATATGCTCGGTGTCAATCCCAAAATCGGCCGGGTGTTTGCCCAAGGCGAGGACCAGCCCGGCTCCCCCCACATCGCCGTGATCAGCGAGGGGATGTGGAGTGCGGACTTTGGCGGGAAACCGGATATGCTCGGCCAAAGCATCCAACTGGACAGAACTCCTTACACCATTGTTGGGGTAATGCCGGGCAGTTTTTGGTATCCAGGCAGGGGGACTGAACTTTGGACACCGCTGGCCCTTGACCCCTCGGCCGATCGAGCAGCCGGTGCGGTTGCGGTCGCTGGACGCCTGCGGAAGAGAGTTACCGCCGAGCAGGCCAGCGCAGAGGCGTCGGCTCTTTCTGGTGCGTTAGAACCTCGATCCGCTGGCTCAAGCGGCGGGATGGGAATGCGTGTAGTCGGCTACAAAGGCGAGCAAGACAAGAGGAGCGGGTTGGGTATTGCATTCATGCTCGGCCCATCCCTTATGGTCCTTTTAATCGCGTGCGCAAACATTACGAACTTGCTTCTTGCACGTGGCTTCGGTCGTCAACTGGAGTTCGCATCCCGTGCCGCACTGGGCGCGGGCCGTCGTCGGATAGTTCAGCAACTGTTGACTGAATACTTGATGCTCACAATTGCGGGCGGAGCCGTTGGGGTGCTAGCGGCCTATGCAGGAGTTGCCGCTTTGAGGCGCGCGTTCGAATTCGTGCAACCCTTTGTTGCCGCTTCCATCCGATTGAACTGGCATGCGCTCGCATTTGGCACGACGGCCGTATTGCTCATCCCCCTTCTATTTGGTTTGACTCCGGCGTTACGTGCTTCGAAGGCGAATCTGAACGACGCTCTTCGGCAGAAGGGGACAGCTGCCGGTGCGAGAATCACTCTTAAGCGATTGCCACTCGTCGTGTTCGAGATTGCTATGGCTATGCTCCTGCTCGTCATTTGCGGCCTCTTTATCCGCACGCTCATAGATATCGAACGAGTTTCTCTTCCTAAAATTGAAGTGTCTAAGGTGGTCACCTTCACAATCTCGTCGGACCCGAATGGACATGATTGGAATCGGCTGCTGACGGACTTGGCTGCGGTACACGGCATCAGTGCCGTTGGAGCAACGGCAGATTTGCCACTTATGGCCGCTCGCAAAGACGAGCGACCCTTGGAGGTGGAATACGACGCGACGCACAAGCAGGCCTTAGCGATCCAGATGGATGTGAACGCGGGATTCTTCGACGCTCTTCAACTTCACGCTGTTCAAGGCCGACTTCCCTTCAACGGCGAGGCAGCAACCGCAATTGTGTCCGATGCTTTCGCACGACAGAATGGCGGTAGTGTGATTGGACTCAAAATTCACCACGGAGATAGTGCTTGGGTTGTGGTCGTGGGCGTGGTCCGAGACTGGCTAACCGATGTTAGGAGTGGCCAGCCATTGCCCACAGTTTATTTCCCAATCTCAAAGACCAGCACCACGCTTCAAATCCTAGTCCGAGCGGACGGAGGCGCGTTGGTCGTTCCTTCCCTGAAGCGTGCCGTTCATACATGGAACCCCGACGAGCCAGTAGACAATTGCCAAACGGTTGCTCAGTCTGTAAATGACCAACTGGCCGGATCGAACTTGGTCGTTCGCCTGTTCGCGGTGTTTGCACTTCTCGCTCTTGTGCTGGCTTTGATCGGCGTCTACGGCGTTATGAACTATTCCACGGTGCGCCGCACCCACGAAATGGGCATCCGAATAGCTCTTGGGGCCACGCGGTGGGGCGTCTTCGCACTCGTTTTGAGCGAAGCGTCTCTTTTGCTGGCTGTTGGCATTGGCATTGGATGGCTGATGGGCGTGGCAGGCGGACGCGTTATCGGTCATGAACTCCTCGTCACGCCCGCGGATCCGGTCACTGCGGTTGCTTGCTCATCAGTCATTCTGCTTGCCGGCTTGGTTGCCAGTTACGTTCCCGCGCGGCGTGCAGCTCGCGTGGATCCAATGACGGCTTTGCGATCGGAGTGAAAGCTTCTCGCCGCGAGCCAGTTGGAGCGAACCAGCCTTCGCGCAGAACGAAAGACCGACTCCACCACCTAGTCTGAGGATAGCTGCATTGCACTAAGATCAACTCCGAGCAACGCCTTCGTCCCCTTTTACGCCACTAAGCCTCAAGGAACTGGTGGCTTGGTGCTTTCGCGACAAATCGTAGAAGCTCATAGTGGGACCATCGAGGTGGCGAACCCTCGAGGACATCAAGGCTGCGAGGTGAAGATCACCCTGCCGTGCGGGTAACGTTCAAATGGAAACTCACCCCCGGACTACCGAGTGGCGACTCACTCCGCGCGCAACGCCTGCATCGGGTCGATGCTGGCGGCACGCCGAGCCGGAACAAAACCAGCGACTATCGCCGATAACGTGAGTCCCAGAATCGCAATCGTGAAAACCGCCAAATTGAAGGGTTCCACACCTGACAGCCGGCTGGCCAACACTCGACCGGCCGCGAGCGCTAAGACGAATCCGATCACGAGGCCGGCAGCGCACTGCAGAGCGATGGTTCGCATCACCATGCTCACAACCTGCATGCGATCTGCGCCCAGAGCCATGCGGACTCCGATCTCATTCGTGCGCCGCTCCACACCGTAGGCAGTCACACCGTACAGGCCGACGTTCGCGAGGGTCAGAGCGAGCATTCCGAAGATCGCCATGAGTTGTGCAATCATCTGCTGTTGGTCGAGGTGGTTCTGCACTTGCTGGGAGAACGGAAAGATGTCGGTAACCGGCAGGTCGGGGTTGATCTGGCCAAGCACCCGGCGGACCTGTTTCTCCAGATCCGGAATGGACGAAGACGCGCGGAGGACGATGTTGCCCAAATACATGGAGCGTTGTTCATCCAAAGCAGACTCCGGATCCGCCCGCTTGATCATTTGAGGCGCGGCAACGAAGAACATTGGCTTTAAATCTTCGTCTGGGGACCAGTAGTTGGTGTTCTCGGTGACTCCGACGATCTCTAGTTCTCCGGTGTTTTCTGATCCTAACGAGCCGAGGTGACTGCCGATGGCGGTTTTGCCGCTGAGATATCGTTTCACAAATTCTTCATTGACCACCGCGACCGGCCGAGTTGTAGCCGTGTCTTGCTCGGTAATCGGGCGTCCCTGCAGCATGCGAGTCCCGATGGTGTTGAAATAGTCCGGCCCCACGCGCACGAAGACGCCAAAGTCGTCATTCGAGTTTCGCCCTTCCACGTTGACTCGCCCCTCCCAGTTGTTACCGCTCATCGGGGTGTATTGGGCGTAAGCGACGGATGTGATACCGGGAATCTGCTGCAGGCCTTCGCGGATCTGATGGTAGAGAGTATCGAGTTGTTCGACCTTGTAGCCGGCCATCTGCGGATCGAACTGGACGATATAGCGCCCTTGGGTTTCGAACCCGAAATGCTGGTTACGCAGGTTGTGCAGGCTTTGCAGCACCAGGCCAGCGCCGCAGATCAGAACCAGCGAGAGCGCAGATTGCAGAATCACCAGTGAGCGCTGCACCCAGTGGCCTCGAGGATCGGTAGCGCGATTGGCGGCGCGGAGAGCATCGACGGGCTGGGCACGAGACATGAGCCATGCTGGCACGATGCCAAAGAGAAGTCCTGAAGCCAACGAAGCCGCGAAGGCAAATCCCAGTACAGGCCAAGAAGGAGTCGGGTTGATCGGAACGTAACGGTGCGGAAATGTCAGATGCAGGATAAAACGGGTGCCGTTGATGGCAACAAGTAGCCCGGCTGCCCCGCCCAAAAGCGACAGCGTCAACGTCTCTGAGACTGTCTGCCGGATCAGCCTTGTCTGCGAAGCTCCAAGCGCGGCTCGGATGGAGATCTCCTGACGCCGAGCGGCTGCATGCGCGAGCATCAGGTTCGCGAGATTTGCGCAGGCGATCAGCAGTACGAAGCCAGTGACGCACAGCAGAATCTTGAGACCGTTTTGATAGTTCTCCCGCATCACTTGAACACCGCTTCCACCGGGCGCGAGATGAATGACTTGCTGCGGAACATCTCTTCGTTGCTCATCGCCCAAGGTTGTTCCGGGGCGCCGCAGCCATTGGCGTAACTCAGTGGTCATTTGAGCTTCCACCTCTTTGGCATGCGCACCCAGGGCGAGGCGCCCTGTGACATCAAGCCAATTGGCTTGCCAACTTTTGAGCAGCGAATTCGTGCCGTGTACTAACGGTTCAAAGGAGAGCGGAATCCAGATTTCGGGAGGATTGGCACGCAAGCCGTCGCCAAAGAACCCCGGAGGCGCAATTCCCACGATTGTGAAAGGCTGGCTGTTGATGGCAACCGCTGCTCCGATTAACGAAGGATCAGAGCCATGCTTATCTTGCCAGGCGCGATAGCTCATCACTGCCACCGGAGGGGCGCCTGGGCGATCGTCGTCAGCGGTAAACGTTCGACCGGCGTAGACGCCAATGCCGAACATCTGGAAATAGTTGCCTGAGACAAACTCGCTCCAAACCGATTGCGCCGGATTGCCGGTGTTGATCCTGCGCAGTCCCACGTTTTCGCTGTATGCCTGGAATGCAGCTAGTTGCTCAAAGGCGGGAGTGTTGTCCCGGAGGTGCTTGTAAAGATCGTAAGAGAATAGCGACCAACTCCCTTCCAGTCCGCCATTCACGCAGCACTGCTCGTTGTCTCCCACGCGGAACAGCTGTTCCGGCTTGGTGACGGGAAGAGACTTGAGCAGCACAGCATGTACCAACGTGAAGACGGCGGTATTGGCACCGATGCCCAGCGCCAGGACAAGGATGACAGTAAGAGAAAAACCTCTGGCCTTGCGCATCTGGCGCAGCGCAAACCGCATGTCACGCATCAGGGCATTCATTCGAAACCTCCGGACGGAAACTGAGGAATGCGGTTTTCGTCCTCTCCAAATCAGACGAAGTTACGCCGCCGACTTAAGAGGCAATTGGCGTTCCGTCTTTAACGGGCGCTAACTGATTGATAGGACGAGGCGAATCTTCCCCAGGTGAGCCGCGAGGTGTTCACTCATGGAATGGAAATGTCCGCTAGCGGACAGTAACAGTTGTTCGCCAATCGGACGGCTGGCTGCCGCGAGACGAAGAAATCGGCACTTGTAATCTGTCCTTGAGCGCGAACGCGTTGGCTGAACCTGGTTCACCCCAGCCAAGTGTGCCTGCAGAATGTGCCGTACGCTTCGAGCCGGTATGCTGTTCAGTACGGTGGTCAAATCCTGTATTGTGCCGGGTAAGACATCCGTTGTCTGTTGGAGTAGAGGACGCGTCAAGGTCTCTGGTTCCAATTCCTGCGTTGCGTGGCCAGCCTGAGGAATCTGGGGACGTTAAGGGGACGATAAGACATGACCTCCGGCACTCTGTCGCTTCAACCGATGTCCGCCAACGCCGTTTGATATCAATTAGTTACACGTCGTGGTTGCCCTGTCACCGTAGCAGTCTAGGCTTTCACTTTCCAGTAGGAAGGAACTCTTTGCCAATCTGACCGAAACCGGCAGAGTGCGACGATGTACAAGTGCACAATGCTTGAGAACGTCTGTCTGGAGCGGGGTTTCAGATACAGCGGACTTAATTTTTTCTAGCTCTTCACGAAACTTTACAGAACCCGTCGGGTTCCAAGCTCCTAACCACTCGTCGTTTCACTCACTAATGGCAGGACGAAACTCTCGGTGTCACCAACCTCTTGAACGGAGCTGGGAGCCGTGTTCCCGAACGTCGAAGTACGCCACTTGCACGCGGTCATTGCCTTGGGCGAAGAGCTGAACTTCACGAAGGCCGCCCTCAGATTGCACCTCACCCAATCTGCGCTCAGCAGACAGATTACTGAGATCGAGAAACAGCTTAGATTTCGCCTGTTCACTCGCGATAATCGACGGGTTGTCCGCGTCGAATTGACGGAGGCAGGACGAGTTTTCGTCGCAGAGGCTCGCTCTTCGGTCTTGCATATCGAGCGGGCTTTTCATCTCGCTCGTACCGCCCATGATGGAGCAGACAACGTTTTGACGATTGGACACTCGCACGAAGCCGATCATGCTTGGGTTTCTGACCTGCTTGCAGTTCGTCTCCCCTTGTACCCCAAGCTCGCTATTCGACTGATTAGTCAGTTCTCAATCGAGTTGGTCCGGAGTGTACTCGCAGGCGAACTGAATCTGGCCTTGGTGACGGCACCGCCGGAAGACTCTCAGATCGAGGCCGCACCATTCGCTCTGACGCCTCTCTATGCGGCTCTCCCAGAGACGCATGCGGCTGCTCAAAAGGAACAGATAGCGCTCCAAGATCTGGCAAAAGATCAATTGATTCTGTTCGCACGACGAGTTCATCCCGTCATTCATGACGCGATCATAGACGCGGCTCGACGTGCAGGAATCGCTCCGAAACACGCGCACGACACCATTACGTCGCAAGAGGCGATTCACTTAGTGTCTGAGCACGTTGGCGTCGCCATCCTCACCAAACCTGCGGCCCTTGATTTTCCCGCAGACGGTGTAGCCATGAGGCCACTATCTGATACCTCATTATGTTTCCAAACGTGTGTGATTATGAGAAAGGACGATGATTCACGATTGGCAAACGAGTTCGTCCGCTCCTTCCTCCGCAAATATACCTACCAGCGCCGCCCACCAACGCCAACTGAACTATCACCGTCCGCCCGAGTTGTCAGCATGAAGAAGGCAACGCGCGCTCAATGAAGTCCCGCTTGCGTTCCTTCATGATTCCGCCTTCCTGAAGGCGTTATCAATTCGCGTCTGCCGCCGAAGCAAATCGGCCCCCTCTTGCCCGCCTGATTTGGCCGCTGCTTTAGCCCAGCTATTCCCGTTGGGAATAGCTATCGCCTGAGAATTCATTGGACATTTTAACGACGTGGAATCAAGTTGGTTAACATCCAGCCGCGATAGGGGTTTGTGCGATGTCTAACTCCGCTAGAAGACCAATAGAGCCATCTGACGGCTTCCGTCCGGTTTCCGTCGGGTCACCCTTAGGCCCCGTGGATTTGGCAAATGAGAAGCACTACTCGGTGATTGAGATTGCAAAGCTCTGGGCACTCAGCGAGAAGACCGTTCGCAAAATATTCGAAAGGGAACCCGGTGTGATTCACTGGAGCACCCAAGAAAGGTTGCACAAGCGTGGATATCGGACGTTGCGGGTGCCTGAAACGATTCTTCACCGCGTTCATCGAAAGTTGCGTCGAGCAAGCTAAGGCTCAGCCCCAGCGAAAGGACCAGGCTCGTCAGGCAATCTTCACGCGCGACGGTGATTTGCGTCTTGGTGTTTTGCTGCCCTTATCGAGCGCGTTCCAGGCCTTCCGAACGTTGGCTGCGAGCTGTTCCTGGCGAGCCTTGACCCACGGAGCATAGTGCTTCTCGGTGATCTTCACGCTCTTGTGACCAAGCAGGATTGAGACCTGTTCCAGCGGCACACCGGCTAGTAACATCTCGACCGCGAATGTGTCCCGAAGCATGTGCGGATGGCAACGCTTCAGCGAGCCGTCATCGCGGCGGAGATTGGCAATCTTGAACAGTCGTCGAAAGCTTCGCTGCCAATTGCCAACCACGGATTTGGGTGAGCCGTTCCCAGACCAAAAGAAGTACCGGGGATTGGGGCTGGGGCCAGGCGGGATTTTTCTCAGGGCCTCCGCCACATCCGGAGGGAGCGGAACGTAGACTGGACTGCCGGTCTTGGCACGAAACAGAAACAATTCGTCATGTTCATTCAGCCGGCGCCGTTCTAGGGTGACGGCGTCCCTGATCGCCAGTCCACTCCAGCGCATTAGCAACGTGAGAATGCGCAACCGTGTCGCTTGGTTTCGGCATTCCACCCAGCCTTTGGGCTGATAGATGTAAGTTGCGTCCATGATTTTGTCGAACTCTGGCGCAGGGAAGTAGTCCGTGGGACGACCATCTGCTCTGATTCGACCCAGCAGAACAGCGGGATTGGACTTGATCCAGCTGAGTCGCACGCAGTAGTAGAAGAATCCGATCAACCGCTCCTGTTTCTTTTTCTTCGCGAGGGGTCCATCGGTCCAGGTGTCACGAAAACCTTCCAGATCGGCAGTCGTAATCTCAGTGACGTGTGTGAACCCGTAGGAAGTGGCCCAGGCGAGGAACTGCTTCTCGAAGATCGTAATCAGCTTATCGAGAGTCGAGTCGGCGAGATTCTCGTTCCGCTTGCTGTTCAGAAATCGTGCCACGGCCTCTTTGACCGTTACGAGAGCGGGCTCCGGGCGAGACGCCTCTTCTAGTCTTTTCTCTTTCGTCTCATATTCCTCTTCCAGCTTCCGTTTGAAGTCCTCGGCCTTTTCCCAACTGCGGGTCCTCGCACTACGACGGATGAAGGGACCATCCGAACCGAGAATGCCGTTGATCCACTTTGGGCAGCGACAACGCTTGTAGTTGATGTCGTCGGAAGGGCAGGGGAGATAGTGGCGGGAGTAAACCGAGAGCATGGAATCAGCACCTTTGCCGAGTCCATTGTACGTTTATTGTACGATTCTTTCTACTGTTTTATAACTACGTTGTTATCAATTGTTTATAGTGGTGGAGGCGGCGGGAGTCGAACCCGCGTCCGAAAATGTTACTGGTCAAGAGAACTACATGCTTAGTCGAGTTCATGCCCTGGGCATTACCCCAGGACGTTCGCGGCCCGCGCTCAGAACCGACAAGAAACGCGTTCCGCTAGCCTGAGATCTTAGCCTTCCGCCCCAGACGTAGACGGAAAGAGCAGCCCGCTGTGCGACGTCTTTCGGAGGCCCACGGGCCAAGCCTCCTGGGACGGCTGCCTAAACTAGTTAGGCTGCGTATGCCATCTGTTGATTGGCAATTATCATTTTGCACGCGATTACGGGTGTGTGCACCCCGGCATGCCTCTTGGCCGCAAGCATCCCCGTCGAAACCGTGACGCCCCCACTGGTGGGATTGGCCCTGCAAAGAACTATTTCCATTTTACCCA
>Ga0209517_10001068_pt1 | contig 43316 bp, 52 predicted proteins | sample PeaSoiMetSII2010_FD_187695 | JGI IMG/M metagenome (GOLD analysis project Ga0209517, IMG submission 187695) | Peat soil microbial communities from Weissenstadt, Germany - SII-2010 (SPAdes) (version 2) | ecosystem: Environmental > Terrestrial > Soil > Wetlands > Peat | place: Germany...
GCCGAGGGGAATGAGCGCCGCCACGGCCGCGGCAGCCGCACGGCAGAACGTCCCCGGTATTCCCGGCTACGCCGAGCCCGCAGCATCACCCCGATGACCACCGAGCCTGGCGGCATCTGCATAGGGACGTGCAACTCGCAATGGCGCAAGGCTCACGCGCTCTACGCCGACGGCCTCGCGAAGTACGACAAGGCGCTGGAGCAGCTGGCGGACGGCGACGATGTACCGAATCCCCCAGCGCCGCCGGATATCAGGCCCTGGTACGGGCAGCCCTACTGGTGCGGCAGGTGCATGGCCCTGATCAAGGCCGAGCTGGCGGAACTGGACGACCTGGCGTCGATGCTCGCCGCGCTCCCGCCCGGCATCCGCCCGGCCGTGTCCGCCAAGCACGAGCGGGTCAAGGTGTCAGGCTCGCACGGCACCCCGTCTGCATCGCCGTCCGGCGACAGCCTCGAAGAGCTGGCGGCCTGGCTGAAAAGCTGGGAGGCGATGGCCAAGGACGAGGACGACCCCACTCCCCGCCGCGGCCATCTCGCCACCGAGATCACGACCGTCCGTTCATGGCTCTACGCGCACTTCGACCTGCTGATGCTCAACCCTGATGTCGCTCAGCCGTTCGGCGAGGAAACGCGTGCCTGGCACCGCGAGCTGATCGCCCGGGCTCACGCCGCATCGGCAGCCAAGCACGTCAAGCAGCCATGCCCCCGGTGCAAGCTCTTCACCCTCTGGGAAGAACTCGGCCAGGACTACCTGAAGTGCATCAACGTCGACTGCAACAGGCGCCTCACCCGAGCCGAGCTCGACGCCGAGACTGCTGCCTGACCCTGTGTTGACCGTGCCGGAACGCTCTGTGTACAGTCATGCCAGCAGCACACGAATGCCCTGGCCACGGCCGGGGCTTTTTGCATGTCCGGGGGTGGCCGCCCTGGACGTCACCGCCCGGTACTTCACCGAAGACGGACGGCCGCTTCTCAACGCTGCGGAGTGCGCCGAGGTGTACGGCATCCGGGCTCGCACGATCTACGAGTGGCGCCGCCGCCGCTTCCTGACGGTCCGCGGACTTGATGCGGACGGCCGGGAGTTGTATGACGCCGCAGAGGTAGCCAGAGTGCAGGCGACACCCCGGAACCGTGAGCGTCAGGCACCAGATCCCGGCCGGATGGCGGCCTGAGCCGATAGACTGTTCGCCATAAAGCGCCCCGACGATGTGTCACCATCGCCGGGGCCAGCCGACCTGATGAGAGCAGATCGACATGACAGAGTTTACGATCCGCTGCGGATGCGGCCGGGCCATGACCCTGGACGCGCCGCGAGGCCGCTGTGCCTACCGATGCGGCTGCGGTGCCAGGGTCCGCGTTGAGGACGCGCCGCGCCAGGCGAAGATATGCGTCGCCGTTGAATCCGGGACCGCCTGCCGCTTCGCGCCAGTGACGGCCGAGCCGGTGGCACTCTGTAAAGGCCACGCCAGGGCGCTCCGCGAGCAGCTGATGGTTGCCAGCCTGGCATGCGCGCCGCTGGCCGAGGAAGACGCTACCGAGCTAGTTGCCGCGTGGCTTGACCGTACGGTGAGCGGCGGCATTGACCGCGATGCGCTCCGCAGGCAGCGCCGGGCCGATCACGCCAGGGCGGCCGCCCTGGCGCGCCGAGATCTTGAGGCAGCCAGTGTCGTCTACTACATCCAGTTCGGCGACCGCATCAAGATCGGTACCACCACGGACCTCGGCAAGCGGCTCGGCGCCCTCCCGCATGACTGCCTGCTGGCAACCGAACCCGGCGGGCCTCTCGTGGAACGCCAGCGTCACGAGCAGTTCGGGGCGCTGCGGATCAAGGGCGAATGGTTTGAGCCGGCCCCGGTTCTGCTCGGCCACATCCAGGCGCTTCCCCGCCACGCGAGCACAGCAACGCCACCCCGCCGCAGCATGCCCACCACCACATCGGACGGGCGCATCCTCATGGCCACGACGCTGGCTGCCGACGTGCTCGGCGTGAATCCCTCCACAGTGTCCCGCTGGCGATCACTGGGCTACCTCTCGCCAGCCCCCGGCGGCACAGCGCGCAAGCCGCTCTATGCGTGGGATGACGTGCTGGAGGCGCAGAGACTGGCCCGCGACGCGGCGATAGCCACATCGGGCAGTGACAAGCGCGTCCGGCGCAACATGGCCGCCTGACCCTTCCATGACGAGCCGTGATCCGGGAGTGAAGCATGACGACCCCGGCACCAGGCCCGAAGCGCAAAGGCCCGTACTGCGGCGGGAAACTCCACGGCCGCGACGGAACATGCACCCAGGCTGCGGGGTGGGGAACGCCGCATCCTGGCCACGGCCGGTGCAAGCTTCACGGCGGCAGCGCCCCCTCGGGCCGGATCGCGGGTGCGCAGAAGCAGGCGCGGGCCGGGCTCGCGCAGCTCGGGGTAACGCCGGTTGACGATCCGCTGACGGAGCTGGCGAAGGTGACCGGCGAGGTCATTGCGTGGAAGAACGCCACGGCAGCCCTGGTCAACAAGCTCACGTCGGTTCGGTATGACGGCGAACTGACCGGCGAGCAACTGAGGTCCGAAGTCCTTTTGTGGGAGCGGGCGCTGGACCGGTGCGAGAAGTTCCTGACCGCGATGGCACGGTGCGACATCGATGAGCGGCTGGCCAGGGTGCAGCTCCGGCAGATCGAGCTCGTGAACGAGGCGCTGGCCAAGGCGCTGGCCGACATGGGGTTTGATCCAGCGAAGCAGAAGCAGGCGCAGCAGCTTGTCGCCCGGCACCTGCGGGCCGTCTAGCCTCCGCTTAGTGCCGTCGCGCTGGCCAGCGGGTTCTTACGTTCGCTCACCAGCCGGCAAGCGTGCCGCGCGGATTGAGCCTCCGCTTTAGGAGTGCACGGTGGCGGCTGGCTTCGCGGCGATGCTGGCCGACCGGCTCGACCCGCCCGACCCGCCGGTCTTCGAGACCCTCGGCTACGAGCCGAACTGCAAGGTCCGCCACGACGCGCGGCAGCGAGGCGCGCTTGTCCTGCCAGAGCCGTGCGGCCAGTGCCCGCAGGAGCTGTTCCACGCGGCCACCGAGTTCGACCTTCTCTTCGGCGGAAGTTCCGGCGGGGGAAAGACCAGGGCTCTGACCTGCGAGGCGCTGCGGGCGTGCATGCGCTACCCCGGCATCCGGGTCGGGGCGTTCCGCCGCACCTATCCGGAACTGAAGGAGTCACTGCTCGCCGAGCTGGCGGACCTGGCCTACGCGTCGGCGCTGGGCGCGGTGTGGAACGGCACCGAGTACGAGCTGCGGTTCCCGAACGGGTCGCTGATCATGTTCCGGTACGCGGAGACGATCAAGGACGCGACGAGGCGGCAGGGCGGCCAGTACCAGCTCCTGGTCTTCGACGAGAGGACGCTGACCCCTCCGGACGTGATCGCGTTCCTCGAGTCGAGGCTCCGGTCGGGCCGGGCTGACATCCCGGTGCTCGGCATCCGGTCATCGGCGAACCCGGGCGGCGCGGGGCACGGCGCGGTCAAGGCCCGGTACATCGTGCCCACGAACCACGGCGAGCGGGTCATCACCGACGAGCGCGGCCGGACTGTCCGTTTCATCCCCTCGCGGCTGTCGGACAACCCGCATGTGAATCCGGAGTACGCCGCCGACCTGCACGCCCTGCCGGCGAAGCTGCGGGCCGCCTTCCTGGACGGCAACTGGAATGTCTTCAGCGGCCAGATGTACCCGGAACTAACGCGCGACCGCCACGTCATCGCGCCTATCTCGCTGCCAGAGTCGTGGCGCCGGTACAACGGCATCGACTGGGGGTTCGGGAAGCCCTGGGGCGTGCTGTACGCGGCGGTCGATGAGGACGGCCGGGTCTGGTGGTACCGCGAGCTCTACTCCGCCGGGGTCGGCGAGGCGGAGCAGGCGCGGCGCATCCTCGAAGCCGAGGCCGGCGACGAGCGGGTGCTGATCCGCTACGCCGATGACGCCATGTGGGCTTCCCGCGGTGACCCCAAGACCATCGCCGACGTATACGCCGACAACGGCGTGCATCTGACCAGGGCGAACAAGGGCTCGCGGGTCATCGGCTGGCAGCGCCTGCGCTCCTACCTGGCCGAGAAGCCGGCGTGTTTCCTGCACCGGTCAATGGGCTGGGACACCTGCCCCGGCATGCACATGTTCTCCACGCTGGAGAACTTCTACCGCACCCTGTCGGACCTGCCGCACGCCACCAAGGGCGATCCTGAGGACGCGGACACCAACGCCGAGGACCACCTGCCGGACTGCGCCCGGTACCTGCTGATCAACCTTGGCACCGGCCCCGAGTTCGTCATCCTCGAAGACACGCCGAAGTCCCTGCTCGACGGCATGGAGATCCCGGAGCAGGTCGGGAACTTCGGATACCGCCGGGACGACACGGACGGCATGTTCGCCGCGGCAGCGCTGGCGAGGAACGGCAGCGACCAGGCCCACGGCACCCAGCGATCACCGTTCGCGTGACGGAGGTGGGGGCCGATGCCTGAGTACGCGCCGCCCGGCACCGTCCGCCGGTCCCCGTTCGCAGACGTCGGCGAGGATCTCGCCCTCGCCGACCTGATCATGCTCGCCCGCGAGCTACGAGACCGACAGGAGCAGATCATGGCAGCTCAAGACGACGTGAACGCGGCAGCAGCGGCGATCAGCGCGGCGGCGGTGAGCCTGGGCGAGTCAGCGACCGCGATCCAGGCAGCGCTTGCGGCCGGGTCGCAGGTGGACACCTCCGCACTCGACGCGGGCGTGACCCAGCTCCAGGGCGCCGTGGCTCAGGTAGCGGCGCTCGCGCCATCCTCGGTGCCGCCTGCACCGGCCGCTGTCTAAGATCACGGGCGGACTGGCCACGTCGCACCCTCGAACCGGAACACGATCACGCCACCTTCGGTGCAGTAGTGCGGCAGGCCCCGGTCGTCAGTTCCGTGCAGGTAATACATGCGGAAGACGCAGCGGGGGCACGCGAGTTCCAGCACGTCGCCGCGCCAGGTCGCTACCGCTACCGCGGGCTCGCCTGTTGCCACCTGGTCGCCCGTTGCCGCATCCACGACTGAGAGCGTAGACGGCTGCGCCCAGAATCCCGTGAAGTTGCGCACGAGTTCGCCGTCGTGCCACTTCACGTGCCCGGCCAGCGCCTCGGCGCTCTCAGGCACGGCGCAGAAGCAGGCAGGGCACTGGGCGAAGCCGCTGGTGATCGTGCCCCCGGCAACAGAGATGGCAGCCAGCCGCAGCCAGTCCCGCCGGATCGCGGACCGCCCGGTCGTCACCGCTCACAGCCACCGCCGCGTCCACTTCACCGCGTGCCACCTCCGGTACGGCCGCACCAGGACCACGTTCCCCGCGGTCAGGTCTGTCATGACCCGGCGGACCACGACCGTTTCCGTGCTCTCGCCGTGGTCGACGTCCAGCAGCTCCCCGGCGCTGGCGAACGGCCCTGCCAGCGTGATCGTCGCCGTCCGGCGCGCGGCCAGGACCATCACCCCCGCCAGGGCGGCGGCAGCGATCAGGAGCGCGCCGATGGCGATATCCGGGATCACGCGGACAGCATAAGGCCGGGAGGTCCGGGTGCCTCTCGCCGACTTGCTGACCGGCCGTCCCCGCGGGAAGCACCACGCCGCAGAGACGGCGCGGACGGTCACGGTGATCGAGGCCGGCCCGGTCAGGGCCATGTCAGCGGACCAGGCCGCCGCCGCCCGCACCGTCACCCGTTCCGGATTCGCGTACGGCATCGGGCCCGGCGGCATGGACGAAGTCCAGTCCGGTATCGGCGCGGCCACAGCCTCGGATCGCAAGAGCCTGCTGACCGAGCTGTGGGAAGCGTACCTGTGCTGCCCGTGGGCGTGGGTCGCCGTCCAGACCATCGCCCGCACCGTCACCGCCGGCGGCCTGGTCACGGACTGGGACGCCGACAGCGGCGAGGGCGATCAGGAGGCCCCGGACAAGCCGGCGAATGTCCTGGCGCTGGAAGCGCTGCTCGATTATGTCAACCCGGCGCAGAACATCCGCCAGCTCTGCCGCAACTTCATCGCCGACCTGCTCGTCTTCGGCGACGCCTACCTCGAGGTCGTCTGGATCGGGTCGCTGCCGGTCGCCCTGTACAACCAGGACTCGCCGACGACCACCCCGATCGCCGACTCCCACGGCGCGGTCTCCCGCTACGTGCAGGTGTCCGACTACGGGCAGCGGGCCGACTTCGAGCCGCACGAGATCATCCACGTATCCCTGGACGCGGCCCGCCCGTCGGTGCTCGGCATCTCCCCGATGCAGGCCGCCGTCGAGTCCGTGAAGGTGTGGCTGTTCGCCAACGGCACCGGCAAGGAGGCCGCGAAGAAAGGCCTGCCGCCGAACTTCCACGCCGACTTCCCGGCGGGCGCGGCCGACAAGGACATGCGGACCTGGCGGGACCAGCACGCCACCAGGAACCTCGGCGCGAGGAACATCGGCGCGCCGATCATCACCAAGGGCGGCGTGAAGCTCAATGAGCTGCAGACGGGGAAGATCGGCGACGTCATCGCGCTGAAGAACCAGGCGCGGGACGAGATCCTGTCCGACTTCGGCGTCCCCCCGGCCGAGGGCGGGGTGATCGAGGCGGGGAACCTCGGCGGCGGCACGGGCGATTCACAGCACCGGACATATCAGATCAATACGTGCGGCCCGATCGGCGAGCTCGTCATCGAGGCACTGAACTTCGCGCTCACCATCCAGGCGTTCAGGATCACGGACTGGAAGCTGAAGTTCGGCGAGGTCGACTACCGCGACTCGGTCATCGTGGAGGGCATCCGCTCGCAGCGGCTCCGCGACGGCGCCTGGACGCTGAACAAGTACCGCGCCGAGATCGGCGAGCCGCCGGTGCCCGGCGGGGATGACGCAGTGCTCGTGGACAGGCAGAACCTGGTCCTGTGGGCCGACATGGCAGCGATGTCGAAGGCGGTCGTGGCAGGCAAGGGCGCGCCCGGTGTGGCCGCCGGGGAGCAGCCACCGGGAGGGGAGCCGGTCGCAGGCGACCCGTCGGCACCGGACGCGCCGCCGGGTGACGGCGACCCGGACCAGCCGGCGGGCAAGTCCGGCATGCCTAAGAGCCCGCGAGAGTCACTGCCGCCAGCGCCCCGGGAAGCGCTGCGGGCCACTCAGCTTGCCCTGTACCAGGCACGGCTTCGTGAGGCGATGGGACGCATGCCCATCGCCGGGTCAGCCTCATCGACGATCGGCGGGAACCGATGACGACAGAAACTGGCGCCGGGACGACGGAAATTGGCGCGGCCGTGCTGGACGGGGCCGCCATCGAGGCGCTGCTGCGCGAGTGCGTGACCGTGGTGGAGCCTGGCCAGGTGCTCATCGTCCGGGTTCCGCTCAGCTTCAGCCAGAAGGATCTGCGCCTGGCGCAGGAGTGGCTGGACGCCCGCACCGAGCATCTCGGCTTCTCGGCCCTGGCGATCCCGTGCGAGGGCCTGGGCGTGATGGAGATCGCCAGCGGGCTCGGCCACGTCCTGGGACCGGGCGCATGAGCACCCGCCGCGGCCGGGCAGTCGCCTCTGCTGAGGTCTCCCACGTCATCGTGCGGGCCTGCACCGAATGCCAGCACCGCCGGGTCACCGGCGAGCCGTGCGCGGGCTGCGGCAATCCCCGCGAGCCGCACGTCGACCGCGTCGGCGTGACCAACGCCAGCTACCGGAACCCGCTGCGCCAGATGTGGTGGCGGATCGTCCGGCGGCACGTGGCCAACTGGCGGGTCCGGCGGGCCAACGCGGACGCCGCCACGCTGCGCCGGCCGTCCTGACAACCCCTCGCCGGGCGCTGGCCCGCTGCCGCCCTGGAAAGGGGTGACCTGTGGCCACAAATACGGTGGTGCTGACCGCCAAGGGCCGCGAGATCTACCAGAACAGGATCGGCGCGAACGGCGGGTCGTTCTCCGAGCCGAAGCAGCTCGGATGGGGCACCGGCGGCATCGCCGGCGGCCCCTTCACCGCCGCGGTGACCGACGTCGGCATGTTCCAGGAAGCGGCCGAGGCCAGGGTCGCCGGCACGCCGTCGGTGCAGACCACCACGACGACCAACGACACCTACCAGGTAGTCGGCACGATCACCTCCGCGTCAGCGCAGACGATCAGCGAGGTCGGGCTGTACCCGTCCGCGACGAAGCCGGCCACGAACACTGTGGCGGCAGGCGGCGTCGTCGGCTCGAGTTCGGCGACGACGCTGAACACCGGCAGCACCTTCAGCCCCGGCACCAACAGCTACGTGCAGGTCCGCACGGAGGTGATGGAGGTCACGGCCGGGTCCGGCACGACGGCGCTGACCGTGGTCCGCGGCGCGAACGGGTCCACGGCGATCGCCTCGATCGCGGCGGCTGACATCGTGACTGCCGGGAACGCCCCCGGCTCCGAGGTGGTCACCAACGGCGACATGTTCCTGCACGCATCAAGCGTGCCGGGCCTGGCGCTGAACAACGGGGACTCGCTGCAGTCCACGATCCAGCTCAAGATCACCTGAACCAGCGGGCTTTACCTGGGCGGGTGAGCCATGCCGCCCGGCACGCCGTACCTGATCGGCACCAACACCCCGGCTTCCGCGATCAGCGAGAAGATCGCCGTCGCGACCGCGAACAGCCCCGGCGACCTGATCCTCGTGGCACTCGGCAGCACCAGCGCATCCGGGGCGACGATCACCGGCGTGGCCGACGACGCGGGCAACACCTACGCCCAGGTGGCGGGCGCGCAGGTCACCAGCCACCAGTTCGCCGACTGCTGGGTGGCGCACAACTCCAGGGCGCTGACGACCAGCCAGTTCATCACCGTCACCTGGTCCGGCACCAGCGGGACGAAGAACTGCGTCGCGGTCGGCGTCCCCGGCGCGAGGCGGCAGGCCGCGGTCGACGCGGCGGTCACGAACAGCGCCAACCAGGGCTCCGGCACCAGCCCGTCAGTTACGTCGGGCACGCCGCAGCAGGCCGGCGAGATGCTCATCGCGATCTACAACAACGCGAGCGGCGGCGGCGCGCCGACCCTGGGCAACGGCTTCAGCCAGATCGGCCAGCTGCACACCAGCGCCAACACCTACACCACCGTCGGCTACCTGACCGGCGGCACATCCGCCCAGACAGTGTCGGCGACGATCCTGACCGCGACGGCGACGATCGTCGTGCTCGGCCTGCTGCCGCCCGCCCAGGCGCTGGCCCTGATGCAGGCCGTGAACCGGGCAGCCATCTACTAACCCGGGGGTGGTCAGCGTGTCAGCGAAGACCTACCTCGTGCACAACAGCGCGATGGTCACCACCGCCGCCCCGGTGAAGCAGCCGACCGGCACCGCGATCCGCACCATGATGCAGCTGGCCCCGGGCGTGACGATCCGCATCGTCGAGTGGGGCTTCTCGCTCGACTCCTACGCGACACCCGGCGAGGTCGAGCTGGTTGACACGGGCACCGTGTTCTGCACCGGCATGTCGGCGGCTTACGCGGTGGCGGACGTCCAGCCGCACAACGACCCGAACGCGCCGGCCAACACGTCAGGCTCGACGGGTGTGCCGCTGAATCTCGGCACCGGCCTGTCGGCGTTCGCCACCGGTGCCGGCACCGAGGGCACGGTCACTGCGGCGAAAATGAAGGATCTGTGCCTGAACCCGGTCGGCCCGTACTGCAAGCAGTGGCCGCTCGGCCGTGAGCCTGAAGTGGTGTCCGGCGACGCGCTGCGGGTGCGGATGACCTTCGCCACCTCGGTGAACGCTTACATCTACGCGATCTTCGAAACGTACTGAGAGCGGGTAGCCGATGTCCCGGCTAGGCCGCAGCAGGCCAGCCGCGGCCTACCTGATCCTGCAGCAGCCGAAACCTTCCTCTGGCGGCGGCACGACGTACTTCCTGACGCTCACGATGACGGCGGCCACGACCGGATCACTGGTCAGGCAGGCTGGCCGGTCGTGGGCTGGCACGGGAGCGACCGGCGGGGCACTCACGCGGGCAGCCTCGGAAGCCTTCGCCGGCGCGGCCAGCTCCGCAGGTTCGCTTGCCCGGCTGGCCGGCCGGACGCTGGGCGGCTCAGCTGCGACCACGGGGTCGGCAGCCCGCGCCGCCGGCCGGACGTTCGCCGGATCGGGGTCAGGCAGCGGCACCCTTGGCCGCGGCTGCGGGAGAAACCTGGCCGGCGCCTCGGCCACGTCAGGGGCCGTGACGCGGCAGGCAGCCCGGACGCTCGCGGCGACCGCGGCCACGTCGGGATCACTGACCAGGCAGGGTGCCAGGATCTTCGCAGGGACCGCCGCCACATCCGGGTCGCTGACCCGTCAGGCACGCATGACGTTCGCCGGCACCGCGGCGACGTCAGCCAGCCTGATCCGCGATGTTGCCCGGGCCTGGGCGGCGACGGCGGCCACGGCGGCCAGCATGGTGCTCGGCCGGCTGCTGCACCTCACCCTGGCTGCTGTGGCGGCCACCGCTGGCGTGCTCAGCCGCGCGGCAGCCCGGACGTACGCCGCCTCATTGCCATCGGCCGGGATGTGGCTCCGCGCGGCGTCAGTGACGTACGCCGGGCCGGTCGTGTCCGCGGGCAGCGTCAGCCGTGCCGTGGCCATGCGGTTCGCTGGCACGACGGCCGCGGCCGGCCGGTGGCTGCGGGGTGCTGCCCGCAGGTTCGCGGGGGCATGCGGGTCCGCCGGCGCCCTTCTGCTGCAGCTGCTGCCGGGTGCCCCGCCGATCGGGACGGCCGGCGCGTTCGACTGGGCCGTGTTCGGCGCCGGCGCGGCGGACTGGCCGGCGGCAACCACGGGAGCTGCGGACTGGCCGGTCATGACGGCCGCTGCGGCCGACTGGATGGCGGAGACGGTCACCGCCGCTGACTGGCCGGCGGCGACAGCGGGTGCCTACGACAGCGACCCGTGAGCCGGGGGTGGCGGTGAACTCCTACCTCGCCGGTTCCCTGGTCAGGGTCGCCACCTACTCCGGGCCGATCCTGTCGCCAGCGGGCGGCTTCCGCGACGTTAACGGCAACCTCGCTGACCCGACCACGGTCACGCTGCAGTACCGGCCGGGAACAGGGCAGGCGGTCGTCACTGTCACCTACCCGTCGGCGCCGATCGTGAAGGACGGCGTCGGGCTGTATCACGCGGACCTGGACACCACACCGGCGACGGCGACCGGTGTGTGGACATACGAGTGGATCGGCACCGGTGCTGTCCAGGCACCGGCGCGGAATGCGTTCGCGGTGGACCTGCCGCAACTGTGAGACCTATCAGCGAGGAGAAGTACGCAAATGGGCCACTGGTCGATGCACATCGAGGGCGCGGGCATCCACGACAACGAGCGGGATGACGACGCCGACGCGATGCTGAAGGAGTTCGCCGGCAAGCTGGCGGAGCACCACAAGGTGGACTCGGTCACCTTCACGGTGGGCAGCACGCGGGAGCTTCTGAACGAGGACGACACCACGCCGCTGGCGTCGGCGTCGGCGGAAGTGCCGCTGAAGCACGTCTACCGGCACCGGGCGCACTGACCTGCATGAGTACCACGAGCGACCCGCAGGGCGAGTTCACGTGGATGGGCCCGGACGGTCACGACACTGCGGAGCTGGTCGGCTGCTGATGGCCCGCGATCCCCAGCTGGACCTCAGCGACGACGGCCGCTCGGTCGCCATCCGGGCAATGCCTGGCGATCCGATCACGGGCCTGTGGTGCGAGACCTGCTTCCTCCCCTCGGTGATCTCCGTGCCCGTCTACCTTCTCGGCGGCTCGGGCGTCACCTTGCACGGCTACGCTGAGCAGTGCCAGGCTTGCGAGGGCAAGCCGAGGCTGGTCAGGTACACCGGGGAGGGCTGATGGGAGAGACCGCACCGGGCCTGACTCACGTCGAGCTGACGGGCACCGTGTTCCCCAACCTGGCGCTGAAGGTCGGCGGCCACCTGCTCCCGTTCGCCCGGCTGGAGTTCGACAGCGGCAACGGGGAGACGGCACCTGAGCTGACAATCACACTGCCCGTCTATGAGGGCAGCGTCTGGACGCTCGAAGCCCGGTGCAGCCTGGAGGAAACCACCCGCGACGCATTGGTGGCGATGGGATGGACGCCGCCGGCGGATTGCAGGGAGCCGGCACCGCGTTACGACACGGCCGCCACGGGCCTGCCTGAACCGGCTGTCGGCGCCATCGTTCAGGCCAGCAGCCCGGACGGCCTGGTCTACTACCGGGTAGCCAGCCGAACGCAGACCGGCATCGGCGAGTACTCCTGCGATCTGGAGCCGCTGGACGCTGCGGCGGTCCAGGCGATCGTGAGCCCGGCATGAGCGAGCCGCAACCGCACGTCTGCTACTTCCAGATGACCGAGGGCGGCATGGCCTGCGCCTGCGGGGAGACAATCGAGGCCGAGCCAGTTCACATGGCAACTATGCTGCGAGTCGTTGAGCTGGCGATGAGGCTGGAGGGCATTGGGCCGATAGCCCGCGAGCATGTGCTTAACAGGCTGCTCTACGGCGACCCGCGCGGCGCTGGCCCGAAGGCGATTCCCATCACGGGGTTCACGATCACCGAACGTCCTTTGACCGGAGTCCAGAGGCAGGCGATAGCCCGGCTCGACCAACTCCGGGCGGCTTCGGTACGAGCCCACTTCGGATTGCCGGTATGAGCGATCCGCAGCCGCCGCCCGAGCAGCCCTACCAGCTACCGGGGACTACCGCCGCCTGGGAGCCGTCGACACTGCCGAACCAGCCGCTCACCGCTGCCGCCGCGAGCCCGTTCCTGCCGAAGCTGATCGGCTGACCTGTAGGATGCCGGGCATGAAGCACGGACCCCCGCCAAGCGTGCCAGGACTCTCGCCACCGCCCGTTCAGGAGCGCGAGCCGGGCACATGGCGGTTCACGCTCGCCGACGGCCGCGAGCGCATCCTGCACGATGTCTACCCGTCCACCGACTCGGACCTGCCGGGCTGCGTGGTCATGCGGAACCGGAGCGTGTCGCCGACCGTCGTCGCGGTGCTGCCGGCAGGCAGCTACCTGTACCTGGAACGGGTCGCCGGCGATGACAGGGGCGAGCACGTCCCGCCGAAGCCCTTCGAGCCCACGTCCCAGGTGCTGGAGAACGCGGGCATGCCGATCGGGCCGCCAGCGTGATCCGCCACTGCGACGGCACCGATCCGAACCTCCTCGGCGAAGACCGCGCGCCCTGCGCCTGCGGTCTGACGTTCGACGACGTGGACCACGTCGTGATCTGGCCGCACCAGCGGATACCGAGCCGCGAGGAACGGGCCGCGCTGCTGGCGGCGTACTCCGGTGATCGCGGCAGGCACTACGAGACCGACCAGATGCACGCGCCGACCGGCTCGGTGATCGGTCGGCTGGCCACGCCCGAAGGTCTACCGGGTGCGCCGTCTCCGTCCGCCTACTGGCCGTGACACGCTCGCCCACCCTCGCCTGCCGGTCCTGGTGCCCGCTGACACCCAGGTACGGCCCCGGCCGGACAGCGGTGTGCTGACCCGGAACCGGAACGGCCCTACCCGGATCGACTCGCTGATCCTGAGTGCCACGATCATCACTCTCCTATGAAGCCGGCTCCCGCCGGGCTGGTCACGGCGACGCCTCCCGCTGCCGCCTGCGCAGTTCTCTCTGGGCCACGATCCGCGCGCACCGCTGCGAGCAGTAGACGGCATCGGCGCGGCGGAACCGGAACTCCCTGCCGCAGTCCGGCCGGACGCATGCCTTCGCCGGGGGCATGCGCTGCCCGCAGTGAGGGCAAAACTCCGTAGTGCGCTCCACGACCAGAGCGTATCACGGCTATACGGTACCGGCGACCTGAAATACTACGCGGCGGGAGGCCGGGCGTGGCGCAGCCGGACTACTCAGACGGCAGCATGCTCGCCCTCTACCCGCCGGCGGAACTGGCCGCCAGGCTCGCCGTCGATGATGGCCTCGAGCCAGCGGACATCCACCTGACCGTCTGCTACACGGGCAGCGCGGCGGACGTGGACGCCGGCGCGCTGAACGAGGTGGCGGGCAAGCTCGCGGCGAGCACGGGGCCGCTCACCGGGACGATCTCAGGGCACGCCCGCTTCACCGGCGGCGACTCCGATGTGATCGTCGCCCTGGCTGACTCGGCCGCGCTCGAAACGCTGCGCGCCGCGGCGCTGGACAAGCTCGCCGAAGCCGGGATCGACGTCCCCCGTGACCACGGGTACTGCCCGCATCTCACTTTGCGGTATATCGGCGCGGATGATGACGACCCGGTAGGGCGCCTGCCGGCTGAGGATGTCAGCTTCGCCGAGCTTCGCGCGGTCCACGGCGAGGACGTAACCAGCTACCCGTTCGCCGGTGACATCACCCAGGCGGCCGCCGAGGCGTACGCGGCCGGCTGGGCGCTCAGCGGAGGCCCGTGGACGGATCGTGTCGCCGCCGGCGCGGTCGCAGCAGCCGAGACAGCCCGCGAGCACGCCGGCGACCCGCACGTCCTGGAGACGACCCTGATTATCGGATCGCTCGAAGGCACCATGGCGCGGTTCTTCCAGCGGCGGCAGGATCTCACCGAGGCGCACACCGCGACCGTGCTCAGGGCGTGGGAGACGGTCGCCCCGCACGAGCACGCCGGCCCGGTCATCGACCGGCTCCGCGCCGAGGTCGGCCCGTTCGGCCCGCTGAACCCGGAGCAGCGGGCCTACCTCCGGATGCTGACCGGCACAGCGGCAGGATCGCTCCTGGCCGGCGTCTACGCCCACGACAGGCACAGCGACCTGCAAGCCGCCGTGGAAGACGCGCTCCGGTCGGCGATGGCCGAGGGCAAAGCCGGCGTGCTCGCGCTGAACGCCGAGAAGCACGGCCACACGGTCACCGAGTCAGACAGCAGGACGTACTCGTGGGACGCCGCCTACCAGGCCATCTACGACCGACTGGCCAACCTCCCCAGCCTGCCGCTCCTGGCGCAGCAGTGGATCCAGCGGATGCTCGCCGGATGCGCCGCCGACGTCGGCCGGCTCCTCGCCCGGCTCTTCGAGGAAGGCGCGTCGCGCGCCGAGATGGCCACGGCGGTCACGACCGCGATCGAGGCTGACGGGGAGACCTCGGCGGCCGTCCGCGCGGTGACCGCGTTCACGCAGCAGGCGATGGCACAGGCCATGTCCCAGGCATCACTGGACCTGTACGCATCAGAGGGCCTGCCCGAATGCAGTTTCATCACAGCCGGCGACGACAGGGTCTGCCCGATCTGTGACGACTACGAGGAAAACAACCCGTACTCGCTTTCTGACTGCCCCGTCCCGGCGATCCATCCAGGCTGCCGGTGCGTGGTCGTGCCGGCCGATGACGTGGCCCCGTTCAAGGCGCTAGCCGCCTTCCTCGCCTAGGGAGGCAGCGATGCCCGACCGCCACGGGCCGCCAGTCCGCCGCATCTGGTCCCTCACCGCCTCCGGGCTCGGCACCACCATCGCGGGCGCGGGGAACTCCGGGAACTGGCAGCCGGCGGCCGTCCCGCCGTGGGACCCCGACTTCGAGACGCCCGTCGACCTGCGGAATGTCACCGACCTGGCGCTGATGGTGTCCATCGCCGCGATCGTCTCCAGCCCGTCGCTGACGGTGAACCTGGACCTGTACGACGACCTGGGGAACCTGTACGCCGCGTTCCTGACCACGGGCGCGCTTGTCGCCGCCGGGGCGACGGTGAAGTCCTGCGGCCTGCACGGGCCGACCACCTCCTACATAGTGCTGCCCGGCTGGGGCCGCGTGTCGTGGACCTGCACGGGCGGGTCGGTGACCGGCACCGAGATCTCGCTGATGGCCCGCTGACGACCTCCCAGGCCGCATGACGGCCGCCCTGATCACGCAACCACCCGAGCCCGGAAGGGGCGATTCCGCCATGAGCAAGAACGCCAACTGGACCGAGTACGACGACCTCGGCTGGCCGATCCGCGCCAGCCTCGCCGCCGCCATCGCCGCATCGGCCGGCACCACCACGGTCAAGAACGCCGCAGGCCGGTGCATCAAGATCGTCGTCACCGCAGCGGGCACCAGCACCGACAACGCGACGATCTACGACGGCCCTGCCGCGTCGGGCATCATCCTGGCGATCGTCCCCGGAGGCGGCACCATCGGCAACGTGATCGCCATCGACCTGCCGTTCGCCACGAACCTGACCGTCGTCAACGTCACCTCCGGGCCGGCTTTCACGATCGGCTACTGCTGAGCGTTGGCCCTTCCCAGGGCCGCGCGGGAGCGGGCGGCCGAGCACCAGGCGGCAGCCGGGGCGGACGCGTTCGCTGCCATGCTCATCGCAGCGCTCGACCGCCCCGACGTCCGTAAGGCCGTCGTCTCGGCACTGGCCGGTCACGAGTCCCGCAGGCCGCACCGCAACCCGCCCGCATCGGCCGCAGCCGCCCGCGACCTCAAGGCACGCCTGGTGACCGGCGGAAGGGGGAGCCGTGGCTAAGGCCATCGCGACCATCGGCGGAGTCGGGCTCGCGCCGGGGATCTCGAAAAACCGGCGGCTCTACACCCCGGAGCACATCGTCGGAGCGGTCGCCCGGGCGCAGAAGCGCCTCAAGGACGGCACCGAGCCGATGGTCATGCTCACCCACCACGCGGCAGGCGATGACAGCCGCGAGATCAGCGGCTCCCTGACTGCGGTGAGCCTGGACGAGAACGGGCGGCTCCGCTTCGCCTCGGACCTCCCTGACACCCCGGCCGGATGGGACATCGCGAACCTGGCCAGCACCGCCGACGGGCAGCCGCCGTTCCTGCGGAACGTGTCGATCCGCGGCTACTGGACGGGCACCGTCCGCACGGTCAAGGGACCCGATGGCCAGCCCGTGGAAACTGCGGACGGGCTCATCATCGACGGGCTGGACTTCACCCGGTCACCGGGCGTAGCCGACGCGCAGATCGACACGTTCGCCTGGACCGCAGACGGCACCCGCACCGAGACCGATGAGCGGGTGCCCATCACCGAGAGCGTCCAGGAGGCGCGCGTGACCGCGATCACCGAAGAGACAGCGACGGAGGCGGCACCGCAGATGACGGCTGAGGCGCGGGAAGCGCTGAGGGAGACACTGCGCGCTCTGCCGCCCGAGCCGCCGGTCATCCTCCGCAATGGCCTGTGCGAGGCGTCCAGTGCCGCGCTGCCGCTGTCGAAGCGGGGCAGCGGCCTGACCGGCGGGAGCAAGGTCTACGCCGATCCGGGCTATCAGGCCGATGGCAAGCAGAGGTATGACCTGACCACCAAGGCCCTGGCCAAGGCCGCCTGGTCATATGTGAACCAGAAGGACAACGCGGCCAAGTACACCGCGGCGCAGCTCAAGCGCGTCAAGGGCCGGATCATGAAGGCGCTGAAGGCCTTCGGCGTCAAGGTCGCCGCTGAGGGCTGGGTCATCGAGCCCGCGCGTCAGGTCACCGAGTCCGAGCTGCGGGAGTGGTACGGCGACTACGGCTCGCCGCAGACCTCCGGCTCCTGGTCGCTGAACGCGTCCAACGGCCCGATCAACCTGTGCCTGTCGTGCTACGGCATGGACCCGGCCGACCTTGACCTGATCCTCCGCGCCGCCGCTGACGCTGCGTGCAAGGCCCTGGCCGCGCTGGACCCGGACATGGACGGCGACATCGACGTGGACGGCGCCGGCTCCGAGGACACCGACCACGACGGCGGCGCAGGCGAGACCGCGCCGGCAGACGGCCCGGCCAGCGTGGCCGAGGCAACCGATACCCCGGCACCGGAACCGGCCGCCGGCGAAACCACGGAAAGGACGGAATCCGCGATGCCGGAGACCACCGCCCCCGCGGCCGAGACCACCGCCCCGGCCGCTCCCGCCTACACCCAGGCGCAGCTCGACGCGATCATCGAGGCTGCCGCAAACCGGGCACTGGCGGCGTTCGCCGCAGCGCACCCGGCACCTGCGGCCGGGACCGCGGCCGCTGCACCGGCGGCTGAGGCTGCCCCGGCCGCGCCAGCGGCTCCCGCAGCCGTGACTGAGACCGAAGCCGAGAAGGTGCAGCGGATGGTCGACGCCGCGATCGCCGCGAAGTTCCCGCAGGAGACCGACGAGCAGCGGATTACCCGCCTCGTGCAGGAAGGCGTCGATGCGGCCACCGCGCGGATGGTCCAGTCCGGGCAGCTCGCACCCGGCCGCAAGGGCATCGTCATGACCGCCGAGCAGGCCGCCGCGGCGAACAGCGGAGCGGACGTCATCAGCGAGAAGACGAAGATGCCCGCGTCGTGGGGCGACAAGCCGCTGCACGAGATGTCGCACGAGGACCTGATCGCCCGCACCGCCCCGGTCCTGGCCAACCACGTGTTCGGCGAGCGGGCCGCCAAGATCGCCTGACCATTCCCGCCCGGCGCCGTTCTCGCGAGGCGCGGCGCCGGGCGGCAGCCCTTCCCGCCTCGCGAGCCTGACCGCTCTACCTGACCGCCAGCGCCGCGCTGGTGCCGCATGGCCGCAATGGTCGCCAATCCAACCGTGAGCCTTCGCCCGATGGCGGGGGCTCTTCTCGTTGAGAAAGGGGCTCCGGCCATGTCCGAGCTTCGCGAGGCGCTCACCGCCGCTGGCGCAAGCGCCCTTATCCCCAAGATCATCGACCCGATCCTGGTCGAGTACCAGCGCCGTTTCGCCCCGCTGTGCCGGTCCGTTCCGACGCAGCCCTGGAAGGGCGACATCTACTACTTCAACCAGCGCACGACTGTCGCGAGCGGCGGCTTCGTCCCCGACGGCGGCGCCCGGCCCATCTCCACCTCGGTGTACGTGCAGAACCAGTACCAGATGAAGCACGTCCTGACCGTGGGCGGCGTCACCGGGTACGCCCAGGAAGTCACCCAGATGGTCATCGGTGACCTGCGGGCCACTGAAATCATGGGCGCGATCCAGGGCTACTACTGGGACGTCGAGTGCGCCATGGTGTGGGGCTGCGCACTGGCGACCGCGAACCAGGCGCAGCCGCAGTTCGACGGCCTCGACATCCTCGTGTCCGACTTCACCACCGGCTACAAGAACTCGATCGACTTCGGCGGGAACTCGCTGTCGCTGGCGATGCTCGACCAGGTGATCAACACCGTCTCCCGGAACTCCTCCCAGCCGGTGCGGGACTCGAGCTGGCAGTTCATCATGTCGACCACGGCGATCGCGAAGATCGAGCAGCTGCTGACGAACCAGCAGCGGTTCACCCAGGTCGAGATCGCCCCCGGACTCCTGGTGTCCAGCTACAAGAACGTCCCGCTGGTGCCGACGTCGTTCCTGAGCCCGTACGGCTACTCGATGGGCACCGTCACCGCGGCCACCGCGACCATCGGCGGGACGATCCCGCTGTCCACCACCTACAAGTACGTCCTCGCCCCGGTGATCGCGCGGCAGGGCGAGACGCTCCCGTCGGCCGAGGTGTCCCAGGCCACCGGCGGCGGCACCTCCACGAACACCATCACCCTGTCGTTCACCCCGCCCACCGGCCTGGACGGCCTGTCGCCGCAGTCGTACAAGGTGTACCGGACCGCGGCGGGCGGGCCGCCGGGGTCGGAGACGTTCCTCGGCTACGTCGACGCGACCGTGGGCCTGGCCGCCGACGGCGTCACGCCCGTCCTGACCAACCAGATCGTCGACACCGGCACCGCGCTGGTGCCGCAGAACTCGACCGGCCCGACCGTCCCGGCGACCCTGCCGACCGTGTACTTCGGGACGAACGCGAGCCTGCTGCCCCTGGCAGCCGGCGAGGAGTCGTTCTACCTCATCAGCCGGGACCGGAACAACGTGGTCAGGCCGTACGTGAGGGAGGCACACCCGGTCGACGTGTATCCAACCACCGCAAGCCCGGACACACTTCCTTACGCAATCATAGGTGACACGGTGTTTGCCGTGCGGACCAGCCGATTTGTTGGCCGGGGCGCACGCATGAATCCGTCGCTGTAAGCAAGCTCGCCGGTCCCGGCTCCGGTTCCCGCCGGCCGGGACCGGCGACCCAGTCCGGCCCAGGGCGTCACCAGGGAAGGCGGCTCTCATGCTGCTCGCGAAGGACTCAGGCGGCACCACGATCATGCACGGCCGGGTGCCGTACACGTGGGAGAAAGACGGCGACGTCATCGAAGTGCCTGATGACCTCGGGGCGGAGCTGCTGGGCATCAGGGGAGGCGGGTACTCCGAGGCGGCGGCGACCCGCGCGGCGCTGAAGTCCGCCGCGGCGGCGAAGGCCAAGGCAGACGCCGATGCCGCGGCCGAGGCGGCCAGAGTTCAGGCTGAGGCCGACGCTGAAACCGCCAGGGACGATCCCGGCGCGGATGGTGACGGCCAGGACGCGCCGAAGGGCGACGGGGCGTAGGCTCCGGCGCGAGGAGTCGCCCATGAGTGCTGGCTTACGGCCGCGCTGACCACGCGGACTGGATCGGCCAGCCGGATACGGGATGCCGTGGCGCTCGCTCGCTGACCACACGCGAGCGTGGCGCAGTCGTTCGAATCGACACAGGCGACGCCCGGGTGCACGCGATGGGTCGCGCCGATGCCGGGAATGCGCGCGTCGCTACGTGCGCGAGCGCAGGAAGCGGTTGCGAGAAGCTGCGCCCTGACCATTTAAGGGGGGGCGATGCCGGACAACGGAACGCCCCTTTGCAGCTACACCCAGTTCACCAGCGGGCCGTTCGCTGACCTCGCCAGCGCCTGCACGCAGCCGTACGTCAACGACGTGCTGCTCGAGGCCACCCGGCAGTGCGAGGACGAGGTGGATCGCCGGCTCGCGCCGTTCACGGTCACGGAAACCCACCGGGCTGACGGGATCGACGCCGACGAGTACGGCGGCGCGGCCAACGTGCCCATGTCGATCACCTCCCAGCTCGGCATGTCCTACGCCCAGTCAATCGGCGGCCAGGATCTGGTCCGCCACTGCTGGCTTGATGAGAAGGCCAGCAAGTACCCCGACATGTGGCAGTACTCCGGCGTGTCGATCGAGATCATCCGCTCCTTCGGCGGCACACAGGCCGTCCCGGCGGCTGCGCTGCTGAACGGGCCCGAGAACGATACCGGCCACGTGTGGTTCATGCTGGGGACGTTCCTGCCCGTCGGCTCCCGCATCCAGGTCACCTACTCCGGCGGGTACGTCCTGGCGACCCCTGCGAGCCTGGTGCGGGCGTGCAAGTTCATGGCGGCGTACGACATCGTCCGCGAGCTCCAGCCGGGCACCACCCAGCACGACCCGGAGCAGCTGCACACCGACGCGCTGCTGATATTGAGCAACTGGGTTAAGGACTGAGCGGGTGTTCCGGGCGCACCGGGCCAGGAGCGCCCGGACGTTCAAGGCCCACAAGGCCCGCACGGTCGCGCATTACAAGGCGCACGCCAAGAAGGCGCTCCGGCACAGGCGGACCCTGGCGCGGCCGTGGAAGCCGCCCCGGCCGGGCACGGCGAGGGCTTACCACTCGCTGCTGCATGTGCCGTCCGGGCGGAACGCGCGCACGGTGCGGCCGGGCGGGAAGCCGAAGCCGTACAAGTCGCAGCTCAAGGGCGTGCCGGCCGGGTGGAAGCCGCGCAGGCAGCGGAGGCGGTGACCAGTGCCCGCTCCCTGGTACCCGCAGCCCGACATCACCGCCGACGTCGAGGACCGCGAGGCGGCGTGGCTGAACACGACCGGCGACGGCGGCCCGCCGCTGAGCCAGTCCGCCGGCGGCCCGTGGGATGTGGTGCAGGCGTTCTGGCCGGGCAGCCGGCTCGGGCAGAAGAAACGCGGCGTCTACGTCACCCGCCGGGTCACCTCCGACGACCACGTGAACGCCCAGCGGTACCGCGACCAGTACACGATCGTGCTGAAGCTCACCTGGCCGGTGAAGACGCCGAACCCGCCGATAGCGGAGAACGAGCAGCGGGCGTTCAGCGCCGCGATCGGGCTCCTGCTCCAGCGGATCCGCGGCCCGCTGGGCGACAAGTCCCACGGCGGCCGGTTCCTGTCCGTCGGCGAGGTCCCCGGCCAGGCGAGCGGGCTCGTGGAGTACGAGGACCCGGAGGTCACGATCCCAGCGGACGGCGAACTGCGCGCCACGATCACTTATCACGCCGATGAGAAGGAATTCAACGGGTGAGGAAGGGCCTGGGTCCGAGCGGCAGCCCGCACCGGGCGCAGCAGGGCTCCGGTATCCAGCCAGGGCCGTACCAGCGCTCCTCGTAGCCGCCCCGGACGGCCTGTCTGTGGCCCAGGACGCGGCAGATGACGCGGCTCATGGTCATCGCCGCAGTCCGGCGCTCACGACGCTCGCAGCCTCACCCGGCGTCCGCGCTGACGATCGTCTGGCGAATGGCAGCCGGTCACGCCAGAGGCGGCGCGCAACGAAGCCCGCGAACTCGGCCGATGAGCCTATGACGGGACCCCACTGGTCGCCGCGCTCCACGTAGACGTTCCAGCCGATCGGCCGGGCCTTTCTGCGCATCATCCCGCCAGTCTCCCACCCACCACGCCAGGAGGTCAGCCGTGTGGTTCCGCAACATCTCCGGCGAGGTCCTGCACCTGTTCGACCGCGGCCTCAGCGTCGGCCCGGGCGGGGAGTTCGAGTGGCCCGGCTGGGACCGCGCCGGGCACGGCGTCATCACCGGCTTCGTCCCGGTCGACGGGCCGGGCGGTGAGGTGACCGGCTACCCGGAGCCGTCCGCTGAGCCCGCAGCCGGGACGCCGCCCGGCAGCGGCGAAGACCCGCCGCCCGCAGCAGGCACAGGCACGCCGAAGCCGGTCCCGGTCATCGCCGCGCCGGGCAAGCCACCGGGCGCCAGCCCGGCACCTGACAGCACCGGCACTCCGGCCGGGACCAAGCCCGCAGGGGAGACGGCATGAGCGGCATCCTTTCCCGGCTCGTCAAACTCGGCCTCGCCAAGGAAGCCACCCCCTACACCTACACGGTGCCCACCGTTTCCATCCCGTTCAACACCGGCACCAAATACGTCGACTCGATCATCCCGCTGCGCGACGAGTCGTACCGGAACAACGACGTCATCCTCCAGGGCCTCGTCCAGGGCCCGGCGCAGGACGACTGGTCCATCGGCGTCAACGGCTACTCCGACCTGGCAGGCCACTGGTTCCGCGCCATGATCGGCCCGGATGTGGTCACCGCCGGGGTGTCCACCACCCTGGCGTCCAACAGCGCGGCCAACGCGACCTCCCTGACCCTGACCGCGACCGTGCCGACCGGCTCGGTCATCCAGATCTCCGACTCCGCCGGCGCGAACCTGGAGTACGTGAAGGTCACCACCATCGGGACGGCCGCGACCGTGGTGGTCGGCGGCGGCACGGGCGGCAACTCGACGAAGTTCGCCCACACCGCGGCCGGCGGGACCGTGCTCAGCCCGACGCTGCACACGTTCAAGCAGAACCGGTCGTTCTTCACCGTCTGGCCCACCTACAGCCTGACGACTGACGACGGCGTGGACCAGCTCGGCTGGGCCGGGTGCGTCATGTCCGAGCTGGGCATCAAGATCGACCCGAAGTCGTTCATCACGTTCGCGCCGAAGTACACCGGCATGCCGTCGTCGGTGCAGTCCACGTTCGCCTACGCGGCGTCCGGCGTGCAGCCGCAGGTCGGCTGGGGCTGGACCGTCACCAACGCCGGCGCGGCGTCCACCAGGGGACTCACCGCGGACCTGACGCTCAAGCGGCCCCTCGAGGTCGTCCAGTCCTCCGACGGCACGCAGGCGCCGCGGGAGCTGTTCGCCGGGGCGATGGAAATCGACGGCACGTACAAGGCGATCTTCGAGTCAGACGCCGACCTGAGCCTCTTCAAGTCCTACGTCCAGTCGCCGACCGTTCACACCCTCACCCAGCCGGTGCTGCTCGGCGGCCAGATCCTGGCCATCACCATGACCAGCTCCGGCTACACCACCGGCGAGAAGGACGTCTCGACGCCGTACCTGCAGCTCGCGCAGGCGTTCTCGGGCATCGGCAACACCACGGACGGCGGCGTAGCATCGGTCGCGCTGACCAACTGGGTCACCACCCAGTACTGAGGTATCCGCACCATCCAGGTAACTACAGGCGGGAACAAGAACAATGGCGGGATACGCGAACAGGGTCATCAAGAAGTCGTTTCCCGAGCTGGCGGAAGACGGTGACTACATAGAGGTCATCATCCGCAACCCGAAGACCGTGCCCCTTCCCCGGCTCATGCCGCCCGAGGCTGAGGCGCTGGTGGGCGAAGATGGCGCCGGCGTGGCCTCGGCGTCGACCGTGCAGAAGCTCGGCGCGATGGACGGTGTCCTGGCCGGCCTGGTCATCGGGTGGCACGTGTACGACGCCACCAGCGACGATGAGGACGACCAGCCGCTGCTGCCGCTGCCCGCCACGGCGGACAGCGTCGCGAAGCTCCCCTCGGTGATCAAGTCGTGGATGGTCGATGAGGTGGGAAAAGCCATGTCACCGAAGCAGACCGCGAGCCCGGCGGCTGGTACTTCGAGCACCTCCTCGCCGTCGCCGAATCCGTCTACGACGGAACCTGGTCCGGATCCGAGCCTCTCCCGGCCGAGCTGACCGACTTCGAGCTGATGCAGGGGATGGGCTGGTCCTGGAGGCAGCTCGCCGAGGAGACGCCGCCGTACGTGAGGCGGTTCTGCCTGGATCTCCTGTCGGTGAAGCGGCGGATCGCGAAGGAGAACGCTGACCGGCCGCCTGGCTGAGCGGGAGGGCCGGTGGCCGTCAACGCAGCCGCGGACGCAGCGGCCCGGCTCCGCGTCATCCGCGACAGGGCCGCGACCACGGCACCGGTCGCGGCTGCGACGGCAGCGGGGCGTGCGGGCGAGACGATGGTCAAGATGACGCTCCAGCTGCGCACCCACGCGCTGGGAACGCCGACTCCGTCGCCGAGAGGGTCGCCGCCGGCGAAGATCTCCGGTGACCTGGCCAGGTCCGTGCAGCGCACCCCGGCCGTGCTGACGGGACCCGGCCGGGCGATGACGGCCTGGGGGCCGACCCTGTTCTACGGCACCGTCCAGGAATTCGGGTACCCGGACATCACCGCTAAGAACTTCCCGGTGCTCGGCAACCCGGCGGCGGGGTTCTTCGGCAAGTCGGTCACGATCCCGGCCCGGCCGTTCATGCGGCCGTCTGCGGTGAAGCTGATTGAGTCCGGGACGTTCGGCAAGGTCACCGGTAAGGCGTTCCTGGCCGCACTCGAAGCCTGAGCCCAGCGGCGGGGGTGAGGGCAACGCCTCTCCTGCCGCCGGTGAATCAGGAATTTACGCTTTCGGCGGAAAGCTTCCTGGCCGGGCTCGACGAGATGCTCGGCGGCCTGGACCGGGTCGCCGCGGCGATCAACGACGTCGCGGACTCAGCGGCGCGGCTGTCCGGGGTCACGGCCAGCACCGCTGAGGCGGACACCGGGCTTGCCGACGCCATCGGACAGCTCCTGACCGCGATCGATGACCAGACCGTGGCCACGAACGAGCTGGCCGCATCCCAGGACCGGGCCATCGGCTCCGTTGATGCCCTGTCGGCGTCCCTGGACGCCCAGGTCGGCTCGGCTGACGCGGCCGCGGCCGCGACCGGGAAGGCTGACGCTTCCACCGGGCTGCTCGGCACCCACGGGAAGACCGCGTTCCTCGCGATCGCCGCCGGGATGGCGTACAGCGTCGTCGAAGCCGCGAAGTTCCAGGCGGAGGTCACGCGCCTGTACACCGCTGCGGGCCTCGTCGGCGTCAGGGCGCAGAAGGTCTCGCAGGATCTGCTGCAGCTCGGGGACCGGGCCGGCTACTCGGGCACGCAGATGGCCGAGGCGATGTACCACCCGATCTCGGCCGGGCTGTCCTACGCCGCGGCCCTCCGTGTCGTTGCCTACTCCGCGGAGCTGGCCCGCATCCACGGCGCGAACCTCGAGGACACCACCTACGCCCTGTCGTCGGTGATGAAGGCCTACGACGTGTCCGCCGGCGGGGTGGCGAAGACGTCGGCGCTGCTCAACGCCATCGTCGGCCAGGGCGACATGCGGTTCCAGGACTTCGTCGAGTCGATCAAGAACTGGACGCCGACCGGCGCCGCGATGGGCATCTCCATCCAGTCGATGGGCGCCGCGATCGCGTACCTCACCGACCGGGGCAACTCGGCCGAGGTCGCGTCGACCCGGCTGACCATGGGCCTGTCCATGGTCACCTCGGGCAGCAAGGCGGCGAACACCTACCTGTCGGCGCTCGGCCTGACCACCGGGACGCTGACCCTGCGGAACAAGACCCTGCAGGAAGTCATGCTCTCCGCCGGGCTGACGACGAACAAGATCGCCGCGGACCTGCGGCGGCCTGACGGCATCTACGTGGCGCTCACCCAGATCCAGGACGCGTTCCGCAAGGCCGGGCTGTCCGCCTCCCAGGCCGACGAGGTTATGGCGAAGATCTTCGGCGGCGGCCGGTCGGACAAGGCGATGCTCTCGCTGATGTCCAACCTGCCGAACCTGCGGGCGAAGTACGAGGACATCGGCCGGGCCGTCGGCGACTACGGCAAGTCCTGGGAGAAGACCCAGGCCACCGTGGCGCAGCAGTGGCACGAGGCCCTCGCCGGGATCCAGAACCTCGCGATCTCCTTCGGCCAGATCCTGCTGCCCGCCGTGACGAAGGTTCTGTCCGTGCTGGCCCGGCTGTTCGCGTACATCCAGGCCAACCCGGTCCTCCGGATCCTCGCCGGGCTCATCCTGTCCCTGGCCGTGGCCATGGGAGTGGCGGCCACCGCGACGGCGGCACTCAGCGTGGCCATGGACGCCAACCCGGTCATGCTCGTCGTCCTCGCGGTCATCGCCCTGATCGCGGGCCTGTACGAGCTGTACAAGCACTGCGCCCTCGTCCGCCGGATCGTCGCCGACGTCGCGCATTTCTTCGCCGGCGTCTGGCGTGACGCGGTCCGGCTCGCGGGCGACGTCGTGCACTGGTTCGTCACCGGGCCGCTGGCCTGGATCAAGGCGCAGCTCGCCGTTTTCGCCGCGTTCTGGAAGGCGCACGGCGCCGAGATCATGAAGATAGCGAAGGCGGTCTGGGATTTCGTCGCCGTCGCCATCCAGGCCGACTGGGACATCATCAAGACCGTCGTCCGGGTCGCGGCTGCCCTGGTCGTGGGGGTGGTCAAGGCCGCGTGGGATGTGGTCTGGGGCGTCACGAAAATGGCGTGGAATCTGGTCGCAACGGTCATAAGCACCACAATTCGTGTTATACTGGATATAGTGGGTGCCGTTCTCGACATAATCCAGGGCAAATGGTCACAAGCAGGCCGGGAGCTGTCAAACGCGACATCCGCGATCTGGCACGGAATCGTGCACATCATCGAGAACATCGCGTCCGGGTTCGGCACGATCCTGATCCAGGCCGGAAATGCCCTGGTCAGGGGCCTGATCGGCGGCATAAAGTCCGCTCTGGGCGGCCTGTGGAGCACCATCACCGGCATCGGCCACGGCATCGCGTCCGCGTTCTCCTCCGTGATGCACATCTTCTCCCCGTCCAAGGTCATGGAACGGCTCGGCCTCCTGGTCGGCGAGGGCATCATCGTCGGCCTTGAGGGGACCGCCTCGCAGGTGCGGTCCGCTGCGGGCAAGCTGGCCACGGCGGTGAAGGACGCGCTCACAGCCGGGCTGATCACCGACCGGACCGCGGTCACCCTGACGAACTGGATCGAGCGGGACAACCTGCGGCTCCAGGCCGACGCCACCAGGCGGGCCGCGATCCTGAAGACCATCGCCACGGCGGAGAAGTACGCGACCTCCACCGCGTCCTCGGTCACCTCATGGGCCGGCCTGTCGAACGTCGTGTCCGGCATGCCCTCGGGCTCCGTCATCACCAGCCAGGGCCTGGAAGCCGGGCTGCAGGCCGACCTGGCGAAGATCCAGAAATTCAACGCCGACATCCGCAGGCTGTCCCGCCTCGGCCTGAACCGGAACCTGCTCAACCAGATCATCCAGGCCGGCCCGGACAGCGGCATGCAGATCGCCGAAGCGCTCCTCAACGGCCCGGTGTCGGAGATCGGGCAGCTGAACAAGACCGAGACGCAGATCACCGCCGGCGCGACCGCGCTCGGGCAGCAGGCCGCGAACGCGATGTACGACAGCGGGAAGTACGCCGGGCAGGGATTCCTGTCCGGCCTGGAGCACCAGCAGAAAGCCATCGAGGCGCTGATGGCGCGGATCGCGAAGGCGATGGTCGACCGGATCCGCCGCGAGCTGGGCATCCACTCGGAGTCCACCGTGGCGCACTGGCACGGCCTGATGTTCGCCCAGGGCCTCGCCAGCGGGATGGACGCCGGCCGGCCGCTCGTCGACGCCGCGGCGAAGCGGCTCGCCGGCGCCGCCGGCTTCGCCCTGGCCGGCCGCAGCGGCGCCGCAGCCGGTTCCGGCGGCACCGTGACGATCGAGAACCACTACCACGTCGGCCCGTTCAACCTCGCGTCCGGGTTCGCGCTGGCCAACGACGCGCACCTGCTCACCATGCTCGAGCCCGTCGTGCAGAAGGCCGTCCTGCAGCTGGAGCAGCGGAACCCGACGTCGCAGACCACAACCCGCGCCGGCCGCCGGTAAACACCCTGACGGAGGAGGCCCGGTGCTGCACTACTCCTCCGGCGCGGTCCTCACTACCCTGTCGGCCAGCCTCGGCTCGGTCTCGCCGGGAACCGTCGCGTCCGTCCAGGTCGCCTCGGTGACCGGGTTCCCGCCGTACTACCCGTACACCCTGCTGCTTGAGTACTTCACCGCGAACCAGGAAGTCGTGACCGTCACCCAGGCACCGACCGGCACCGGGCCCTACACGTTCGCGAACTGCGTCCGCGGCGACGACGGGTCACCCGCGCCGGCGCACAGTTCCGGGACGGCCGCAGTGGTGCACGGCACCTCGGCCCGCGACTTCTATACGGGCGCCCAGGGCTGGATCAACGTCCTGTCCCACGCCTATGGCGCCGACCCGACCGGGGTGGCCGACTCCACCGCCGCGTTCACCGCGGCGATCGCGGCGCTGCCATCAGGCGGCGGGACGATCTACGTGCCGGCCGGGACGTACAAGACGAGCTCGGCGCTCACGCCGGTCTCCGGCATGCGGCTCACCGGCGACGGGTGGGGCTCGACGACGATCACGAACGCGGCGTCGGCGCTGTTCAATATGCAGCCGGCCGGGCTGCTCGAGACCGTCGAGATCGACCACCTGACCCTGCAGTCCGCCAGCGGCGGAAGCGACATCTTCTCCGGTGCCAACTGCAGCCGCGCACGCGTCCACGACTGCCAGCTGGACCAGAAGAACGCGGGCGGCGCGATCTGGAACGCCCAGGGCCTCACCCAGATGATCGAGTGCCAGTTCGACCACAACCGCGAGAACCTGAACGGCGCGACGCGGACGATCGAAGGCTGGATCCTCACCGGCAACGGCTCCCTGATCAACCAGAACACCTGGGAGCACAACCACACCTTCAACGCCGGCCAGGACAACACCCGCTACCACTACCGGATCGCCTCGACGAACTCCGGCACCGACGTGCGGGCGAGGGCGAACGAGTTCTCCGACATCTCGATGGAGTATCCCGCCGGCGGCGCGATCCGGATCGAGAGCGCGAGCGGCACCGTGATCCGCCGGGTGGTGATCTGGGACCTGGCCGCGCTGACGGTCGGAAACGACCTGGTCAGCATCGGCAAGAACGCCTCCGCGGGATCCGGGTCGGCGGCGACGTCCATCTACGACTACCAGCGGCTCGGCGGCTCCGGCATGGGCAGCCACTACGACATCGCCCTGGAGTCCACGACGATCCTCACCAAGATCGACTCCCCGTCCTGGCTGGGCAGCGGGGCGAGCACCGCGAAGATCAACGTCGGCAGCTCGGCCACGGCCATCGTGATCCAGCCGCAGTGCCCGATCGGCAACATTGCGAACCAGTCCGCCGACACGCTCGTGATCGGGAACGGCAGCTACTACGTCAACGCCACCGCGATCACAGTGCCCTGACCGGAGGGCCGGACCGTGCCGATCCTGAGCGCCCCCGTCACAGCCCCGTTCTCGGCCCTGCTGGCGCCCCTCACGCCGTTCCGGTCATGGTCCGGCAGCCTGGCCGCGCCGGCCGGGTTCACCGCGCCGCTTCCGCCCGCGCCGACCCTGCAGATCCCGGTCGCGAACTCCGGCGCGCCGGGCTCGTGGATGGTGGCGTTCTGCGGCTGGAAATCCCCGGCCGGGCTCGCGCCGACGGTCGGCGTCGGCGACGACGCGCACAACAAGTGGGACCCGGTCGGCACCCCTGCCGGAACCGCGGCCAGCACATCCGGGCTCGCCGGCGCGTCGATCTGGGCGACCGCCAACCCGCGGCAGGCCGGCAACGTCTACGTCTCGCCCAACGGCCTCACCCCGTCCCTCGCGGCCCTGGTCGCCGAGTTCACCGGCCTGTCACCATGGCAGACCCTCGCCGGGATCGTCACCGGCCTGGCCAGCGGCGCGACGTCGCTGCCCGCGATGGCCCTCGGCCAGTCCCCGGCCGGAACGCCGCTGAACGCCAACCCGTCGTTCGCCGCGGGCGTAACGCCCTGGACCGGGCTCGGGAACGCCGCCCTCGCCGCCGTCTCCTGCTGGGGCTACCAGGCCGACTTCTCCCTGCAGATCACCCCCGACGGCGTCACCGCCAGCCCCGGCGCATCGAGCGAGAAGACGGTGCCGGTCACCGCCGGGCAGCCCTGCACCGCGTCGTCGTGGGCCGTGTCGCCGCAGGGCTGGCCCTCCGTCCAGGCCGGGATCACCTGGTACAGCTCCGGCGGCTCCCCGATCTCCTCAGCCACGGCCGCCGCTGTCCCGGCTGACGCCGGGGAAGCCCTGTTCCTGACCGTCTCCGGCACCGCCCCGGCCGCCGCGGTCGCGGCGGCGATGACGGTCGTGATGACGGGCACCCCGGCCGCCAGCACGCTGCTGTACGTGTCGGACGCGATCATCGGCGTCCCGGCCCAGGCGCTGCTGCTGACCCTGCTCGCCTCCGACAGCACCGCCGCGCTGATCAGCGGCCCCGGCTCGGGGTGGAACGCGCTGCCCCCGGTCGTGTCATCCAACGGCACGGACCACGCCGCGGATTGCGTCATCACCCCCGCCTGGCAGCTCGCCAGCGCCGGGGCGACCGCGAGCTACAGCGCCAGCGTGGCCGCGGACCTCGCGGGCGTCGCCGCGGCCGTCCTCGTCCAGGGGATAGCACCGGTGGCGCCGAACCCGAACTGGCCGCTGGTGCAGGCCCAGGCCGCGTTCGGCTCCGGCGCCACCACACCCTGGGATCAGCAGTCCTGGTGGGGCATGACGTCCAGGTTCCGCGGCATGAACACCGGCCGCGGGAAGCAGTACGAGCTCGACTCCATCCAGGCCGGGCAGGGCAACTGGACGCTGGCCAACAACGACGGGAACCTCACCCCCGAGTACGCCGCCGGCCTGTACTACCCGTCCGTCCGGGTCTACACCCCGGTCCGGCTGCTGGTGACCTGGCCACCGCCACCCGCGGCGAACTCCCGCACCTACCCGGTCACGCGGACCTTCATGGAACGGTGGCCGAAAGCACTCACCTCAGCCAGATACCAGGTCACCAACGCCGTATCGGCGGACGTGTGGTCCGTGCTGACCACGCAGCTGAAGACGCTGCCGCGGGCCGAGGTGCTGCAGGAACCGGGCCTGTTCGCGTACTGGCCGCTGGACGACCCCGCCGGGTCGGTCTCCGGGGCGAACCTCGCGCCGACCGCCGCGGGCCCGATCCAGGTCGCCGTCTCCAAGTACGGCCCCGCCGGCGCGGTCTCGGCGTTCGGCGTCTCCGCCCCCTACCTCGCCGGCGACGGCTCCGCAAGCTCGTGGCAGCAGTCCGGGCTGACCGCGGCGCTGAACGGCTACAGCCTGTACTACCAGGACAGCAACCTGCCGCCGGTCCCTGGCGGCGTTACCGCCGAGGGCTGGTTCAACGTCTCGACCGCAGCACCGGCGCAGGGCCAGCGGCTGATCTCCGTCGTGAACTCCAAGGCCATCCTCATCGCGGTCCTGCTGGTCATGGCCACCGGCCAGATGCAGGTCGTGACGGTCGACAAGACCACCGGCACGCCGACCTACACCACCGTGTCGACCGTCGACTGGCAGTCGGGCAGCTGGTTCCACGTCGCGCTGGAATTCACCCAGACGACGTGGAGGATCTACGTCAACGCCGGGTCCGCCGTCGTCGCCTCCGGGACGTGCAACCTGGCGGCCACGCCGTACTGGCTGTCATTCTGCGGGCAGGCTGACCGGCAGGCGACCGGCACGTTCTTCGACGGCCAGGTAGCCCACTGCGCGGTCTACGCGGGCACTCTGACCCAGTCCCGGCTGGTCACCCACTACCTGTCGATGCTCACCGGCCTGTACGGCGACGACCTGACGGGGCAGCGGATCGACCGGCTCCTGTCGGCCGGGAACTGCGCGTTCCCGCGGTGCATCCCGCCCGGCATCGACACGGTCGTCGGCGCGACCGATGTCGCCGGGCAGGCCGTCGGCCAGAACCTGGTCAACATCGCCGAGTCCGATTCGTCGCTGCTGATGGTGGACGGGCCGGGCTACCTGTTCGTCCTCGGCCGCCAGGCCGGGTGGGACCTGCCCGTCAGCTGGACGTTCGGCGGCCTGGTGGCGGCGCAGCTCAACGCCAACTCGGGCTTCGAGTCCGGTGTCAGCCCGTGGACGGCGCAGAACTCCGCCGCGCTCAGCCAGTCGGCGCTGTGGTCTTACGGCGGCCAGCACTCCGCGCTGTTCACCGGCAGCGGCACGACTGCGGTGCCGGGCATCGCGAGCGAGAGCATCCCGGTCATACCCGGCGACTCGTACACCACCGGCCCGTGGCTGTACTCGCCGCAGGGCTGGGCGTCCGGCGTCACCGTCACCATCTCCTGGTACACCTCGGGCGGCAGCCTCATCTCGTCCAGCCCGTCCGCCACGACGGCGCTCACCGCGGGGCTGCCGGCCGAGATCACCGCGGCCGGGCAGGCGCCGGCCGCAGCGGACCACGCCATCGTCACGATCGCCGCGGCGGGAACGCCGGCCAGCTCGGTGCAGTTCTTCGCCGACGCCGCCGCATTCACCGCGTCGGCGACCGAGCAGCCGTTCCTCGCCGACATCGCGACGGACTACGACCCGACGCAGATCTTCAACGACCTCACGATGACCCAGCTCGCCGGGCCGAAGGTCATCGGCGGCGCGGCGGCCGGGGTCACGGTCGCGCTCACCAATCCCACGTCGATGGGCCAGTACGGCGACCTGACGCTGCAGCAGACGGTGTACCTGTCCGACCCGGCCGTGATCATGGACACGGCGCAGTGGATCGCGAACCAGTACGGCGACCCGGCCACGAGGATCGCGCAGCTCACCCTCGACCCGTCGGCGAACCCGGCACTGTGGCCCGTCGTCCTGTCACTGGAGAGCGGCCAGGTCGCATTTCTGAACCTGCGCCTGGCGGGCACCCAGCTCGAAATCACGGGGCAATTTCAAATCATGACCTTGAGTCATAACACGCAGCCCGGTAGCTGGCGGACCGTGGTCTCCTTGGTGCGCTACCTCGGCAACGTCTTGACGGCGGACGATACGGTCAGAGGGCTCCTAAACGGGACAAACCCGCTCGGGTATTGACCTTCAGGTCCGCCGTCGCCGGGCACTTTGCGTCCCACCATAGGGGCAGGTACCGACAGCCGGGACGGTGAACGGTGCCGCTGCCCTCCTATCCCGTGCTTCCGGCCCCGAGAACCTGGTCGCCCGGCGACAAGATCCTGACCCGCTACCTGCGCGGCGACGTGACGAACGCGGTGCAGCTGCTCACCGGTCCGCCGCTGGTCGTCGCGGCGCAGCTCACCACCGGGCAGAGCCTGCCGCAGAACGTCATCACGCAGCTGGGCCTCGACACCGACCTGACCGACACGTGGGCCGCCCACCAGATCCCGAGCCCGCAGATCTCCGCGCCGCTGCCCGGCTGGTACCTGTGCGAGGGCTACCACGCGAGCAACAACGCGGTGACGTCCAGCCAGACGACCGCGGGCCTGACATACACCCAGAACGGGACCGCTTACAATGTCGGCGGCGCGTCGACCAGCACCGAGGGGTCCAACGGCCCCGCGCCGGCTGTCGCGGACCTGGTGCTGCTCAACGGCACCGTCACGCCCTATCCGTTCACCGCCACCTCAGCCGGGAGCCTGTTCACCGCACCCGGGTCGGCGTACTCGAACGGCACGCCCGTCGTCCTCTCGTCGGCGGGCGCCACCCTGCCGGGCGGCTTCGCGGCGGGAGTCACGTACTGGGTCGTCTCAGCCTCCGGCCCGGCGTTCCAGCTGTCAGCCGCCTCCGGCGGATCGCCGCAGGCCGTGACGTCCACCGGATCGGGCACCGTGACCGCCACCGACACGGTGGCGCTGTACGGGGTGCAGACCGGCGCCTCGACCCCGGCTATCACCCACGCCTACCTGACCATGCAGTGGGCCGGCGCGCCGTCCGGGACCGTCATCGCAAGCCCCGTGGCGCCGGCGCCGTGGCCGCCCGGCTCCGGGGTGACGCTGACCTCCCCGGCTGCGGCCGGGGCGACATCGGTCGTCGTCTCATCGGCGCAGGGCATGATCGCCGACGGCACGCTGGGCCTGGACGTGGTGCCGCCGCCCGGCGTCTCGCCGCCCAGCGCCGAGCCGGTCACCATCACCGCCATCACCGGGACGACGATCTCGATCACGCCCTGCGCCTACCCGCACAGCTCCGGCGCGCCGGTCACCGTGCCCGTCTCGGCGGCGTGGCTCAACCAGCAGGTCCGGGACCAGATCCGGCTGCTCGCCTTCCCGCCGATGGCGCGGCTCACGAACAGCGGCGCCGCCACCCAGAACCTCGCCTCCCAGACGTTCCCCGCCGGCACGGCCGTCACCTGGAACCAGGGCCCCTCCCCGACCGGCCAGGCCGCGTGGCTCGACAACTACGGCGGGGGGGCCGGTTCCAGCCCGACCCGGTACGTCTTCCCGCTCCCCGGCGTCTGGTACGTCTACGGCCAGGTGTCCGCCCTCGGGTCGGCGTCGGCGTACTCGCTGTGCGCCGGGCTGCGGATCTCCGGCGGCACCACCCTGTGGGGCGATGTCATACCGGGGTCGTCCGGCGGCGTCGGCTGCTGCGCCACGGTGCGGCGGCATCTGCGGGTCACCGCCGGGCAGTACGCCGAGGTCATGGGCTCCCAGAACCTCGGCTCCGCCCTGCAGCTGCACAACTCCGCCGGGCTGCTCTGCAAGATGATCGCGATCTGGCGCGGGTTCTAGCCGGGCAGTCTGGAGGTCGGGCCGGTGTCGGGTCTCGCGGTCGTCTACTCATCGGACTGCCCGTCGGCGCTGAAGTACGTCACGGCCGACTCCGCCTACGTGTGGCAGTGCTCCGGCACCGGCGACCAGGTGCAGATCAACGCCGCCATCAACGCGGTGCAGGCCACCGGGCAGACCTCCAGCACCCCGCCGTCCGGCGGCGGCGGGTCGGTGCTGCTGCTGGGGAACACGTTCGGCATCTCGGCCCCGATCCAGCTTCAGTCCTGGGTCGACCTGGGCGGCGCGATCGGGAACGCCGGCTGCCACATCAACTGCGCGTCCGGGTTCACCGGCACGGCGATGATCCAGGACGCCCAGACCTATACCGAGCGGACCAGCCTGCACGACCTGTACCTCGACGGCAAGGGCGTCGGGTCGGTGCACGGGATCTACCGCAACTCCCAGGTGTCGCAGACCCCGTTCACGTACTCCGATCCCAAGCACAGGATGCGGGACCTGACCGTCATGAATCCCGGCGGCGGCGGCATCGTGTTCGGCACGTCGGTGCGCTCCACTCTGCTGCGGGACTGCCACATCGAGCAGGCCGCCGGGTGGGGCCTTGACGGCAGCGGCCTGATCGACTCGGTCGTCACGGGCCTGCACCTGGAGGGCAACGGCACCGCCGGCACCTCGGGCGGGATCCAGGCGACCGGCGGGTCCACCTGCTACTCCGGCTGCCGGGTCTACAACTCCCACGGGTACGGGATCTCGGGCGGCGCGGCACGAATCAGCTTCGCCAACGTGGTCGTCATCGACAGCTCCTACCACAACTGGTACATCACGGCCGGCAAGATGGCGATGAGCCACTGCCACTCCGACTCCGCGAGCCTGGGCAGCACCGCCACCTACCACGGCTTCTACTTCGGCTCGGCACTCACCGACATCCAGGCGTACGGCTGCACGAGTTACGACCGGAACGGCACGCCGCACCAGGGCTACGGCGTCTACATCAACGGCACCGCGCCCACCAACTCCAGGCTGTATGTCCAGACCTACGGGAACGCGACCGGCTCCTTCGGGGGCACCACCACGCCGGGCTCGGGCAGCGTCTACGACATCTACGGCAGCTGAGCCGTGCCAGGCGGCTCGGGAACCTACTTCCCGGTATTCGCCCCCGCAGGCGGCGGCGGAGGTGGGGGCGGCGGCGGCGGGGGCGGCCCCTCGGGACCGGTTCCGCCCGCACCCGCCGTTCCGTTCTTCCCCGCCGGCGACGAACCGGAACTGTCCGACTTCGAGACCTGGGTCTACGACAACTGGTGGTTCCTCACCACGAAAGTCGTGTTCCGCGGCCGCCAGGCCGTCACCCCCCAGTCGCTCCTCACCGCCAACCCGCTGCAGATCGACACGGTCGACGAGGACCCGTACGGCGGCTGGAGCGGATCGCCCAACTGGTGGTGGACCCCCCCGTTCAGCGGCTGGTACCAGGCCACCACCACCGGGTTCATGCAGACGCCGACCGCCGGCGGCGACCTGTACGCCGTCATATCCGCCGGCAACGACTACTCGGCGAGCTACCAGTACCCGCAGCAGAATGTCCAGACCGTCCACGGGCAGGGCACCAGCGGCACGTTCTGGTTCTACCTGATCGGCGGCGAGGACTCGATCGCGGTGTCCGTGCAGTACGCCGGCTCGGCGTCGGCACCGGAAACCTCGGTGACCGCGGGCCAGCAGTCGACGCTGGAGATCGTCTGGGCGTCGCTGTAATGGTCCCTACTGGCCGGTCACCCAGTACCCGGTTCCGCCCTGATTGACGGGCGGCCCGTCACACGGGTTGAGCTGCACCGGCCCGGTGTAGGACGGCGGCAGCGCGAGGCACGATCCGCCGAACCGCCGGGACTCGATCCGGTGGCTCCCCATGGGCCTGGTGGCGCCGCGCAGCAAGGTCCACCGCTGGCCGTGCGGCCAGCCGCAGCGCGCCGTGATGACCTGGCCGTCCGCCGTTGCCGTCAGGCACAGCCCTGACGCGGTGACGATCCGGCTGCCGCGGACGGCCCACAGTTGCGACCGGCTGCCGGAGCACATCGCGCCGGCGGCGCGGTGTCCCGCGCCGTGGCTGGCCAGGGCGATGCAGAAGTACGGGATCTCGTTGTAGATCTGCCCCGCCGGCTGGGGGGACTGCGGGGCGGCGGATGCGGGAAGAATCGCGAGGCCGACGGCCGCTAACGACGCGGCGAGCGCGGCGGCGGTCCTGAGGATGCGGTTCATTGCGTGCCTTCTCCCTGATCCTGCGGGCGCTGGGCCGATGTCACCCGCTCGTACCACTCCACGGGCACCATGACAGCGGCCGGGGTGTTGTACCGGGCGATCGTCACGTGCGCGCCGTCGTGCTCGACCGAGTTGAGCAGGACGCGGAAGTCGCGGCGTGCCTCATCGCTGCGGACCGTCCATCCGAGCTGGTCCATGTCGTGAGTTTATCACGAGTCGTACGACACCGTATAGCGGGCTGCGCCGTCAATCACCAGGATCGCCGAAGGGACCCGTGCCGGATGGATGAGGAACGCGACGGGCAGGTCAGGATCACCCTCAAGGACGTCTACCAGCAGACCCAGTCACTGGAGAGATCCCTGGGCGACTCGCTCGGCGCGCTGAACCTGACGCTGCTCGGCATCAGGGCTCACATGGAGCAGCTTGACTCCCGCAACACCGCCGCCGACGAGCTGCACCGGGAGCAGTCCGACCGGATCCGCGCTGCCGAGAACGTGCTGTCCGGCGCGAACCTGGCCACGGTGCTCCCGGACCACGAGGTGCGGGTCCGGTCGCTGGAACGGTTCAAGTACACCCTTCTCGGCGCCGTCCTCGTGACCAACGGCGCCGCCGCGCTCATCGAGTACCTGCTGTATCACCCCCACGGCTAGGAGCAGCCCCCCATGACGTACCCGCCCGGTGCCCTGGCCGCGGACGGCCAGCTTGTCGCCGTCGCCCAGGAGTCCGTTGTCTACAACTCGGTCGCCGTCGGCGGCCTGACCGGCGTCCCGCTGTCCTGCCGGCTCATGGGCGGCAACGCGTCCGGGCACCCCACGTCAGGCACGTTCGCGCAGCTGGACATCGCGGTGGACGGGACCGGCGCCGCGTGGATCTGCACTGCGGCCGGGACGCCGGGCACCTGGGTCCAGGTCGGCAGCGTCGTCGCCGGGGCCACATTTACCGGGATCGTCAACCTGAACGCCGGAACCGACTCGGCCGGGTCGGCGCCGGTCCTCACCCCGACGTTCGCCAACGGCACCGCCGCGCAGCTGACGGACACGACGCGGGATTACGAGGTGTATCTTCAGGTCGGCACACCGGGGACCGCCTTCACTCTGGCAATCGGGCCGACGTCAGGCGTGGCTAACGCGATAGTCGTCAGCGCCACCCCGACAGCGACGGAGCTGTTCAGCGTGCGCCTACCGGCTGGTTGGTTCCTGAAATGGGCCGGTACCTCGACGACGATGGCGAACCAGCTCGCCATCGGTTGCTGAAGGGAAGTAAGCCAATGGCTACCACGTGGACCGAAACGACGATCCTTTACAACGTCGCGGTGGAATCCGGGCCGTACAGCCTTGAGATCGAGATCCCGTTCGGCGGTCAGACCGAATCGGACATCGATATCGCAATCGAATCATTCGCCGACACTTACAACTCCTTGCACGCCGTCACCGCCGTCACCAAGACGTACAACGGGACTGGCGCAAGTGACTGGTCGTACACTCCGTAATCCCGCGCGGAATCGCACCTGTCAGAACGGCCTTATTCGCTAGAATGTACGAGGGTGGCCCGGCGGTGTCTAACCACCACCGGGCCTGACGACTCACCGAGTGGACCGGTGGCCGACATGGGCAATCGTACGTGCGCGGGATGCGCCAGGAAACTCCGCTCTGACAACCGCAGCGGTTTCTGCTACAAGTGCAGGTCATACGCAAAGCTGACGCCGTACGGCAGGCAGGCGAACTGTGACCGCAGCAGGAAGATCCACGCGGCGTTCAGGATCAAGATCGCCGCCATCAAGGTGGGGCGCGGCTGCGCGGACTGCGGCTATGACCGCTACCCCGAGGCGCTGGACTTTGACCACAGGCCAGGCAGCGTAAAGACCAAGAGCGTCGCTCTCATGTGGAATTTCCCCTGGGAGAGAGTGCTGGCAGAGATCGACAAATGCGATGTCGTGTGCGCCAACTGCCATCGGCACAGGACAAAGGTACGGTCGGACGCCTCGAAGGCGCTCGCCGCGTCAGGCAGTGAGACGCCGCGCCTGACGCCCACCAGGCTCGCGGTCGCTGCCTGCGGGACCGAATCCGGTTACAACCTTCACCGGCGGCAGGAAGAAACCCCCTGCGCCGGGTGCAAGGCCGCCAAAGCGGCTGCTGGATCGCGTCGGTACCGTGCCGCAAAGTCCGCGAGGCTGCAAGCAGGCACCACCACCGCGATCGGCAACCAGGTCGCTGTCGGCTGCTAGACCGCCCGCGGAGGAGGTACCCGGTGTGGAGCTGGCTGATCGCCAACGGCCTGTACCGGGACCTGATCGCCGCCACCGTCGGGGTGATCGTCACCCACCTGTTCGCCTGGCGGCCGCTGCGGGCGCACCGCAGGCGGCAGGAGAAGATCATCGGCCTGCTCGACACGTCGAGCCCGGGCGGTCTTGCGGACGTGGTTGACGCGGTGAAGCGCACGGAGCGGGGGTCGTAGATGGGCGCACCGGGTCACGTCCTGGGCTACCTGGTCTCGCATCTGTGGGCCAACCTCACCGCAGCCGGGGTCTGCTCCGCCGCGGTCTGGCTGAAGCTCCGCGCCGAGCAGGAGGCCCGTCATGTCGAGGCCCTGGTCCAGGCCGCCCGGCATCACCGGGACCACATGGCACAGCAGCAGGCACATCACGACGCGCTGGTGGCCCACGTCGACCAGCAGCTGACCGCGCACCACGGAAGGGTCCTGACGATCATCACAGGAGAGAAGGCGGGAACATGACGGCCCACCGTCCGCACTTCGGGCACACCCAGCCAACCCAGGACCACCCGCACGGGCTGCCGGTCCACCTGCACACCCTGGACCACTGGCGGCACGGCCACCCCGGCGACAGCGCCTACAAGCGGTTCAACGACCGGCTCGCGCTGTGGATCACCCAGACGTTCCTGTCGATGACGATGTTCTACGTCTTCAACCTGCTGGCACTGTGCTCGCTGCCCGCGGTCCTGGTGCTCGTCGGCCCGGGCCTGGCACGCCTGTTCCCGGCGGTGCTGATCCGGGCGTCCACGATCGCGCTGGTCGCCTGGGTCGCCCAGACGTACTTCCAGCTGGTGCTGCTGCCCGGAATCGGCGTCGGCCAGGACCTGCAGAACACCGTCGCGGACGCCCGCAACAAGCTGATGCTGGACACCCTCCGCGAGGCCCGCGACGGCGTGCTGAGGGCGCTCGGGCTGCTCGACACCAGGACCGAGGGCGGCCTCAAGACCGTTCTCGACGCGGTCGCGAAGCTCGGCGATCAGACCGCCGAGCTGGCGGACGCGATCAGGGCAGTCCTCGCGGCACGTACAGTGCCCGCGGTCCCGCCACCAGGCCGTGAGACGCCTGCCCGGCGCGACCCGAAGGCAGGCCCGTGATGCGCGGCGTCGACTTCGCCTGGGGCGTGGTGCCCGGCCGGGAACGCGAGCTTGCCCGCGCGCTGGCCGCGCAGGGCTTCGGCTTCGTGGTCCGCTACCTCTCCGCCGTTGACCCGACGAAGAACCTCACGGCCGCCGAAGTGCAGGCCTACCGCGCCGAGGGGCTGCTGATCGTCACCGTCTACGAGGATGCCGCGACGTGGATGCTCGGCGGCAGCCAGGCAGGCACCGCCGCAGCGGAGACCGCGAGGCGCGAGCTGGCCGCGCTCGGCGCCCCCGCGCACGCGCCTGTCTACTTCGCCGACGACTTCCAGATCACGGCCGGCCAGATCGCGGTCATCGACGCCTGTCTCGACGCGACCGCGGCCGTCCTGACGCAGGCGCGCAACGGCATCTACGGGCCGCTCGCAGCGGTTACCCAGGCGCGGCACGTCGCGTACCGGTGGCAGACTGCGGCCTGGTCCGCCGGCCAGTGGCTGCCCGGCGACAACCTGCGGCAGTACGCCACCGGCGGCGTCACCGACGGGGTCCGGTGGGACCTCGACGAGGCCATGACACCGGACTTCGGCCAGTGGGAATGGGCTGAGCAGTGGGCTGACTACGTCACCACGGGCCGGGAGTCGCTGGTGCAGATCGCCGCGGCATGCGATCCGCCGGTGGGCGCGTCCACGATCCTGCGGGTGACCGTCGAGGCCGACCGGTTCTTCGCGCCGCACCTGGCCGGGTATGTCTCAGCCGGGAACCTCACCGCGCCGATGCCGAGAGGGATCGTGCTCCGCGTGCCGGGCAGCGTCAGCATCCCGTCGCGGAAGCGCCGGGCCCGGCGGGCAGCCCTGGCGGTCGCCGGCGCAGCCCGCAGCGGCGCCGCGGCGACGGGGACGGCGGTCCGCGCCGAGCCGGTCATGTCCGCCGGGCTGTCCGCCGGGCTCCTGTCCGCGGCCCTGGTCCTCGCCGGGCACCTCGGGTACCTGCACCTCACGGCAGCTCAGTCAGGTGCCGTGCTGACCGCGATCACCGCCGCGGCGGGTGCCGCCGCGGCGGCGATGACACGGCCCGTGCGGCTCGGCGCGGTCACCGCGGCACTGTCAGCCCTCGCGGTCGCGGCGGGGGCGTTCGGGCTGCACCTGCCGGCCGCCTGGATCGGCTACCAGATGCCGGTCGCGTCGCTGCTGGTCGGCCTCATCCTCCGCCTGCATGTCTCGCCGAAGGAGTCACCCGCGAAGGCCGCCGCGCCGGGTTCCGTCATGCTGCCGACCCTGACGCAGAGGTTCGAGGCCGACTTCGGCCAGGTCCACACCGCTCTCGACAAGGTGCTGGCCCACGCCCGGCAGGCAGCCGGTGCGGTCGATGCCGTCACCCCGGCGGTGCCGCAGAACACGATGAGCGGCGCGGTGACCGTCCAGGCAGCCGGGCCGGTGCCCGGAGCGGCACCCATGCCGCCGGTCCAGATCCTCGCCGTCACGGGCGGCACGGCGACCGCGCAGGCGGTACCACCGCCAGCCGGTCCCGCGCCGCCTGCCGTCGCCTGACACGACCAGGCTGAAACCGCCCCGCATCCCCGCTCGCCGGGGGCGCGGGGCGGCTTTTCCGCGTCCGCTGGCAGAATCGGCCTGGTGCGACTTTTCCAAATGGTAAAGCGCGGCGTGCCATACTTACGGAATGGATGACGCGCCACCCGTAGGCTACGTTCTCTACCTGCGGAAATCGAAGGGCCGCGCCGGGATCTCCCGGCAGCGCACCGTCACCGCGGGCTACATCGGCAAGCTCGGCGGGACCGTGATCCGGGAGTTCGCCGACATCAACCGGACGGCCTTCCAGCGCGTTGGCGGAGAGCGGCCGGTGCGGGAGCAGTTCGACGCGATGCTGGAGTTCGTGCGCGGCCGTCCCGGCGTCCGCATCGCCGCCTGGCACGCCGACCGGCTGCTCCGCAACCCTGACGATACCAAGACCCTCATCGAGGTCTGCGCGGCCGGGGGGCACCTGGTGGAGACGCCGCGCGGAGGCTCCTACGACCTGGGCACCCCCACCGGCCGCAAGCGCCTCCGCGATGACGCCACCGACGCGGCCTACGAGGTCGACCACGCGATCGAGCGCATCACGGCGCAGAAACTGGAAGCGGCCGCGGCGGGGGAGTGGCTGGGCGGCCCGGTGCCGTTCGGCTGGCGCAAGAACACCGGCGGCGGCGGCCTGGCGCTGTGCCCCGCTGAGGCTGACGCCATCGCCTCGGCGACCGCCGACGTGCTCGCCGGGGTGTCCTTGCACGCGATCGCGCGGCGGTGGAACGCGGCCGGCCTGACGACGAACCACGGCCGCCAGTGGAAGACACCGGAGGTCCGCAAGGTGCTCCTGCGTGCCCGCAACGCCGCGCTGCACGTCCATAACGGAGGCACCCCGGTCCCGACGGGCCAGTGGCCCGGTGTCGTCACCGAGGCGCAGTGGCGGGCCTGCCGGGCGATCCTGCTCGACCCGGCCCGGCGCACCACGCCCGGCAGCGAGCGGCGCCACCTCGGCTCCGGCCTGTACCTGTGCGGGATCTGCGGCGGCACGCTGATCGCGACATCCGCCGGCGTC
>Ga0209517_10001069_pt1 | contig 43272 bp, 35 predicted proteins | sample PeaSoiMetSII2010_FD_187695 | JGI IMG/M metagenome (GOLD analysis project Ga0209517, IMG submission 187695) | Peat soil microbial communities from Weissenstadt, Germany - SII-2010 (SPAdes) (version 2) | ecosystem: Environmental > Terrestrial > Soil > Wetlands > Peat | place: Germany...
TTTTCGGCGATCCCAGCTCCGCCGCTGCCGTATTCACGCTCAACAGTGATGATTCGAATGGACATCGCCACTCATGTGATGCGCGAAAAACGCCCAAGTGCCAGCCAGATTCGTGGCGGATTATATCTCCATCCGGCGCTCCCGACGCAAGCGCATAGCTGCAGATTAGTGAACGGGAATGGCCGCGCCACCCTTGGGCTTCTTGACCAGGAACACAATCGGCACGAGGAACAGAATCAGCACAGCGAGAATGCGGAACGTATCCACGTAAGCCAGCATCAGCGACTCCCGCGAGACCATCGCGGAGACCAGTCCATGCGCCTGTTGCGCGGCGAGCCCCGGCGACGATCCGCGGGCCTGCAACGCCTGGGTCGCGCCATGGAGAATCTTTTGCAGCGCCCCGTTCGCCGACGATAGATTCTGCGACAAATAGGTCTGGTGGACCTGCGAGCGCCGCGCGAGCATCGTCTCCACAAACGAAATGCCCACGCTCCCGCCGATGTTTCGGGAGAGATTAATCAGTCCCGAGGCGGCGTTGTTCTTCTCAGGCGGCAGATCGGCAAACACGAGCGTATTAATCGGGACGAACAGGAAAGCCAGTGCAGCGGCCTGATAAACGCGCGCCATTGTGGCCGTATAAAAGTCGATCTGCAGGTCGAACCGCGTCATGTAAAAGAGCGACATCGAGAGCACGAACATCCCGTACGCCACCAACTTGCGTGCGTCGGCGCGCCGGCTGAGCAGGAATCCGACCACCGGCATGAACAGCATTACCGTGAAGCCCCCGGGCATCAGCGCGAGCCCTGCTTCCTGCGCGGTGTATCCCATCAGCGTTTGCACGAACTGCGGCAAAAGCACGGTGGTTCCGTAGAGCGCGACGCCCAACATGAACATCATGGCATTGCCGACGGCAAATCCGCGGTTGTGAAAGAGCCGCAGATCAATGATGGGATTCTTGTGGCGCAGCTCCCAGAAAACCGCAGCGATAAGTGCGCAAGCGGAAATGATGCTGAGGATCAGAATAAAGTGGGATTCAAACCAATCGTCGCGCTGGCCTTTGTCCAGCACGATTTGCAGCGCGCCGAGCCCGACGGCCACTAAGCCGAGGCCGAAGTAATCGATTCCGTGCGTCGTTTTCTTCTGTTGTTTGAGATATGGCGGATCGTGAATCAGCCGCAGCGTCAGCATCAGCGAAAGAATTCCGACCGGCACGTTGATGTAGAAGATCCAGCGCCAACTGAAATTGTCGGTGATGTAGCCGCCGATGGTCGGCCCGATGGCCGGCGCCAGAACCACGGCCATGCCATAAACCGCGAAAGCCATGCCGCGCTTGGCGGGAGGGAACGTGTCCGCGAGAATCGCTTGCTCGCTCGGCTGCAAGCCTCCGCCGCCCGCGCCTTGCAGAATCCGAAACACGATCAGCATGCCGAGATTCGGCGCAAATCCGCACAAAAAGGAACTGAGCGTGAACAGCGCCACGCAACCCATATAAAAGCGCTTGCGCCCGATCAGCGAAGAAAGCCATCCGCTCAACGGCAGCACGATGGCGTTGGAAACGAGATACGACGTAAGAACCCAGGTACTTTCGTCCGTGCTCGCCGATAAACTTCCGGCGATATGCGGCAGCGCGACGTTGGCAATGCTCGTATCGAGCACTTCCATGAACGTCGCCAGCGTCACCGTCAGCGCGATGATCCAGGGATTGACTGCCGGCCGCCAAATATCTTCGCCCGGCGAAAATGTCGCTGCCGCCGCGCTCATTTCACCTTGACCTTGGGTGTCACGGACATGCCCGGACGAAGCAGGTGATCATTGTTCTGGCCCGGCTCGAGCACGATTTTTACCGGCACGCGCTGCACGACCTTCACGTAATTGCCGGTCGCATTTTCGGGCGGCAGAAGGCTGAAGCGCGCCCCGCTGGCCCCGGCGATGCTATCGACGTGGCCGTTGTAGGTGCGGCCGTAGGCGTCCACCGAAATTCTTACCGGCTGGCCGGGACGCATGTACTTGAGCTGCGTTTCTTTGAAGTTCGCCGTAACCCACACATCGTCGAGGGGCACCACGGAAATCAATTGCTGCCCCGGCTGAACGTTATTTCCAACCTCCACGTTCTTGCTCACCACGCCGGCAACAGGCGCGACGATGGTGCAGTACTGCAGATTGAGCATCGCCTGATCCAGCGCAGATTTCTTCTGCGCCACCGAAGCGTCCGCCGATGAAAATTGCGCCTTGCTCACCAACACTTGTTGCGGCGCCGTCTCTGCCGCCTGGAGCGCGGCCTGGGCCTGCAGCAGCCGGCTTTGCGCCTGGTGGACTTGATCTTCAGCGGCGGCCGCGGAAGCCTTTGCCGCGACCGCGCCTGCGGCAGTAGCTTTCGCCGCGTCGAGCGCCGACTCGTACTGCTGCTGCGAAATTTCCTGCTTGGCGACGAGCTGCTTGTAACGCTCGACGTCGCTCTGCGCCTTGGAATCGTTCGCTTCCGCCTGCGCAAGTTGCGCGAGCGCCGCGGCGGCCTGCCCTTGCGCCGCGGAAATGCCGGCGCGCGCGTTTTCAACGTCGGCGCGCGCGGATTCGAGCTGGCTCGAGGAGTTGGCCAAAATAATCGGCACGTTGTGTTCGGCGGCCATCGCGCTCGCCTCGGCGGACTCGAATTCGGCCTTGGCACGCTCGACCGCGACCTGATAATCCTTCGGATCGATCTCCACGAGAACCGCTCCCGCCTCGACGGCTTGGTTGTCGTTCACATTCACTTTAGTGACGTAGCCGCCCACGCGCGCGCTGATGGCATTAATGTGGCCGTCCACTTGCGCATCATCGGTGGATTCCCACATCGCGAAATAATTCCAGACGAATATTCCAACTACGACGATCACCACGACCGCGCCGAGGATCAGCCAGCCAGGTATCGGCCGGCGCGCTGCCGCCGGACTTGCGCTGCGCGGCGGCGGCGCGGCCGAGTGATCCGAAACGCCGCTCGCGGGCGTGCTGGTCTCGATTTCAGGAGCGGCTTCAATTTCCGTCTTTTGTGGCATCGCTTTTGCCTCTCAGATAATTCAGCACGCCGGTTTCCGCGATTCCTTCGGCACGCGCGAGCGAAATTCTCGCGATGGTGTAGTTGAACAAACTAGAGATGTAAGAATCATTCGCGGCAGCTACCGAATCTTGCGCCTGCACCACTTCGATGTTGTCGGTGACGCCGGCGACGAAGCGGTCGCGCGCCTGATCGAGCGTCTGTCCGGCCAAATCCACGTTGCTCCGCGCCACTTCCACCTGCTCGGCGGCGGATTGCATGTCGAGAATCGCGTCGCGAACGTCCTGGTCGATCTGCCCGCGCAAATTTTCAAGCTGGTTGCGGCTGTTCGTAAGATCTGCGTCGGCTTTGAGCGTATCCGCGTGGACCTTGCCGCCCTGGAAAATCGGAATCTTCAGCGAGCCTTGCGCTTGGTACGTGCCGTCCAAGTGAGATGGCGTCGCTCCACCCGCGCCGTAGTTCGCGTCAAACGAAAGCGTCGGGAAATATTCGGCCACCGCCGCGCGGCGCGCGAGTTCCGCGGCGCGGACCTGCGCTTGCGCCGCTTGAAAATCGGGGCGCGCAGCGTAGGCTCTCTCAACAGCCGCCTCGACCGACATGGGCCCCGGTTTGTCGTACGGAATTTTCTCCGTCAATTCGAAAGCCTGCCCCGGCGGCAAGCCGATCGTGCGCGCGAGCGCGAGCCGCTGCTTTTCGAAATCATTGCGCGCGGCGATCAGTTGTTGCTGGCGCGTTTGAAATTCCACTTTCGCGCGCAGCGCATCGATCTGCGGAGACGTTCCGGCTGTCAGCCGGTCGGACGCCTGGTTGTAGAGCGCTTCGGCGGTTTTGAGCTGCGCCTCAGATGTTTCCACCCGCGAAGCTGCGGTGATGGAGAGCAGGTAGTTGTAGCCGACAGTGAGGACTACCAGCTCGCGCGCGTTCTTATACGAAAAATTAGAGGCCCGCAGGCTCTCGCTCGCGGAACGCACCTTTTGAATCGCACTCCAGTCCACCAGCGAGGTGCTGACGTAAGCGCGCGTATCGAAAAAGCCGAATGGCCCGGCGATCGGGCTGATGCCCGTGAACGGCGAGCTGGGAAGGCGAATCTTGGTGAACCCGTTTTGCTCGAGATTGATTTTCGATGCGGTCTCGGTCGTGTTCGTAGTCAGGTTCGGCAGCACTTCGCTCAATTGTTTCCAGCGCTCGCCGCGAGCCGATGTGATCCCTTGCACGGAGAGAAGCAATCCGAGGTTGTATTTCAGGCCGCGTTCGATTGCGTCCGAGAATCCTATTTTCAACACTTCCTGCGTGGCTTTGCCCTGTGGCACACTGCCGGTATAGGGGCTCGGGGGAGATAGCGCGCTGGAAGGACTCGAAGAAATTTGCCCGAAGGCTTGCGCCGCGCAGAGCAGCATCACGGCGCCGAAAAGCAGCGAGCGTTTCCCGATCATTGGCGGTCGCCTTTCTTGGCGCGCGCGCGCGGTTGCGCCGCCGCAAATCCCCAGAAATGCTCGAAGGAACGGTTCACCGCCGCCGCGAGGGTTCCCGCCGGTTCGAGCGACCACAACAAAAATGCGCCAAAGTGCGATTCCTTTAGGAAGCGCGCCAGGTCGGCGGCCGCGATGTCCCGGCGCACCTCGCCGCGTTTCTGCCCGAGTGCGAAAATCCGCGTAAACATCGTTTGCGCTTGCTTCAACCGCGCGCAGCCGCGCAGGCGCACCGTCTCACTCGACAGCAGTGTCAAAATAATGCTTCGGGCCAGCTCTCCCGAACGTCCCGGAGCTTCCGCCAGCGCCAGTTCCAGCCGCCGCAGGATTTTTTCAATCGACTCGCGGCCTTCCTCAGCCGCCTCCAGAGCCGCGCGAACTTTGCCCAGCCGGATTTCACCGAACAAATTCAGCAGCTCTTCCTTGCTCGGGAAATAATTGAAAAAGGTCCCCTTTCCTACATCGGCGGCCTGCGTGATTTCTTCGACGGTGGTGGCCTGGAAGCCGTGCTGGGCCACGAGATGCATGGCCGCGTCGAAAAGACGCTGGCGCACCGCGGCGGAATGGCGTTCGCGGCGCGAGAGCAGTCGGGCGGGGGAAGAATGAACCGGAGAAACGGAAAGTAAACGAGTGGTTTTCATCGAATTCGACCTCTGGTCAATTCTGACTCTAAGTCAGTAATTGCCGGCTGTCAAGCTGGGGATCCCCGAAAGCCGCGAAGCAATGGCAACACTTTGCCGATCGCCCCGCTCGACTATTTGATGTCGTCGGAAGAAATTGGATGCCGTGGGCGCCCGGTATTAGCTACCGGGCGTCCCGCAGCGGTGAATTCGCGATGGAAGATGTTACTTGTTGGCGGAATCGTTGCGCGGCGAGCGCTTGTTTAGAAGCGAGATCAATTGATGCGCCGCTTCCGGCGCCTTGACCTTGCCCTTAAGTACCACGTCGCGCGCCGAAATCTTCTCTCCGTACACGGTTTCGTTGCCGTCGTTGTCGGGCCGCACCGTCGAACCTTCGAGCGAAATTCCCGCGAAGAGCCCGCGCGCGCGCGAGTAGGAAAGAACTTCAGCGCGCATGGTCACGTCCGTGTCGGCCTCCGCGTCGCGGCCCTTGGGACCGGCGGCGGCGGACGCATCCGCGCCGAGTTTCACTTTGCTCGAGAGAATGGAACTCGCGCCGCGGTCATTCATGACCAGCAGAACGAAATCCGTGGCCTGGCCGCCGATCTGAAAGCCGACGCTCGCGCCTTCAAGCGCCATCATCGAAGGCGCGCCCCACGGCCCCTTGAAGTTTTCGCCGCTGCGGCAGGTCATCACACCGCGTCCATAGCTTGCGCCCACGCCGAACGCCGCCTTCAGCACCGACGGATAAACGATCACGCATTCCGCCTTGTCCAGAAGATTCTGCGGAATATCGTCGGGGACATCCAGAATTTCCTTGAGAACCACGCCGCTGTTCTCAATGCGGTCGAGGTACTTGCTCTTGTCCTCGGCCGATCGCGTTGGCTGCGGCGCGATGAGCGACACAAATCCTGTCAACAAAACCATGAGAACGAGGGATAGGAATTTTTTCATTGTCTTCCTCCTTTTCACCGGGCCGCAATGATAAAACTTCCCGAACCACGGCGCAACCTTATGAGATGCGCCGGGCTTTCGCGCGGTTAGAATATAATTCACCGTTTGCAGAATGTCAGCTGAGGACACCCGGATGCGCTTGCGGAGATTTCGTAGCTGGACGGCATTCTGCTTGGCCCTCGCGTGCGCCTGCGCGATCGCCGCGTCGTCGCCTCGCGCCGGAGCGCAGCAGCGGAAATCGCCTGCATCGAAGAGCGCGTCCGCAAAATCGACGAGGCCGCGCCCGGATATCGCGCGATTTCAAGCACACGTCCTGGCAGTTCTCGCGGCGCCCAACGCGCGCAAAGCCTTCTGGGGAATCGGCGTCACCGACGCGACCACTGGCCAGTCACTCTACGAATTAAATGCCGACAATCTTTTCACTCCCGCGTCCAACGCCAAAATCTTCACCAGCGCCTTCGCTTTCGCCACTCTCGGCTCCGACTACACTTTTCGCACAACCATCGAGACGCAGGCGCAGCTCGATGCCAACGGCCGGCTGCACGGCGATCTCTCTCTGATCGGCCGCGGCGATCCGGATCTCTCGAATCGCAAGCTGCCGTTCGTCGAAAAGGAGGAGCGCGATGGTCCCGCCGAAAAAATCATCGCCGAGCTTGCCGATGCCGTCGTCGCGCGCGGCGTGAAGCGCATCGACGGCGACATCATCGGCGACGACAGCTACTTCGCCTACGATCCTTATCCCGAGGGCTGGACCACAGGCGATCTCTATTTCCGTTTCGGCGCGCCGATCAGCGCGATCGCCGTCAACGAGAACACCATCACGATCAATATTCAGCCCGGCGAGCATCTCGATGATCCCGCGCAGATCACCATCGAGCCATCCGCAGGATACGAAACGTTCGCGCACGAAATCACCACCGCGCCGAGCGCCTCAAAGCCGAAATTCTCCGTTGTGCGCGAACCTGGCGACAAGCCGATCCTTCTCCGCGGCTCGATTCCTCTAGGCGGCGCGCCCGTAAAAATCGATCTAGCCATTCAGGAGCCGGCCGAATACGCCGCGGCGTTGCTGAAGCGCCTGCTCGAGGCTCGCGGCGTAGTGATTTCCGGCAACGCGCGCGCGAAGCACGCCCCGCCTCCCGAGCGCGAAGCCGACGGCGGAAATGTGCTCACGCCCGCGCCCGTGCAATCTCCCCCGCCCGCTGGCGATCCGCCGCTGGTGCTGGCTGAACATAAATCGCTGCCGCTCATCGAATCCATCCGCCTGCTCAACAAAATCAGCCAGAATCTTCACGCCGAATTGCTGCTGCGCACGATCGCGCGCGAGAAAAGCGGCGCGGGCACCACCGATGCCGGGATTGCCCTCGAGAATGAATTTCTGCGCGCCGCGGGAATTGCAGATGGCGATGCCGTGCTCGTCGATGGCTCGGGCCTTTCGCGGCAAAATCTGGTGACGCCCCGCGCAGTGGTGCAAATGCTCGCCTACGCATCGCGCCAGCCCTGGGGAGAAAGTTTCCGCTCCACGCTTCCCATCGCCGGCGAGGACGGCACACTCGAAGATCGCCTGAAGGCCTCACCCGCCGCAGGCCGCCTCCACGCAAAGACAGGTTCTCTCGAACACGTGCGCGGAATTTCCGGCTACGCCACCTCGCTCCACGGCGAGAATCTCATCTTCTCGATGTTCACGAACAACAACACCGCGCCCTCGCACGAGCAATCCGCAGTCCTCGACGCGATCCTAACGGCCATGATCGAAGATCTGCGGCTTCCAGCGAAACGCAAATGAGCAAGCGCGCCGCTGCTCGCGTCGTCACCGTGTTTGGAAGCTCCAGGCCGCGCGAGGACGATTCCGTTTACGTAGAAGCTCGCGCGCTCGGCGCCGCGCTCGCTGCCAAAGGATTCATCGCCTGCACCGGCGGCTACGGCGGAGTGATGGAGGCAGTATCGCGCGGCGCGAAAGAAGCAGGCGGCCGCACTCTCGCCGTTACCGCGGAATTTTTCTCAAGCAAAGCGAATCGCTGGGTGGACGAAGAAATTCGCGTAAAGACCTGGCAGGATCGTCTCTTCGAGTTAATTCGCCGCGGCCATGGATACGTTGCCTGCACCGGCGGCACGGGCACACTCGTCGAGTTGGCCGTCGTCTGGGAAATGCGCAACAAGCGCGTCATCAATAAAAAACCGCTGATCGTCCTCGGTGAATTCTGGCAACCAGTGATCGAACGCGTCCGCGAAGTCGAGACAGCCCATCACTCCGCATGGGGCGAAGCCGCCGAGCGCCTCATCGAAACCGCGTCATCCCCAGCAGCCGCAGCCGAAATTCTGAGCACGCATTTCGCCATCCAGTAGCACAGGCACTCCTGCCTGTGTCTCCGTGCATCGTAGAAAACAGCCGCCCATCGCCCAGCGACTCCGCTCAGAAATCACTCAACCGCGCCTCACCATCCGCATATTTCCAAGCCTCAACGAATTGCCGGTGAACCCACTCCGCATCCACGGACTTTTTCTGCGCCTGCAGCGCTAGCCACAGCCCGAAGAGCGAGCGCGGATTCCGCGGATTGTGCTCGAGATCCTCGCGAAATGTTTTTTCAGCTTCAGCCGCCTGCCCATTGGCAAGCAAAGCCGCCCCAAGCGATTCGCGCACCGAATAAAACCACTCAGGCGGATCGTCGTAACTCATCGCGTCCTGAATCGCCACCGCCTTCTTCCACGATGCAATCGCAGCGCCGCGATCTCCCGCAGCATCAGCAATGCGCGCATCGAGCGAATTCGATGCGAGATCGAGCAGCACGCTCGCGTCGTTGTAAAGCATCCCGTAAGCCGCCCCGGCCGGAACGCTTTTGCGCGCGTCATCCAGCGCAGCGCGTTCAGCCCGCGCCCGATCGATCTGATGCGTCGCAGCGTAAGCCGATCCTTGCGCGAAGTGCCACACGCACGTCGACATCACCAGCTTCGCATCCGGCGCAGGCAGCTTCTTGATTTCCTCCCATCGCGCGAATCGCATCTGCACGAAAGTGGACCACGGCAGAAACGCCTCAACCATCGGCACCATCGCCAAGGCCGCCCGCACCGCCGCATCAAGTTGCGCCGTCGCGTCCTTCGCCTTGCCGTAATTTCCTTCCATCATGGCCGCATACGCGAGGAAGTGGAGATTGTGGCCGAAGTACATCGCGCCATACATTCCGCCGGGCGGGGCGGTGGCCAGAAAAGCCTGGTCGGACGCGACGGCTTGCTCGTTCACGATCACGGCCAAATGGAAGAAGCCCGTGTTTTCATAAATGTGCGAAGGCATGTGCACCAAATGCCCGGCGGCGGGAACCATGTTCTCGAGCCGCTTGGCGCTCGGCAGCGCGCGCTCGGGATAGGGCGAAGCTTCGAGCGCATGAATGTAAAAATGATTCGCGCCGACATGATCCGGCGAGCGCCGCAGCACGCGTTCGAGCGTCGCCACGATTTCCTCGGTGCCCGGCGCCGGCTTTCCGTCGTTGCTCCACAAGTGCCACGGATTCAAATCCATCATGCTCTCGGCGAAAAGCGCCCCGGCATCAGGATCATCCGGGAATCGGCGCGCCAGTTCGCGCATCGCGTCCGAATAATTCACCGCCAGATGCTTCAAATCAGCTTTCGGATCATTCGTGAATCGCTTCGCCAGCGCCTCGACGTAAGCGCGCTCGCTCTCCGGCGCGCCGGCGGCAAGCTGCAGCCCCTTTTGAATCGCATCGTAGGCCTGCTTTTCGCGCTCCGGGTCTACGTCCATGTTGTAATTAGGCCCCACCGCCATCGCGATTCCCCAAAGCGGCATTGGCGATTTCGGATCGAGATCCGCAGCCAACTGAAATTTCCGTCGCGCCTCCTCATGATTGAAGCCGTAAATCAGCGTCAGCCCTTCATCAAACCTCTGCTGCGCTTCATGACTGGAAGTAGCGATCGGATGATGCAAATCGCCCAAACTAAGCGGCGCAGCAGTCTTCGTCTGCGCCAGCGCAGTGGGAACCGCCAGAAGAGCAACAAGTGAGGTCACAAAGCGTTTCATCGGTAGCCTCCGTTAATTTCCAGCAAGTGGCTAAGCCAGCATTCAGTACGAGCCGCGAAACGCGCCGTATTCTATCCAAATTCTCCGCACCTCGCATCGTCACGCGCTAGTGCTTGGGCGCTCCTATACGTTTGTCCGGATCCGAGCATTTCGGTGGCAGCCCCCGCATTTATGCGGGGGAGGAGCGCTTTAGCGCTGGCTCCGCGTAGGGGCCGGGGCTCACCACCGGCCCGGTGTGGCTTTGGGTTTTGCGCCGGACGCCCGACGTTGACGTTCTTTCTGGCGCCCGCCTGCACCATCGCCTCGCGAAATCAAAACACCACCCGCAATCACGCAAACCACGCCCGCCTCCTTGACACGCGCCACATCCTCCGCCATTTTGATCGCATGAGCCGCAGCGCCGAAGAACTCCTCGAATTCCCCCGCCTCCGCGAAATCGTCGCAGGCCGCGCCACATGCGTCCCCGGCCGCCGCGCAATCCTCGCTCTCGCGCCGCGCTCCGACGCGGCCGCTCTCACCGAAGAATTCGCATGGATCCTCGAAGCGGTCGCCTATCTCCGAGCCGGATCGGAACTAGGCTTCGGCTCGCTCGCCGATCCCGAAAGCTGGCTGGCCGCGCTCGAAATGCCCGCCTCAGTCCTCTCGGCCGCCCAACTCCTCGATGCCGCATCGCTAGCCGACACAGCCGCAGCCCTGCGCGCCACATTCAAAGGCGACGCCGCAAAATTCCCGCGCCTGGCCGAACGCTCCTCAGCCCTCGGCGATTTTCGTCAGCTCTCCGCAAGCATCCGCAAAGCTGTTCTTCCGAACGGCGAAATCAGCGACAACGCCTCTCCCGCGCTAAAACGCATCCGCGCCTCCAGCGCCCAAACCCGCGAAAAAATTCAGAAATCCCTCGAAGCGATCCTCCGCGCCCGCGGCGACGAGGCGGGCCATGATTACGTCACGCTCCGCAACGACCGCTTCGTAATTCCCGTCAGCGCCTCCGATCGCCGCGCCGTCCCGGGCGTAGTCCACGCCGCCAGCGCCACGGGCCAAACCGTCTTCGTCGAGCCGCTCGAGACCATCGATCTCAACAATCGCCTCGTCCAGCTCGCTGAAGACGAAGCCGCCGAAATCGCCCGCATTCTCGCCGCGCTCACGGATCAACTTCGCCTCGATCGCGGCCCGCTCGCCTTCGCCGCCGCCCGCATCGCCGAATTCGATTCTGTCTTCGCCCGCGGCCGCTTCGCGCGCGAATTTGATTGCGCCATCCCCGAATTCATCCCCGAGATCGCGATCCGCCTGAAGAACGCGCGCAATCCGGTGCTCGAAGCCTCTTTGAAGCCGCAAGGCCGCAGCGTCGTTCCTGTCACTCTCGCTCTCGGCGGCCCAGCCGACGGCGCCGGAAATACCGGCACCGGCAGCGAATCAATCGGCCGCGTGATGGTCATCAGCGGCCCAAACACCGGCGGCAAGACCGTAGCGTTGAAAACGCTAGGTCTCTCCGCGCTCGCAGGCCAGTCGGGAATTCCCGTCGCCGCCGATCGCGCTGAGCTGCCGATTCTCGACGCAGTGCTAGCCGATATCGGCGATGAGCAATCCATCACCGCCGATCTCTCCACATTTTCCGCGCACGTGTTGAATCTCAAGAGCATGCTCGAGCGCGCTACCGAGCGAACACTCGTTCTCGTCGACGAATTGGGAACCGGCACAGCTCCCGAGGAAGGCGCAGCCCTCGCCGTCGCTCTGCTCGAAGAATTTCGCCGCCGTGGCTCGCTCGTCCTTGCCACCACGCATCACGATCGCCTGAAGTCCTACGCTTCGACGACGCCGGGTGTAATCAACGCCGCAGTCGAATTCGACGAGGAGCAGCTCCGCCCGACGTATCGCCTCCTCGTCGGCGTCCCCGGCGTCTCGAGCGGCATCGAAATCGCCCGTCGCCTCGGCCTCTCCGAAGCAATCATCGAACGTGCCCGCGCCGGACTCTCGCCCGAAACGCGCGAAGCCCGCGAGTTGATCGCCTATCTCCACCGCAGCCGCGAAGAATCCGACGAGATCGCCCGCCGCTCTCGCGCCGAGCTGGAAGCCCTCGAAGCCGAGCGCCGCGCCCTCCGTACCGAATGGGTCGATCGCCAGCGCAAGCGCATCGCCGAGCTCGAAAATAATTTCGCCCACACGGTGAAAAAGCTCGAAGCCGAAGTAACCAAACTCTCCTCCGACATCCAAGATCGCAAACTTCGCGCCGAACTCGAAAAATCAACGGGCCGTAAATTCGGAAAAATTGACGCCGCCGCCCGCGACGACGCCAACGCCGCCGTCCTCGAAACTCTCGCAGCCTCGCAAGCCGATCTCGGCGTCTCGCCCGATCTAGCCAAGCCGCTCTCTCTCGATGAGCTGACCGAAGGCACACGCCTCCGTGTCAAAGGCATGAAGCAAGCCGTCGTCCTGCGCCGCGTCGACGGCCGCTCGGCAGAAGTCGAAGCCGGCCCGATGCGCATGAAAATCGCGCTCGACGATATTCTCGGCATCGAAGCCGTCGCGCCAAAATCCGCGCATCCTGTCGCGGCGACGCGCCCCGGAATTCGCGTGCAATCTCAATCCACCGACGAGCCGTCCGTAGAAGAGATCAACGTAATCGGCTGCACGGTAGAAGAAGCCACCGCCCGCGTAGACAAATTCATCGACACCGCCGCGCTCAACAATCAAGCCCGCGTCCGCATAATTCACGGCCACGGCACAGGCGCTCTCCGCCGAGGCCTGGCCGAATTCCTTCGCACGCATCCTCTAGTAGCACAAATCCACGCCGAAGCCGCCGATCGCGGCGGCGCCGCAATCACGGTAGTCGAGTTGACCGCGTAACCTAACCCATCCAAGGAATCTTTCCGGCTGAAGGATTTTGCACACGATTCCACAGGCCCCACCCCATGAAATTTCCCAAAATCCATGCTACGGTCGTTAGTGGAGGTTCAGAATGAATTGGGTAGCGCCGGTTTACCCTGAGCGGCGAAGGGCGTCCCTGTTTACCGCGAGCTGCCGGGGCCCGGCATCTTATGAGCAATGCCGAGCTAGTATCGACACCGGCAGCCCGGAAGTCGTAGCGCCGGCGTCCCCGCCGGCATCTTACGAGCAACCCCGTGCCAATATTGGCCAACGCACCGCGGACCCAAACTGCCGCTGGCCCTGGGTTTCAAATCCCGCGCACTCAATCCCGGGAGCCGTTGCAGTTAGGTGGCAGCCCCCGCATTCATGCGGGGGAGGAGCGCTTCAGCGCTCCGAAAAAGCGTCGCCATTAATGATGCGCTTTAGCGTTGGGCACTTTGGAGCGAGCCCGTCAAGCGACTGCATACGAAAGCGCGAGCTTTCAAATCCCATCTATTGCTGTCCGCCCGCGGATCCCAATCGCGCGCAATCCAACCCTCTCTCCAACAGCCCTTCTTTTAAAGTCAAAATCTCCAAGAACCTCTCCGAGCCACTTCGAAATCTGTTTCGGTTAGAACTAATCCCGACCGTTTGTTTTCATAGACTTACGATCAACTTTAATCGAACCCTTGTTTCGGTTAGACTTTCACGATTCGACGCCGTTATTAAACGGCTCCCAACCCTCGCCGCTCATCGTACTGAGTCTCAACAGACCCAAATTCCCATTCTCCAATCCCATGGCTGAAGCCGGTTCATTCGCCGATCGCGTAAAACAACAGGCGGACATCGTCCGCGTAGTCGGCGAATACGTCCGCCTGAAAAAGACCGGACAAAACTTCAGCGGCCTCTGCCCGTTCCATTCGGAAAAGACTCCCTCGTTCGCCGTTCATCCGGTGAAGCAGATTTATCACTGCTTCGGCTGCGGCGTCGGCGGCGACGTCTTCAAATTCGTGATGGAAATCGAAAAGTGCGCATTTCCCGATGCCATTCGCATCGTCGCCGAAAAATGCGGCATCCCGATGCCCGCCCCGCGCGAGCGTTCGCCCGAAGAGCGCCGCGAGAATCAGCAACGCTCCGCGCTCGTCGAGATGCATCGCGAAGCAGCCGCATTTTTCACCCGCCAGATGAATGACACAGCCGAGGGCCGCGCCGCCCGCGGCTATCTCGAAGATCGCGGCCTCGACCGCGAAGCCATCGCCCGATTCGGCATCGGCTTCGCGCCTTCCGCGGGCGATGTGCTCTATCGTCATCTGAAGCAAAAATTTCCCGACAAGCTCCTCGAACCCTCGGGCCTCTTCTCCCGCGAATCGAGCGGCCGCCTTTACGATCGCTTCCGCCGCCGCATCACATTTCCCATCGCCAATGAATCGGGCAAGACGATTGCCTTCGGTTGCCGCGCTCTTGGCGACGACATGCCGAAATATCTAAACTCCCCCGAGTCGCCGATCTATTCGAAGAGCAACGTTCTCTACCATCTCGACCGCGCCAAAGAAGCCATCCGCAAAAATGAATTCGCAATCCTAGTCGAAGGCTACATGGACACGATCGCCGTGGCTCGCGCAGGATTCACCAACGTCGTGGCCAGCTGCGGCACCAGCCTTGCCGAGCCGCAAGTGAAGCTGCTCAATCGTTTCACGCGCAGCATCGTCGTCAACTACGATCCCGACACCGCGGGCCAAGCCGCCACGGAGCGCTCCCTCGCTCTGCTTCTCGAAAAAGAATTCGAAATCCGCGTCCTCGCTCTTCCCGGCGGCGCCGACCCGGACAAGTTCCTCAAAGAAAAGGGCTCTGCAGCCTACGAACAACTCCTGCGCGATTCGCCCCCGTATCTCGATTACTTGATTGGCCGCGCGCGCATGAGAGATCGCTCGACGGCCGCCGGAAAACTCGCCACGCTCAATTATCTGATGCCGTACGTTCAGCGCGTTCCGAATCGCCTCATGCGTTCGGAATGGGCTTCGCGCATCGCCAGCGAGTTGCGCGTCGAAGAGCCGGTGCTGCGCGAGGCCCTGCGCCGGGCCGCCACCGAGCGCCGCAGCGAAGTGAAGCCCAAAGCGGAACTCGTCGCCTCGCCGGTAAACCAAGCGGAACGCCGCTTGATGCAAATGCTCGTAGAAGCCGACGCTTTCCGCGAGAAACTGGCGCGCGACATGATCGAAGCAGATCTTCACCGGGGCCTCGAATCGGAGAAGATTTTTGCGGCATTGCTCACCGCAGCGTCGTCGGGCGCCCCACTCGACCCTGCCTCGCTCGCCGAAGCGCTCGACACGCCGGATCGCCGAGTCCTCTTCGACATTCTCTTCGATTCCGGCGCCGCGCCAACCTGGGATGAAGCCGAAAGCTGCCTCAGCGTCATGCGCCGCCGCCGTATGGAAGTCGAACTCGCCACCGTTCAGCGAGATATCGAGGCTCGCCCCACTGGCGCAGACCTGAACCGCCTCCTGGCCCGAAAGCAGGAGCTTCGCAAAATTCTCTCGGGCCCGTCCGCGTGAATTCTCGCCGCTGGTCAAAACGAGGCGAGCTTTTCGGGGCAATTTCGATGCCGTTTGTTCTTGAATTTGTGCCACTTACAAAATGCGACACGCCGGTGAAACAAATTTGCCCCGTGTAACATCTAATTGACATCCAATTGACTCGATATCGTTCGGCGCGGTATTCTCCTAAAGTTTTGCGGAGAAACGGGTGGAGTCCGTCGTGCATCCCATGAACGTAGGGCATGGCGGGAGCGCAATGGGCAGCGCACGGGCGGCCGGGGCCGGACTCGCGATCGGATTTACCAGAATTATATCCGCCAATCGAGACGCTTCACTTGGAATGGCGCGGCCGGGGTGTAGCCCCTTGCCGCCGTGGAACGCGCGACGTAACGCCGGCGCAGAATTTTGCGCCCTACGCAGAGTGCACGTTCTGCGAGGAGAGACATGGTGACTCTGGCGCTGGAAGAAAAATACGATCAGGTTCGGCAGCTCATCAATATGGGCAAGGAGCGCGGCTACCTGCTCTACGATGAGGTGAACGACCTTCTTCCGCCTGAAATTCACTCCTCGGAAGAAATCGATGATCTGCTCTCGACCTTCGAGCGCTATGGGATCGACGTGTACGAAGATCTCGCCAGCGCCAAGGCCGCGCTTGCTGCCGATTCCGCCGAAGTCCCCGAGCCCGCCGCCAAGGAAGAATCTCCGGGCGACGAAGGCGAGCTCGATCTCACTCCCGGTTCGCTCGAGAAGACCAACGATCCGGTGCGCATGTATCTCCGCGAGATGGGCACCGTTCCGCTGCTCACGCGTGAAGGTGAAGTCGCAATCGCCAAGCGCATCGAGCGCGGCCAGCTTCTCGTCCTCAAAACCATCACGCGCTCGCCCATCATCCTCAAAGAGCTGCTCGGCGTCGGCGAAGATTTGCGCCGCGGCACCCGCTCGATCAAGGAAATCGTCCAGTTCGACGATGAAGAGCTGACCGAAGAAAAGATCGAAGCCAAGACGCGCGAGACGCTCAAGCGCATCGACAAGATCGGCAAGCTGTATCTCCAGTCCGTCAAGCAGGCGGAAAAACTCGAGAATACTCCGCGCTCGAACAAACGCGGCCATTTGCGCGCGCGCTTCGCGCTCGGCCGCACCCGCGTCGAGATGTCCGTGCGCGTCCGCGATATCGATTTCAATCTCTTCGAGAAGAAACGCCTGATCGACAAGATGCGCCAGACGGTTGAGCGCGTTCAGTCTCTCGAACGCGAAATCGTGAAACTCGAGCGCCGCGTCGAGGCCTCCAAAGCAGATGTTCTCGCCGAAGCCCGCAAGGATCTGAAAGCGCGGCGTCAGGAAGTTCGCGAAATCGAAGTAATCGCCGAAGCCAATCCCACCGAGCTAAGGCGCATGTTGCAGGTGATCACGCGCGGTGAGATCGAGGCCGAGCAGGCGAAAAAGGAACTGATCGAAGCGAACCTCCGTCTCGTTGTTTCCATCGCCAAAAAATATACGAACCGCGGCCTGCAATTCCTCGACCTGATTCAGGAAGGCAACATCGGCTTGATGAAAGCCGTGGACAAATTCGAATGGCGCCGCGGCTACAAGTTCTCGACTTACGCGACGTGGTGGATTCGCCAGGCCATCACCCGCGCCATCGCCGATCAGGCCCGCACCATCCGCATTCCGGTGCACATGATCGAGACCATCAACAAGCTGGTGCGTACCAGCCGCCAGCTCGTTCAGGAACTCGGCCGTGAGCCCACTTCGGAAGAAATCGCCAAGCGGATGGATATTCCCGTCGCGAAGGTGCGCAAGATTTTGAAAATCGCGCAGGAGCCGATTTCCCTCGAGACGCCCATCGGCGAAGAGGAAGATTCGCATCTCGGCGATTTCATCGAGGATAAGGCCGTCGTGTCGCCTTCCGATGCGGTGATCAATCTCAGCCTGAAGGAGCAAACGTCTTCGGTGCTGAAGACGCTCACGCCGCGCGAAGAAAAAGTGATCAAGATGCGCTTCGGACTCGATGACGGCAGCGAGCACACCCTCGAAGAAGTCGGCCAGTCGTTCGCGGTGACGCGCGAACGCATCCGCCAGATTGAAGCGAAAGCCTTGCGCAAGCTGCGCCATCCGTCGCGCTCGCGCAAGCTCCGCGCCTTCCTAGAAGGCTCCGCCAACGACTACTGATTCCCGGAGCGCTACGACAAGAGCCTGATGAGTTTGCAATTTGGATTCCGCGATCTATTTCTGCGGCTGTGCTGTGGACCAATCGACTGCCGAGCCGTAGCCGTAGACTAGCTGCACGCCGCGGTCCGTTCCCAAGAATAACAGGATTGTGAGAACGCACAGGCCGATCAGCATCAGCTTGCGATAGTTAGCCGTGAAATCTTTGCGGAAGACGAGCGCGAAGAGGCTCAGCGCCAACGCGACGCTCGTGGTGATCATCATTAGCGTTTCGTGGATGCCAACGACGGTCATCGCCGGGCCCGGCGGAACGGATTTCTGTGCGTAGAGGCCCGTCAGAATTGCGAGTCCTGCGGCGAGCGTACCGAGATAGAGCAGGCGCGCGGCGGTGCGATGCCAGTCATCGCTCTTTCGCAGGACTGCGACGATTTCGAAAATCAGCGCACCGATCCACAGTCCAATGGGGAAATGCACGAACAGCGGATGAATGTTCAGGACCGCTTTCAATCCGGGAAGCATCGCAGAGGACCTCCTCGCGGCGGAATTATGCGGCAAGCGGAGTGCAACGCGAAGAGGAATTCCTGAACGTGAGCGTGGCGGTCCTAATCTCCGGGAGCTTCAGCCGGCAGGCCGACCGCGAGACCTCGCGCGCGCCATGCTGTCAGGACCGCAACGAAATATATTCCCGAGAGCACGGCGAACGCGACGATCAGTCCGGCGCGCTCTGCCAACCATCCGAGCAGAAAGCTCATCAGCATTTGCAGCGACGTCGAGAACACCATCACCGCCGATTGCGTGCGACCCATCAAGTGCTTCGGCACGGTAGTCATGATCGAGGATTGCGTGACGATTCCCGTCAGCGCGCGGCAGCCGCCGAACAGCGCTTGCATGGCCACCGCGATCAGCAAAATGTGCACGAACGGAAAGAACGAGTGGCCGATCGCCAGAATTGCCAGAGCGGCGATGAGCAGCCGCGTCACGCGCACGCGCCGCATCAACATGCCGACCGACACTCCGCCAATCAGAGCGCCGAGACCCCAGCCGAATTCGAGCGCGCCGAATCCTCGCGCGCCGGAATGCAGCACATCTTTCGCCAGCGCCACGACCACCACATTCGCGCTGAAAACTCCCGCGACCATGCAGGCGTAAGTAAATCCCATGGCCATCACGGCGGGCTGGCTGCGGAGGTACGCGATGCCGTCTTTCAAATCGCGCAGAAACTCCGGATCGGGCATCGGCTCGACGAGTGGCGGCAGAGCCGTTTCTTCCGCCACGGCCAGCGGCGCATCGAGACCGGCGCGCGCTTCCTCGGGCTTCGCGGTGCGCGGAGTGAAATATCCGCGACGCAGCATGTAGATGCACCACGCCGACGCCGCATATGTCGCGGAATCGACCGCGAGGATGCCCGCGATACCGACGCGATCGTAGAGAAATCCGACCAGCGCACCGGCCGTCAGCCAGCCGCATTGCACGGCGATCACCAGCGCGGAATTCGCGCCGACGAGTTCATCTCCGCCCACCACTTCTTGCACCAGCGCATTGATCGTCGCCCAATAAATCGCCGCGCAGAAACCATTGAACAGCACCATGCAATAGATCAGCAGGAGACCGGCATGCGCAAAAGCGATCAACGCCGCGCACGTTCCCACCGCAATGAACCGCGCCAGATCGAGTGTGATCGCGAGGTACCTTCGGTCGATGCGATCGATCAGCACTCCTGCGGCGATGGGGACGAGAAGGCCCGGCAGCGTCGCGAAAATCAGCATGATGCTGACGTCCACGGTCGAGCCGGTTTGCGCGAGGATGAACCACGTCACGCTGGCGAAGTTCATTCCCGAGCCGAACAGCGATATCATCATGCCCGCAAAAAAGTAGCGGAAGCCGCGCCGGGCGAGCAGCGCGCGCCAATCGGTTCTGGGATGTGATGTGGCGGCCATGCGAAGCTCTTAATTGTACAGGTTGTCGCGCCGGTGACGCGCGTCCAGGTCAGTAGCACAGGCACTCCTGCCTGTGGCCGTGTTTGCGGCTTGAATTTGCGCTGGCCGGCAGCGGAACGCCTACACAGGCAGGAGTGGCTGTGCTACCGGGAGCGGCGGAAGCTCCGGCGAGGGAGTTTTGATGAAATGGACATTTTGGATTCTCGGAATACTCGTCGCGTTGATCGTGCTGGTCTACGCGATCGGGGCATCGCTGCCCGAGAAGCATTCCGTCGTGCGCGTCGCGCGCTACCGCCAGAAACCGGATGCGCTTTGGCAGGCGATTACCGAGTACGACAAATTTCCATTCTGGCGATCTAATCTGAAGAGCGTCGATACGCTGACTTCCAAGAATTCATTCAGCGCATGGCAGGAAGTGGACTCCCACGGAAACGCGATCCCTTTTCAAGTGCTCGAATCGGATGCTCCGCGCCATCTCGTCACCGAAATCGCCGATCCGAAGCTTCCGTTCGGCGGCACCTGGACGACCGATATTCTCCCGATTCCTCCGGACGGCTGCATCGTGCAGATTCAGGAAGACGGCGAGATCCACAATCGCTTCTTTCGTTTTATGTCGCGCTTTGTGTTTGGTTACACCGCGACGATGGACACTTACTTGAAAGATCTCGGAAAGAAATTTGGCGAGACGACCGTCATCGAGCGCTGAGCCATGACGCCCACACGCAAAAAGCCGCGGCCGCCGGAGCGCGATTATTCGCACCGTTCGCTGCTCGACAAGCTCGGCGTCAAGCCCGGCCAGCGTATTCTCATCATCGATATTCTCGATGCATCGTTTCTGAACGAGATCAAACCGTTTTCGCCGATATTTGCACAGACCAAGCCGTCCGGCGATCTCGATTTAATTTTCTTCGGGGCGGAAGAGAAGGATGCCCTGAAGCAACTCGCGCGCCTGCGCAAATTCATCGTGAAAAACGGCGGAATCTGGGTCGTCTATCCGAAAGGCAAACAACACATTCGCGAAATCGAAGTAATCGCCGCGGGCAAATCCGCCGGCCTAACCGACAACAAAGTTTGCAGCTTCTCCGCAACGCACACCGCGTTGCGTTTCGTCATCCCACTCTCACAGCGCTAAGCGGTTGCTGCTCCTCCGCAAGTTGAGCAGAGCTCGCCGCCAAAGTCGTGAAGCGCTCCGGCTTCAGGTAATCGTAGAAAGCCAGCGCCGCATGGCCCGGATCGACGGGAAATTTTGTCGTGCGAACTCTGAAATCGCGCGCCAAGATCTGCCCGGATAGATCACGGAATTTCACCGTGACGTGAGTGATGCGCTCGGTCTCTCCCGTTTCCCAGGCATCGGCGATCCAGCCGATCGCCACTTCGCCGTTGCGCAGCAACTGGCTCGACTGGAAAATGTCGCGGAGCCGATCGACAAGCAGATAGACGAGCCAGGCGAGCGCGAACAACGCGAAGAGAGATGACGCGACTCCGTCGATTCGAACGTGATACCGGAACAAGATCGATCCGACAAGTCCAGCGACCAACACAACTATCAACATCAGGCTGCTCGCACTCTTCACCGGACCCGAGCTCAATCTGCGAGGCCGAGGCGATGAAAGAATCGAATTCCACTCGCGCGGGGGATCGAACGACGGGCCGCTGGGCTCGATATATCGAACCGGTGCGTGATTAGCCGGAGCGGGCCGCAGTTCGATGATGCTGGAACGCCGCTTTCGCGAGGGCCAGTGGCGCGATAGCACAAACGCGGCTGCGATGGAGGCTTGCAGCCCAATCGAGATGGCTTCACGTGGCAGATTGTGGTTCCAGTCTTTGCGCGCGATCAGGTCCGCTAAGCCGATTCCTACTATGAATGGCAGCATCGCGACTGCGAGCTCGCGCCACGCCCGCACCGATGGGCCGGACCTTGCGTCGCAATAGTCACACTGCGTCCAGAGAAAGCCTCCCTCAAGAGGCGCGCCGCAGGCCGGGCATTTCGGGCGAGGCATTTCCTTTCTTATACACCCCTTCGCAATCGCCGAGCGAAGATTTTTCGATTGGCCCTATGATGGAGACATGAGCGCGTTGCTCGATGTGCGCGGGCTGACCGTGGAATTGCCGACTGAGCGTGGTTGGGTGCGGCCGGTGAACGATGTTGCGTTCAGGCTGGCGCCGGGCGAGACGCTTGGGGTTGTGGGCGAATCGGGCTCCGGGAAAACGATGCTGGCGCTCGCGCTGATGGGGCTCACGCCGCCGGGGGCGCGTCGCCTCGGCGAGGCTTGGCTGCAGCCGCGCAATGGCAACGCGGGCGCGCGATCCACGCGGCGTACCGATTTGACTGGCGCTGCGCCCGCCGATCTTCGCGCGATTCGCGGCCGCGAGATCGCCATGATATTTCAGGAGCCGATGACCGCGCTCAATCCCGTGCTGCGCGTCGGCGCGCAAATCGAAGAGGCCATCAGCGTTCACGAGATGCGCGCGGGCGGCGCCGATGTGCATCGCCGCGCGGTTGCGGCGCTCGAGCGCGCTGCGGTTCCCGAGCCGGAATTGCGGGCGCGGCAGTATCCGCATCAACTTTCCGGCGGCCTGCGCCAGCGCGCGATGATTGCCATGGCGCTGGCGGCCGGGCCGCGCGTGCTGATCGCCGATGAACCGACCACCGCGCTCGACGTTACGGTGCAGAAGCAGATTCTCGAGCTGCTGGTGCGCTTGCAGCGCGATCTGGGCCTCGCGATGATTTTCATCACCCACGATCTCGGAGTGGTGGCGCAAGTGGCCGCGCGCGTGGCGGTGATGTACGCGGGACGCATCGTCGAAGAAGGCCCGACGCAGGAAATTCTGCGTGAGCCGCGGCATCCTTATACTGCGGGTCTGCTGCGCGCGGCTCCGCGGCTCGAGCGCGGCAAGCTCACGCCGATTCCCGGCGTTGTGCCGCCTCTTGATGCGTTGCCTGCGGGGTGTGCGTTCGCGCCGCGCTGCGAATTTCGGCGGGCGGAATGTGATGTCGCGGTTCCTGAGTTGAGGCGGGTTGATTCAGAGCACTCCGCCAGATGCGTCTTGGTCGCCGCGGAACACGCCCCATGACGTGGAACCTAAATCTCGACGTTGGTTGTTTCGTGAGTCCGTCGTCGACTATTGCCCTTGGCGGAAGATTCTCTTCGTCGGAGGCCGGCGGGGACGCCAGCGGTACGTTCGATGGTGCGCGATGATGCCGCCGATTCTTGCGGTCCGCAATTTGCGCAAGTCGTACGCTGTGGGCGCGGGCACTTTGGCGGCGGCATCGCATCACGCTACCGCCGTTGACGGGGTCAGCTTCGAGCTCGAATGCGGAGAGACGCTTGGCGTCGTCGGCGAATCAGGGTGCGGCAAGACGACGCTTGCTCGCATGTTGATGCGCCTGATCGAGCCCGACGGCGGCGAAATCGATTTCCGCGGCGAGAATTTCCTTGCCGCGCGCGGTAGCAAACTGCGTGCGCTGCGCCGCGGCATCCAAATGGTTTTTCAGGATCCCGCGGGTTCGCTCGATCCGCGCATGCGCGTCGCTGCTATCATCGGCGAGCCGCTGGCCATCCACGAGCCGCGGCTCGATCGCGCGCAACGCCGCGCCCGCATCCTCGAGACGCTCGCGGCCGTTGGCATCGAAGCGGACGCGCTCAACCGCTACCCGCACGAATTCTCCGGCGGGCAGAAGCAAAGAGTCGGCATCGCTCGCGCGCTGATCCTGCGCCCGGAAATTGTAATCGGCGACGAACCTGTCTCTGCGCTGGACGTTTCCGTCGGCGCGCAAATTCTCGAGCTGCTGGCCAAGCTCCAGCGCGAATTGAACCTCACTTACATCCTCATTTCCCATTCGCTGCCAGTCGTCGCGCAACTCGCTACGCGCGTCGCGGTAATGCGCGCCGGCCGCTTCGTGGAATTCGGGCCCGCCGCCGAAGTTCTGACCCATCCGAAAGATCCTTACGCTCAATCGCTGCTGGCCGCCGTACCGGAAATTCCTGCGTAGCGCCTTGGTAGCGCCGGCGTCCCCGCCGGCATCCTGCGATCACGAACGCCGAAGAGTGCGTCAATCGCGCACGGAAGAGGGCGCTGAAGTCATTGCTCTGGTCGGGCGGCGTGGTCCGCGCGTGACTGTCGCCCATGGCGACGTTTGTAATCGTAAGATGCCGGCCCCTCGCGGCTCGGGGTAAACAGGGACGCCCATCGCCGCTCAGGGTAAACCGGCGCTACCAACGCATCTCCGTCCTCGCGCTTTCGCCTGAAATTTCCATTTGCGGACACGATTGCGATACACTCCCGCGCTGTAATATCCCGCGAGTCCGTGCGTATTAGACGGCAGCGATCAATCCTCTCGTCCCGGAAGGAGCACGACAATGACTACGCCTCCCAGCGCCATCGAAAGCGGCGCACCGCAGCCCGCGCGCATAGGCGATTTCGCGCGGCTCACTGGCGTGCTGTTCAGTCCCAAGGCGACATATGAGGACATCGCCGCAAAGCCCAGCTGGGCGCTGCCGCTGGTCATCATCGTAGTGCTCTCGGTCGTTGTCGTCGCCGTGTTCGGCCAGCGCGTCGGATGGCGCGGCTTGGTTGAGAAGAAAATTGCGGAGAGCTCGCGGACCGCGGACATGCCTGCAGATCAAAAGGCCGAAGCCGTGGAGCGCGGAGCAAAATTCGCGCCCATCGTCGCGTACGTCAGCACTGTCGTAGCGGTTCCCGTCGCGGCGCTGCTCGTGACGGCGGTGCTGATGGGAGTTTTTAATCTCGTCGCGGGGGCGCGCGTGAGTTTCCTCCAATCTTTAGGAATCGTGACCTACTCGTGGACTCCGGCGATTATTGGCGCGGTCATTGGATTGATACTGCTGTTTGTGAAAGCGCCGGATACGATCAATATCGAAAATCTCGTCGCCGACAATGTGGGCGCGTTCCTTTCGGGCGATTCTCCGCGCTGGCTGATGACGCTGGGGACCTCGCTGAATCTCTTCGTATTCTGGACCATCGCGCTGATGGGCATCGGTTACTCGGCGGCGAGTCCCAAGAAAATCTCCATTGGCAAGGGAATCGCCATCGTCGTCATCTGCTGGGCGCTGTTCACCCTCGCCAAAGTCGGCTGGGTCGGCGCATTTTCGTGATGCAGCCGCGCTCCTGATACAATTCGCCGGATGGGATTTCACTTCGAAGTTTTGAAGACTGACCCGACCGGCGCGCGCCTGGGCCGTTTGACGACGCCGCACGGCGTGATCGAAACGCCGGCGTTCATGCCGGTCGGCACGGCGGCCACCGTTAAGGGCCTTACGCAACAGGCGCTTGAAGAACTCGGCGCCGAGATTATCCTCGCCAACACCTATCATCTATATCTTCGCCCCGGCCACGAACTGATTCGCCAGCTTGGCGGGCTTCATGCTTTCATGTCCTGGCCGCATCCAATCCTCACCGATTCGGGCGGCTTTCAGGTTTTCAGCCTGGCGGAATTACGCAAGGTGACTGACGAAGGCGTGCGCTTCCGCTCGCATCTCGATGGCTCCGAACATTTCCTGTCGCCGGAACTTGCTCTCGATATTCAAATGGCGCTCGGCGCGGACATCATCATGGTCCTCGACGAATGCATCGAAGCGCCGGCGGATCGCGCGCGCGCCGGCGAAGCCGCATTGCGCACGCTCGGCTGGGCGCGCCGCTCGCGCAAACATTTCGCAAGCCAGGGCGATGCGGCGCGGCAGATGCTCTTCGGCATCGTGCAAGGCGGCACGCACGCCGACCTGCGCCGCGAAAATGCGGAAGCGCTACTGGAGCTAGATTTTCCCGGTTACGCGATCGGCGGCCTGGCCGTCGGCGAGCCGCATAGCGTCACCTGCGAAATGACCAGCGAGGTCGCCGCACAACTCCGGCACGATCGCCCGCGTTATCTGATGGGCGTGGGCAAGCCCGAGCAAATCGTCGACTACGTCGCGCTCGGAGTGGACATGATGGATTGCGTTCTCCCCACGCGCAGCGCGCGGCACGGCTGCCTCTTCACGTCGCAAGGCCGCGTGCTCATCAAGAACGCGCAATACGCCAAAGACACGCGCCCGCTCGATGAGTCCTGCACGTGCGCAGTTTGTCGCCGCTATTCGCGCGCTTATCTCCGCCATCTCTATCTCGCGAACGAATTGCTCGCGTCCATCTTGAACACCCACCACAACGTCCACTTTTACCTTGACACCATGCGCAAAATTCGGGAGGCTATCAAGTTTGGGAATCTCCCAAGATTCCGCGCTGACCTCCAGGCACGCCTCGAACACAGGCATTCCGAGATGGGCGTATAGAGGCGGGAACGTGCCGTAAGGGTTTTGTGGGTCCCGGATTTAGCGGGGGCTTTTTCTCGGGCGGAAAGTCGCGGCGGAACGGCGTCGCCAGGATCGTGGAAATCACGTGATGCAAGAACCCAGCATAGCGTTTGCTCTCTTCGCTCAGGGCTCGCCGAGCGGTTTGGTGACCTTCATCCCGCTCATCCTGATCATGCTGATTTTTTATTTCCTGCTGATTCTTCCCGCGCAGCGCCGGCAGAAGAAAACCACGCAGATGCTGCAGACGCTCAAGAACGGCGACAAGGTGATCACCAACGGCGGCATTTTCGGCACCATCGTGGGCCTCGAGGACGACACGGTGCAACTGCGCATCGCGGATCAGGTGAAAATCAAGCTCTCGCGCAGCGCCATCGTCGGACTCCAACAAGAAGCGGCAAAGGAGAGTTAAGCTCCGCGCATGAATTCCCAGCTCAAGTGGAAATTCATTTTTATCGCCATCGTCATCATTGGCTGTATCTATGGCCTGATCGCCCTGCCGGATTTCCCGACTTCGGCGGCCGCCGTGAGGGATAATTTTGCGAGTCGCATCAAGCTGGGCCTCGACCTGAAAGGCGGCAGCCACCTCGTGCTGCAGGTTCAAATTGATGAGGCCATCGGCTTCAAATGCGATCAAGCCGTCGATCTGCTCACCAAGCAGGTCCGCGATAAAAATATCGTGGTCGGTGAAATCCGTCGCGTGGATAGCCAGCACATCCTGGTGCGCGAGGTGGCGCCGGCTTCCGCCAGCGCCTTCAACGATCTGATCAGCAATCAGTTTCAGGCGGATTGGAATCTGGCGCCGGCGGCCGGCGAAACCTCCGGCTATTTGCTGACCATGAAGCCTTCCATGGTTTCAGACTTGCGCAAGAATGTCATGGACCAGTCGCTCGAAACCATCGAGCGCCGCATCAATGCTCTGGGTCTCACCGAGCCCACCATCGCTTTCACCGGCCGCTCCGACGATGAAATTCTCGTGCAACTTCCCGGCGAAGGAGATCCGACGCGCGCCAAAGCCGTGATCCAAGCCGGCGGCCAACTCGAACTGCGCGGCGTGGACGACGATCAGACTTATCCTTCCGAAGCGGCAGGGCTGGCCTCCCACGGCGGCGTTCTTCCGCCCGGCACGGAATTTCTTCCGGGCAAGTCGGAGGCGCAGAACGCCCAAGCCGGCGCGCAAGTCTGGTATCTGGTCGATCGCCTGCCGATCGTCACCGGCCAGGATTTGCGCAATGCGAATCCGACGCCGAGCACCGAATATCCCGGCCAGTTTCAAGTCAATTTCACGATCTCAACGGCTGCCGCCTCGCGTTTCGGTCCTTTCACCGAATCGCACATCGGCAAGCGCATGGCCATCGTTCTCGACCATCAAGTGCAATCCGCGCCGGTCATCAAAGGCCGCATCGAAGACTCCGGCTTGATCGAAGGAAATTTCTCTCAAGATTCAGCGAAGGATTTAGCGCTGGTTCTACGAGCGGGCGCGCTGCCAGCTTCGATCAAATATGAAGAAGAGCGCACCGTCGGTCCGTCGCTCGGCGCCGATTCCATCCGTGAGGGCGTGCGCGCCTCCATCGGCAGCCTGATCGTGGTGATGATTTTTCTCCTGGTGTACTACCGGCTGAGCGGCATCAATGCCATCGTCGCACTGGGCTTGAACCTTGTCATCCTGATCGCCTTCATGGCCTATTCCGGCGCAGTGCTGACGCTGCCGGGCATTGCCGGTGTCGTTCTCACGATAGGTATGGGCGTGGATTCCAACGTGCTCGTCTTCGAGCGCATCCGTGAGGAATTACGCAGCGGCAAGGCCAACGCCTCGGCTGTTTCAGTCGGGTTCGATCGAGCCTTCCTGACCATCATTGACACGCACATCACCACACTCGTATCCGCCGCGTTTCTGTTCCTGTTTGGAACCGGCCCGGTCAAGGGATTCGCGGTCACCTTGGTGATAGGTCTACTGGCCAACCTGTTTACATCAATCTATGTATCCAGGGCGATTTTCGACTGGCATTTGTCGCGCATGAACCAGCAGGCAGAATTGAGCATATAAACTGGCTCGGCCTCGCAAGCTAGTGAGGCCTTTGCACTTAAGACGCAGGACGCTGTCGAATCCGGCTCCTTCGCCGGGAACCCTTCGGGGCTAGACGGTGTCTAATTCAAAGCGGGATTGGACTCGGGAATGGAATTCTTCCGTGGCGTGAACATCGACTGGATGGGGAAGGCGAAGTACTTCGTCGCCTTGTCGCTCACCCTTCTGGCTATCGGTGCGATTTCAATTATCCGGCAAGGCGGGCTGCGCTACGGGATCGACTTCCGCGGCGGGACATTGGTTTATGTCCGTTTCGCCGGCGCGCCGCCTCTCGATCAGCTGCGCAATGGCCTAGCTGCCGCGGGGTTGACGAATAGCACCCTTCAGCAGATTAGCGGCGAACTCGGCAACGCCGGAGCGAGCCACGACGTGGTCATCGGTCTCGAACAACACGGCCAGGACGAAGCCCAATCGCTCGACGCCGGCAAGCAGGCGATTCTCGGCGTGCTGCAAAAAATGTACGGTCAACAAGACACCAAGCCCGACTTCAATTCTGAGACGCCGTCGTCGCTGGCAAGTTTTCTCACTCAGAAAGATCCGCTCAGCCTGGGCACCACTGCTGGCGACCGCTATACGAAACTCGCGCAAGCCCTCGCCGATGCGCGCGACAAAGATCATGGCGGCATCGTCACCAACTTCGACGATTTGAAAAATGTTTCCGGCGTGAATCCCGCGACGGTTTCCAATCTGAAAGATTCCTTCTCACTCGGCAACTTCGCCATTCGCAATGTCGAGATCGTCGGCCCCAAAGTCGGCGCCCAGCTCCGCCGTCAGGCGATTTTCGCTACCCTCTATGCGCTGGCAGGCATGTTGATATATATTGCCTTCCGATTTGAGTGGGTGTTCGGCGCGGCCGCCGTGATCGCCGTGTTTCACGATGTGCTGATCACACTCGGCTTGTTCTCGCTGTTTCACTATGAAATTTCGCTGACGGTGATTGCGGCTTTGCTGACACTGGTCGGATATTCGATGAACGACACGATCGTGATCTTTGACCGCGTGCGCGAAAACACGCGCCTGATGCGCCGCGAGCCGCTGCCCGATATCGTGAATCGCTCCATCAATCAAACTCTTTCGCGCACTATCCTGACGAGCGGCCTGACCTTTCTCACGGTGCTGGTCCTCTACTTGATGGGCGGGCAAGTTTTGCGCAGCTTCTCTTTTGCTATGGTGGTGGGAGTTGTGATAGGAACATACTCCAGTTTCGGCATTGCAGCCCCCATCGTCGTAGTTTGGAACAAGTTTAGGGGTCAGAGAACCGCTGTACGCGCTGGATCCGCAGCCTAAGCGCGCAGCGGTTGCATGGGAGGCATAAAAGATGTTCGATGACTTGGTCGAATCAAGCGTCGTAAGGAAAAAGACGAATAAGGGCTGGTCGGTGATCCTCTCGGGGATCGTTCAGGCCGGCATCGTAGTGATCTTCGTCTTGATTCCGCTGATTTACACGGAGGCGCTGCCGAAGCAGTTGCTCACGACATTTCTCGTGGCGCCCGCGCCGCCTCCACCACCACCGCCACCGGCGGCTGCGGTGCAGCGCATCGTGAAGCCTGTTGCCCGCCTGATTCAGGCCGGCAAGATGATGGCGCCGACCGTCATCCCGAAAAAAGTTGAGATGATCAAGGAAGAAGAGATGCCTCCCGACGTTGGCGCGGTAGGCGTCGTCGGCGGCGTCCCCGGCGGAATCGCCGGCGGCTCGGCGGGCGGCGTTCTCGGTGGAATTATCGGCGGTTCGGGTGGCGGCATGCCGCCTCCGCCGAAGCCGACCCAGCAGCGCGTCCGCGTCGGCGGCAACGTGCAACAGGCCAAGATGATCCGTCAGATTCAGCCTGTTTATCCGCAAATTGCCAAGACGGCTCACGTCCAGGGCACGGTAATTCTCCACGCCATCATCGCCAAGGACGGCACCGTTCAGGAACTCCAATACATCTCCGGCCCCGCGTTGCTGATGCGCTCGGCGATGGATGCCGTTCGCCAGTGGAAATATCAGCCGACGCTTCTCAATGGCGAGCCGGTGGAAGTGGACACAACGATTTCCGTGGTCTTTACTCTTAGCGGTTAGGACCGGCGGTACGGCTCCGGCTTGCCGGAGAGCGTGACAGGTGCAGGCAGGGCAGGGCTTGGGTAGCCGGCAGAATCTCGCTGGCAATATTCTGACTCCGAACGAAATCGAGGAGGGGTAAATCTTATGTTCGTGAATAGTCTATGGGCCAGCTTTCTGATGTTGCAAGGCGCCAGCGGAGACGTCGGCTGGGACCTCGTCACCATGTGGCACAACATGGGAATTCCGGCGAAGACCGTCGTCGTGCTTCTCTTTGTCATGTCTGCCTGGTCGGTCGGCATCATGATTGACCGCGCGCTCATGTTCAGCGCCGCCCGCAAGCAATCGCGCGTATTCGTACAGCAGGTCGCGGGCGCGCTCAAGGACAACAAGCTCGACGAAGCTATCTCCATCGCCGAGCGCAATAAGAAGTCCCACATCGCCAAGGTCGTCGCCACCGGGCTCTCCGAGTTCCAGGCGGCTTCCGCGCAGGTCAGCGATGAAGAGGTCATTGAAGCGGCCAGGCGCGGTCTCGAGCGCTCCGTCGCCATCGTCCACGCCGAAATGAAGCGCGGCCTTTCCGGCCTCGCCACCATCGGCTCGACGGCTCCGTTCGTCGGCCTCTTCGGCACCGTGGTCGGCATCATCAACGCCTTCAAGGGCATCGCCAATAGCAAAGCGACCGGCCTCTCGGCCGTCGCCGGCGGTATTTCCGAAGCCCTGGTCACCACCGCTCTCGGCTTGCTCGTCGCCGTGCCCGCGGTGTGGACCTTCAACTATTTCACCAACAAGGTGGAAGCCTTCGACGTCGAGATGGACAACTCCTCGATGGAGCTGATCAACTACTTCATCACGCGCCGGGGCGGAAAGAAGTAAGCTCATGGCTTACAAGCCGAAAGCGCCTCCAGTGATGTCCACGCCGAACGTCATCCCCATGGCGGACATCATGCTCGTCCTGCTGATCATCTTCATGGTGGTCACGCCCATGTTGCAGAAGGGCGTCTCCGTGGACATGGCCAAGGTCGAGAACCAGCAAGACATGCAGGCGGCGGATCGGGACGATGCTGTCCTCCTTGCCGTCACTCGTGATGGCAACTACTTCCTCGGCACCACCCAGGTCAGCCTTGCTGACATCACCAACAAAGTGAAGGACCTCCTGGCCAATCGCCTCGACAAGACTGTTTTCGTCAAGAGCGATGCGCGCGCTAAGTACGGCACCGTAGTCAAGGCCGTGGACGAGGTCCGCTCGGCAGGCGTGGACAACCTCGGTCTGCTGACTGAGAAGCTCGACACCGGCAAAAAGGCGCCTCCTCCGCCTCCGGGTCAATAAGCTTCCAGCGCTTAGTTCTAGTCAAGGAGTTCGAATATGGGAATGGCAGTTGGCGGAAGCAAAGGCGTTGTCTCCGACATGAACGTCGTGCCGTTGATCGATATTCTTCTGGTGCTCATCATTATTTTCATGGTGATCACGCCCACGACGCCCCACGGTCTCGACGCTCTCGTCCCGCAGCCGGCGCCTCCAAACGCGCACGAAGACCCCGCTCTGCTCGCCAAGACTATCGTGGTGGTGGTCCAGGCGAATGGCAAGGTCATGATCAACCAGGACGAATCCTCCTGGGATCAACTCGGCCCGCGTCTCGAGGATATTTTCAAGCAGCGCGCCGAAAAGGTCGCCTTCGTCAAGGGCGATGACAACGTAAATTTCGCCGATGTAGCCCGCGCCATCGACATCATGCGCGGCTCCGGCATCGACAAAGTCGGCCTCATAACCGCCAAAGTCGAAGCCGGTCAGTAGCGTAACGTTTTCGCTCGTCCTTCGGGGTTCCACACGTCGCGTCGCGGCCTGATCGAAACGAGCGGGCCGCTCGCCGGAACGGGGGGCATCTAGATTCCGGCCGAGAACAATCAAGGAGATACTGGAATGGAGCGCAAGCCCCGCAGTCACTTCCTGCTCGTCCTGGTTCTTGCCTGCCTGGCTGTCGCGCCGGGCTGTGACAAGCTCAAGGCTCGCGACCTGCTCAACAAGGGCGTTCAGGCCTATAAGGGCGGCCAGTACGATACCGCCATCGAAGATTTCAAGCAGTCCAAGGCTCTCGATCCGAGCCTTTTGAACGCTCGCCTTTACCTGGCGACCGCCTACTCCTCCCAGTACATTCCCGGAGCTCCGTCCGAGGAAAACGTCCGCATGGGAGAGCAGGCCATCAGTGAATACAAGGAAGTCCTGGCCACGGATCCCAACAATCTCTCCGCCATCGACGGCATCGGCGCGATTCTCTACAACATGGGCGGCACCCCCTTCGATCCCAAGAAGTTCGAGGAATCGAAGCAGTACCACCTGAAACATATCCAGATTAAGGCCGACGATCCGGAGTCCTACTACTGGATCGGCGTCATCGACTGGTCGCTGGCCTATCGCGCCAATAAGGACTTGCGCGCCGACTACAATAACAAGGGCAAAAAGCCCGTTCGAGATACTGATCCGTTGCCTCCGGCACTGGCGACCGACTTTCGCGCCAAGCAAGGCGCCATCGTGGATGAGGGCATCCAGAATCTCGAGCACGCGATCCAGATTAAGTCCGACTACGACGACGCCATGGCCTATCTCAACCTTCTCTACCGCCAAAAAGCCGATATGGAAACCGACGCGAAGGTGCGTGATGAAGATGTGAAGACCGCCGACGATCTCGTCGACAAAGTCAAAGCTATCAAGCAGAAGAAGATGGAGGCTCCTCAGCCGTCCTCCTGAGCTGTTCCTGGAATCGCAATGGCCGGCTGCACCGACAGGTTCAGCCGGCTTTTCTTTTGGGTTCAGGTTTTGTAGGGAGGGTCTTTAGCCCTCCCTTATACGGTCACGCTCTTAGGTCGCGCGTTCCACGCCGGTCGCGCACCGACGGATCAGACAGGGGGAGCGCAGAAGCGATCAAGTAGCTTGGCGCGCGGTAATTCCGAAATCGCTCACCCGGGAAAACGTGTCCAAACGCTTTCGTTTGGCGCTGATTTGTGGCAAAACGGGCGACAATGGCGCGTTGCTTGGAATTCCAAGCACGCTGGCAGGACACACAGATAGCCGTTAGCTTGCGGTTGTGCTTTTTTTCGCCCGTTATTCTTGGGATGCTTGCTTCGCGGCGTCGCCGGACTTGCCGTCCGTGCTGCCCGCGGGGCCGACAGCAGAAAGAATTCGTCGCAGGAATAGGGAAATGATGATCAATCCAGCGCCAACAATTACCAGTGTGTGAGTCTCGGGAAGGGCGGTGAGTGATGTTATGATTGCATGCACGTACTGGAGCACCGCAAGTACCGTACCAAAACACGGTTTCTGCAAACGCCCCATTTTCAGCAACTTGCATTGGTTTGGTGTTAGTACCGCTCGGAAATTAGGAAAGCTGATGGGTTTCGATGGAATTTCGCTTCCCAATTTTCCCAAATTGAGACGCGCCACTTCGCATCGTGTGACGCAAAATGCGAGCGCAAGAGTGCGACCAGCGCGATTCCAAGCGTTCGCCGCTCCATCGTTCGCGCGCTTTCTCTGAAATTCTGGATTTTTATTACGGAGAAGTTACGATACGCGTGAGAAATCGGGAAGAATATTTGGCCACATTCTCCATTGAGAACTTCGGATGCCGCGCGACGCAGGCTGACGCCGCGGGCATCGAGCGCCAACTTCGCTCGAGCGGCCTTGCGCGTGTCGCCGAGCATCGCGACGCCGAAATCGTCGTGTTGAATACTTGCACTGTAACCACCGCCGCCGACGCCCAGGCGCGCGACGCCATCCGCCACGTCCACGCCGCTAATCCCGGAGCGCGCATTCTAGTCTCCGGGTGCTATGCGCAGCGCGCACCGGAAGAACTTGCGATGCTCGCGGGCGTTGAATGGGTCGTCGGAAACTCCCATCTCGCCGAAATCCCTGGAATTCTGAGCGCGCTCATTCAAAATCCGGCCGCCGCGTCCCTATCGGACACCTCGAGCCTGATTCCGGTCGCCGCGCTTTCGGCTGGCGAGATGTCGCTCGCGCGCGGCCCTGCGAAGATCCTCACCTCTGACATCTTCGCGCAATCTGGCGTGCTAACAGGCCCGGCCTCCGGCGAAGACGGCGAGCACACACGCCCCACGCTCAAAATCCAGGACGGCTGCAACCACCGCTGCTCCTACTGCGTGATCCCTTTCGTTCGGGGCTATAGCCGCAGCTTGGCGCCCGACCAGGTCGTCGAGGAAGTTCGCTCCCTTATTTCCGCCGGCGCTCGTGAAATTGTTCTAAGCGGAATAAATCTAGGCAGTTACGGCCGCGATGTCTCGCCCCGCACCTCGCTCCAATCCGTCCTCCACCGAATCCTCGACGAAACATCACTCGATCGCCTCCGCCTGAGCTCCATCGAGCCGATGGACGTCACCGAGGACCTTCTCAGATTCATAGCCGCACAGCCGCGCATCGCCCAGCATCTCCATATGCCGCTGCAGTCCGCCTCCAACCGCATCCTCCAAGCTATGCACCGCTGGTACCGCGCGGAGCATTACGAGCGACGCATCGAGCTAATCCGCGAATTCCTACCGGATGCCGCCATCGGCGCCGACGTGATAGTAGGTTTCCCGGATGAAACTAAGGGGGACTTCGCGGCCACTAGAGTCTTCCTCGAGCGCCTACCCTTCGCCTACCTGCATGTCTTCTCCTTCTCGCCCCGCCCGGGCACCGCCGCCGCAAATCTACCCAATCCGGTCGACCCAGCAGAAATCCGCGCCCGCGCCCGCCAACTCCGCGCCCTAAGCGCCGAGAAAGCCGCCGAGTTCCGGTCCGCCCAAACCGGCCGTCCGCACCGCGCGCTAACGCTTAATCGCCAAGGAACAGATTGGACCGAATCCCTAACAGGCAACTATCTGAAGGTAAAAATCCCAGGCCACCATGCAGCAAACCAATGGCACAACGCGGAGATTACAGCTGAGGGGTTAAGTAGCGCCGGCGTCTCCGCCGGCATCTGACGATCGAAGAAGTCTGCAAAGGGCGCGATGATCCGCGGAGCGTCATGTCAAAAACAAGCTGCTGACGGCGCATGGTAGTCCGCGCATGAGCTCTGCGATTGGCAAACTGGAGGTCGTAGGATGCCGGCGGGGACGCCAGCGCTATTCATACCTCAGCGCTTCCAGCGGATCGAGGGCTGCAGCGCGCCTTGCGGGAATCCAGCAGGCTAGGACCGCTACTCCCGCCAGCAGAATCGTGCTGCTGATAAACGTCAGCGGGTCGCTGGCGCGCACGCCTACCAGGAGGTTGCCCATTCCCCTCGTCAGCAGCCACGCGGCCGCGAGGCCGGCTGCGACGCCACCCAGGACCAGCCCCAAACCCTGACGAATCATCATCGCCAGGATTTCCTTGGGTCCCGCTCCCAGCGCCATGCGAATGCCAATTTCGCGCGTGCGCTGCGACGCCGCGAACGACACCACGCCATAAACTCCGACCACCGCCAGAATCGTCCCCAGGATTCCCATCATGGCGCCCAATTCCGCGCCGCGCCGGAAGATAAAGAACCCATTCGCCCCGCCCAGCGATTGCTTCATGGTTATCGCGCTGAAGATCGGCAGATCTGGCGCCAGATCGTGAATCTTCTGCTGCACCTCGGGAATCAGTGCCGCCGGGTCGCCCGCGCTTCGGATCTCCAGCACCCGAATCGAGCTGGAATCTTGCGCCATCGGAACGTAATAGGCGGGCATCGGAGATTCGCCGATGAAAATGTATTTACCCTTACCGGTTTCCCCGACCACCTGGATAAACGGACCAGCTTCTGCTACGGCGCTGAAACGCTTGCCGACGGGATCCTCATTCGGCCAGAACTTTTGCGCCATCGTCTCATTCACAATCGCCACCGACGGGGCATGTTCGTCATCGGCTTTCGTAAATGCGCGGCCGCGGAGAATCGGAGTCTTCATCGTCTCGAAGTAAGTCGGAGTAACGCGGTTGAACACCATCTGCGGAGCCTGGCTGCCCGGCGGCAAAGGATGCCCTTCGACATAGACCGGGCTTCCGTCCATGTAAGTTCCCATCGGCACGCTGTAAGCCATGGCCACGGATTCCACGCCGGGAAGCGCGCCGGCGCGTTCTTCCAGTTGGCGATAGAACTCCTTGGTGCGGGTCGAGCCGTAACCAATCTCATGCGGATCCATGGTCACGTTCAGCAGCCTTTCGGGCTGAAACCCCAAATCCATCTTCTGAACGTTCTGGACGTTGCGGACGAACAGGCCGGTGACGATGAGCAGCATCAGCGAGCCCGCCACTTGCGCCGTTACTAGCGCGCTGCGAATCCGTTGCCGCGCCACGCCTCCTGAGCCTCCGCGGCCGCCTTCATGCAGCACCGTGCTCACGTCCGCGCGGCTGGCTCGCCATGCCGGCCAAGCGCCGGCCACTAGCCCCGTGAACACCGCAGCAGCCATGGCATAGGCAAACACTCGGCCGTCGAATGCAAACTCGAGATTGATCGGGATGCCAGCGATCACATGAATCGAGTTCAGCGAGCTCACCCAGATTCCCAGGAAGATCCCCACCACTCCGCCCAATAGCGACAGCAGCAGCGTCTCCGTCAGCGTCTGCTGGATCAGCCGGCTGCGAGTCGCTCCCAGCGCCGCTCGCACGGCCATCTCACGCTGCCGCGCCATGGCCCGCGACAGCAGCACATTCGCCACATTCATGCACGCCAGAAGCAGCACCAGCGCAGCCAGGATCAGAAACACTCCCGCGATGACCGGCACAATATTCGTGGGATAGGGCTGCGGCCTTGCAAACGTTTCGGGGATCACCCGCACGTTGTATCCGCGATCGGTTTCCGGGAATTGCTCGGCTAGACGCGCGGCAACCAGTTGCACCGAACTCTGCGCCTGCGCCACGCTCACCCCGGGCTTCAGCCGCCCCATCACGCGCAATCCGTGCGAACTGCGATCGGTCCAGAATTTCTCGGAGCCTGCCTCCGCCCCCATCATGCTCAGCGGCACGTAGCCTTGCGACTCGAATATGAAAGCAGTTCCCAGGAAATCCTTTGGAGTAACTCCAATGATCGTCGCCGGTTTGCCGTTTAGCTGGACCTGTTTTCCGATGATCCCTGCATCGCCGCCGAATCTCCGCTGCCAGTAGGAAAATCCCAGAACTACCAGCGGAGGTTCTCCCGGCGTCTCGCCCTCGTTGGTCAGCAGCAATCGCCCGGCGGCCGGTTTGAGTCCCAGCGTCGAGAAATAGTTGTTGCTCACGAAGGTGTAGACGAATTGATCCGCCTGCCCGTCCACGCTGAGTCCTCCAACTCCAATCTGATAGGCGAAAACATCGGAGAACTCGCTGGTCTGCTTGCGGAGATCCTGCAGCGCCGGGTAGGACATTTGGAAGAGAAGCGGCGTTTCCTTGGGCGACGACGCGATCACCACGAGCTGGCTCGGCTCGCGCACCGGCAGCGGCTTGAACAGGAACTGGTTCACAATGCTGAAGATCGCGGTATTGGCGCCGATTCCCAGGGCCAGCGTCAAGACGATCACGGCCGTCAACCCGGGAGAGTTTCGCAGCACCCGAAAGCCGTAGCGAAGATCCTGCCAAAAAGTTCTCATGGTCGCGCCCCGTCAAATCAAGTGATTCAGCTCATTTAGAATACGCACGAAGCTGGCCAAGGATTCACAGCTTCTATCTCATAGTCGCGATATGAGTTAGCAAAGTCGTGGGCGGGATGAGAGAAGAGTCTGAGCGAATCCGGGACAAAACCGTTGTGGAATCGAACAGATTTGCGCCCGTTTCCGACGCTGGCAGCACGTTCGCGGCAAACTCGGCACGAAACCGCAGCGTTGCTTCAAATCCAATGCGCAAAGCGTGCTTAAGAGAGCTGTTTTTGAGCCGATTAGAAATGCATTCCGTCCTTTGTTTTGTTTGACTTACGAGAATTTCTAATAATTTTGCGTGCGATTAGAATCTGATTGCGAGAGATCCTCACGCCCCCGCCTTCGATTCCTGTCGGCGTCAATTTTCGAAAATAACCTGGGCTAGGGCGAAGTTTCCGCTGTGGGTGATCGAGAGGGAGATGTTCTTGACGCCCAGCTTTGCGGCGAACTCGCTGGCGACGCCGCTGAGACGAAGTGTCGGCTTGCCGCCGGGCAGGTTTGTGATTTCGATGTCGCGCCAGCGCACGCCGTGGCGCCAGCCGGTGCCGAGCGCTTTCATCGCCGCTTCTTTTACCGCGAAGCGTCCAGCGAATCGCTCGAACTTGTTCTTGTGCCGCTCGCAGTAGGCGATCTCGGCCGGCGTGAAGAGGCGCTCGATGAACGGCCTGCCGTGGCGCTCAATGGCCGATTGAATCCGGTCAATCTCCGCAATGTCCAATCCCATCCCGACAATCACGCTTGCTCCCGTTGAATCGTACAATCGGCCTCTGCAACTCCCGCGGATTATACCTATAATCGGAAGGTGAAGACGCGTAGCACGGCACGTCGAGCGGCAAATCCTCACAGAGCGAAGAAGCCACATGCTGCGGACGCAGTCGCAGCCGCGAACGGCGCCAATCGATGGGCGCAACGCCGCTCGGATGGAATCGTTATCCTTCAGGCTGAACCACTTGCTCGCCAAAAATGGTTGGCGCACGGTTTCAGCACGCGCGCCGGCGGGGCGAGCCGGCTTGAAAATCCGCACGCGCGATCGAAGCAGGCGGAATCAGTCGTTAATCTCGGATTTGCGGAGTGGGATGAACCGCGGAATGTGGAAGAGAACCGGCGGCGATTTCAGAAGGCGCTGGGCGCAGGAGCGATGACGATTGTCGCGCTGCGGCAGATTCATTCAGACATTATTCACGTGATCGATGCTGCGCCGCCGCATCCGCTTCGAGGCGATGCGCTCGTCACCGACGCGCCCGGGCTTCTCATCGCGGTGCAGACTGCGGATTGCGTTCCGATTCTTCTGGCTGATCCGGAGCATCGCGTGGTGGCGGCTGTTCATGCGGGTTGGCGCGGGACGGTCAAGCGCATCGCGGAAAAAACCGTCGGACGCATGCGCATGCTGTTTGGCTCGCGGCCGGAGAAAATACTGGCGGCGCTCGGACCCGGCATTGGCCGGTGCTGCTATGAAGTTGGGCCGGATGTCGCGAAGGACTTCGGCAGCCAGTTTGATGATGCGCGGGAATGGTTCGATGGGCCTTACGACGCGCTTGCTTCCGGGGAAGACCCGAATCCGCTGCCGTGGCTTACGATGATGCCGCCTGGGCACCAGCCGGAGCCGCCGCGCGTACAGCTAGATTTGCGCGCCGCGAATCGGGCTATTCTTGAAGGCGCCGGATTGGCGGCGAAGAATATTTCCGCGAGCGATCTTTGCACGGCCTGCCGGACGGATCTTCTGTTTAGTTATCGCCGCGAGAAGATCACCGGCCGATTGATGGCTGCGATTGGCATTCGATTGAAGTAGCGCCGGCGTCTCTGTTTACCCCGAGCAGTGAGGGGCCGGCATCTTACGACCACCTGGTTCGGCAAAGGTTGCGATTGTGAGCGGAGCGTGGCGCTTAATGCATCGTTGTGATTGAGGTGAGTGGTCCGCGCGTGATTATTGCCATTGGAGACAGCCGCGGTCGTCGAAGGGCGCAGTCCGCCTAGGCGGACGCCCCTACGAAAGGCAAGAGGAAACGACGCGGTTCATGGTTCGGGAGTTCTTCCGCGCGAGATTTGAAGATGTGGCGAGCGAACGGTCGTCGGATGCCGGCGGGGACGCCGGCGCTACCTCGAGATTACTTGGGTTTGATTGATGGAGATTAGGCGGTAGCGGATGCCGCGCCAGCGAATTTGATTTGTGGCTAGCGAGGCGCAGAAATTCACGAAGAATAGGAACGGAATCACTGGCGCGAGGACCGTCCACGTCCAGGCCCATTGGCGCATCTGCGGCTTCCATTCCGGCAGCAAGTCGGCGATCGCCACTGTGCGCAACGCGCCTTTGATGGCCGCAAAGAGCGGAATCGCGAATGCTAACATCAGCGTCTCGCCCCAAACTTCGCCAGCGAGCATCTGCTTCAGAATCACAATGAACGCCACGAGCGCCGTCAGCACGTAGGTCGCGTTGGTGACCGCGGCGATGGTCCACATCGTCGAGGAATAGACGCGCGTCAAAATAATTTGCCGGTTCGTGAATTCCAGTAATTCGCCCCAAGTCGTCGCGTAAGGCGTCGGCGCCAGGCACTCCGGAACGAATTCTATTAAGCGGCCGTCGTGGTTCAGCGCGTTGGTGAGCGTCAAATCGTCGCTTACGGCTCCCTGCCAGTACGCCAAGCCGCCGATTTCCTGAAACACCTGCCGGCGGATAGCCGTCCCACCGCCCCAGCAGAAATTTCGGGAATGCTCGCCAAGCATGGTGGCTACGCTGGCGTTCCAGACCGATCCGACCGCGCTGGCAAGGCCACTCTTGCCGTTCCGTCGCACGGGAATCAGCCAGCGGTATGTTGTGGTGGCGCCGACGCGCGGGTTACCCAGCGGCGTCACTAGCTTTGTCAGCCAGCCGCGGCTCGGCGCGATATCCGAATCCGTGAACACAAATACGTCGTAGGCTTCGGTGAGGCCTTCGACCGCTTTTCGGAGGTTGCTCACTTTTTCGCCCGAGTCTTCGGGCGGCCCGGCAATCACGAGGTGAATATTCCGTTGGCTGAGCGACTTTACGCGCTCGATGATTTTCACCGAAGAATCAGTGCTCTTCGCCACGACAAAAACAAGTTCGTAGTTGGGATAGTCGAAGTGCGTCAGCGCCATCAGGTTGGATTCGAGCCCCGGATCGGCGCCTTTGCACGGGCAAATCACCGCCACGCGCGGGCTGTAGAATCCGGCGTGCGTGGCCAGACGCCGGCGCACGAAGCGCAGCCAGCCGAGGCCCTGCACGACCGAGTAGAGGCCTTGCAGAAGCTGCTGAATCGCCAGAATGTAAAAGAGAACAAGCACGTTAAAGCGAGCGTAGCAGATCGATACAGGGCTGGCACGGCGCGCGTCATGACCGTGTGGCGTCAGCGTTACGGTTGTTCAGTAGCGCCGGCGTCCCCGCCGGCATCTTACGATCCTCCACGTCGGCGGGGTCTGAAATCGTGCGCGGCGCGGAACTGTAAATTTCATTGCGCGTGTTGGGGTGCGAGGTCCGCGCATGACTGGCGGCTATGGCGAATTTGTGATCGTCGGATGCCGGCGGGGACGCCGGCGCTACCAAGGCTGCGTTGACACTTTTTTCGAACGTGTTTAGACTTTCCGCATCCCCTCAGGGCCCAAGAACGAACTTTGCAAAGCGAGGTGCTTCGATGGCTACTCCCGCTCAACTCCCGATTGATGAATCCAAGCTGAACGCGTTCCTTGGCCAAGCCGTCACCGAAATGGGCGCGGCGATGAACGCTGCGCTGATCATTCTTGGCGACAAACTTGGCCTCTACAAGGCGATGGCCGGTGCCGGCGCGCTCACTTCTGCGCAAGTGGCGCAGAAGACGAATTTGAACGAGCGCTACGTGCGCGAGTGGCTTTCCGCGCAGGCGGCAGGCGGATTCCTCACCTACGATGCCGCTGCGCAGACTTTCACGTTGCCGCCCGAGCAGGCTTTTGCGCTCGCCATGGAGGACAGTCCGGTTTATTTGCCGGGATTTTTCTTCATTGTCTCGTCGGTGATGAAAGACGTGCCGAAAATCGAAGAAGGCTTCCGCACCGGCAAAGGCGTCGGGTGGCACGAGCACGATCACGAGCTCTTCCACGGGACGGAGAAATTCTTCCGGCCGAATTACCGGGCGCATCTGGTGAGCCAGTGGATTCCGGCGCTCGACGGCGTCGAGGCGAAATTGAAGGCGGGGGCGAAGGTGGCCGATGTCGGCTGCGGCTTGGGCACTTCGGCGATTCTGATGGCGCAGGCTTATCCGAAATCAACTTTCGTGGGCTTCGACTATCACGATCGCTCGATCGAGCTGGCTCGCGAGGCCGCGAAACGCGCAGGACTGAGTGATCGCGTCAAGTTCGAAGTTTCCATGGCGAAGAATTTTCCCGGGAGCGGCTACGATTTCATCGCGTTCTTCGATTGCCTGCACGACATGGGCGATCCCGAAGGCGCGGCGCGCCATGCGCTGAAGTCGCTCGCGCCCGACGGCACTTGGATGATTGTCGAGCCGTTTGCGAATGACCGGCTCGAAGATAATCTCAATCCCGTTGGACGAGTTTATTACTCGGCGTCGACTACCTTGTGCACGCCTGCGTCGCTTTCGCAGGAAGTGGGCTTGGCGCTGGGGGCGCAGGCTGGTGAGGCGCGGCTGACGAAGGTGCTAAAGGATGCGGGGTTCACGCGCGTGCGGCGGGCTACGCAGACGCCGTTCAATATCGTGCTAGAGGCAAGGCCGTAGTCCGCGCACCGCGGGCGGCCCTGCCGGCATCTTGCGACTAAAAACGCTCGCGAGGACGGCAGTTGTGCGCGTAGCAACACAGGCTAATCAGGGCAGTATGTTTGGTGTCGCGCCGCGCTTCGTTTTGAGATTTGGTGGGGTGTATCTTCGGAACATGCCGGCGGGGACGCCGGCGCTACTTTAGTTCTCTCTCCGGGCGGCGAAGACGCGCTTTAGGGATTGCAGCGTTGCGGCGCGCAATTGCGTTTCGAATTTTCCTGCGGCACGGCGGGCTTGCTCGAGCATCGAGGGATCGATGAGCAGGCCGCAGCGATCCACGAAAGGGCCGGACGCGGCTGCCCTGGCTCCGCGCGCTGAATTGTCGGCATGCGCTCCCGCTGCTTCATAGAGATCGTAGTCGCGCGCAAATTCTTCGAACTCCGCCTGCGTCCAGCGTAGCGCTTGCCCCAACGCCGCAAAGAATTCTTCGCGAAAGAGATTGAGTGCGGCCGCTTCGGCCGCGCTCTGGCGCGCGATCTCGGTGCCGCGTTTCGGAAGCGCGGCGCGTTTCGCATCGGCTCGGCTCTTCTTTTGCATCGAGGATTTGCCCCGCACCTTCGTCCGCGCCGCGGAACCTCGTCCTGAAGCTCCGCCAGTGACGCTCTCGCCCAAGCCCAGAAATCGAGGCGCTAGCTCGTCCACATGCGTCGCCATGGCCAGCAGCGCTTCGCGCCGGACTGTGCCCAACAATTCGCGATGCAGAATCGGCTGAGTGATAATCGCCGGGCGGTTGTAATCGTTCGCATAGCCGCGGAGGAACCGCTCGACGTAGGCCTCGCGATCCAGCGAGGCCACCAATAGCCCCGCCGCCTCTCGCCCTCGCACCGCGATTTGTCTTGGCGTATATCGCACGTGGAAGAAAATTCCTTGCGCCCATCCTGCACGAA
>Ga0209517_10001072_pt1 | contig 43216 bp, 37 predicted proteins | sample PeaSoiMetSII2010_FD_187695 | JGI IMG/M metagenome (GOLD analysis project Ga0209517, IMG submission 187695) | Peat soil microbial communities from Weissenstadt, Germany - SII-2010 (SPAdes) (version 2) | ecosystem: Environmental > Terrestrial > Soil > Wetlands > Peat | place: Germany...
TACAACTGCGTGAGGCCTCACCAGTCTCTCAACTACCTCACCCCACTGGAATTCGTCACTCGGTGAAAACTGAATCTCAGAAAGGCAAAGTGTCACTAATCTACTCGACGAGTACATGGACTACCACCTCAACCCACAGGGGGGATACGATGTGCCCAGGCTTCCCTAGACAGCCGCCCGCGAATCGATCTCGGGATTTTCGGCGCCTTCAAAACCGCTATTCACCGCGTGGTCACGAAAGCTTAACAATCCGCGGCTAGCCTGAAAGCGTGTTTGTGTGCGCGAAATGCGAATGAGACCTTCGTGGAATTGGAAATGGCTGATTGTGATTGCGGCGCTTGGCTGTCCGCACTCGCGAACCAATGCGCAAACTCCCTCTGCGGACAAGTGCCCGCGACCGACTGCGGGCAGCACCGTGCCCGAGCCCCCTGATCTACGAAGCGAAAACGGCGTGTTGGAAGTCGAGCTGGCCTTCCGGAGTTTTGCTGGCGCTGACGGGCAGACGCGGTATTGCTACTTATCCCCGGACGGCAGCGAAGCGCCCACGTTGCGCCTGAAGCCGGGCGACCAGCTCGTACTCCACCTGAAGAATGAGCTGGCGGTGGCGGCGCAATCCAAAGGGACATCGGCAGGTCCGTCCACGCCGTCTATGAAGATGGGAATGGCTGGTGGTTCAATGGCGATGCCCATGTCCACGGCCGCCGCCAGCCCGTGCGCGAGTCCCGCGATGACGGCAGTCTCGACAAATCTCCATTTTCACGGGCTAACGATCCCCGCGGTCTGCCACCAGGACGACGTGATGAACACCATGATCCAGCCGGGAGATCCTCCGTTCGAATACCGCTTTCAGATTCCCGCGGACGAGCCTCCGGGCCTGTATTGGTATCACCCGCACATACACGGCCTCACGAAGGCGCAAGTGCTAGGCGGAGCTTCTGGGGCGATGATCGTCGAAGGAATCGAACGCACGAATCACGAACTTGCCGGGCTGCCCGAGAGGGTGATGATCGTTCGCGATCAGGACCTGGTGAATCCAAACGCCGCCCCGGCGGTTGGCATCGTCGCGCTGCCTCCGCCGGTTCTGGACGCCGAGGGCGACGCGATGAATACCGGCACCGGAAGCGGCAAACCGGCAAAAGATTTGTCGCTCAACTTCGTGCCCGTGCCGTATCCGAATTATCCGCCTGCAGTGATTGCGATGAAGCCGTCGGAGCGGCAGCTCTGGCGGGTGCTGAACGCCTCGGCCATCACGTATCTGAACTTGCAGGTGCTGTTTGGAAACGCGCCGCAGGCGCTGGGCGTCGTGGGCATGGACGGAGTCCCCGTAGACGAAAACGGAATGTCGGGAGATCAGGCCCTGTGGGTAAAACACGTCGGCGTGCCGCCGGGCGGCCGAATGGAATTTATCGTGAAAGGACCACCCGAAGGCGTGAAGGGGATTCTCGTTACGCGGAGCGTGAATACCGGCGCAGTGGGCGAAAATGACCCCGAGCGCACGCTCGCGAACATCGTCGCTTCGGCCGCGGCACCCGAGCCGCGATCGAAACTCGCCGTTTCGCCGCAACCTCTTCCTCCAGCGACGTTACCGTGGATCGGAAATACAAAACCCGTTCGCACGCGCCGGCTGTATTTCTCCGAAATCCCGCAGGATCCGAAAGATCCGAACAGCCCCACGACGTTCATGATCACCGTGGAGGGTCAGGCGCCTAAGCCGTTCGACATGAATACGACCGTGCCGAACATCGTGGTGCAGCAGGGAGACGTTGAGGATTGGATTATCGAAAATCGCACGCAGGAGTTACACGATTTTCACATTCATCAAATCCATTTCATGCTCATGGATTGGTTTGGATTGCACGTTGACGAGCCCTTTCTGCGCGATACGGTGAACGTGCCGTTCTGGGACGGAAAGAGCCCCGACTTTCCCATGGTGAAGCTGCGCATGGACTTCCGCGATCCAAACTCCGTCGGGACCTTCGTCTATCACTGCCACCTGCTGGAACATGAGGACGGTGGGATGATGGGATTGATTCGCGTCGAACCCCGCTCGCAGAGCGCGACAAAATAGAATTGTTACAACGTATTCTTCGCCGATCCGCCAGTTTTAACCCTTTTGTCATCCGGGAATAACAACCCTCGCGTATTTACATCATGCACGCGTTTGATTTCGACGGCTCGCCGCCACGCACAGCTTCCGCGAGCCGCCGTGACAGGCGCGACTTCAAGCGCCACATCTTGTTACAAGGAGAATTCATGATCGGGAAGAATCTTCGCTGCACGGCGGCGTTGTTGCTTGCCGCAAACCTAGTTCTGGTGACACCCGGCGTCACTTTTGCCGACCACGGAAAACAGACTACCGGAAATGACAAGGGCGGTGTCACGACCACTACGCCCATCAAACACGTGGTTGTGATTTTCCAGGAGAACCGTTCGTTCGATCACTACTTTGGGACGTATCCCGACGCTGAGAACCCGAAGGGTGAGGTGGCATTTCACGCGAAGGAAAACACCCCGACGGTAAATGGTCTAACGCAAGGTCTAATCGATCAAAACAACAGCCATGATGCGACTAAGACCATATACAAACCCTTTCGGTTTGATCCGAGCCAAAACTACACATGCGATCAGAACCATGATTACACGCCGGAACAGCAGGCTTTCGACAGCGGACTGCTAGATAGGTTTCCGGAGTTCACAGCGACCCCATGTTCCTCCACGACCTATCCTGACGTTTCTGCTTTGGGAGCGGGCGTTGTCATGGGCTACTACGATGGGAACACGGTTACCGGGCTCTGGAATTACGCTCAGCACTTCTCGTTGAACGACAACTTCTTCGGCACGAACTTTGGGCCCTCGACGCCAGGCGTGCTCAACGTGATTTCGGGCATGACGGGTAATGCCGATCCCGCGACCGAGATCAACACTGGCAGCGACGTGGTCAACAACAGCGTGCTCAACGATCCAGACCCCTTCTACGACGATTGCAGCGGATCGGAGCAGGTCGGGATGTCCAGCAGCAACAAGAACATTGGAGATCTTTTGAACGCCAAGGGAATCACTTGGGGCTGGTTCCAAGGTGGCTTCACGCCGTCTTCTATCGTGAACGGCAAAGCTGTCTGCGCGACAACGACGAATCGCTTAGATGGCACACCCGAGACGGCCTATAGCCCGCACCACAATGGTTTTCAGTACTATGCCAGCACATCGAACCCGCACCATGTGGCCCCGGCGGGCCTCTCCGAAATCGGCCACAACGGTCCGGCCAATCACCTGTACGATCTCAGTTTCTTCCAGCAGGCGGCACTCGCAGGCGATCTGCCCTCCGTGAGCTACTTGAAGGCAAATCGCGCGCAGGATGGGCACCCGGGAAACTCTTCTCCTCTTGACGAGCAGCAGTTTGTCGTAGGCATTTTGAATTTCCTGCAGACGCTTCCCGAATGGCAGGATACGGCGGTGATCATTACCTGGGACGACTCCGACGGCTGGTACGACCACGTGGCGGGCCCGATCGTCAATCAGTCTGCCTCCGCTCCGGACGCGGCAACAGGACCGGGTATGTGTGGGACGGGAATTAACTCTCTTGCGGGTCTCCAGTCGCGTTGCGGATATGGACCGAGGATCCCGGTACTCGTAATTTCGCCTTTCGCAAGGAAGAACTTCGTGGACCACACGCTCACCGATTTCAGTTCGGTTGTGCGGTTCATCGAAGACAATTGGGGCCTGCCTCGTATCGCAAACGGGTCGTTCGACGTGATCGCAGGTTCCGTTCAGAACATGTTCGATTTTGACAACAAGCGCGACGACACGGTTTTTCTTGACCCCGTGACCGGACAGGTCGTTGCCATCGGAGTTCAACACTAAACGGAAGAATCCCCGCAGTCCTCACGCCAAGCAACGCCCCCCTGGCTCGTCCCGATTCCTTCGGGACGAGCCAGATCCGTTTTTAGGAGCGCCGCGCGCGGCATCCCGGATGTATGCTTGGGCGTCCGTCTGGGCGGAAGTCATCAAATGCATTCGGAGATCGCTTCTTGGCTCGAAAACCCCGCAGCGTTGATCTGACACAGGTTACGGAATGGGATGACGGCAAGATTCGCCGCAAAGAGGACTATCTCGCGGCCGAAGAGCCGCTGGAAATTCGCATCGGCGACGATCCGCTCAGCGTCACCATGCGCACGCCGGGGCACGATCTTGAATTAGCTGCAGGTTTTTTGTTCACCGAGGGGCTCGTCCAGCGCCGCGCGCAAATCATCACTCTCGAAGAGGATGCAGGAGCGGCGGGAGAGAATCGCGGAAACGTAGTCCTGGCAAAGCTCGCGCCGGAAGCGGCGCCGGATTTCGAGAAAATGCGGCGGCATTTCTTTGCCGCGTCGAGCTGCGGCATCTGCGGAAAGGCTTCGATCGACTCCGTGCGAGCGCGAACGCTCGTGCCGCCCAACCCGGACTTTCGTCTGGATCCGGAGGTGTTGGTTCGGCTTCCGGAAATGCTGCGAGCGTCGCAGGCCGTCTTCGGGCGGACCGGCGGGCTGCATGCTGCGGCGCTCTTCGACGGCGCTGGGGAACTGCTCGTCATGCGTGAGGATATTGGCCGACACAACGCGGTGGACAAAGTGATCGGTTGGGCGCTGCTGGAGGAGCGCGTTCCGCTGGGGAACACAATTCTGCTCGTCAGCGGGCGCGGGGGCTTCGAGATCGTGCAGAAAGCGATCGTAGCGGGCTTGCCCGTGGTCGCGTCGGTTTCGGCGCCCTCGAGCCTGGCGGTGCAGCTCGCGCGAGAACTCGGGCAGACTCTGATCGGATTCCTGCGCGGCCGCCGTTTCGTGGTCTATGCGGGAGACGAGCGGGTCGGCAAGACCTGAAGATCGCAATCACGGGCGGGACTGAACGAACGCCGGAGCTAGCTCGCGGCTTTTTCCAATTTCTTCGACGTCGCGTGCCCGTTGCCGATCATCGCGCGGAAATCGTCGAACAGTTTGCGGTTCCACCACCCGAGCGTAGCCTCTTCGTCCATGATTTGAAGAGCGACCTCGGGAGTCGAGGCCTTGCGATAGGGGCGGTCGGTCGTAAGCGCGTCGTAAACGTCTGCCAACTGCAAAATGGCCGCCGTCAGGGGAATCTCGCTGCCGCGCAAGCCATCCGGATAGCCGGAGCCGTCGTGGCGTTCGTGATGATGACGAATGATCGGGAGAACGAGACGAAACGTCCTGAGCGGCGCACAGATGCGTTCCCCAACCACCGGATGCTTCCGCATCACTTCGGTCTCATCCGCCGACAGCGGTCCCGGCTTCAGCAAAATTGCATCCGGCACAACCACCTTGCCAATGTCGTGCACCGTCCCGGCGCGACGGAGCGCCTTGATGTCCTCTTCCGGCAGGCCCAACTTTTCTCCCAGCCGGGCCGACATTTCGGCGAGGCGTTCGCAGTGCCCCGAGGTGTAGGGATCGCGCGCTTCAATGCTTTGGGCGAGGCTGAAAAGCACGCCTTCGGCGTGTTCGAGTTCGTCCGTGTACTGCTTCAGCCTCAGAAGCGAGCGCGTGCGCGCCAACAGCTCGTTGAAGTCGATCGGCTTGCTGAGGAAATCATCCGCGCCGGCATTGATGCCCTTTATGCGATCTTCCGTCGCCGAAAGCCCGGTGATCAGGACAACGGGCGTGAGCCGCGTTTCCGGCGTCGCTTTGATACGGCGACAGACCTCAAAACCGTCCACGCCGGGCATGACGATATCCAGAAGGATCAAGTCCGGGCGAAATGAAGCGCACTCGGCAAGGGCAGCAGCGCCGTCGCCTACGTCGCGCACGTCGAATCCCTCGCGGCGCAGCAGGGTCGCGAGCGCTATTCGCGCGGCGGATTCGTCGTCGACGATGAGAATTCTTTCAAACATTCATTCAACCTTCGTCGCCGAGCAATCGCGCGGACGACGCGGTCCAAGAAACACAGCGCACTTGACTCCGGTCCACATGCGATCCTGATTCGCTTCGAACTTTCACTGGCCGGGTAAACAAATGTATCCTGTCCCGTACTTTCGGACAACCCGGAATCGCAGGTCCGGAAAGCGATTGCCGAATTTCATTCGCACTCGGCACCGATCGCGCGAGGCCTCATGAAGAGAACGTTGCCACCGGAGTCGCTGCAAGAAATTGCTTCGCGGCTGGAACAAGCTCACAAAGCATTTCAGCGGCGCTATCCGGGACCATCCGGCGACCGCCAGCCGATTCATGTAGTGTACGGCGGAGCTCATCTGTTCCGTTCAGGTACGACGCGGCGACTGGGCGACCTCGCGCTGCGATCGCTGGAGGAATACGCGCCCGATTTCGTCGTCTTCGCGAAGGCCATCGGCTTGCCAGGGTCGGATCGCCTGCCCGTTGCGCCTGACGCGATAGGAGCTATCACGAAGTCCATCGAGGCCGATCCGCAAGCGGTGCGGCGCGAGAACCGCCCGGCATGGCTTGCGCACACCGTCTATCGCCGCGTTCGCGAGAAACTTCGGCGCGAGCCCGTCGAGGATTTCCGGCTCGACTTCGAAGATGGCTATGGCAACCGTCCTGATGACGAAGAGGACGGCCACGCCGCGTCGGCAGCTGGCGAGGTGAGCGCTGGAATGAACGCGGGCGAGCTGCCGCCGTTCATCGGCATCCGCGTCAAACCCTTCACCGAGGAACTTCGAGAGCGCAGCATCCGCACGCTGGACATATTTCTGACGGAACTCGCCGGGAAATCACGCGGCACGCTGCCGAAGCACTTTTGCATCACGCTTCCGAAGGTAACGCTACCCGATGAAGTCGCGGCACTCGCCGACATCTGCTCGCGTCTGGAACCGATGCTCGACTTCGAGCCCGGCTCGCTGCGAATCGAACTGATGGTCGAGACGCCACAGTCGATTCTCAACGAACGCGGCGAAGCGAATCTGCTGCCGCTGGTGAGCGCCGCGCGCGGGCGTTGCGTTGCAGCTCACTTCGGCCCCTACGATTACACGTCGTCGCTCGGCATCGCGGCACCACGCCAGGCGGGAACGCATCCCGCATCCGATTACGCGCGGCAGGTCATGCAGGTTTCGCTTGCGGGAACGGGCGTCCGGATCGCCGACGGCCCGCTCAACATTCTTCCCATTCCACCGTACCGTGCAGGCAAAGACGGTGTTGCGCTCACCACGCGCCAGATCGAGGAGAACCGCGCCACCGTCCACCTGGGCTGGAAGCTGCAGTTCGACCACGTCCGCCGCGCGCTCGAATTCGGCTTCTATCAGGGCTGGGACCTGCATCCCGCGCAGCTTCCCGCGCGCTTTGCGGCCGTCTATTCTTTTTTTCTGGAAAACCTCGATTCATCCGCGGAGCGCCTCCGCAATTTCGTCGAGAAGGCCGCGCAGGCGACGCGCATCGGCCAAGCGTTCGACGATGCGGCCATGGTGCAGGGTCTGCTGAACTTTTTCCTGAAAGCAGGGCATTGCGGCGCGCTGACCGCAGATGAGGTGCAGGCGCTCACGGGACTCACGCAGGATGAGCTCCGCGTCGGCTCATTCGTAACGATTCTAGCGCGGCGATCGTCCTAGAATCTTCCGAGGTTCACTTGCGCCCTTTCATCGCCAGCATCAAAGGAATCACGCAGACGCAAATGACTCCCATGGTGCGGAAATTGTCCACGAAAGAAAGCATCATCGCCTGCCGCTGGAGCTCCTGATACACCATCCCCTGCGCCTGCATCGCGGCGTGGACGGCGTCCGGCCCGCGGGTCATCATCATGTGGGTGATGCGCGACAGCGCCTCCCGAAGATGTAGATTCGTGCCCTGCAAGTTGCCGGCGAGAATATCCTGATGGAACTGCGCGCGGCGGTCGAGCATCGTGGTCACGAATGAGATGCCCGTGCTCGCGCCGATATTGCGGGAGAGATTGATCAAACCGGAAGCGTTGTTCATTTTCCCGGGCGGGACGAAATAGAACGCCATCACGTTGATCGGCACGAACAAAAACGCCGTGCCCATACGAGAAATGGCCCAGTCGAAAACGGTCGAGCGCGCGTCTGCGTAAAGATTCAGATGGGACAATTGGAATAATCCCGTGGCCATGACCACGAGCCCGGTAATGACGATCCATCGCGGCTGAAATCGTCCCAGGAGAATTCCCACGAACGGAAGGATACCCAGCAGCACCAGGCCTCCCGGCAGCAACACCAAGCCGCTTTCCATCGCCGTGTAGCCCATCAAAGTCTGCATCAGGATCGGAAGCAGAAGAGTGGTGCTATAGAGCACGAAGCCCAGCGTGTACATCATGAAGGTCGAAATCGCGAAATTCCGGTCCTTGAAGAGATGCAAGTCAACGACCGGATTTTCCGTGGTCAGCTCGCGAATCACCAGCGCAATCAAAGCCGTCACGGAAATGATCGTCCCCCAGATGATGAACGGCGAGCCGAACCAATCGTCCCGCTGCCCCTTGTCCAGCACGATCTGCAGAAATCCCAGTCCCACGCTCAGCAATCCCAGCCCGATGAAATCGATTTTCAAGCCCTGTTTGAAGGTCCTGTGAACCGCGTGCGCGGGATCAATAATCAGTAGCGAGATCATCAACACTGAAATGATTCCCACGGGCACATTCAGCAGAAAGATCCATCTCCAGGAATAGTTGTCCGTAATCCAGCCGCCGAGCGTGGGCCCCAGCGTAGGGGCCACCACCACGCCCATGCCGTAGACGGCCATCGCCATACCCTGTTTCTGTCGAGGGAAGCTGTCCACCAAAATCGCCTGCGACACCGGCTGCATTCCTCCGCCGCCGAGGCCCTGAATCACGCGAAACAAGACCAGCATTGGCAACGACGGCGCCAGTCCGCAAAGCAGAGAGCTGAGAGTGAAGAGCACCACGCAGCCGATGAAGAATCTCTTGCGGCCAAATAGCGCGGAAAACCATCCGCTCAGCGGCAGTACGATGGCATTGGAAACCAGGTAGGACGTGAGAACCCACGTGCTCTCGTCCACCCCCGCCGAAAGATTGCCGGCGATATGAGGCAGCGAGACGTTAGCAACGCTCGTGTCCAGAACTTCCATGAACGTGGCCATCATCACCGTGGCCGCAATGAGCCACGGGTTGATCGCCGGCAGAGGGTGAGCGTATTCGGCGGTGGCGGCCATTTATTTTCAGGCGCGGATGGTTATCGGGCGGCGCATGGTGGATCGATTAGGATATTTCAGCGACAAGCAACGGAAGAGATCGGGAACTCCAAACACGCTGCTGGATTCTCGCCGCATCTCGCCAGGTCAGGATATCACCGGCGCTTCGAATGGCTCAAGACGCCAGCGGAGTTGAAATCGCGCGGGCTGTAAATCGTCGTTCGCTGCGGCGCCAAAAATACAGCAGCGCGCACCCGATCAGGATCAGCGCCACGCACAATCCCGTCCACAATCCCGCCGCGCCCCACCCCTCGCGGAAACAAAGGTACGCGCCGACGGGCAGTCCCACCAACCAGTAAAGAGCCGCCGACCAGATCATCGGTGTGCGCGTGTCGCCGGCGCCGCGCAGCGCGCCCGTAGCCACGGCTTGCAAGCCATCAAATAGTTGGAAGAACGCGGCGACGAACAGCAACCCGCTCGCGGCTCGAATCACCGCCGGATCGGGCGAGTAGATGCGCACGATCGCACCCGGCGCCAGCCAGAAAATGAGCGCCGTGCACGTCATAAAGCCCGCGCCGAGTAGCATGGCAGTCCAGCCAGCGCGGCTCGCCGCGTGCGGATCACGCCGTCCGAGCGCCTGCCCCACGCGCACCGCCGCCGCCGAGCCGAGACCCAGCGGCACCATATAGGTGAAGCTCGCGGTGTTCAGCGCGATCTGGTGGCTCGCCAGCGGAACCGCTCCCAGCCTGCCAATCAGCGCCGTGGTCACCGCGAACACACCGACCTCCAGCCCCAGTTGCGTCGCCGCCGGGAATCCCAGGCTCACGAGACGCCAGACACGCGGCATGTTGGGCCACGGCGAAGCGTGGCGCAGGCCAACCTCGTAGCGAATGTCGTAATACGCGCAGTAGCCCAGCAGAACAGCAGCCATGTAGATGCGCGCCGCGCACGTCGCCCAGCCCGACCCAACCGTGCCCATGGCGCGGTGTCCCAGGTGACCGTAGATCAGCGCCCAGTTGCCCGCCACGTTCACGAGGTTCGCGGTGATCAACGAAAACATCACCGGCTTGGCCAGATCAATCCCTTGCAGGTACCTCCGAAAAACGAAGTAGAGGAGAAGCGGAAGCGTACTCCAATTGAGCGCCCGCAGATAAGGGATCGCCTGATCCAGCACCGACTGCTGAATATGGAGCGCACGCAACACCGGCCCCCAAAGCCACACGACGCCCATCAAAACCGGCGCAAGGGCGAGGCTCAAATAGACGCCGTTCACGAGCGACCTGTGCGCATCGTGCAGGTCGCCCGCTCCGTAGGAGTGCGAAACCAGCGTGTCGAGCCCCAGCATCAGCCCGGTGCCGAAAATTGCCACGACATAGTAAGCAATGCTCCCGAGGCTGACGGCGCCAATCGCCACGGCGCTGTTCGCCTGACGTCCGACCATCATCGTGTCCACCACGCCCATCGTCATCCAGCCGAGCTCTGCGAGCACGAGCGGAATCGCCAGACGCAGCATCGGCCGCGCTTCTTCGGCAATGTAATGGAAAAATAAACGTTTCAGCATGATCGGAATCACGCAACGATTCGGAGAGATGATATCGCCTCTGCAAGATTGGGAAAGCACAATCGGACTGGCTGCCGCCGATTCTTGGAAGGGAATTCGAGTGCGTTAATCGCGCGTGGCCGGGCCGGTGACCTGTATCAGGGAACCCGGAGCAGCCGACGGGCCGCCGTCGAAAGTTTGCGGAGCGCGCCACGCGTCCACCACGGAAATCTGGTGAACGCAGGACACGGTGCAACGGGGAGCGCAACTCTTCTTCGTGAGGAATTCGCGCTGGCGTTGCTCGGCCGTGTATTCGGCGAGCGGGATGCCCGGATAGCCGCGCTGCTGCGAGCAATAATGCACCAGACCATCCTCGCAGATGTACAGGTAGCGCGAGCCCGCGCGGCAGCGCCACTGATTCTCGCGGCCTGCGGCGATATTGTGCTGGAATCCGTTGACGCGCGTGAACGATGCCTTGCCGAGAGACATGATCTCTTCGAAAATTTCCCGCTCGCGCGTGCCGAGCGGCTGCAGCTGTCCGTTGCCGTCGTGCAGAATCCCGACCGTGGACGTGAAGCCCAGCTCCAGTGCTCGGTGCGCCACGGTGAGCGCGTCCTCGGGATTGCGGACGCCGCTACCGAGCACTGAATTGATGTTCACGTGGAATTCGGCGTGTTCGGCCAGCAGCGCCAGTTTCTGGTCGAGAACTTTGAGGCTCTTCTTCGAAACGTCGTCGGGCTGCACGTTGTCAATGCTGATCTGCAGGTGCTCGAGCCCTGCGCGGTTCAAGCGCGCGATGCGATCGGCCACCAGCAAGTAGCCATTGGTGATCATGCCGGCGAGCATGCCGTTCTTGCGGATGCGCGCGATGATGGCGTCGAGTTCGGGATGCAGCAGCGGCTCACCGCCGCTGATCGTCACCGCCGCGGTGCCCATGGCGCCCAACCGGTCAATGCGCCGGAACATTTCCTCGGCCGGCACCGGTTTCGAAAAATCGTCAAACTCGTTGCAATACGTGCAGGCCAGATTGCAGCGGCGTATCGGGATGATATGGACCAGCAGCGGATGGCTGGTCGAGACGAGGGCCTTGGCGAGCTTCTGCAGTTCCCTCATCCGGCGATGCGCCGCGGCCATCTTCTTGCGAATTTTCTGTCGAAATGTCACGAAATCCACTAGGAGAAAGCGCCGAAATCAGTGCTCCGCCCCCGTGTGCAATATTATGCCACACGAACTCTGCTTCCCCGTCTTGAACCGCTGCAGGTGCGTCGCATGGCCATTGGCCAAGGGCGCAAAGCGGCTGCGGAAAAAGACCCACCCGTCCGGACGGCACTCCTGCTAGAATTTGATTTCTTGCTTGGCATGGGCTACGTTTTGTCTATACAAACGCAACTTTCTTGGCCTGCGTGGATACCTGCGGGGGAATTCGCCCCTGGGGACACCGCTTTTCACCGACGGGGGTGAAGTTTGATGGCTGATGCGGTAGCGGAAAAAGTGATCGCCACACTCGCGTCCGTGAAGCGCATCCCGGCCGAGAACATTAAGATCGACACCAACCTCCAGGAAATGGGCATCGATTCCCTCGATGTTTTCACGCTTCTGTTTGAACTCGAAAACGCCTTCAAGATCTCGATTCCGGACGACGACGTTCGCTCCATCAAGACCGTCAACGACATCGTCGTGGGCGTCAAGAAGATCCTCGCTGCCGCCCCGCCCGACGCGGCCGGTTCAGCAAGCCCGGCGGTCTGACGAATGGCCTCGCGCCGTGTCGCCATCACAGGGCTCGGAATCATTTCAGCCCTCGGCCTGAACCTCGCTGAAAACTGGGAATCGCTCCGCAATGGCCGCTCCGGCATTGGCCCCGTCAGCGTCCCCGATGTCGCCGGCGTCGGCCTCAAAATGCAAAACGGCGCGCAGGTCCGCGGCTTCGATCCCCTGAAGCATTTCGCGGGCGGAAAGGACACGCAGCTCGACCGCTTCGCGCAATTTTCCGTTGTCGCCGCGCGCGAAGCGTTCAAGGATTCGGGAATTTCGCTCACGCCGGAGCTGCGCGAAAACGCCGCGATCGTCTGCGGCTCGGCCGTCGGCGGCCAGTCAGCGATTGAAGTGGGCTTTGAAGACCTATGGGTCCACGGCCGCGGCCGCGTCCACCCGCTCACGATTCCGAAGACTATGGCGAACGCCGGCGCCAGCCACATCTCGATGGATCTAGGGCTTGCGGGCCCGGTCTATACCGTTTCGACGGCCTGCTCGTCGGCCAACCACGCCATCGGACAGGCGTTTCGCCTGGTGCGCGATGGCGAAGCCGATCTCGCCGTCACCGGCGGCGCCGAGGCGTTCTTCACCATCGGCATGCTGAAAGCCTGGGAAGCCATGCGCGTGGTCGCGCCGGACACCTGCCGTCCCTTCAGCAAGGATCGCCGCGGCATGATCCTGGGCGAGGGCGGCGCGATGATGATTCTCGAGCCGATGGAAGCCGCGCAAGCGCGCGGAGCGAGAATTTACGCCGAGGTCTGCGGCATGGGCATGACTTCCGACGCTCACCACCTTACTCAGCCGACCGTGGATGGCCCTGCGCGCGCCATGCGCGGCGCTCTGCGCGAAGCGGGAATGGCGCCCGAGGAAGTCGGCTACATCAACGCGCACGGTACCGGCACGGCGGGCAACGATCCCATCGAGACGAAGGCGATCCGCGAAGTATTTGGCGCGCACGCGGACAAGCTCGCCGTCAGCTCCACGAAATCCATGCACGGCCACGCGCTCGGCGCTGCCGGCGCCCTCGAGGCGATCGCCACGATTATGGCGCTCCACCACGGCATCCTGCCGCCCACCGCCAATTTCACCGAGCACGATCCGGAGTGTGACCTCGACTACATCCCCAATCACTCGCGCGCCGTCCGCGTCGGCGCCGCCCTCTCGAACTCCTTCGCCTTCGGCGGGCTCAACGCCGTCGTCGCCTTCCGCGCGTACAAGTCCTAGCCAAAGTCACTCCGCGAACTCTCATTTGGACGGAGATCGCTCGGAATTTCGGACGATGATCGAGAGAACTATTTCGGAATTCGCTCGAACGCGACTAGAAGAGGCGGGAAACGAGCGGAACGATCATGTTCCAGCCCTGCGGTACGATTTCCCAAGTGCGGGTGAGTTCGTCCGAGCACGACAGCGTGATCATGATTCCCAGCCAGAAGAAGCCGGCCAGAATCACAACCCTCGTCAGGCCGGTCGCGTATTTCACGTGCATGAAGAACAAAACGACCAGCACCATTTTCGTGACGGCAATCGTGAGTGCCACGACCGTGTTCCAACGACCCAAGTCAATGTACGCGACGCCCGTGGTAAGGGCTGTCCCAGCCATCAGCGAAATGAAAACGATGATGTACGTGCTGACGGGCACGACGTGCCCGACGGGGCCGGATTGCTCGGAATGATTAGACATCGGCGATCAACTCCCCGGGTAGCGCCCGCCAATCAGGTACAGCAGCGCGAAAAGGAAAATCCAGACGATATCAACGAAGTGCCAATACAGCCCGCTGATCTCAAGCGGCGCGTAGTATTCGGGCGAGAACTTGTTCCGCGCCGTCATGATCACCAGCACCGTCAAGATGCCGAGTCCAGCCACCATGTGGATGGCGTGCAGGCCGGTCATGAAGAAATAGAAACACATGAACATCTTCACGCCCGGGGCATGGGGTCCATTGTAAAACCACTGCACTCCCGGAATGAGACCTTCCTGGTAGTCGCGAAACCACTCATAGTGGAGCTTGATCCCGATGAACGCGGCGCCGAGGATCATGGTCAGGATCAGCCAGAAGATGATCTGGCCCTTCTTCTTGCCGGTTTGCGCGGCGCGAATCGCGAGCGCCATGGTCAAGCTGCTGCCGATCAGCACGTATGTGTTGGTGGCGCCAAATCTGACTTTTAGCAAATGGCTGCCAGTGACGAACGACTCATAGTGCAGCGCGCGATAGATGGTGTACGAAGCGAACATCCCGCCGAAGAACAGGATTTCCGTGACCAGGAATACCCACATGCCGAGCCGCCCAGCGTCGCGCTGCTGCTCGACGTCCTCGAACTGATGGGCGAATCCCTGCGGATGCGCGCCGTGGGCGAGTTCAGACATGGGCCGCCTCGGATGCGTAGTTATATGCGTCTTCGGTCACGATGGGTATTTCCTCGAAATTCTGCGTCAGCGGCGGCGATTGCGTGGTCCACTCGAGACCCTTCGCTCCCCAGGGATTCTTGCCCGCCGGTGGGCCGTATCGCATGGACCAAATAAAATAGACGAGCGGAATGATGTATCCGATGCCGAGGATCGAGGCGCCTGCCGAAGACATCACGTTGAGCACCTGAAACTCCGCGGGATAGATCGCGTAACGCCGAGGCATCCCCAGATAGCCGAGCACAAACTGCGGGAAGAACGTCAGGTTGAAACCGATGAAAATGATCGCCGCAGCGATGCGCGCCCAGAGGTCCGGGTAGAGGCGCCCGGTAATCTTCGGCCACCAGAAGTGCAGTCCGCCCATATAGGCCATTACCGCGCCGCCGACCATCACATAATGGAAATGCGCGACGATGAAATAGGTGCCGTTCAGATGGACGTCGGTAGCCAGCGCGGCGAGGAACAGTCCGGTCAGACCGCCGATGGTGAACAGTCCGATGAAGCCCAACGCGTACAGCATCGGCGCTTCGTAGGAAATCGAACCCTTATACAGTGTGGCCGTCCAGTTGAACACCTTGACCGCCGACGGGATCGCGACCAGGAAGCTCAACACGGAGAAGACCAGGCCCGCGTAAATCGACTGGCCCGTGACGAACATGTGGTGGCCCCAAACGACGAAGCTGATCACGGCGATGGACAAGCTCGAAAACGCCACGAAGGCGTAGCCGAATATTTTCTTTCGCGAAAACGCGGTAATCAATTCGCTGACCACCCCCATGCCGGGCAAAATCATGATGTACACGGCCGGATGGGAATAAAACCAGAAAAGATGCTGGAACAGAAGCGGATCGCCGCCGACGGAGGGATCGAAGATTCCGACGTGCAGGATACGTTCCATACCGAGCAAGAAAAGCGTGATGGCAATCACCGGCGTGCCAAGAACGAAAATGAGGCTCGTCGCGTACATGGCCCAAATGAACAGCGGCAGCCGGAACCAGGTCATGCCGGGCGCGCGCATCTTGTGGATGGTGACGATGAAGTTCAGCCCGGTGAGGATTGAGGAAAAACCGGCGACGAAAACTCCGAGAGCGACGGCAACCACCTGGGTATGCGAGTACAAGCTGCTGTAGGGCGGATAAAACGTCCAGCCCGTGTCCACGCCGCCGGAAAGCGTCGCATAGAGCGCGAGGGCCGCGCCGGTAATGAAAATGTACCAGCTCATCAGATTCAGTTTCGGAAACGCGACGTCGCGCGCCCCGATCATCAGGGGAATCAGGAAATTTCCGAGCGTCGCCGGAATCGACGGAACCAGAAAGAAAAACACCATGATGATCCCGTGCGTGGAAAACAGCTTGTTGTAGGTTTCCGGCTCGAACAGCGCGCCCTGCGGCTCCGTCAGATGCAGGCGCATCAGAACCGCCGCCATTCCGCCCACGAAAAACATCAGCGTGATGGACCCGAGATACAGCAGACCGATGCGCTTGTGGTCCAGCGTCAGCAGCCACGACCGGATGCCGTAGGTTGCGTTGAGATAGTTCACGCCGGATTCGACCGGCTTTTCCTGGCTCGTACTCATTTGCCGTTCATCCTTTCTTCCGAGCCAAGCGACTTCACATAGGCGATCAGCTGGAGCATCTGTTCCTCGTCGATCTGCCCCTGGTAGGTGGGCATGATCGACTGATAGTTCGGCAAGTGAACGGAATTGGGAAAGTAGATGGCCTGCCGGATCAAAGCTTCATCCACGATTCGCGTTTCGCCGCTCTGCATCTTTTGCGGCTTGCCGTAAATTCCCGCAAGCGATGGAGCATGGCTTCCTGCTTCCGGCGAGTGGCAGTTGCCGCATCCGAACTGGCTGTATAAGCGTTCGCCCTGCGCCGCCATCGATTCAGTTTTCTCGCCACCCGCAAGCCACACGGCATAATCCGTTGGGGACATCACGTACACCCAGCCGATCATCTCGGAGTGGTTCGTGCCGCAATATTGCGCGCAAAAAAGATGGAAGGTGCCCGTCTCGGTCGGCTGGAACCAGATCGAGGAGTAACGGCCGGGCAGCACGTCCTTCTTCACGCGAAATGCGGGAATGTAGAAGTCGTGAATCACGTCCTGCGAAGTCATGGTCAGCTTGACGGGCACGCCCACCGGCACGTGCAGCTCGTTGATTTCGCGCGGCCCTTCCGGATGCTGCAGGTGCCACATCCACTGCTTGCCGATCACAAAGATTTCCGTCGAGGACGCCGGCGGGCGCCCGTTGCGGACGTACAGGCTCGAGGACCAGACGAACAGGCCCACGCAGATCAGCGAAGGAATAATCGTCCAGGTCAGCTCGAGGCTCATCGGCGTGTGCGTTTGGGTGCCCGATTCATTCGGTGATTTCCTGCGATACTTCAGCATGAAGTAGAAAATGATCGAAAAAATCAGCACGCTGAAGAAAATCGTGATGCCGGACAGCATCAAGTAGAGCTGGTCCACGCTATTGGCGATCGTGGAAGCAGCGGGCGGTTGCAGCGGCATCATGGCAGCCATGGCCGCCAGCGAATCAAACCCGGATTGAAGGAAGCCCATCATCACAGTTCCGTTGCGATCCTTTGCAGGCCTGGCGTACTCCGCCGAGCCTGATTTACGCCTTGTGCCCGGGGAGCGAGTAGTGCTCGCCCCGAAACAAAAAGATCAGAAAAATCCCGCCGACCAGCACCGTCAGAAGGCCCCCGAGCTGAAGCACGCGCGAAATCAACAGGCCGTATTTCCCGGTGTGCGGATCGTAGTGATAGCAAAAGAGCAGAATCTGATCAACCGGCGAACCAATTTTCCCTTGCGACGCCTCGACCAGCCCCAGGCGCAAGTCGCGTTCCGGATAGCTGACGCCGTAGAAGTAACGAGAAATCTTTCCTTCGGGCGTCAGCAGCATGATCGCGCTGGCGTGGGCGTACTGCTTCGAATCGGGATCGTAGGCGTAGCGGAAGCCCACTGCGTCCGCGAGGCGCTTGATCTCAGGCTCTTCCCCGGTCAGAAAATGCCAGCCGTACTGCGCGCCCGGCCGCTGGTACATTCCCGCATACATCGCCTGCTTGGCCTCGGCCACCACCGGCCTGTCGGTCGGGTCGATGCTCACCGTCACGACGTTGAAATCCTTGCCGATCTCCATGGGAATCGATTGCAGGCTGCGGTCGAGTCCATTGAGCACCTGGGTGCAAAGCATCGGGCAATTGTAATAGACCAGCGTGAGAATCACCGGCTTGCCGGCGAAAAACTGCGCGAGCTCGACGGGATTTCCGTGCTCGTCGCGAAACTTGAGGTTGAGCGGAATTTCGTCATTGAGCTTCTGGTCAACGCCGACTTCCTTGAGCAGCTCCGGACGCACGCCGATTCCCTGCGTCGGGTCGGTGAATTGCGCCGCCGCTGGCGAAGGATGCACGAGCAGAGCCGCGACGAGGGCCGCGCCCATCACCCACGCTTGCGCCGAATTGATTCGAAGCTGCACTGTTTTTCCGCTCTCTTCTTTCGCTTCCAAAATCCGTCTCGCGTTAGTGCGCACTACTCTTTCGCCTCGCCCGCGGCGGCGGCGCGTTCCTTATCCGCCTCGGTTGGTTCGGTCAAATACCCGCACTGGCCCTGCACATCGGTTTCGCCGGCCACGGTCGGCAGCGCCACCGGAGTATACGAACCGGGACCGGACGCTTCGTTCGCCGCGCGCGCCGGCAATCCCCGCGCCAGAATCAATTCCATCGCGCGCTCCACCGGAATGCGCACCACCCCGCTCTGTTGGTCCACCCAGGCGTAGGAATTCACGTCCTGCTGCTGCGCGGCGCAGTAGTCCTGCAGCTCCTGATGCGGCCGCACTTGCAAAAGCGGGCCCGGCGGAATCATTCGGTCTGTCGGCTTCACCATGGGCGACATTGTTGCACCCATGGGCTGCGCCTTCTTAAATGAATCAAAGCTAAATTTCATCCCAACCAGAGTCACGGCAAGCACCACAGCCATCCAGAACGCAAACTGGAACAGGCCCTTAATATTGACGTCGCGCTTCTCGTAACCCGCGCTCGCATCCACCGGAGCATTCGGCTTCGAGGAGTGTTTAGTCGCCATGTTGATGCTCCAAGACGCCCGCAAACCGCGGATCGTGCAGCGGCAGCAGCGGCATTTTTTTCAGCTGCGCCATGTACGCGCCGACCCACACGCCGCCAATACCAATCACGGCAAATACGTCGAGCCCATGAATGCGCGGACCCGACTGCTGGAACGACGGCACGATCAGCCAGTACACGTCCACCAGAGTAATGACCAGCATCCACACCGCCAGGACCGAAAGCCTCTGCAAGCGGCGCTTCACGCCTCGCTGCAGCAGGATGAAGAAGGGCACGAAGAAATGCAGGATCAGCAATGCTGCCGCCACGGGAGCCCACGGTCCGAAGGCGCGCACCTTGACCCAGGGAATTTCCTGCTTCAGGTTTCCGGACCAAATGATCAGGAACTGCGCAAACGACATGTAAGTCCACAGCAACGTGAACGTCAGCATCAGGTTGCCGATATCGTTCAGCCGCGGCGGGTCGTAGGAATCGTGCAGCGGCTGATAGCCATCGAGCATCCGCAGCATCACAACCGAGAACGAAAGCGCGGCCAGGCACGCGATCACCATGAAAACCATTCCGTAGATGGACGAATACCAGGTCGGCTCGAGCGTCATGACCCAATCCACCATCGCCCAGGACCATGACAGAGCCCAGAGAATCGTTCCCGGCGCGGCCAGACTCGACATCCGATCCTTCAGGATCAGATCCCCGGTGCGGTCCTGCTCGGCCGACCATTTGTTCAACAGGGCAGCCAGCAGATTCCAGATAGCGAAGTAGATAACCGCGCGCACGATGAAAAAGTGCGGCTCGAGATAAACGCGCCGGAAATGACCCGCGGGATCGTCGCCCAGCGAACCGGGCTGCATCCACGGATAAAGCCGCGACATGCCGAACAGCACGGGGACGAAAAGGACGGTCATCGCCGGTATCGTCCGCGTTCCGGCTTCCAGAATCCGGCGAATGGGGAGGCCCCAGCGGCCGCCGGTCATGTGATGAAGCTGGAGGATGGCCATGCAGCCCATCGCGAACACCATCCAGAAGACGTACGCCACCAGGTAGGAATGGAAGAACTGCGTCCAATCCTTCAGGCCAAACGCCAGCGCCACGGTAATGATGAGGCCGACGACGCCGAAAGCCAGCGCGCGCCTCTGCGCGCGATCGATTTGCAGCCGAACGTTGTCCGGCAGTATGTTCGGCAAAGTCATCGCGATTGCCCCATGGATTGTCCCGACGGCTGCTGCGCGGATTGCTGCGTCAGCTTCCCGCGCTCGGATTCCGGCACGTCGTCGATCTTGGAGTTGCGCGCGAGCTGCAGCACGCGAATGTAAGCCGCAATTCTCCAGCGATCGGCGGGTTCGACGCGCGCCGCATAGCTGTACATGGCGCCGAAGCCATTGGTCATCACTTCATAGAAATGCCCGGCGGGCGCATCGCGCAACCGCTGAATGTGATAGGAGGGCGGCTGCGGAAACCCGCGCTGGACGATCATGCCCCGGCCCGTGCCGGTGTAGTCGTGGCAGGGCGTGCAATAGACGTTGTAGCGCTCGCGGCCGCGATCGAGGTCGGCCCTGGTAATCGGGAACGGAAATTTATCCACCACCACTCCGTTTTCCCGGCCCGTGAACATCAGCTCATCCAGACGCAATTGCCCGCGGGCGACCGTACCCGGAACAGGCTGGCGCTCCGAACGCCCGTCGGCGAAGAAGTCGGTCGGCTCGTACGGCAAATATTTCGGCTGGACGTGCATGTCCAGGCGGCAGCCGAAAAGCAAAAGGGCGACCGTGCCGAGGCAAGCGACGGTCACGCCGCGCGCAAGCGAGCGCGCAGACCGCGTGTTGCCGCGCGCTCCGAAAACGCCGGGTATCAGGTCAGTCCTCAATTTCGAATACTCCATGCGGGTGCAAGCCTTCCAGAAACGCTTTCGTCTGCGCGAGATCAAATTTCTGGTCCCGCGCCTTGATGCACAGGAAAAAACGGTCCGTGGACGCCGCCGCGAACCGCTCGACGTTAAACGTCGGGTGATACGGCGTAGGCAGCCCATTGAGCGCGAGCATCCCGAACACCGCCGTGAGCGCCGCGCCGAGAATGGTCAGCTCGAAAGTGATGGGAATCCACATCGGCCAGCTGTTGAACGGCTTCCCGCCGATGTTCAGCGGAAAGCTGATCACGTTGGCGTACCAGCACATGCCGAAACCCGCCAATCCGCCGCCCAGGCCACCGCAGAAAACCAGAGTCGGGAGGATCGTCCAATCAAATCCTACGGCTTCGGCCAGACCCTCGACGGGAATCGGCGAAAACGCGTCAATGCGGCGATAGCCCGCTTCATGCGTGCGGTGGGCCGCCGCGAGCACCTCTTCGGGCGACGCGAACTCAGCCATCAATCCGTAAATAGGCCGCTTGACCATGTTGCCGATCACACTCCCACTTGCTTCAAATTCTAGTCGCGAATCTCGGGGTTCGGATTGCGTACGCGCGCGAGATACGTGGTGCGTGGCCGCGTGTTCAAATCCTCGAGCAAACCGTAATCGCGCGTCTGCGCCTTGAGCTTCGCAACTTTGCTGTTCGGATCGTTGATGTTGCCGAACACGATCGCTTCAGACGGGCAGGCGCTCTGGCACGCGGTGATGATTTCGCCGTCGCGGATCAAGCGATTCTCTTCCTCGGACCGAATCTTCGCCGCATTGATCCGCTGCACGCAGTAGGTGCACTTTTCCATGACTCCGCGGCTGCGCACGGTGACATTCGGGTTGCGCATGCCGTAGAGGCTCGGCGTCTTGTAGTCCGAGTAAAGATAGAAATTGAACCGGCGGACCTTGTACGGGCAGTTGTTGGAGCAATACCGCGTGCCCACGCAGCGGTTGTAGGTCATGTCGTTCAGACCCTCGGCATTGTGGGTGGTGGCGCCGACCGGGCAGACATACTCGCAAGGCGCGTTCTCGCACTGCATGCAGGGCAGCGGCTCGTAGTACATCTCGGGATTGTCGAGGTTGCCGCGGAAATACGTGTCGATGCGAATCCAGTGCATCGCACGGCCGCGCGCCACCTGGTCCTTGCCCACCACAGCGATGTTGTTTTCCGATTGGCAGGCGATCACGCACGCGTTGCAACCCACGCAACGGTTCAGGTCAATCGACATGCCCCACGCGTAGCCTTCATATTTGTAGCCGGGGTAGATCGTCAGATCCTTGGTCTTTTCGTCCTCGGGATTCTTGGCGAAGCTCGGATCCTTGCGGAACTCCTCCATCGTCGCAATCCGGACGAGATCGCGCCCGTGCTCGCCGCCCTGGCCCACCGCAGCGGAGCTTTCCTCCTCCACGGGGTGCCCATTGAGATCGATGTTGTATTGCGCCTGCGTGGTCGCGAATTCGTATTTCTTGCCGGTTTTCGCGATTTGCACGCCGCGCGCAATCCATGGCGCGGACGATGCGCGCAACAGATACGAATTGAAGCCAGGGCCCGTGCCCACGCTTCCGCCGCGAGAGCGTCCGAATCCGAGGTGCAGCGTCACCGAGTTATCCGCGTGCCCGGGCACGATGTAGATGCCGCCATTAATATTGCGGCCCGCGGGCGCGAGCGATAGCGTGACGTAATCACCGGTGGTCAAGCCGAGCTGCTGCGCCGTGCCCGGGCTGATCATCGCGGCGTTGTCCCAGGTGAGCCGCGTGATGGGCTTCGGGAGCTCTTGCAGCCACGAATTGTTCGAGAATTCTCCGTCACCGATTGAAGGATCGGGGCGGAAGACGACCTCGAGCGGGCTCGTATCGCTGCCCACCGCTTGGGTATGTCCCAGAGCCACGAAGTCCGCATGCGGCGCCACGGAAATTGCGGGCAGCGCGGTGCCGGCGATCAGCCCATCGTGCAACGAAGTTTCCCAGAGCGCTTCGAAAGCCTTGTCCTTTTCGGGGCGCTGGCTTTGCCAGTAGCCGCGAACCAGATCGTGGCCGGACTTTGCGGCGTCGCCGGTGAACAGGGCGATGATCTCATGCGCCGAATGACCGTCGTAAAGCGGCGCGATCAAGGGCTGGACAATTCCGGCCGTGCCGTCGTAGGCGCGGCCATCGCTCCAGGATTCCAGTGAGTGGGCAGCCGGAGCGTGCCAGTGGCAGCGCTCGGCCGTCTCGTCATTGTAGAGGCCGGAATGAACGCGCACCTTCGCGTTTTGGAGCGCCGTCGCAAAATTGAAGTCAGCCGGCGCATCGTAAACCGGGTTGGCTCCGAGGATAACCAGGAAGTCGACCTGGCCGGCATTCAAATCATTGACGAGTTCGCGCAAGGATTCGAGTTGGTTGACCGGATTTGCTTCGATGGATTCGGTATAGACGACGGTTTTGCCGACGTTGCCAAGCGCCGCGTTCATGGCGTGGGCGAGTGCGTGAACGAACGGCGGCTGGTGCTCGCCCGCAATCACAAGCGAAGATCCGCGATGCGCGGCCAGATCGCGCCCGACGGCTCCGACCCACGCGGCCGGAATTTTCGCGCTGGCGTTCGCGCTTGGCGGCACGGCGACGCCCGCAGCGGCCGCAAGCTGTCGCGCCAGATCGTCAATGTCCGCCGAGCGCACGGGCAGGCGATGATCCGACACGGCTCCCGTGCTCGTCGGCATGCTTTCGGCGACGTACAGACGGTTCAACTTCGACGCCGGCCCGGCGCTGAGATCGCGGCGGGAACCAAACTCGCGCGCGTAGCGCACGTGCCCGGCGCCGCAGCTGAGAAAATCGGCGTCGAGCGAAACGATTACATCGGCCTGATCTAAATGATAGACGGTATTGACCGGCCGGCCAAATGCGAGCCGGGCGCCTTCGCGCACGGAATCTCCGCCACATACTTCGTACTGGTGCCATTTCGCTTCCGGAAACTGCCCGAGCAGGCTTTTAATCTGCGCGCCAAGCGTCGGAGAAGTGATCGTCTTGGTGAGGACGCGCATCCCCGCGCCCTTGGCGGGAGCCAGGCGCGTCCGCGCATTGCCCATTTCCGCGGCAAAATCGCTCCAGGTACTGACGCGCCCGTCGAATACCACCGACTGCGAACGGTCGGGATCGTAGAAATTCAGGATCGAAGCCTGGCTGAAGATGTCCGAAGACCCGAGGCTTCCGGGATGCTCCGGATTCCCTTCGATCTTGGTCGGCCGGCCCGTATGGCTTTCAACCAGCACGCCCGTGGCAACTCCAGCCTGGAATAGAGATGTAGCGTAGAAGAGCGGGCGGCCGGGGAGAATTTCCTCGGGCGGACGCACGTAAGGCACGATCTTCTCGGTGGGGAGTTTCGTGCATGCGCTCAAGCCAGCCATGGCCGCCGAAGCCGCCATCAGTTTCAGCACATCGCGGCGATTGATATCATCGTTGCCTTTTCCCGCACTCGGAGGAAATTCGTGGTCGCGAAATTCGACGAACTCTTTCGTGCCCGAAAGCTCCTCGAGGCTCTGCCAGAGACGCGGGGCGCCTGCGCCAGCGAGCTTCGCCCGCGCCGCAGCCAGGTCGATCGAATTCTTCGCGATGGAATCTTCGTTCATCGTCTCGCTTTCATCACCGGTGACACGTGGAACAGGTCTGCAAACTCTTGATGTTGTATTCCGCCACGAGCTTCTTCCCCATCTTGAGCTGTTCGCCGGCGGAAGGCGGCTCGTAGTATGGATTGAAGACTTCCGATTTCGGCCGCACGTACTTCTCGGGCTGGCGATGGCACTCCAGGCACCATGACATGTAAAGGGTGCCCGCGCGCTCCGTCAAAGGCATTTCCGCGATTTGTCCGTGGCACGTGGTGCAGCCGACGCCCTTCGCCACATGAATGCTGTGGTCGAAATAGACGAAATCTGGCAGCGCGTTTACGCGAATCCATTCAATCGACTTGTCGTCGCGGTAGCTCGCACGCACGGGCTCGAGCATCGAAGCGTTCGTCCAGATCTGCGAATGGCAGGTCATGCAGGTCTGCGTCGGGGGAACTCCCGCGAAGGACGATTTCTCGACCGACGTATGGCAATAGCGGCAGTCGATTCCCAGCTCGCCCGCATGGTGGCGATGGCTGAACGGCACGGGCTGCTGCCGCTTGACGTTCTGATCCGTGTACCACGGCGACATCGCGATCGCATACAGCGCGTAGCCCAACGCTCCAATGATCACCACCGCGCCGTAAATGCTCAGCCGCGAGATGAAGTTCGTGCTGCGATGAAAGATCTGTGCCATCAGTTCTCTAAGTCGTTCCTTCTATGAATGACCCTTCTCTTCGTTTGTTTCGTGCACCAGCGACCGCACTTCCACGATGGATATCATCGGCAGGAAGCGGATAAAGAGAAAGAACAGAGTAAAGAACAGCCCGAACGTACCGATGTACGTCGCCCAATCCCACCTTGTCGGGTAGTACATTCCCCAGGACGAGGGAATGAAATCCCGGCTCAAGCTGATCACGATGATCACGAACCGCTCGAGCCACATTCCCATGTTTACGACCAGCGAGAGGACGAACAGCAGCCCCACGTTGCGGCGCACTTTCCGGGACCACAGCAGCTGCGGGATGATGATATTACAGGAAATCAGCATCCAATAGAGCGGCGCGTACGGCCCGTGGAAGCGGTTCTTCATCATGTAGATTTCGTACTGGTCGCCGCTGTAGAACGCTAGGAACGCTTCGATCAAGTAACCGTAAGCCACGATCAGTCCCGTCGCCAGCATGACCTTGGCCATGATGTCGAGATGCCGGGCAGTCACCAGATCTTCCAGGTGATAGAACTTGCGAATCGGGATGGCCAGCGTCAGCACCATCGCGAAACCCGAATAGATGGCTCCGGCGACGAAATAAGGCGGAAAGATCGTGGTATGCCATCCGGGAATGATGCCGATCGTAAAATCGAAGCTCACAACGGTGTGGACGGAAACAACGAGCGGTGTCGCGAGGCCCGCTAACAACAGTGACGCCGTTTCATAGCGCGACCAGTGGATGGCCGACCCGCGCCAGCCCATGGACAGCATCCCGTAGATGATCTTTGCGGTCTTGTTCTTGGCGCGATCGCGCAACGTCGCCAGGTCGGGAATCAATCCCACGAACCAGAACAGCAGCGATACCGTCAGGTAGGTCGTCACCGCGAATACGTCCCAGACCAGCGGGCTGCGGAATTGCGGCCACATCCACATCGGATTGGGATACGGCATCAGATAGAAGAACATCCACGGCCGGCCCATGTGCAGCAGCGGGAACATTCCGGCGCACATCACGGCGAAAAGCGTCATTGCCTCGGCGAAGCGGTTAATGGATGTCCGCCACTTCTGGTGCAGCAGGAGAAGAATCGCGGAGATGAGCGTGCCTGCGTGGCCGATACCGATCCACCAGACGAAGTTGACGATGGCAAAACCCCAGGCGGTCGGGACGCGGATGCCCCAGATCCCCACGCCCTTGATCATCAGCAGGGTGATCGTGAGGTTCAACAACATCAACGCGCCAAATGCGATCAGGAGACCGAAGACCCAGCCCGGCGTCACCGGGCGCGTCAGAACGATCGAACTGATCTTGTCGGTTACCGTTTCGAACGTATGACCCGGTCCGATAATTGGATCGGGATCGGCAACCCCAGCTGTGTTGTGTGAACCCTCAGATGCCACGCAGTATCCCCGGACGAAATTTATGAATGCCTGTAATCTGCTGAAGGAGCGTCAAAAGCCCGGAATCAGCGCCCCCACACCCCGTGATGGCGCGATTCGCGGTCCGAAGCGGTACAGGTCTGACAGCGGCGCACGATCTTTCCGCGCCCAAATTCCGAAACCCAACTCTGTTGACCCTAGATGCTCGCTCAGGACGCAATAGGATAAAACCTGAGAAGCTAAGACGCAAGTTTAAATCAAAATAACTTTTGCGGCCAGATTCAGCGAGATTCCACATTTGGAACTCCGCCACGACTCGGGAGACGAACGCCGCCCGCACTTCGCGCGGCGCGCTTGATCCGCGCTGTGCCATTTAGGGCATGACCCGACATTGAGCAGCCTCATGACCGTGCACCGGATTGATAGAATTGGATGGTGCGCCCCGCAATGCCAGTGGCGGTTTGGCTCGTGCTCGCGATTTCTTCGTCGGCCACGGCCGATACGATCGTGTTGAAGAACGGCCGCCGCATTGTGGCCGATAACGTCATCGAAGACGCCGCACACGTTACGTATCTGACTCCCGCCGGCCAGTTATCCATCCCCAAGTCCATCGTGGCCCGGATCGAGCACGACGGTTTTGGATATTCGTCCGCCTCCAAGGCATCCTCCGAACCGCCTGTTTCCGCGCCGCAGGTAGAGCCGGTTCGCGGCTACGAAGACGTGCAAGCGCTGGCAGTGCACGACAATGCGATCGATTTTGCGTACCTCTCGAAACTGGTTTCCGACGCGCGATCCGGCTCCGTGCCCGCCGTTGCACGAGTGGCCGCCGCGCAATACGCCGCCGCGCAATTCCTCGTCGGCAAGGGCGATACCGACGCGGCGATCGATCACTATCGCCAGGCGCTCGCGTTCGCGCCGGAAAATATTGGCCTGCTGCTGAATCTCGCCGTCCTGTATCTCCGCGAAAGCAAGTTCACCGAGGCTCTCGATCCGCTGGAACACGCCCGCCGCGCCTCCCCGGATTCGGCGGACGTCGCCAAGCTGATGGGCTGGGCGTATTACGGCGCGAACAAAATGGACCGCGCCATCGAGGAATGGCAGCGCGCCGAAAAGCTGCGTCCCGATCCGGAAGTCGAGCAGGCCCTCGACAAGGCCCAGCGCGACAAGGCCGAGGAAGAAACCTATCGCGAGGGCGAGACCGCTCACTTCGCGTTGAAATACAACGGCGGCGCCACACCCGATCTCGCGCGCGGCATCTTGCACGTCCTGGAAGACGACTTCAACAACCTGGAATCGCAACTCGATTACACGCCCCGCGAACAGATCGCGGTCATCCTCTACACGGAGCAGGCTTTCGCGGACATCACCCGCGCCCCGGGATGGGTCGGCGCGCTCAACGATGGCCGGCTCCGCATTCCCGTGCAGGGCCTGACGTCCGTGACGCCGGAGCTCGCGCGCGTGCTCAAACATGAGCTTACGCACAGTTTCGTCGGGCAGAAGTCGAACAACCGAGCGCCTACGTGGCTACAAGAAGGTGTTGCGCAATGGATGGAAGGCCGCCGGAGCACGTCGAACGCCGGAGCACTGGTGGAAGCAGCCAACCAGGGCGCGGCGCCGCCGCTCGGAGCGCTCGAAGGCTCGTGGATGTCGCTCGACGGTAATTCTGCCACGTTTGCGTACGCGTGGTCGCTCGCCGTGGTGGAATCGATCATCGATTCCGGAGGCGTGAGCGACATTATTCGCCTGCTCGAGCGCGTGGCCACTTCGCCTTCAACCGAAGCCGCCGCGCAGGAAGTGTTGCGCTCGAATTACGCCGACCTCGATCAACAGACCGTCGCCTACCTCAAGCACGCGTACCTGCGCTAATCAACGGCAACGCGTCTCATCGGCCGATCACGCAGTGGTTGTGGCTTGCGCGATTACAAAGTGGCGAGAAGCCCCGCGAGCAAAGCGGCGCGCTCAGGCAGCGAGCGAATGATCACATGCTCAACCGAGCTGTGCGCGCCATTGCCGATGGCGCCCAGACCGTCGAGGGTGGGCACGCCCAGCGCAGCCGTGAAATTTCCGTCGGAGCCGCCGCCGACCCATGCTTCGCCGAGCGACGAACCCATCTCGCGCATAAGAGACTGCGCGTGGTGAAACAATTTGACGACCTCAGCAGTCCGCTCCAGCGGCGGGCGATTGATCCCCCCGCGCACCTCCAACCGCGCGCCTGGCAAAATCGCTCGCAGGCCGCGCAGCTTGAGGTTGATCTTCGAGGCATCCGCCAGGTGCGTGTAGCGAATGTCCACTTCCGCTCGCGCGTGATGCGGCACCACGTTCGAAACCGTTCCGCCCTCGATCACGGTCGCCTGCAACGCAATCCCGCGACGCGGATCGTTCATGTGCTCCAGGCGCGATATCTGCAGCGCCAGTTCGTGCACGGCGTTCACTCCCGCTCCCGGGTCGAGACCGGCGTGAGCGCCACGCCCGGTAATGATCAATTCCGCCGTGCCCAATCCCTTGCGCGCCGTCTTCAGATTCCCGCGTGCTCCAGCCGCTGGTTCGAGAACCAGCACCGCGTCGCTCCTTCGCGCTTCGCGCTCGATTGCCTTCCGCGACGTGTGACTGCCGATTTCTTCATCCGAGTTCCACAGAAACACCAGCCGCTTCCGCGGACGCACTCCCGCAGCGCGCAGCGCGTCCACCGCGGCGAGCGCCAGCACCAGCCCCGCCTTCATATCAAAGGTCCCCGGCCCGAATGCCCGCCCGTCGCGTACCCGAAACGGCATCTTCGCAAGCGTCCCCAGCGCATATACCGTGTCGAGGTGCCCGATGACTAAGATTTGCCCCTTCGGCCGCCCCTCGCCGAGCCAAAGCTCCGCGCGCACATGATTTCCGCGCTTCGCCTGCCGCAAAATCCGGACTTTCGCGCCACGCCGCCGCCATTCGCTGGCGATGATGCCACCGAAGCGATCCACCGCCGCCTTTTGATGGCTTGGCGATTCGCACCGGACGAACTTCCCAAGCAGCCGCACCAGCTTCTGCTCCCGGCCGCGCAGTTCACGGCGCAGGCTTCGCATCATCGTGCCGTTTTCGCTCATCGCGCGCGTATCCTATCAGCCGGGGCATCGAGCGGCAACGCCGCCAGGGCGTAGTGGGTCAGTTTCCGATTATCCGACCGATCAGGAGTTAGTTGGCGGGTGGACGAGCTAGAATACGACGGTTTCTTTCGGCTCCGCTTTCTACTGTTTCGCCGCGGAAGCGGTGGTGGTTGTGTTCTGCAGGACATCGTGCACCGTAAAATGAATGGTCTTCCCGTCGGGTGTGACTTCCATGCGCTGAACGCCGATCACCTGTCCGTCACGCTTGTCGGTTTCTTCGATCGTGCTCTTATCGATCTGCTTCACGGAGACGCTGGTAAGGCCGGGGTCACCCCTAAACGGCGCTTCGGTCCCGTCTAACTTCGCGGCGTACGATTGACCAGTCGGATTGCTCATACGCAGGGTGCCCGCCTCTACCCTGAACGTAATCATCGAGGCATTTTCCGACACGTTCTCCATCTTAGACATCTTCCAGGATCCCGATATCGCGTGAGATCCCGCTGGCCCCGGCGCAATACGAGTAGCGACCGCAGTTCCCTTCACGGATTGAGCATTGGTATTGCTGCTATCGGAGAATTCAACCTTCATCGTCTTTCCGTCGGCGGAAATCGTCGTGGTTGTAGTCGTGACGATCTTCCCGCTTTTCTTGTCGCTTTCCGCGATCGACCAATCATTGATGACCTTAATGCTGACCGAGTCGTAGTATGGGGATCCGGTCGCCTTGTGATACTGGCCATCTGCCTTGACTTCGATTGGGGGGACGCACGAGGAGCATCTGTATGTGCCATCCTTAAGCACGTATACGTAGGGTTTAGTCGGAAACTGCGCGTTGTCGATATCGACCTTCCACGTGCCGTCAAATACGCTCTGCGCAGCAGCCGCCGTTGGCATGAACACCGCGATGGCTAATCCTGCTTGAATAAGTTTTTTCATGGTTTTCCCTCTCGACTTAACTGAAATCCCAGGGGAGGGCCCAGACTGCCAACCACTCTACACCGATCGCACAGGAGCGGACAATCGATCGGGATCGAGCATTTCGTAACACAGTCCATCGGCCAAATGCCTGATTCACGCGCCAACCAGGAACTGACGCACGCCCCGCCGGAGCACTCGATTCCCACCTGCCTGCAATTTCGTATAGAATTGTTCGATTCAGCGGCCCCCAAATAAAAGGCTAAGAGGCCAACCATGCTCCTCGACATCAACGAGATACAAAAGGTTCTCCCACATCGCTACCCCTTCCTGCTGATTGACGGCATTGAAGAAATGGAACGATGGAAGCGCATTGTGGGAATAAAGAACGTCTCCATCAATGAAAGCTATTTTCAGGGGCATTTTCCTGGCAAGCCGATTATGCCGGGTGTCTTGATCATCGAGTCGATGGCGCAAACTGGAGGCTTTCTGTTGCTTCAGGAAGTGGCGGACCGCGAAAAAAAGCTCCTCTATTTCGTCTCGATTGATAACGCCCGCTTCCGCCGTCCCGTCGTGCCCGGGGACCAGCTGAGGCTGGAAATGAATGTCGTCGCCTGGCGCGAAGGCCTGGGCTTCTGCAAGCTTCATGGCAAGGCCACCGTCAATGGCGAACTGGCCGCCGAAGCCATGCTGATGTGCAAGATGGTGGATCTGGAAACGGAAATGCCGCCCGCCACGGAACCCGCCGGGAAGGCGCGATGAGCGAAATTGATTCCCGGGCCGTCGTTTCGCCATCGGCGCGAATCGGCTGCGGCGTAAGAATCGGGCCATTTGCGGTCGTAGGAGACGAGGTCGAGCTCGGCGATGGCTGCGTTCTCGAATCGCACGCCGTGGTCAAGGGACCGTCCACATTGGGCCGCAACAATCATGTCCACTCCTTCGCCATCGTCGGCGGCGACCCGCAGGATCTGACCTATTCGGGCCAGCGCGTGCGACTCGAAGTGGGCGAGTCGAACGAGTTTCGCGAGTTCTGCACCGTGCACCGCGGCACGATCAAAGGTGGCGGCGCCACTCGCATCGGCAGCCACAACCTGATCATGGCTTACGCCCACATCGGACACGACTGCATGATCGGCGATCACGTGATCCTCACCAATGGAGCGCAGCTCGCCGGGCACATCGTGGTGGAGGACTACGCCGGGATCAGCGCGTTTTGCCTGCTGCATCAGTTTTCCCGCGTCGGCTCGCACTCCTACATCGGCGCGGGCACGGTGATCACGCAGGACGTCGCGCCTTTTTCGATGGTCGTAGGGCCGCGAGAAGTGCGCTGCTATGGCATCAATAAGATCGGCCTCGAGCGCCACGGATTCTCGGCGGAACGCATTAAGACGCTGGAGCAGGCTTACCGGCTCCTTCTCCGCTCGAAGCTCAATACCTCGCAGGCCGTCGAGAAGATGCGCGGAACCCTCTCTCACTCCGAGGACGTCCAAGCACTTATACGGTTCATCGAGTCGGTTGCCGATCGCGGCTTAACGAAATAGGAGCCGGAATGGCAGCGACCGCGCAAAACACGGTGGGGGGCTGGGGCTTGATCGCCGGAAACGGCGATTTCCCGTTTCTGGTGCTCGAAGGAGCCCGCAGCCGGGGCATCGAGATGACCGTGATCGCCATTCGTGAAGAGGCTTCGCCGACGCTCGAGCGCGCCGCGAAGCGTTTCCACTGGATCAGCCTCGGCGAACTCAGCCGCGGGATTGAACTAATGCATCAAGAGGGAGTAAAGCACGCCGTGATGGCCGGGCAGGTAAAACACAACAAGATTTTCAGCTCGATCCGTCCGGATTGGCGTCTCGCGAAACTATTGTTTTCGCTTCCGGCGAGAAACACGGACTCCCTGATCGGAGCGGTCGCCCGCGTGCTTCAGGACGAAGGCATCGAACTCGTGGATTCGACGAAGTTTCTCGGGCCGCTGCTGCCGGCCGCGGGAGTCCTCACCCACCGTGCGCCGGACGAAGCGGAAGCGGCGGACATCGAATACGGCAGGCAGATCGCCGGGCAGATCGCCGGCCTCGATCTTGGGCAGACCGTCGTGATCCGCCAACGCGCGTGCGTCGCAATCGAGGCAATGGAAGGCACCGATGAAACCATCGAGCGTGCCGCGCGAATCGCCGGCGGCCAGCGGCTCGTTGTCGTGAAGGTCAGCAAGCCGCGGCAGGATATGCGATTCGACGTGCCGGTCGTGGGAATGAAGACGATCGAGGTAATGCGCGGCTCCAATGCCACGGCGCTCGCAATCGATGCCGGGCGGACGCTTCTATTCGATCGCGACAGTCTGATTCGCGCCGCCGACGATGCGGGCATTGCGATTCAGGCATTTCCTCCGGAACCGGCGCCATCAAAGAAAACTTCGTGAACGAAAGACCCATTCGAGTGGCCGTGGTTGGCGCCGGAGAGTTCGGCCGGAACCACGTTCGCGTCTGGCGCGAGCTCGACGGCGTGGAACTTGCCGGCGTGGTGGATACGAACGCGGATCGTGCGGCCAAAATCGCCGCTGAATTCGGCACGCAGGTCATTCGCGATCTCGACGCGCTGGTCGCGCAGCGCGTGAATGCCGTTAGCCTCGCCGTACCTACGAAAGAACATGCGAAGATCGGCTGCCAGCTTCTCGATGCGGGCCTGGATGTGCTGGTTGAAAAGCCGATGGCCGCCTCGCTCGAAGAAGCCGACCGGCTGATCGTGTCCGCGGCACGCTCCGGACGCATCCTGCAAGTGGGCCATGTCGAGCGTTTCAACCCGGCGGTCGTGGCGGCGAAAAAGATCGTGTTGCGCCCGATGTTTTTCGAAGTCCATCGGTTGGGCATTTTCACGCCGCGCAGCCTGGATATTGATGTTGTCTACGACGTGATGATCCACGACCTCGACATTCTCCTCTCGCTCGTGGATTCGCCGGTGGCCGACCTGAAAGCCGTCGGCATTCCCGTGATCACCGACAAGGTGGATATCGCCCACGCGCGGATCGAGTTCGAGACGGGCACTGTCGCCAACGTCACGGCCAGCCGCGTTTCGACCGAGCGCGTCCGCAAGATGCGTTTTTTCCAGGAACACGAGTACATCTCGCTCGATTTCGCGCGCCAGGACGCACTGCGCATTCGCGTCACGCCGGGCAGTCCGCAGCCGGCCATCGGATTCGAGAAATTGGAGACCGCTCCGGAAGAACCGCTGCGCGCCGAACTCCGCGCGTTCGCTGAATCCGTTCGTACCCGCAAGCCGGGCATCGTGGACGGCGCCGCCGGGCGCCGAGCTCTCGCGCTAGCCGACCGCGTGATGGCAGGCATCCTGGACCACGCGCGCCGCGTCCAATTAGGTGCTTTCTCTCCACAGGACGTTCGATGATTCCGCGCACATTGGTTCCAGTCGACGTGCGCCCCGTCACCAAAGACGAGGCCAGGAAGAGGCCGAGCCGCGTCACCACCTATCTGGATGACCGGACGGTCGTCCCCTCGGGATTGTCCGAAGCGCCTCCGCTCGACGGCAAGACGACCATTCCCTCGCATCTTCCGCTCGGCGTGCTCGTGGATCGCACGCTCGTTTCGCGCGGCATGGCGATCAAACCGATCGAGAGGATGCAGCACATCTCCGCCGTCACGCTCGAGATTCTCGATTCGCGCACCGTTGTGCCTGCGTACGTGGAGCCGCTCACAGCCGAGGAAATCGAAACTCCGGAGCACGCGCCGGAAATGACCGCGGAGCTTCGCGAAATCGTCCAGCCAGACATTTTCACCACCGGCGACGCGAATCTGCTGATCGAGCCGGAAGAAAAGAAGGATGCGAAATCCGACCTGGTGACGCGGGTCCTCTCGATTCTGGTGCACGTCGCTGTGATCGCTTTTCTGATTTTCGCGCCGAAACTTTTCCCACAGCCGTCGGCGGAGGAAATCGCTCGGAACCAATTGCCGACGAATTGGATCTATTCGCCGCCTTCGACACCCGTGCCCGCCGCGCCGACTCCCAAGGTTCGGGTCAGTCCTGAAACGTTGCACAAGGTCGCTCCGCCCGTTGAAAAACCGCAGATCGTGACGCCGGCTCCGAGCCCGGAGAAGCCGCCAACGGATCTGCCGGAAGCGCCGCGGCCTAAGTTTGAGGTGGCGCCGAATCCTCCGCCGTCCATACCGACGACGCCTGTGCCATCGCACTTGGAGCCCGTTCTGCCCGCCACGCCAAGCAACCGGCTCAATCTCCAATTGCCCACATCGTCCCCGGGCAAGATGATCCAGGATCAGATGCAAAATGCAGCGCACGAAGGGCGCCAGGCACCTGTCTATAGCGGCGGGCCACCCGCGGCCGGAGGCGGAGGCCGTGGAGTGGGCATGGGTAACGGCGTGGATGTTCTGTCGGATACGCAGGGCGTGGATTTTTCCGCCTACATTCGCAGGCTCCTGGCCACGCTTCAACGCAATTGGGAGGCCGTGATGCCCGAGTCGGTGCGCATGGGAGAGAGGGGCGTCGTCTTCACCACTTTTCAAATCAATCCGGACGGCAGCGTTTCGGCGCCGGACCCAACCCTCGAAAGAACGTCCGGAAAGGAACCGCTCGATAATGCCGCGATGTCGGCGATCCACGCGTCGAACCCGTTAAAGCGTGGCCCTTCTCAATTCCATGGACCCTTTCTGAAATTACGAATCGCGTTCATTTACAATATTCCGCCGGAACAAGTTAACCTCCATTGAAACTGAACCGCACGCAAGTCGCCGGGGCCCTTCTGCTGGCCGCTCTCGTTTTGCTGGCGCTGCTGGTGCGGTACTGGATGCTTCCTAAATGAACCCCCCTTCGCCGGAGGCACTGGCGCGGCTGATCGTGATTCTCGGGCCGACCGCTTCGGGCAAATCGGCGCTGGGAATCAGCCTTGCCGAACGCCTCGGCGGCGAAGTCCTGGTTTGCGACTCCACGCAGGTCTACCGCCATTTCGACATCGGCACGGGCAAGGTCCCTTTCGTCGAGCAGCGCGGCATCCCGCACCATCTGGTTGATCTGGTCGAGCCACACGAAGTCTTCACCGCCGGAGAGTATCGCCGGCGCGCGCTCGAGGTGCTCGAAGATGTGCGGCGGCGCGGCAATCTGCCAATTATCACGGCGGGAACGGGGCTTTACCTTCGCGCGCTGCTCGAAGGGCTGGCGGACGCACCCGAACGATCCGAAGAGCTGCGCGAACGCCTGCGAAAGAAAGCCAAGCAATACGGGCCTGGATATCTGCACCGCGTGCTCGCGCGCATGGATAAAGAGGCCGCGAGCAAAATCGCCCCGCGCGACACGCAAAAGATCATCCGCGCCATCGAAATCCGAAAGCTCGCCGGAAAGCCGGTCGGCGAAATTCATCGCGGCGGCCGAACCGCACTCGAAGGCTACGACGTAACCAAGATCGGCCTCGCGCCACAGCGCGAAGCGCTCTACGCCAGAATCAACGCGCGTGTCGAGGCCATGGTCGCGGCCGGATGGTTGGAGGAAGTACGCGGCCTGATTGCCCGAGGCGTTCCCGCAGCCGCGAAGCCCTTTCAGTTTATCGGCTACTCGGATTTGCGCGAGTACATCGAACGCGGCTACGCAACCACGGCCGATGCAATACTGCGCATCCAGCAAGCCACCCGCCGCTTCTCCAAGCGACAAACCACATGGTTCCGCAGGGAGCCGAACGTCAACTGGCTTCCCGATTTTGGCGACGATCCCTCCGTGATATCGGCGGCCCACGTGATTACTCATCCTACGAATTCCTAAAGGCTTGACTGCGCGTTGGAATTCCAGTACTGTCGGGACTGCATACGGTACCGTATGCATACGCCACAGTATGGCTACTTCACCGATAGCCCGAGTCGGTTCCCTCCATCCGGACGATTGGATACGCGCCGCGCAGGCTCGCCTGGCCGGCCAGGGAGTCGAATCCGTGCGCGTCGAGGTGCTGGCGCGCGACTTGGGCGTCAGCAAGGGCAGCTTCTACTGGCACTTTCGCGATCGCGGAGAGTTGCTCGATAGTCTGCTGGTCCGCTGGGAAGACAGTGAACTCGACTGGCTGAACCGGGACGACGGAGCAAGCGCCGCAACGCGGTGGGCAAGATTCCTCGAAAGGACCGCCAGCCCGAAGCGCATGCGCATGGAAATCGCCCTGCGGGCGTGGGCCCGCGGAGACGAGGGCGTTGCGACGCGCGTGGCGGCGATCGAAAAGCGGAAAGCGCGCCTCATCGAGGACGTATTGCGCGACATCGGATTCGCAGAAACCGCCGCGGAATCCTGGTCCGAAGTGGCTTTGCTGATTTGCCTCGGATGGCTTGACCTCGCGACGCGCGACAAGCAGTTCCAATTCGCGAGCCGCAGCCTGGGCGATCTGCTTTCCGAATTCATACTCGCCGCTTCCGGTGGGTCGTCGGCGCCGAATCGCTGAGCGCGCGGCTGGCCGGACACCGGAAACTGTGGCACACTCGATCATTCGATGGATCCCCAGTACATTCGGAATTTCTGCATCATCGCGCACATTGACCACGGGAAGTCGACTCTGGCCGACCGGCTGCTGGAGTTGACCGGCGCACTCTCCCAGCGCGAAATGAGCGCGCAGGTGCTCGACTCGATGGACCTTGAACGCGAACGCGGAATCACCATCAAAGCCAAAAGCATTCGACTGCATTACACCGCGCGCGACGGCCACGAATACCAACTGAACTTGATCGACACGCCGGGCCACGTGGATTTTTCCTACGAAGTTTCGCGCGCGCTTTCCGCCTGCGAAGGCGCGCTTCTGGTGGTGGACGCAAGCCAGGGTGTGGAAGCGCAGACGGTCGCCAACGCCTTTCTCGCCTCGCGGAACAACCTTGCGATCATCCCGGTGATCAACAAAATCGACTTGCCTGCCGCGCGCATCGATTTCGCGAAGGAGCAAATCGAAAACGTTCTGGCTATTCCCGCCGACGACGCGCTCCCGATCAGCGCGAAGAGCGGGCTCGGAGTGGATGAAGTGCTCGAGGCGGTAGTGAAACGCGTTCCGCCTCCCAAGGGGTCCGCGGACGCTCCGCTGCGCGCATTGATATTCGATTCCTGGTTCGACATCTATCGCGGCGCGGTGGTGCTGGTGCGCGTGATGGAAGGCCGGCTCACGCCCGGCACGAAGATTCGCCTCTGCGCCGGCAACGAAGTCTACGAGGTCGAGGCTTTGGGAGCGCTCACGCCCAAGCCCGTGGTGCTGAAGGAACTGGCGGCGGGCGACGTGGGATTCATCATCGCCAATATCAAGCGCGTGGCCGACGCGCGCATGGGCGACACGGTTGTGGAAGCGAACCGTCCGGCCGCGCCGCTCCCCGGTTTCGAGGCCATCAAGCCGATGGTCTTCGCCGGACTTTTTCCCGTGAATGCGACGGACTACGAAGTGCTGCGCGATGCCCTCGGCAAGCTGCAGCTCAACGACGCCGCCTTTTTCTACGAACCGGAAAATTCGGTGGCGCTCGGCTTCGGATTCCGCTGCGGATTTCTGGGCCTGCTGCACATGGAAATAGCGCAGGAACGGCTTGAGCGCGAATTCAATATTGACCTGATCACGACGGCGCCGAGCGTGCAATATCGCATCACGACCATCGACGGCGAAGTGAAGGAGGTGGACAACCCCACGAAATTCCCGCCGCCGAGTTCGATCCAGAAAATCGAGGAACCGATTCTGACGGCGATGATCATCACGTCGGAGGAATCCGTGGGCGGAGTGCTTGCGCTCTGCGAGGAAAAGCGCGGCGTGCAGAAGAAGTTCGAGTACCTCTCGCCGACGCGCATCATGCTCACCTACGAGATGGCGCTGAATGAGATCGTTCTGGATTTCTACGACCGGCTGAAAAGCGTTTCGCGCGGCTACGCTTCGCTCGATTATCACCTTTCGGGCTACCGCGAATCGGATCTGGTCAAGCTCGACGTACTGGTCGGCGGCGAGCCGGTGGACGCGCTGACGGTCATCTGCCATCGCGATCAATCCTACGACCGCGGCCACGATTTGGTCAGCCGACTGCGAAAACTGATCCCGCGCCAGATGTTCGAGGTGCCCATCCAGGCCGCCATCGGCAGCCGCGTGATCGCGCGCGAAACGATCAGCGCGATTCGCAAGAACGTGATCGCGAAATGCTACGGCGGCGACATCTCGCGCAAGCGCAAGCTCCTTGAAAAACAGAAGGAAGGCAAGAAGCGCATGAAGCGCGTCGGCAAAGTGGACATTCCCCAGGAAGCTTTCCTCGCCGTGCTCAAGGTCGCCAGCAGCACGGGCGACGACGAATAGCGCCCGAACTTCGCGACGTTTCACTCCGCGGCAGTCGAAATTCACGCACAAAACTCGCGCATGACCGACGCGAAAAGTGTGACGGTTAAGCTGTGTCGCTTTCCTTTGTTTTGAATGAGATACGCGGGAAAGGACTCGGCATGGTGCGACGGGTAATTTCGGGCCAAACGAGGCCCTGCCGGCCTCGCGTACGAGGCCGCTCGACACCGCTCTACGCCGCGCCCTAAACGGGGCGTGGACTTTGGACCATTGGCCCATGCTTCCATTTTAGTGAGCGCAAGGAGGAACACCATGGTGCGCGCCTGTGGACATTTTCAGGAATTCCTTTTGCGGCGAACGGTGGCGTCGAGCTGGCCGCGGGCGAGGCGGACGGAAATGTCGTCGCCGACCGCAACTTGATCCGGCGAGCGCAGGACTTTCCCCGAGGCGTCATAGGCGATGGCGTAGCCGCGTTGAAGGAGATTCAGTGGGCTGCGCTCTTCAAGCTGAAGCTTCAGTTTCTCATAGCGATGGCGTTTGGCGATGAGCGCGCGATCGATCCTGACACGCAGCGCTTCGCCACGCTGTTCGATGAGCCGGCGCAGCACGGCCGCGCGCGCGCGCACATCGAAAGACGCAAGTTGCGCGCCCGATCGAGTCATACGCTGCCGCGCCATCGCAAGCTTGAGCCGCAGGACCACGCCGAGGGACGAGGAAAGCTCGTCCAGCTGTTGATGCCTCCTCCGCACGAGCAGTTCGAGCTGCCGAAATCCGCGATGGGTTTGCAGATCGCGCACGCGGTGGCGGCGCTCGGAAAGCAGATAGCGCATCTGCTGGACGAGGTCGCGGTAGTGCGCGGCGATGTGGCGCTCGAATTCCTGGCGCGACTGCACGACGATTTCAGCCGCGGCCGAAGGCGTCGGCGCGCGCAGGTCGGCCACAAAATCTGCAATCGTGAAGTCGGTCTCATGCCCGATGCCCGTGATCACGGGAATCTCGGACGCCGCAATCGCGCGCGCCACGATTTCCTCGTTGAAAACCCAGAGGTCTTCCAGCGATCCGCCGCCGCGCGCGACGATCACCACGTCCGCGAGCTTCGCGCGGTTGAAATGCCGCAGCGCCGCGACGATTTCGGCCGCCGCGCCCTCGCCCTGCACCTTCACGGGATAAAGCTGCACGTGCAGGTTGGCGAAGCGCCGCTTGAGCACGCGCAGGATGTCGCGAATCGCGGCGCCCGTAGGCGACGTGACCACGCCGATACATCGCGGCAGGATGGGCAGCGGCTTCTTGCGCGCCTCGTCGAAGAGGCCCTCATCTTGAAGTCTTTTCTTGAGCTGCTCGAAGGCGAGCTGCAACGCGCCGAGGCCCACCGGCTCGATGTGGCTGACGTACACCTGATACTCGCCGCGCGGTTCATACACGCCAAGCGAGCCGCGAACCGTGATGTGCAAGCCGTCCTCAGGGCGGAATTTCAGGCCGCGCACCTGGTCACGAAAGCAGACGCAGCGAATCTGCGAGCGCGCGTCCTTCAGGGTGAAATAGAGATGCCCCGATTGCGCGGCGTGGTAGTTCGAGACCTCGCCCTCGATCCACACGTCGGGGAACGCGTTTTCCAGGAGATCGCCGATGCGTTCGGTGATCTCGCTGACTTTCCAGATGTGGCGCTCGGGCGCGAGATCGAAAAGTGACGATTGGCTCATGGCTCTAGCGGCGGAAGAAATTGACGATCCAGAAGATCAGCGTGAGGGCAACGCTCACGACAATGCAGGTGACGATCGGGAAATAGAAGCTGCCATGGCGGCCTTGATAGGAAATGTCGCCCGGCAAGCGGCCGAGTCGAAACGGAAGCCGCGCGCCGAACATCAGCAGAGCCCCGGCGCCGATCAGTACGACGCCGACGACGAGCAGCAGCTTCCCGATTTCGCGCAGCGGATCCATGGGACGATTCGAGGCCCCATTCTAGCTCGATTCCCGGCGCGATTCTCTCGAGCCGCTAGGAACGGCGAACTCAGATCAGTTCGAGCCCCGCGAAAAAGTAGCCGATTTCGAACGCGGCCGTGGCGGGTGCGTCGGAGCCATGGGTGCAGTTGAACTGGATGCTCGTGCCGAGCTCCTTGCGGATGGTGCCGGGCGCGGCCTTCGCGGGATCGGTGGCACCCATCGTGTCGCGCCACTTCGCGATGGCGCCTTCCGCCTCAAGGACCATAACGACCGCTTTGCCCGAGCTCATGAAATCCGTCAGCTCGCCGAAAAACGGCCGCTCGCGGTGCACGGCGTAGAAGCTCTCGGCTTCGGTTTTCGTTAGCCGCAGCGACTTGAGCGCCACGATCTGGAACTTCGCCGCATGGATGCGGCTGAGGATTTCGCCCGTGAGTCCGCGCTTCACTGCGTCCGGCTTGATGATTGCAAATGTGCGTTCAACCGCCATTCGATGATTCTCCCGTGTTTTAGATTTCTTGCGCCGCTCAAATCGGATGCTACTTCCTTTTCTTAGCGCGCGTCTTCGCTTTACCGGCAGCGATTTTCTTCGGTGACGCCTTCAATCCAGATTTCCGCTTCGCTTTGCCGAGAACGGCGGCCATCGCCTGGCCGATCTCCGCGGGACTTTGCACGGTGTGAATCCCGGCGGCGCGCAGGGCGGCGTATTTTTCTTTTGCGGTGCCTTGCCCGCCGCTGATGATCGCGCCCGCATGGCCCATGCGGCGGCCCGGCGGCGCCGTCTGTCCGGCGATAAATCCGACGACCGGCTTCTTCACATTCTTCCTGATGAAGTCCGCCGCGATTTCCTCGGCGTTGCCGCCGATCTCGCCGATCATCACGATGGCGTGGGTTTCCGGATCATCGTTGAACATCCGAATCACGTCGAGAAAGCTCGTCCCGATGATCGGATCGCCTCCGATGCCAACGCAAGTGGATTGGCCGATGCCGAGTCCAGTGAGCTGGCCGACAGCTTCGTACGTAAGTGTGCCGCTGCGGCTGACGACGCCGACGTTTCCCCGCTTGTGGATGAAGCCGGGCATAATGCCGAGCTTGCACTGGCCGGGAGAAATGGTTCCCGGGCAATTCGGCCCGATCAGGCGCGTCTTCGAATTCTTCAGCGCGGCGGCGACGCGCACCATGTCGAGCACGGGTATCCCTTCGGCGATGCAAATGACGAGGGGCAGCGCCGCGTCCACCGCTTCGAGGATCGCGTCCGCTGCGAACGGCGGAGGAACGAACGCCATCGCGGCGTTCGCGCCGGTCTCGCGGGCGGCTTCGGCAACTGTGTTGAAGATCGGCACGCCGAGATGCTTCGTCCCGCCCTTGCCGGGCGTGACGCCAGCGACGATCTTCGTGCCGTAGTCAATCATCTGCTGCGAATGGAAGCTGCCTTCGCGCCCGGTCAGGCCTTGTACGACCACGCGCGTGCTTTTATTTACAAGAATACTCATCGCGCGCCACCCGCGAGCGCCACGGCCTTTTCCGCGCCGTCCTTCATGCCGTTCGCGACGGCGAAATTCAGCCCCGAATTCCGCAGGATTTCCTGGCCCTCGCGAACGTTAGTGCCTTCCATGCGCACGACCACGGGAACCTTGAATCGCAGTTCCTTCGCCGCGCTCACGATACCGCTAGCCAGCATGTCGCAGCGCAGAATGCCGCCGAAGACGTTGATGAACACGGCTTTCACATTCGGATCGCTCAGCAGAATGCGGAACGCGTTTTTCACGCGCTCCTCGGAAGCATCGCCGCCCACGTCCAGAAAATTCGCGGGGCTGCCGCCGCTCAGCTGGATGATGTCCATGGTGGCCATCGCCAGGCCCGCGCCATTGACCATGCACGCAATCGTGCCGTCGAGCTTGATGTAGTTGAGCTTGTATTTGGAGGCTTCGACTTCGAGCGGCGTTTCTTCGTCCAGGTCGCGCAGTTCCTTGAATTCAGGATGCCGATAGAGTGCGTTGTCGTCGAAATTTACTTTGGCATCGAGCGCAACCAGGCGGCCGTCGCCCGTGACGACGCAGGGATTAATTTCGAGGAGCGAAGAATCCGTCTCGACAAACGCGCGGTAGAGAGATTGCAAGAACGGCACCGCCGCTTGGACCAGGTCCGCGGAAAGTCCGAGGCCAAACGCGAGCTTGCGCGCGTGATAGGCCTGAAAACCCGTCTCGGGGCGAATCGTTTCGCGCAGGATCGCTTCCGGATGTTCCTTCGCGACTTGTTCGATTTCCATCCCTCCGGCGGTGCTGGCCATGAACACCGGCGCTCCCACCGCGCGGTCCACGAGCACGCTCAAGTAAAGCTCGCGCTTGATGTCGAGGCCTTCTTCCACCAGAACGCGCCGGACGATGCGCCCCTCCGGGCCCGTCTGCGGGGTCACGAGTTGCATTCCCAGCATGCGTTCGGCGAATGTCGCCGCTTCTTCGGCGGATTTGGCGATTTTTACTCCGCCGGCTTTGCCACGGCCGCCCGCGTGAATCTGCGCTTTCACGACCACGACGGGTGTCCCGAGACGCTCCGCCGCGGCTCTCGCTTCGTCCTTCTTGGTTACGACT
>Ga0209517_10001075_pt1 | contig 43150 bp, 35 predicted proteins | sample PeaSoiMetSII2010_FD_187695 | JGI IMG/M metagenome (GOLD analysis project Ga0209517, IMG submission 187695) | Peat soil microbial communities from Weissenstadt, Germany - SII-2010 (SPAdes) (version 2) | ecosystem: Environmental > Terrestrial > Soil > Wetlands > Peat | place: Germany...
ACCTTCCTCGGCCCGCTCCTTTTCGATCCGGTTGCGAAGGTGACAAATCCTGGGCCACACCGATTCAGGGGCCCTGGGCCGGCAGCAGATTTCTGCCGCCTTGTCATCGATCCACCGCCCAAGCTCCGGGTCTCCTGCAATATGGCGTATTCTGAGAAGAGCCTGGATTTCCCAGATATCCGCCTGATTTTCGTAGTATTCGAGCCATGATTTGCGCGCTACGACAAGCGGCCCATGAGTCCCGGTTGGCCTCAGCCGCACGTCCATAGGGTACCCTGGACCTTCCTGGAGCGGTGTGGATAGCATGTTCATGAAGCGCTGAATGAGCCTGATAACTTCTCCGGGTATCTGATCGCCGGAACCGCCTGCTCCGGGGGCATAAACAAAAACGAGGTCGAGGTCTGAGAGGTAACTCATTTCACCGCTGCCCAACTTTCCCATCCCGATCACCGACATGGGCAAATCGGCACCCAGTCCGAGATTTTCCTTCACTGCCTCCAGGGTATTACGGATCACAAAGTCGGCAAGGGATGTCTGCTCCTCTTCCAGGGCGGCAAAATCGATAAGACCGCCAAGATCGGCCAGCGCCAACTGAATTATTCGCTCGTTTTTGAGCCTCCTTATCCACTCGAGCTTTTCTCCATATTCACCTGCCCTATCGACCAGCCTGCCGCTGGATTGCTCCCATTGAGGGGCTGGAATGAGGACCCCGGACCTTATCGCATGGCCTTCGACCAGGGAAGGGTTATGCGAAAGAAGCTCCGCAACGAGCTCACTTGATGCGATCGCAAGGCAAAAAGGCTCAAGCCATGGCTCAGCTGTTTCAAACAGCTTTATCAATCCGGTCCTTCGAGCGGCCCTTCCAAAGTAAGTGTCCACCCGCACGAGGATTCTTTCCAAAAGTTGCCGGTCGGACACGCTCGAGAATTTTTCCAGTATTTTTTGAACGATTTCAAATTTAACGGAAGCCGGGTATGCCTTCAGCGTTTCCTGAAGTTTCTCGATCGGCCCGGTGGGAAAAGCATATGATCTTTGGACCTCTCCAGTGCTCACGCGGGTCTTTTGATTCTCAAAGTCCTTCTCCTCGTTGGAGACGGGAGCCTCCTGAAAAAGCTCCCGGAACCTGGAGTGCACGATAGAACAGTGCATCTCCAGGGCTTTTAGAAACGCAACCTCATCGTCTCCGAATCCCATTGCGAATACCAGCCGCATCCTTCCTTCTTCCGAATTGGGCAACTTCTGGGTCTGCCGGTTCTGGTCGAGTTGGATATAATGTTCCACATTGCGCAGGAAAGTATAGGAACCCTTTAGCTCGCCGGCGGCGCCTTGCGGCAGGAGCCCCAGGCCGGCAAGCTTTTCAAGGCACTTCAGAGTGTTTGGTTCATCCAGTTCCAGGTGGCGTCCGCCGTATACGAGTTGCATCGATTGAACCAGGAATTCGACCTCTCGAATCCCACCGATTCCGAGCTTTACATCGAAGTTCCTTTTTCCAGGTGTATACCGTATGACCTCGCTAAGAATCCGGTTTCTCATCTCTCGAAGCTCGACAATTGCCTGAAAATCAAGGAACCTGCGGAAGACAAACGGACGAAGCTCGTGTACGAAGGCGGTCCCTTCGGAGCGCTCCCCGGCTACGGGCCGGCACTTTAGAAGCATCTGGCGCTCCCATGCGCGGCCTCGAAGCAGATAATGCTCAAGGGCGCCGCTAATGCAGGGCACCAGCATTCCCTGTTTGCCCTGGGGCCGCAAACGGAAGTCCACGTGAAAAACACGGTCCCCCTCAAACTGGTCCGAAATCAGCCTGGACAGCCGGTGAGTGAGGCGGCTGAGCAACATGGTCAAATCTTCGCCGTCCCCTTCGCCGTCCCCTTCGCAGTCCAGGTGCAAAAAGATCAGGTCAATGTCGGATACATAATTGAGTTCCCAGCCGCCAAGCTTTCCCAACCCGAGCGCAACGAGCGGCACTTTGCCCCTTAGCCGCCGCCACACATTCAACTCATCGTCCCAGGCCCACCAGTCGGGACGGGCAGCCAGCACGTCCAAGCCAACCTGGAGGGCCACAGACGCCAGGTCGCTCAATTGTCCGGTCGTCTCGGCAAGGCCCGCGTACCCGCAGAGGTCTCTTGCGCCTATTCTCAAAAAATGACGCTGCTTGAAACGGCGGAATATCCCGAGCAGGTCCTGGAAAGAATTAGCCTTTGCCGCTTCAGACCCAAGACTGGAATAAAGCCCCGTAAGAGGGTATTTGCGTTTAATGTTGCTTTCGCCCAGAAGCCATTCTTCGTAATCAGGGTTGTTTCGCAAAAGAATGCTGAGGTATTGAGAGCATTTGCGCGTATACTCGATCTCGGTCATCGGTCCCACCAACAATGCTAAAGTAAAAGTCCCTATTGCATCTCATTGTCAGTTTATCATAGTATGGCCGCTCCAGTAGCAGCCAAAAAACCTCTGAGCACTGAAGTCCTGTTGCCGGTGATCATCGGTCAAGAAGAGTCTTTTCTTTTCCTGACCACTGAAGATTATTTTGTTTTTTACCCTTCGAAGGAGTTTGCTATTTCGCCCTTACCCGTTAAAATTGGCGTGTCTTCCTCGTAAGACAGACTTAATAGCAACACAAATCAATAATGTAGAGGAACTTTTTATGATCCTTCCGTGGAATCGTCCCAAGGCAATTCTTTTACTTGAGGACGGGACCGTTTTTCGCGGATACACGTTCTGCGGCCAAGGCCGAACGCTGGGCGAAGTGGTTTTCAATACCAGCATGACCGGGTATCAGGAAGTGCTGACCGATCCTTCCTACAAAGGACAGATCGTAGCGATGACCTATCCTCTGACCGGCACTTACGGGATCAACCCGGAGGATATGGAATCGGCAGCCATACACGTAGAAGCATTTATCGTGAAGGAGTACCAGGATTTTGCCAGTAACTGGCGAAGCGACCGGTCCCTGGCCGACTTTCTGAACGAACATGGGAAGATAGGCATCGAAGGCATAGATACGCGCGCCCTTACCAGACACCTCAGGGTTAGAGGGGCGATGCGCGGAATCATCGCAACCGACACCGAAGACATCCGAGAGCTCATGGACCAGGTCCAGGCATATCCGGGACTCAACGGGATCGATCTGGTAAAAAGTGTCACGTGCTCCAAACCTTACAGGTGGCGTGAGGGCAAGAGGCATGAAATTGATTCCGCCGAGTGGGTGCCCGGCGTAGCCGGATACCGGGTGGCTGCCCTTGACTGCGGGATAAAGTATAATATCCTTCGCAAACTGGAAAAGGCGGGATGCCAGGTACTGGTTTTCCCTGCCCATGCCAGCGCCTCTGAGATTCTTTCCTGTGATCCCGACGGCATTTTTCTCTCCAATGGTCCGGGCGACCCTGCCGCTGTCCACTATGTCATCGAAACCGTTCGAAATCTTTTCGGCAAAAAGCCCATATTCGGTATCTGCCTCGGACACCAGATGATGGGACTTGCGCTGGGAGGCACAACATTCAAACTCAAATTCGGGCACCGTGGCGCCAATCAACCGGTAAAGGACCTCACCACGGGCAAAATCGAAATCACATCACAAAATCACGGCTACAGCGTCGATCCGGATTCTCTTTCGCACCTGCCGGTCAGGCTTACGCATATAAACCTTAATGACAACACCCTGGAAGGGATGGAGCACCTGGAGGTTCCGGCCTTTTGTGTCCAGTACCATCCGGAAGCCTCTCCCGGCCCCCATGACGCCTCGTACCTTTTCAACCGGTTTATTCAAATGATCGAGAAGAATGCAGGCAGGGCCGAGGCGGCCCCGGTCCACGGTGTGAAATAAGCCATTAAGAATGCGGATTCAAGGAAACCGAGTTCATGCCCAAACGAACAGATATTAAGAAGATACTGATCATCGGCTCCGGGCCCATAATTATAAGCCAGGCGTGCGAGTTCGACTATTCAGGCACACAGGCCTGCAAGGCGTTGCGTGAAGACGGCTATGAAGTAGTCCTTGTAAACAGCAATCCCGCCACTATCATGACCGACCCTGAAACGGCGCAGTTCACCTATGTGGAGCCGATAACCCCCGAGGTCGTAGCAAAGATCATAAGGCGCGAACGCCCGGACGCTCTGCTTCCCACGCTTGGGGGCCAGACGGCGCTCAACGTGGCCGTAAAAGTCGCCGAGATGGGCGTCCTCGAAGAATACGGCGTCGAGATGATAGGCGCCACGGCCTCCGTAATCAAAAAGGCCGAGGACCGCCGCCTTTTCCGGGACGCCATGGCAAATATAAATCTGAGGGTGCCCGAAAGCCTGATCGTCACTAACCTTGACGACGCCGAAGCCTTTGCCCATAAAATCGGCTATCCGGTGATTGTGCGGCCGTCCTTCACCCTGGGCGGCACCGGGGGAGGGGTGGCTTACAACCGGGAGGAGCTTCTCGATCAAACCCAGAGAGGTTTGGATGCGAGCATGATCCATTCCGTAATGCTCGAAGAATCGGTCCTGGGATGGAAAGAATTCGAACTCGAAGTGATGCGCGACTACATGGATAATGTGGTCATCATCTGCTCGATCGAAAACATGGATGCAATGGGCGTACACACGGGAGATTCGATCACCGTGGCTCCAGCCCAGACGCTCACCGACCGCGAATACCAGATGATGCGCGACGCATCCATTGCCATTCTGCGCGAGATAGGCGTGGAAACCGGGGGGTCTAACGTACAGTTTGCGATCAACCCTAAAAACGGCGACATGGCCGTTATCGAGATGAATCCGCGCGTCTCCCGCTCTTCAGCTCTTGCATCCAAGGCCACAGGGTTCCCTATCGCCAAGATCGCCGCCAAGCTCGCCGTGGGTTATTCGCTCGATGAGATCGCAAACGACATCACCCGCGAAACCAAAGCTTCCTTTGAACCAACCATAGATTATTGCGTGGTGAAGATCCCGCGATTCACTTTTGAAAAATTCCCCCGCACAGACGACGTACTTTCCACTTCGATGAAATCGGTGGGGGAAACAATGGCCATTGGGCGCACATTCAAAGAAGCCCTTCACAAGGCTATCCGCTCCCTTGAAATCGGCCACTACGGATTTTGCGACCCACCCGCCGGCATTGATTCCGAGTATATGGAACAGTTGAAGCTTAGCCTCTCCAGGCCGAATTCTCAAAGGCTCTTCCAAATCGGGGAAGCCTTCAAGCTGGGCATATCGCTTGATGAGATTCACAGGCTCACCTTTATAGACCCGTGGTTTTTGAAACACATCATGGAAATTGTCGAAATGGAGAAGGCAATTGCATCCGGGCCTTCTTTTCTCGAAAACCCCGAGCAGCTTGGGGCCGCAAAAGCCTGGGGGTTTTCCGACCGGCGGCTTGCGCAACTTACCGGATCAGACGAGGAAGCGGTGCGTCAGAAACGGTTGGAGCATGGCATAAGGCCGGTTTACAAACTGGTGGACACATGCGCAGCCGAGTTTGAAGCCTACACGCCCTATTATTACTCCACTTATGAGACCGAAGATGAAGCCAAGCCTTCGAGCAGGCCCAAAGTGGTAATCCTGGGGGGAGGTCCCAACAGGATCGGCCAGGGCATCGAATTCGATTACTGCTGCGTTCACGCCTCGTTTTCGCTCCGGGAAGAAGGACACGAATCCATTATGGTCAACTCCAACCCGGAAACGGTGTCGACCGACTACGATACATCGGACAAGCTCTATTTCGAACCGCTTACCCGCGAGGACGTTCTCCACATTCTGGAAAGTGAAAAACCCAAGGGCGTCATCGTACAGTTTGGCGGCCAGACCCCTCTGAATCTTTCGGTCCCGCTGGAGAAAGCCGGCGCCAAAATTCTTGGCACCTCCCCGGATGCAATCGACAGGGCCGAGGATCGAAAGCGGTTTCAGCAGCTTCTTCACAAACTGGGTCTGAAGCAGCCGGAAAACGCAACCGCATTCACGATCCAGGAAGCCTTCCAGGCTACCGATCAGATAGGATTCCCGGTGGTCGTTCGGCCTTCATATGTCCTGGGCGGACGGGCCATGGAAATAGTCTACGATAAAAGCAGGCTCGAAAAATTCATGAAAACGGCGGTGCACGTCTCACCGGGCCACCCCATCCTGATAGACAAATTCCTCGAGGATGCAATCGAAATCGACGTGGACGCCATCAGCGACGGCGAGTTAACTGTTATCGGCGGTATAATGGAGCACATCGAGCAGGCCGGGATTCATTCCGGAGATTCCGCATGCGTGCTTCCGCCCATCAGCGTCTCGAGGGAACTGCAAGATGAGATAAGAAGACAGACGCGGCTTCTCGCACAGGAGCTTGGCGTTGTCGGGCTGATGAACATTCAGTTCGCAATCCAGGACGGACAAGTTTTCATTCTGGAGGTGAATCCCAGGGCTTCCCGGACAGTTCCCTTCGTCAGCAAGGCGATCGGACACCCGCTGGCCAAACTCGCCACCAAGGTCATGCTGGGCAAAAGTCTGAAGGAACTCGGGTTTGAAAAGGAGATCGAGCCTCAGCACATATCGGTGAAAGAGGCCGTTTTCCCGTTTTCGCGCTTTCCGAAAGTGGATACACTGCTTGGACCCGAGATGAAGTCTACCGGAGAGGTCATGGGGATCGGCGAAAGCTTCGGAATTGCTTTCGCAAAAGCCCAGGCCGCGGCGGGATACGACCTGCCGAAGGGCGGCACGGTTTTCATAAGCGTTCACGACCAGGACAAAATCAAGGCGCTGCCCGTGGCGAAGAAATTTCTCCAGTTGGGCTTCAAACTCATCGCGACCGCCGGGACCGCCAGGTTCCTGGGAAAAAACGGGATACCCGCCGACCGCGTATACAAATTAACGGAAGGCCGCCGGCCTCATGTCGTCGATAAGATCAAAAGCGCTGAGATACAATTGATCGTCAACACCAGCCTCGGCAAAAAGACCACGTCCGACTCATATGAAATCAGGCGCACTACGCTGGTTTACAATATTCCTTATGCAACCACCCTTGCCGGGGCGCAGGCCATGGCCGAAGCCATTTCAGCTTTGCAAAAAGGCGACTGGGATGTAAAGACCCTTCAGGAATACCACCGGGAAATTTTGGATATGCCAACAGTAAAACGGCAAAAAGGGATGCAACAGTGATGGAAACCTCGCTAGCTTCTGATGGCAAAATCATAACCCTGCCAGACCCGAAGATTCTGGTTCCTTTCACTGCGAGCAAGAAAGAAGAATGCGGCATCTTCGGGGTTTTCGGCCACGAGGACAGCGCCAAACTGGCTTATTTCGGTCTCTACGCTCTTCAACACCGGGGTCAGGAAAGCGCCGGAATCGCAGTTGGAGACGGCCATAAGATCACGACCCATAAAAACATGGGCCTGGTCCATGACATATTCAGCGAACGGATTCTCAAAAACCTCAAGGGCTACCTGGGCATCGGACATGTACGCTATTCGACCACCGGGTCGTCTCTTCTGGAAAATGCGCAACCCTTCACGGTTTTCCACGGTGACAATCACTATGCGATCGGACATAACGGGAACCTGGTAAACGCGTACGAACTGCGCCGGGACCTCGAAAGACAGGGTGCTATTTTCCGTTCTACAATGGATACCGAGGTATTCATGCACCTTCTGGCCAAAAACCTCGTACACGGCCTGGAAGAAGCCTTGGTGGAAGCGCTCAGGAAGGTACAGGGCGCCTATTCTCTCGTCATGTGCACCAAAGACACCCTTATCGGGGTGCGTGACCCGAACGGCTTCAGGCCTCTTTGCCTTGGTGAACTCAACGGCTCCTATGTGCTGGCCTCGGAAACCTGTGCCTTCGATCTCATAGAAGCAACCTACATCCGGGACCTGGAACCCGGCGAAATTCTCATTATAGACGAAGATGGGCTGCGCTCGCTTTTCCCTTTCCCCAAAACGCATCCGTCTCATTGCATATTCGAGTTCATCTATTTCGCCAGGCCGGACAGCAATATATTCAACCAGAACGTCTACATGTTCCGGAAAAGACTGGGAGCCCTGATGGCCAAGGAGAACCCCTCTTTGGATGTCGATCTTTTGATGCCCTTCCCCGATTCGGGAAACTACGCAGCCCTTGGCTATGCCCAGGCAAAGAATATTCCCATCGAGATGGGAGTGATACGCAATCATTACGTGGGCCGCACCTTCATTCAACCGAGCCAGGCCATGCGCGATTTCAGTGTCCGGGTCAAGTTAAATCCCGTGCGGGAACTGCTCAGGGACAAAAGAGTACTGCTGGTCGAAGACTCGATTATTCGTGGAACCACGACCAGGACCAGGATCAATTCACTGCGCCAGGCAGGCGCAAAAGAAGTGCACATGCTGGTAAGCTGCCCTCCACATCGCTTCCCCTGCCCGTATGGAATCGATTTTTCCACAAAGGGCGAGCTGATTGCCGCATCCCACTCAGTCGATGAGATACGGGACTTTATCGGCCTGGATTCGCTCGCCTACCTGAGCATCGAAGGACTGCTGGAGGCGGCCGGGGCCACATTGGACAATCACCCGTTTTGCCTCGCTTGCTTTAACGGAGACTATCCGGTTAAATTCGACTGTGAAGTCCGCAAAGACTGTTTCGAGGAAAAGGGCCGCGCGCGACGAGCTCAGCCTGAGAAAATCTATTGCGAAGGGGTTTAATTTTAAGGTTTGAGCTTTAAATTTGAGTTTTTAAACTCAATACTTAAAACTCAAAGCTTATTCGGAATGTATAATCAACTCATCTACTTCATTGTCGTTTTACTTCTGTTCAGCGTTCAGCGCCAGACAGGCAAGCCGCCTGCCGCCTACTGGCCCGATGCATTTTACATTGCAGCCCTGTTCTGCGTCTTTATCTTCTACTGCCGCAGGACTTTCGAACGTCTCCGCAAGGCCTCCGGCAAAGGCATGCCGCTTTCCGCTCTCACCCACGCCCATTACCGCGCTCAGACACTTCTGTCTATTGCAGCCATCGGATTCCTGGCGGTATATATTTATGCCTTCAACCTCACGGCTTACCTTCGTGTAATTCCCGGATATGACAAGTTTATGACCGTATCGGGGATTGCCGGCTTGATCATTTTCCTGATTCACCTTGCAGTGATCTGGTATTGGAGCCATACGACCTACCAGATAATGTTCGGCGCAAAGATTTCCCGGACTGATTATATCAAGGGGCAACTTTCCTTCACTTCGGTCATCCTGGTTCCCTGGTTTCTCATTTCAATCGCAACCGACTTGCTCCAGTTCATAAAAGCGCCCTCTTTCATGGCTTCCGATCTTGGGCAGGTAATTCTCATATCGCTCACGCTCACCGGATTCGTCCTGTTGGGTCCATGGCTGATCATTCGAATGTGGGGCTGCAAGCCGCTCCCGGATGACCACGTAAAGGCCGAGCTGCAACAATTTTGCAGCGATCATGACTTCAAAACGGGCGGTCTTCTGCTCTGGTCGGTTTTTGGATCGGAGATGCTCACCGCCGGGGTGGTCGGGATCCTCCCGGGCCTTCGCTATATTCTCATCACACCCGGCTTGTTGAGGACTCTGAACACGGACGAACTCAAGGCCGTGGTGGCCCACGAGATGGGACACGTCCGAAAAAAGCACATGCTCCTGTTCGTTCTGCTATTGGTCCTGTTCATTCTGTTCGCCTATGATTTGAGCGACGTTTTAACTTGGGCCGCCCTGTCAAACAGGACTATTTTCAACTGGTCGGCTGCGCCCGGAGAGTTATCACAATCAGTGGCCTCCCTGCTCTCCGCCCTTCCGGTAATTGTGCTCATGGTCCTCTATTTCCGGTTCATCTTTGGATTTTTTCTCAGAAATTGCGAGCGGCAGGCAGATCTGTACGGAATGGAGCTTGTGGGAGATCCCCGCCCGCTGATTTCCTCGCTTGAAAAAATCGCGTTCCGCAGCGGCAGGATAGAAGACCTTCCCAGTTGGCATCATTTCAGTATAACGCAAAGAATACAGTTCCTCGTTGAGGCTTTCAAAAACCGGGACCTTATCCGCAGACACAACATTAAGCTCTACGGTTCAGTGCTCGTCTTCATAGCGGCAATATCCGGCTTTCTGTTCGTTAATTGGAAGGCCAACGAGGCCGGGCTGATGAAAAATCTTCACTCCGAGGTCGAGCTTCGAGTGCTGGAGCGAGCGATTACCGAGGATCCGGGCAATGCCGCATTTCTTGCCGAATACGGCGGGGTTCTTTACGAAAAAGGCAGATACTCTGAAGCCGAATCGGTGCTCAGGGCCGCTCTCATGAACGATCCCCAAAACGCCTCTGTTTTGAACAACCTGGCATGGCTTTATGCAACAGGCCCATCTCCTTTCCGAAATCCCCGGGAGGCCCTCGATCTGGCGATCCAGGCAGCCGACCTCAGCCCGACAGCCGATATTTTGGATACACTCGCAGAGGCGTATTACATAAACGGCCGTTACGCCGACGCTCTTGCCACTATCAACGAAGCGATCTCAGTGGGCGGACCCCAGCAAAACCATTACGCAGAACAGAAGAAAAAATTCCAAAACGCGGTGAACGGTAAATTGCGCAGCTCGTGAGGATGATTAACAGGATCGAAGATAAAGAAGAACCTACAACTTTAATCCTGTCCAGGCTTCCATTTCTTCTTTAATCCTGTAAATCCTGTTAATCCTGTCTGATTTTTGTCTTTGTCTTCTTCTTTAATCTCTTAAATCCTGTTTTAAACTGATGTGCCTTCTTATCCTGCGAGCCGTGAAAAGACTTGGACAGGATTAACAGGATTTACAGGATTAAAACTAAAAAACCCGCAACTTTAAACTGCTTTGCTTTCTTTGTCCTGTGAGCTTTTGTTTTTTCTCTGCGCCTCTGCGTCTGCGGTGGATTTTCTTTTCGCCGTCTCCGAGGTGGAAAAGATTGTCAACGTGCGGCAAACGAGTATAATTGCCGGGGTCGAAAGCCTACCTGAATCTACTCTAAAATTTTTGAAGGACAAAAATCATGCATCTTCGAAAAAGATGTGCAGTCACCGGCGGCGCAGGGTTTCTGGGGTCTCATCTGTGCGAGCGGCTCCTTAAAGATCAGCAGGACGTACTCTGTATCGATAATCTCTATACCGGCAGCAAAAGAAACATCCTCAACCTTTTGGGCAACCCTTATTTTGAACTTCTCAGACACGACATTACCTACCCTTTGTATGTAGAGGTTGACGAGATTTTCAATCTGGCCTGCCCTGCCTCTCCGATCCATTATCAGAACGACCCGGTTCAGACCACAAAAGTGAACGTCCACGGATCGATCAATATGCTTGGACTCGCGAAGCGCCTGAAGATAAGGATCTTCCAAGCTTCCACCTCCGAGGTTTACGGCAATCCGTTTGAGCACCCGCAAAAGGAGACCTACTGGGGAAACGTCAACCCGATTGGGCCTCGGTCCTGTTATGATGAAGGCAAGCGCTGCGCTGAGACCCTTTACTTCGACTATTACCGCCAGCACGCCCTCGACATCAAGGTGGCCAGGATCTTCAATACTTATGGCCCCAGAATGCACCCAAACGACGGCCGCGTGGTCTCGAACTTCATCGTACAGGCGCTTACCGGACAACCCATAACAATCTACGGAGACGGCAAGCAGACCCGCTCCTTTTGTTATGTCGACGACCTGATAGAGGGCTTCGTCAGGCTGATGAACACTCCCAAAGGCTTTACCGGACCCGTCAATCTCGGAAATCCCGTCGAGTTCACAATCCTCGAGCTTGCGGATATGGTGATCGAGATGACTGCATCAAAATCGGAACTGGTGAGAAACCCCCTCCCTCAGGATGACCCCGTGATGCGTAAACCTGACATAACCATCGCGCAGGAAAAACTTGGCTGGCAACCTAAAGTTCCACTCAAAGAGGGGCTCAGAAAGACTATCGATTACTTCGACGATCTGCTCCGCTCTAATGTCGAAAATAGGTGAGTGGGTGAGTGGAAGAAATCCAGGGGGATCGGCCGAAAATAGGGCTGAAGCCGGCATCAAAGAGCTTAAAGAAAAGCTGTGGTGGGCAAGACATGTAACGGTGCTGACCGGAGCAGGCATTTCAGCCGAATCGGGCGTCCCCACCTTCCGAGGCGAGGGCGGCCTCTGGAAACAATTCCGTGCTGTTGATCTCGCCACCCCTGAAGCCTTTTCCCGAAACCCGAAGCTCGTATGGGAGTTCTATAACTGGCGAAGAGAACTGCTCGCTCCGCTCAGCCCAAATCCCGGACATTTCGCCCTTGCCGAAATAGAACGCCGCGTCCCGCACTTTACACTTATCACGCAAAACATAGACGGTCTGCACGAAAAGGCGGGGAGCTGCAACATTATCGAACTGCACGGCAATATATGGAAAGTGCGGTGCACCCGGTGCCAAAGGGTTCTTGACGACCGAAGGGTCCCGCTTCCCGAGATGCCCGCCTGCGAATCCTGCGGCTCCCTTCTGAGGCCGCACGTGGTCTGGTTTGGCGAGATGCTGGAGCCGCAGGTGTTAAATGCCGCCTATGAGGCGATCGGAAACAGCGATCTCATGATTGTAACAGGCACCTCCGGAACCGTCCAACCAGCGGCCTCGATGGGCGTGCAGGCAAAACGCAACGGCGCCTCGGTCGCCGAAATCAACTTCGAGCCAACACCTCTTTCGAATCTCTACGACATCTCCATCCTGGGCAAATCCGGCGAAATCTTGCCTCAACTGTTGTAACAAATTCCTAAATCCCTGGTTTCATTTCTTCAATGGCCGCCGCGATCTGGTTCAATGGCCCCATTCGTTGTCTGGCGTTTTCCAGGAAGGCAAGCGCATCCGAATTCTTGTGCCTGGCCAGCGCTTCACAGGCCCAAGCAGTTAAATACCGGTTTTCATGTTCAGTGAATTTGACCAGAATTTCGAAAGATCCTTTGCATACTACGTTTCCCAACACGTTCAGCAGCCCTGCTTTCAGCTCATCGAAGGCCCCGTTTTCTTCCATCACGAGCGAAATGACGGGTATCGCCCGCTCGCCGGTTTCTTCCAGCAAGGCCAGGCATTTTTGCGAGAAATAGGGATAGCGGAACATGGAAAGCTCTGCGAGAAGGCGAAGACACTCATCGTCCCCCCAGGCGGCGAGCAGCCCGGGGACAAACAGGCTGGCCCAGTTAAAATTGTAGGTGATCGGCAGAAGAAATGGGATCGACCCTTTACCTGCCGACTCAAGACTTTCCAGGACGGGGGCAAGGGCCAGCTTTCTTGCTTCGAACCCTTCTTCCTGCTTTTCCGGAAAGCGTTTGAGATCGTTTGCAGCCTGAAGCTTTTCAACGAGCGGCGAGCCGCCGCAGCCAGGTTGCGCGCTTGCAAAATCGCCGCGCGCCGAAAACGGAGAGCCGCCGCATACCGGGTACTGTTCCCGCCAGGTGCGCGCGCGCTGAGCGATCCAGAATTTTTCTAGCCACGTGGAGGGAGAGTAGAAATGAACGTGTGCCTCCCGGTTCATTCCCTCACGTTTGTGATAGCCGTTTTCCTGGAAGAAAAGCTTTTCTTCGACCGCGGTCTGCCATCTTTTTCGCGCAATCCGGAATGCGCCCTCATAGTCGCCCAGGGCAAAACAGGCGCTCAACCTGATATCATAAAATCTGTCATCCTCCGGGAAAGTCTCGATCTGTTTTCCTGCATACTTCTCCGCACGCTCGTATTCCTGCGAAAATATAAGTTCAAAACCCTTCCGTATTTCCTTCTCCAGTTGTTCCTTTGCCTTGACCCGCCCCTCAATTTGCTGCATCTGCTCGTTGGGTATCAGCTTTCGGGCTTCTTCGTGCCCGGACAGGCAACACTTCTTATATTTCTTTCCAGACCCGCATGGACAAGGGTCATTTCGATTGGTTTTCGATGCTGTAAAGGCTCCGGCCACAGCCGCCTCGCGCCGCGAAGTCTGGTAGGCGCTCAACATTTTATCGAGCTGCGGTTTGCTGATGCCGTATTTTATGCAGATCAGGTCGGGATCGCCTCCCTGGATCAGTTCGTGCACGGGCTGGAGGGGGTTGAACGGACTCTTTCCTGGAGCGTTTGAGTTCTCTTCCATTATTAATGTTCCCTTTCAGTTTGACGCTGAGGATTTCAAACCTTTGACAGAGCCTGCCCCGGATTCCGATCCGCCCTCAGAAAAGATCGGGCGCGGACTTGAAGCATCGCCCGCGCGGCCTCCGGGTGTAGCGGGAGACCCGAAACGTAGTGAGGGTCCGGGGACTAACATGATTCACGGGATCTAAAGCAGATCTCCTGTCTACACCGGACCCTGACAGGCAAACGTACGCGCACGGCGGCGCAGCCGGTGTAATGATTAACAGTTTATGCCCGATAAGTCAAAAGGACCATACAGCATGGTTGCGGGTTACGGGTTGATAAGGACTACCTATTGCCCCGCTCCCACTGGGAGCAATAGTAAACCCGCAACCCGCAACCCGTAACCCTCTACTCTGTTACACGACAACCGTGCGATTTGCTTGACGTAAAGCTCAAGAATGAAGTAAGCTACTTTAGGTCTGTTGTATTTTTTGAAGACTTTGGATCGAGCGGAGAAAATAAAATGCTCTGTGGCGAAAACACCGACGGTCTGTCGGCAAGCTTGGAAGATTACCTCGAAGTGATCTTCCATCTCGAGCAGTCCAATCGTGTTGCAAGGGCAAAGGACATCGCCGATCAGATGAGCGTGCAGCGCGCATCGGTGACAGGCGCGCTCAAGGCGCTCTCGGGACGGGGTCTGATCAATTACAGTCCATACAGTTTTGTCACTCTTACTCCTCCCGGGCGGGAGATAGCGAGGGAGGTAATCCGCCGCCACAAGGTGCTTAAGGAGTTTTTCGTAAATAACCTGCAACTCGGTCCCGAAGAGGCTGAAGCCAATGCGTGCCGCATCGAACACGCCATCGATCCGACGGCTATCGAACGGCTGGTGCGATTCGTTGAATTCATGAGCATCTGCCCCAGGACGGGCACTGACTGGTTCGACGCGTTCGCCCGCTTTTGCAAGCACGGACACCATACATCGGACTGTCAAGCCTGCTTGAAACTGTGCACGGAACGCATGGAGAGCGAACTCTCGACAGGCAGTCCGGCGGATTAGAAATTATATTAAGTATTTTGGCCCCTCAGTTGCGAATATTAGTAGGATGGTTTACTCTAATTCGTAATACGTAATTACTAAAAGCCGGGATGGTTAATGGGAGTCAAACCCAGAATTCTTATTGCTGACGACGAACCTCTCACGCTGGAGATTGTCGTTGAACGCCTTCAGGACGAAGGCTACGACGTTGAGGTGGTAACCTGCGGAGATGAGGCCATTGAGGCTGCGGGCAGGAGCAGCTTCAAAGTAGTCCTCACCGACCTCTCCATGCCAGGCATAAGCGGGATGGAAGTCCTGGCGCACTTTGTATCACATTATCCTGAAACTCCTGTGATCGTCCTTACCGGATTTGGGACAATAGAGACGGCGGTCGAAGCAATCAAGCGCGGCGCATATGATTATCTTTCAAAGCCGGCGAACCTCGACGAGATTGTCCTGACACTGCAAAGGGCCATAGAGCACAAGGACCTCAAGGAACAAAACGTCGCACTGCGCTCACAGATACAGGAAAAGGTTCGATCGGACACGCTCATCGGCCATAGTGCGCCGATGCAGCAACTCTATCGCATAATAAAACGGGTGGCGAAGACCGATTCGACCGTGCTCATAACCGGGGAAAGCGGTACCGGAAAGGAAGTTATCGCAAACGCCATTCATTACCAGAGTACGCGCGGGGACATGGCTTTCGTGCCTATCAACTGCGGCGCCATTCCGGAAGAGCTTTTGGAAAGCGAGCTTTTCGGCCACGAGAAAGGCGCGTTCACAGGCGCTTTCAAAGAAAGGCGCGGACGGTTCGAACTGGCCAACAAAGGCACGGTGTTTCTGGATGAAATCGGGGAGATGAGTCCAAAGCTCCAGGTCAAACTCCTAAGGTTCCTCCAGGAGACCAAATTCCAAAGGATTGGCGGCTCCAGAACAATTGAGGTGGACGTCCGCATCCTGGCCGCAACCAACAAGGATCTCGATCGTGCGGTGGCTGAAAATGAATTCCGGGAAGACCTTTTCTACCGGCTAAACGTCATTCCCATCCATGTCCCTCCACTGCGAGAGCGCGGAGGAGACATCGCCCTTTTGATCCAATATTTTCTCAAGCAGCATTGTCTGAAAAAAAATATCTCGCTCAAACGGATGTCCCAAGCCGCCATGGAAAGCCTGGAGCAATACGACTGGCCCGGAAATGTCCGTGAACTTGAAAATGTTATCGAACGTCTGGTGATCCTGACAGATCCCGACGAAATACAGTTTCACGATTTGCCGAAAAGAATGCAGGTCGCGGAGCAGGTCGAAACCGGCGATGGACCGTTTATAGAACTCGGCGAAGACGGCATCAACCTCAAGGAAACCCTCGACGGTCTCGAAAACCGGCTGATCATCGACGCACTGCAAAGGGCCGGCGGGGTCAAAAACAAAGCCGCAAAACTGCTCGGCCTAAACCGCACAACCCTTATCGAAAAAATGAAAAAGAAACAGATAGATTTCCCGTCAAGCAACGCGATGTGATCCTTCTCGACGGGAAGATCAGACCCATATTCACCCTCGATCATAATGATTTGAGCCCCTGCAGGCCCTCACACATAAAGCGATTCGAGCTGATTCGCAAACAACTCTCATAAATTGCCCCGATTAATGTCTTCCAGCCATTGATAAACAACACGAAACTTAGTTTTAAAGTGTTTCTTTGAAAGCATTCGATGATTACCTTTGAACCGGTAAATTTGTGTGAAAAAACAGGAGCAAGGAAGAAAATCATGCGTCCCCTAATGGTCCTTGTAAACTAATTTCGAGCCTCATTCGTTAAATTAGTCAAGACGATTGAATTGATGCGGCTGTGCGACTACTGATCAGAATTCTTCATATGGAGGAAAATTATGCGAGGAAAACGATTTATTACCCGCGCCCTGGTCGGAATCATCGTTTTAGTGATGATCCCATACGGGGCTTTCGCGCAGGATGAGGCGCCCACTAGCGAACCGGTGGCATCATTCAGCCAGCAGCAACTGGACCAGATGCTTGCCCCTGTTGCGCTCTATCCTGATTCGCTGCTCGCTCAGATCCTTATAGCGGCAACGTACCCGGATCAGGTTATGGATGCGGACAAATGGCTGAAGGCAAACCCGGACCTTAAGGGAGACGCACTGAACAACTCACTGGACAAAATGAATTGGGACCTGAGCGTAAAGGCGCTTGCCCCTTTTCCTCAGGTCGTGGACATGCTGGCTAAGGAACCTGACTGGACGACAAAGATGGGTGAAGCTTTCCTGGCACAGCAGGGTGAGGTAATGGATGCCATTCAGAGACTGCGCCAGAAGGCCCAGACCGCCGGCAATCTCAAGACCACCGAGCAACAGAAGGTGGTTGTCCAAGGCGAGGCAATAGAGATTGAGCCTGTCAATCCTGAAGTTGTCTATGTGCCTCAATACGACCCGGCGGTGGTCTATGGGAGCTGGGGGTGGCCTGAATATCCTCCCTATGCTTATTACCCCTGCTGTTGGCCTGGCGTTGGAATCGGGATCGGACCGTTCGGAATCGGAGTTGGATTCGGATTTTGGGGGGCTGTAGCAGTAGGACCGGCCTTTGGTTGGGGCTGGGGCTCATGGGGCTGGGGCGGATGGGGCTGGGGCGGCCGTGGTAACGTGTCCGTAAACGTTAATCGGACTGTTAATATCAATGGAGCAGGTATAAGCCGCGGCTCGGTGCGAACCACCAGCCTGAGTCGGGCGGCGGCCGCAGGCACCGTAGGTTCTGGCCGGGCGGCGGCAGCGGCCCGGGCTGGCGGGGCTGGCGGAAGAACTGGTGCAGCCGGCGCCCGTGCAGGTGTGGGGGCCGGACGCACTGGCGCAGCAGGTGGCGCCCGTACTGGAGCCGTGCGCGCAGGCGGCTCTGCTGGCAGACCTTCAGCAGCATCCGTCACTCAGGGACTCAGGTCCGGCGGTAGCCGAACCGGTAGCTCTGCACGGGCCGCAGGATCGCGCACCGGTGGTGGTAGCCGAACCGGCAGCTCTGCACGAGCCGCAGGATCACGCACCGGTGGTGGTAGCCGAACCGGCAGCTCTGCACGGGCCGCAGGATCGCGCACCGGCGGTGGTAGCCGAGCCGGCGCATCTGCACGAACCGGCGGATCGCGTGGCGGCGGCGCACGTGCCGGCGGCGGGGCACGTGGCGGCGGTGGCGCACGTGGCGGTGGCGGCGGCGGGAAACGGAAATAAGGGTCGCTATTGACTTAAATCTAATGTAGAGGCGCGTTGTGAGAACGCGAAGTCGGCTTTTATTTGCCTTTTCTCCGCGTCCTCCGCGTCCTCTGCACTGCACGTGGACGAATCAGGCCTGTTTTTCCTTATAGGTGCTTATCCGGAGCCCCTTCCAGAGGGGTCCCCGGTCAAGGTTGACTCAGTTCCCCACAAATAGAGGCGCATGGTTCGACGTGAAAAAAGGCGGCTCGTTTAAAAGAATACGGGCGATTGCGGGGTGTTTTTTAAATTCGGCATCCAGGAAACGCCGGACTTTTAGCCTGCCCCATCCCTTCGGGTGAGAAAAGCCGGTGTAGAGCGAGAGGTCCCCTTCGTAGTGGAGAGCGGTTGCAAATCTCTCTGCATCGGGACTGTTGACCGGCATATTGAAAATCGCAAGATTCAGAAAGTCGATAAACGGGGCGTGCCGGACCGTAAAATCGAGCGTATTTCGCGCCTCATTTTCTGATTCGGATGGGGTGCCGAAAAGAAGATACACGTAAGTCCCTATTCCTGCCTTTTTGAGCGAAGCCAGCGCTCTCGCGGCGACCGAGAGGTCCATCCCTTTCCCCTCGGAGTCGACAACTCCCTGGTCGCCCGACTCTAAACCGAGCTTCAGCATAATGCAGCCGCTCAGTTTAAGCGCACGGCAAAATTCCTCATCGGCAAGCCTTTTGGTCACTCGCACAAAGCCGTACCAGGGCGCACACGGCGGGTTTTTCGAAAGTTCGCTCAAAAGAGCCGGGCTAATGGCGCTATCTACAAAATGCACGAGCGAAGGGCGGGATTGGGAGCACAAGCGCCTCGCTTCTAAGGCCGCTGATTTGGGCGGGAGCGGCTCATAGCAGACCCTTTCAGCCTTTTCGGGACAGAAAGCACAACGGTTCCAGTAGCATCCCAGGGATGCGCTGTAGGGCAGAATCGGGCCTGGCGCCAGATAATCCCGCAAGGCAAAAGGTTCATAGGAAAACCGCTTTCTTGCGACCCGCCCCCCCAAACCGGCAAGATCGAGGAGCGGTTGTTCTCCGGGACCGCTCACAACATGGTCTATCAGTCCCTGGAAGGGATTTTTCCAGTGCGGATTGCTGCTCCACGAAGTAACAAGGCTGCCTCCGAGCACAATGCGGACCCGCTCATATCGCGCCTTTATAAATCCGATGATTGAAAACGCCGTCAGCGCCTGGCTGAGAAAGCTCAGGGAAATGCCGACAATATCCGGCAAGTGGAGTTCCATTGCCCGGGGAATACGCTTTGAGAAGTATTCGTGGAACGGATTGTTTTCATACCGTTGGGCCGCCATTAAAAGGTCCGCGCTGCGGACCGGGGAGAGATCGGGGTCCTGGTAATCGGAAAGAGTGATCCGCACCCGACTGATTTCCACCGCCTTCCCGATCAGCCGGTTTAAATCGGAAACCGCCCGCTTGTAGTGCTGGAGATCGAGGTAACCCTGAGGGCTGCGGATAAGATCGAAATTGCGCGACTTGTTTCGAACAGCCCGCCTTGTCCACCTGTCGGGGTCAGGCGGATTTTTTCCAAACAGATGCAGTATCCCCTCTAAATTGGCGTCGATTACCGCACACGCGGCCCCTTCAGCACGCAGGGTCCCATAGAGGCGGGCAATCCCCGGCGGCGGCTCGCTGGGCTTTACCAGTGGAGGATTTATCAATAGAATCATTTATCCTGCAGTCTTGAGACAATAGACTCCTGATACTCCTTAAAGACTGCGTCAGGGTCGTCACTGTTTTGTGCAACAATATTTCTCAGGTGAGTGAAACAGTCCAAATCCATTTCCTGGAATTCGATCCCGATCCCTGCCACTGTCCGGCGTACCGCCCTGCCCTTCAGCTTGATTGAAAGCAGGGAAGACGATCCTGACAGGAATATGGAAATTTCCAGAGGGCCGTGGCCGCCAAGAGTCTCCGCCGTGGTGAGAAACATCCCATTCATGCTCAGGTCATAGACCACTCCGCTGACGCTGATTCGACCAGACCCCACGGTCGCCATCACTTCAAAAGGAACGCGCTTGTGTTTTCGTTTATTCATTGGGTCCCCTGTCTATCAAGGATTCAATACATGCATTTCCGAAAGTTCCATTTTACCAGTAAATTCTTATTGAACCGAGTGATTCTTTTCGATTTCAAGTGCTAATTTCCATTTCGTATTTCATCAGTTCATTATGAAGCACCCCAAAATTCTTTGAGATAAATATCTGATGATAATCTTTATCGTTTTCGATCTCAAAGCCGACTAATACTTGAGAACGACGTGGTGTTGCCGCCGTTTTCCTTCAATAAGAAAGGCCCAATTGGCCTGAGTATTTCTAAAATTAGCAAAGTGCGGACCAACGGGAAGCGAAAAGCCCCATCAATAAAAGGAGCAAGAAGCACGGAGCAAGAAGCACGAAGAAATAGAGGGTTGCGATTCCTGCTTCCCGCTCCCCGCTTCAATAAAAGGAGAACATCTCCATGTCTGAGCTAAAACGCGAACAACTCTTAATGGCCGTAATTTCCGGACGGGGCCCCGCTTACCTGCGGGGAGTAAATCTGGCTTCGATGGACCTCTCCGGCGCCGGTTGGCTGGCTGAGGCCGACCTGCGGGGGGCGGACCTCTCAAACGCCAACCTGAGACGCGCCAATCTGAAAGGAACAAACCTCGAAATGGCCAATATGCATTCGGCGAACCTGGTTGGAGCCAATTTCGAAGGCGCAAACCTGTTCAAAGTAAAGGCAAATGTGGCTAACTTCAACATGGCCAATCTCCGCGGGGCAAACCTGAGGGGGGCAAACCTGGTTGGCGCCACCCTTGTGCGGGCCAACATGGAGGAAGTTGACCTTGACGGGGCAGACCTCGAAGGCGCCAACCTGGAGGGCAGCAATTTGACCAGGGCTGCAATTACAAAAGTGAATCTCAAATTGACGAACCTTGACGGCGCGGACTTAACAGAGGCCGTACTGCATGGCTGCACCGAAACCGGTTCGCCGCCTGAAGAAGACGGTGAGGATTTTCGCGGCACCATTAATTCGATCAGGCTGGCGGACTTGCTTCAGATCGGGTGCCTTTCGCGCTCGAGCTTGAATATAGAGGTCTATTCGGCCGGCGAGCGGGGCAGCATCGACATCGACTCGGGCCGGATCCTCCATGCCCAAACAGGCCGCATCGAGGGTGAAGAGGCTTTCATGAAAATACTGGGATGGGAAAAGGGCCGCTTCATCACCTATCATTTGGCTTCATCGGGTGCCATCACTATCGACAAGCCGGTAGAGCATCTGCTGCTCCAGGCGCACCGCCTGCAGGATGAAAAAAAGTTCTCAGCGGATCGTGACGCCCCCCAAGTTTTTGGACCAGGACAGCAGCCACCCGCTCCATAGCGGGCTTGCCGGTATCAAATGAGGCGCTCAGTCAGACAAGCATAGTTCTTGCAGTCTTGTACAAAGTCTTTTCACCACTTGGAGAATTTCCGCCGATGAACCTGGTACTGACAAAAAACGATATTGGAAAACTCGAAGAGATCATCTCGGACCAACTCCTCGATTCGGGCGCCGAACACGTCGTTGTGGCCGATCTCTCGGGCAATTTGATCATGGAACGGGGTTCGTTGGAAATGGATGATGTCTTCTCTTTGGCAGCGGTTTCGGCGGCAAATTTCGCAGCGACCGCCGAGATAGCGAGGCTCATTGGCGAGCAGGATTTCACGCTTATGTATCACAAAGGCGGCAAACGCAATGTGCACTTTAGCCGTCTGGCCCGAGATTATCTCATCATAACGCTCTTCAATGACAACGTTTCATTGGGACTCATTCGGCTTAAGCTGGTGAACGCAATAGGTGAAATGCGAGCGATATTCGGGGAGTCTTAAGGAAAAAATCAGTGGCATTCATAGACCTGAGCAAAAATGAAATCCAGGCCAAGGTCGTCTACTACGGTCCCGGCCGTGGAGGAAAGACAACGAACCTGCTCTATGTGCATCAGTCCATGTCCAGTCAGGTTTGCGGCAAGATGGTAACGATTGACACAAAGGGGGACAGGACCCTCTTTTTCGACTTTCTGCCTCTGAGCATCGGGAAGGTCCTCAACATGTCAATTCGGATCCAGCTTTACACCGTTCCGGGCCAGGTCATGTACAACACCACGAGAAAGCTTGTTCTAAGGGGAGTTGACGGGGTAGTTTTCGTTGCTGACTCTCTCAAAGTGCAAAAGAACAAGAATATCGAAAGCCTGGAAAACCTCATTAAAAACCTTGGCGACGAAGGACTCTCCATAGCAGATGTACCCCTTGTGCTGCAATACAACAAACGGGACCTTATGGAGTCTAACATACCGCTGCTGCCCGTAGCCGAGCTTGAATGCGATTTGAACGACGGCTTGAACGTTGCCTCTTTTGAGGCAAGTGCAGCCAACGGAACAGGTGTTTACGAAACGTTGCGCGAAATAAGCAAAAGGACCATAAAAAACGTAATCCAGAAGGTAGGCGGCCAAATTGCATGATAAGGGACGATGTGGATCAAAGGATAGCTCATGCCTGACAAACAACTGTGCCAAAGCAAAGCAGGGGCTGGAATTGATTTCCGGGCGCTCGAACTCGAAATCGACAGAGAAATTGACGCTCTTTTTGTCCCCGCGGCCAAGCGGGACCGGGATGAAGATTCAGTCAACAGATCGAAGCAGGGGCAGCCTCCGCCGATGGAGAGCGAGCCCCTTGCCACAAATGCTCAAAGCCGTCCAACGGATGAAAAAGGCGGCCTTTCATTCGCGCCCTTTGAGGCGTCAGCTCAACCGGGATATGACGAAGAGCAACCCGACTACACTTTCGATTCCCGGAAATACCAAAGCCATGAATTATCAGGACTGATAGAACAATTCAATGCCGCTTACCTGAGCCTCGACTGGGAGTTTTCCCGCGAAAACATACAAAAGTTCATTGTTGCCCTTAACCGGCTTGAACCCTTTACCTCCAGATCCTCCGAGGCCAAATACGTTCTCAGGATTATGGACGTCATTCTCAGACGGCTTCTGGATAGACCTCGTGCAGTTAACGGCAGCCTGGTTCAACTGATTCGCGATTCGCAGGGGCTGCTTGCGCATATGATTCTAATGGAAGGCGAGACGGGACCCCACGAGAAGCAGAGGCTCAAAGACCTCATCGGACGTTTCCAGGAACTGCGTCGAAGAGCGCTCGCGGTCAAAGCCGGAGCGAGCGGCGTGCCGCCGCAGCCAGGTTGCGCGCTTGCAGAATCGCCGCGCGCTAAAAGCGGCTGGACAGAAAATGTCGGGCAGGACAATGCCCGGCCCACCGCTCATAAAAGGCTTCAGCCGGTTCACGAAGACGAGATGCAGCCGCAAAGACCCGGGAGCGCTCAATCTTTGACTGAAACCACCTCGGCGCGCGATAAGACATGTCCCGCCCAGGCAACCTCCCCGGCTCGCCGTGAGGATCTGTGTTTCATAGCGTCCTACGGCAAATGCATCGCTTTGCCCGCCTCCTGCATACTCAAGGTGGCCCGGTCGACTGCAAAGACGGGCCTCAAGATACTCAAGCGCGGACATGCAACTCTTTCCGATTTCAAGCCTCGATTGCGTTCAATAAAGCATGGGGTCCTGGGAGACTGGGCGAACATGCCGGCAGAAGCACTCAAATCTTACAGGTTTGAACCATTGGGGCTCCAATGGCCGAACCAGGTCGAGACGAGCGGACCAATGGCAGTACTGGCGAGCGACGGACAAACCCACTGGATAGTGTTCTGCGAGATAGTAAACTTCATAGCCGATGTTGAAATCGGCGCGGCGCCCCAGCAAACCGGCAACCGCTTCGGCCCCTTTGAAAATAAATCCCAGCTTGTGGCACCGATTTTTGAACCGGCTGCCCTCCTTTCGAGCAAAAGCTCGACGCCCGATAATAACCGGCGGAGGGAATAAGTGGTGGAGCCCGTCACACAAGGTGAGTTTCAGGCGGCTGATCCCATACAGTTCTACGACTATGGCATCGCGTTGATGGACGGCCAGTTCTGGGAGGAAGCCATCCAAGAGCTGAACATGGCGGCCAGTCTTGGGTTTCGGCGTCTCAAATGCTGGGAATATTGCGGCGACTGCGCTTCCAAACTGGGGAAGTGGGACGACGCATTCCGATTCTATGAATACGTCTATTCGGATGCAGACCTTGCCGATGAGCCGAAAAAAGCAGTGCTGGCAAAGATTTCAAAGTGCTCGCAAGCTCAGAGGAAGGACCATGCCGGCACAACAGCCACAACAAGGCAACTTGCAAAGGCACAGCCCGAAGAGCAGCAGGACAAACCCGAATTGATCAGTCCATCGGTCCTGTCGATCACCCCTCATTCGGTTGATGCGGTCATTGGCCGTACGGCCATATCATGGCCAGACCGCATGGGCAGGACTCTCGACGGTTGCACGCATTCATACCGGGTGGCCGGCCTGCTGCACATAGGAGCGAGTTCTCTTATTGTTGAACTGGAAGAACAGGCCAGCGGGAAAAAATTTGCCGGCCAAGCCTTCAGCGGAAAGCTCGCCGATGCTCTTCCAGCCGAAAAGCTGGCCCTGTGGGCAAAAAGGCAGATGTTAATAAATTCCCGCCATCTGGTCAGGATCTATGATCTAGCATCTATTGACGGGCGCTTGTTCATAGTGAGGGAACACCTGCCGCTTTCGTTGAATGATCTGTTTGCGGCGGGAGTAAGCATGCCGATATCTCTTGCCGTGAGGTTGGGCCATCAGTTGTTGGAAGCCCTGGGAGACCTGCACCTGCACATGGCCTCAGACGGCAGGATTCAAAACCTGCACCATCTGGACCTGCGTCCCTCGCGCGTCCTCCTGCGAAGAGACAAACCATACCTCAAGGTATACAACGGCGGCCTCTGGAAAGAAATGGAAGCAGCCGATCCGGCCGGGACACACTTGACCGAGCTTCCGCTCCCTCATCTTTCCTACAGGGCGCCTGAACAGTTCAGGACTTACCTTGCCCGCAAAAGACCTCCCCTCTTTACAGATATCTATCTTTTCGGGACACTCTTTTACGAAATGCTGACCGGGACGCCGGCCTTCAATGCATCCTCTTACCGCGAGTACGAAATCCAGCACTGTGAGCAGTACCCTCCGCCACCCAAGGTGTGGAGGTCCGAAATTCCCGAAACGCTCAACGAACTGATAATGAATTGCCTGGCATGCGATCCGATGAGACGCTTTCGGAGTGCGACACAGATCTCTCTGATCTTGGAAAAATCTTTTCCAACCGAAGTTGCACGTCCAAGAGACGATTTGTACCAAAGATTCCTCGAAAAAGTCGAGCTTGCCTGAATTACAACTTTTACCTGTTATAGATAGTTTCATGATCTGCTGTGGACAGGAGGCCCTTTTCTTTCGCCCAAACGACACACCGCTTTGAGCACGTTCCGAGGATTTTGATGATCTCCTCTCGTTCACAAATACGTTCCTTCTCTGTATTTGGATCCAGGCGAGCACTTTTAAGCTCGTCGTCCATGCTCGTGATCGAGGCTTGGAGTTGGCAGAGCACATCTTTGACGACCTGTTTTGCGTTTTTGTGTTCGCCAACTACACATCGTAGAAAAACCTCTATCTTCACTGCCTGAATCAGAACGCTCGCAGGATTCATCGTTGCTGCAACCGAACCACCAACTCCCATCCCAAGCAAAGCGCCCCCTCCAAAAATCACCGCGGTACCACCCGCTATCCCCATCCCCCCGGAGGCAATGGCGCCGCCGCCCATGGCAGCCAGTCCGGCCTTGACGGCAGCCGCGCCGGCAAGACCCATTGAATGACCGATAAGGCCTCCGATAAATGGCGCGGCTATGCCAAATGTCAGGGCCCCCGCGACGGTGCCGATCCCTGCGATTATGGCAATGTTTGTCCAATAGCCGGCAAGTGATCGGTTCACACTCTGAAGTTCGGATCGAAGCAGAGATCCTTTGTCTTTAGGCAACCCAAGCAGATGAGAGGCATTCTCCAAAGATTGGGTCACCAATTCTTTGGAAAGTGAAGGCATGATTTTAGCCAGATCACGAATCTTTCGAGCCCATCCCTTTTCTCCGGCAGTCATTGGCCAGTAGGCTTCAAAGGCGGCCAGTTCCAATACTATCAACTCCCGCACAAAAGGATTCGAGCATTGTGACAGACTTTCCATAGCTGAATGAAAGCTGTGGGACTCGATCGGATACATTGTTGGCCGTACCGCCTCCGGCAGGTTTGCGAATCCCGCCTTTACCAATCTTAGCCAATCCAGGTACCAGTTTCTCTTCGGCGTTAGACTGTCACCGAAGAAATCACCCGCTTTGGTGTTTCTGATGTCCTGTTCGATCATTGCCGCCTGAAGTGACACCATGACCGACATCGCATTGGTATCCAACGAGAAATAATCGAGTGTCACCCTCTGCTGAAAAGGTTCATCCCCGAGGTGCTCGAAAAGTTCACCTGGTTGGTAACTGCCGGAGTGTCCGGGAAGTCCCTGCTCCCGCAGGCAAATGAAATCAATTGTGAGCGCACAGGCCGCGGATGACTTACCCGCTTCCGAGGCAGATCGGTAAATCAGCGCCAAACGGGGAAGAAATATATACACCGTCGAGGTGAGGGCGAACACGTGAATCCAGATTGCCCCAGGTATGCCTGCACCTTGCGCCATTGCCTTGATAGCTTCTACATTCGGAAAGCTTTGGCCGAGTATTACAGCTGCAGGCCAGAAGAGAATCCTGGCAATAACCAGCCGGGTTTCGGGAGACTCGATCAGCGTGCTTTTCCAGAAGAAGGAGTAATCCCACACAACCGCTTGAATATACATTCCGGCGATAGCCCCAGCGGCAAGACAAATTGCCGAGAGGTTTACAATCGTTTCCACTCGCGCAATGATAGTGCGGCGATACACCCGGAAGTAGCGGAACAGGAACAAGCGCGCAACCCGTGCGTGAGCAGCCGTCGTCACAATTTGCTCGGCAACCGGCTCAACAAACACAGCCCAGAGTCTCAGCAACGGCCTCAATACAATCTGGGCCCAAATCGGCAAATCAGGTTCGGCCCGCTGCCGCTCCATCCGTAGAGAAGGGATACTTAATTGTGACGAAGATGTTTGGTCCGGGGATCGAGCGGCGCCGGATCGGCGATGCAATAGGATGAAAAGACCAACCACAATGATGTTCCACAGAATGAGCATCACAATCGGGTTCACGAAAACGTGAATGGTCCGCTGAGGTCCGAGAACCTTCTCCAGGCCCAGAGGTGAGAGGACATTGCTTAATCCCCCGATAAAGAACGCCAGCAACGGTACGATCAACTGCAGCCGGGGCCATGGTAATGGCTTGAGTACAAGGCGTCGATAGGCAGAAGGCAAGTGGTCCAGCAGCACCTCGGTCATTGGAATTATAGAGCACTCAGGCGGGTCTTCCCCTTTCAGTTCGAACTCTGCCTCCTTTATGGCTTCTTGAGACACGAGTTCGGGTGCAATGTTCACCACGGTCTGAACCAGCAAGGCCTTGCGGAATTCTTCTTCTCGAAGAGTAACGACCAGGGATGTCCTCCCGGGATCATTAGCATCCACGTCGATTTTCGGTATTACGGAGCGGACCGGTTTATTTGCCCCTGGAGCAATCGGACTCGCCAAATGCCCTTCTTTTGTTTCCACGACAATTCCTCTCTTCTCCGGCGCCTGGTTTTTCCCATCAACCGGATACCGCCTGGATGACCAGCCACATTGTTTAATTATTATCAATCCCAATGTAACACACAAGCGATATGCCGACATCTCTGCATCTGTTTTCCGCCCCTCTGTGCTGAAGGGAAACGGCCGTTCGGCCCAGATCTCAAACAGTTCGCAATGCTTGACGGAAGGTGGAACTTGCAGTCTGTCTCGATTTCGTGAATGTTGATCTGAACGTGGTAAAGTTTCTGGACTTTGAGATTTTAAGATCCAGGAGAGGAGTGCGGAGTTTCCGCTTTCCCAGCCAAACGACGGGCATCACCCGATGTCAACGGAGCGCAGCCGAATTGCCTGCCCGAGTTAGTGTCCATCCGGAAACTCCGGATGTGACACTTACAGTTTCCAATAATGATAGCTGGGGATAGTTTGGGTTCTTTGAATTTGGGAATTGAGGGATTTAGGAATTAATCCTGGACCCCTCAATTCACAATCCCTTAATTCTTGAAGATAGGCTTCGCGGAAAGCAAACCGCTATTGAGCGAGGACGGAAACTCCGGTTGAGAGTGAATCGGATGGAATTGGAACCGGCGACCGGGCGGCGTAGCCTCCCCCATTCATCAGCTCTTTGAGAAAACGGCTGTGGAGTGAATGGCCCGCTTTTTGGACCTCGAACTTTCCCAACACCGGAAGCCCCGTAAGCGCTAAATCACCCACGAAATCAAGTATTTTGTGACGAACGCATTCATCCGAATAGCGAAAGCCATCGGCATTAAGCAATGCATGGTCATCAAAGACGACGGCATTAGACAGAGAGCCCCCCTGAATCAAGCCCATTTTTTGAAGCTTCAGAACATCTTTAAGAAACCCGAATGTTCGAGCTTTGGCTATTTCCCTGCCGAAGCTGCCGTTTTTCAACGCCCAGGAGTATGCCTGTTTTCCCACACAAGGGTGTGGATAATCGATCACATAGCGAACCTGAAACTGCTCGGATGGAGTCGCCTTGATAAACGAATCGCCTTCCGATACGGTTAAGGCCTTCTGTATGCTCAGGTACTTCCTCACTCCGTCCTGTTCCACGATGGAGGCTTTACGGATCAGATTCACATATGGCGCCGCACTTCCGTCGAAAATCGGTGCCTCGGGACCGCTTAGTTCCACCAGGACATTGTCGACGCCGCATCCGTAAAGAGCTGCCATCAAATGTTCGACGGTAGCAATCGCCACGCCGGCCGAGCCAATCGTAGTGGCCTGTATTGTATTGACCACATTACTGTAATTTGCGCAAATGGATGGGCTCTCAGGTATGTCCGTCCGGACAAATTTGATGCCATGCCCAACCGGAGCCGGCCTCAAAACCAGAGCCACTTTCAGTCCGCAATGCAGGGCTACCCCGCTGCACCACACGGATTGGCCTATAGTGTGCTGTTTCAGATAAGTCACGCCCCTTTTATCCTCCCCCGCCGCCTCCCAAGCATCTTTCGTGCCAAAATTCTTTCGACTGTTTGATCCCTGGAAAACATGCTGGGAACTACTTTTACATGCACCGGCAGAAAATAACAAGTTTGAATACAGGCTCCTTATGTGGAAAAATTGATACATACGGGCGATCAGTGTATTTTTTTTGCCACAGATGAGGGACGGAGGGAGCGGGGAGAAACATTTGCTCCGTGCTCCATTGCCCCTCTCAAAACCTAACCGCTTGATTATTTTTTTTGAATATTTGATACTTGTGAGGCGGGCGGCGGCTTGGTCCCAATGCTCTTCATTTAGGAACAAATCGAAACATTTTTTATTTCCGGGAGTTTGCATGAAAATAGATCAGTTCCCTTCGGAAATGCAGGTCCACGTTGTTCCTCGGATCGGAGGCGAATACTTTTATCGGTGCATTGGGTGCGAGGGCTGTTTCGGAATTGAAGAACTTCTCTATACCTGTCCGAAATGTGGATCGGTTCTTCTTATAGAAGACAGGGAACGGGAGCGTCTCAAAGAGATTTCCGGCGCCAAATGGCGCAGAATTTTCGACCATAGAAGAATGCTCAATATCCCGGCGCTCAGCGGCATATATCGATTTCATGAACTGCTCGGATCGATAATACCCCTGGAGGATATTGTTTACTTAGGTGAGGGGCACACCCCTGTGATCTCGGCGAACGAAGCGATGAAAGACTGGGCCGGCATGGGATTGTGCTACAAAAACGACGGCCAGAACCCGAGCGCGTCTTTCAAAGACCGCGGTATGGCCAGCGCCTTCAGCTACTTGAATTATCTCATCAACAAGCGTGGCGTTCGAAACGTTTTGGCGATCTGTGCATCCACGGGAGATACTTCGGCATCCGCGGCCCTTTACGCATCGTACCTGTGCCGAAATGTAAAATCGGCCGTTCTTCTGCCCCGTGGCAAGGTGACCCCGCAACAACTTGGGCAGCCTCTTGGAAACGGCGCAAGAGTCATCGAAATTCCGGGCGTCTTTGACGACTGCATGAAGGTTGTAGAATACCTGTCGGAAAATTTCTCCGTAGCCCTTATGAATTCCAAAAACGCCTGGCGAATTTTAGGACAGGAATCCTACAGCTATGAAATCGCCCAGGCATTCGATTACGAGGTGGGCGGGTTGGCAGTGGTGGTCCCAATCGGAAACGCCGGTAACATAACAGCGGTAATGGCGGGTTTTCTCAAAATGTATGATTTGAACATCATCGACTCTTTGCCGGCCGTTATCGGGGTTCAATCGGAGCATGCCAACCCCGTTTACCTCTACTATCTGGAACCCGAAGAGGCCGCGAGACAATTTCGCCCGGTGGCCGTTCGCCCCAGTGTCGCCCAGGCAGCCATGATCGGAAATCCTGTTTCCATGCCGCGCGTTATACGGCTCGTCGAGCAGTACCGAAAAATTGCCGGTGAAGAATCGGTCCGAATCGTTCAGATATCCGAACAGGAGATCATGGATTCTATGCTGGTTGCAAACCGCAATGGACATATCGCCTGCACGCAGGGCGGGGAGTGCCTGGCGGGGCTTAGAAAAGCGGTCGCTGAAAATAAGATCGACAAGAACCGCACGGCCATTCTCGACGCCACTGCGCATGCACTCAAATTTGCTGTTTTTCAGGATAAATACTTCTTCGACACCTTTGAACCCGAATTCGAGGTCACCCCAAAACCGGAGCTTCAAAACGCCCCATTGTTACTCGACCTGCCCGATTCAGTTCCAAGCCCGGCCAAAGGGAAGCTCAGCGCGGCGGAATTTGAGGAATTCGTTGAATTTACAGCATTGAGGATTGCCGGGGTCCTGGACCTTAAACATAAGAAGAAATGAATGAGAAAATGAGCATACTTGCATACAACGACATTTTGCCACGGATCGGCGAAAATGTTTTCATTGCCCCGGGGGCGTTCGTCATAGGAGACGTTGTCATCGGGGAGCACAGCAGCATATGGTTCAACACCGTTGTTCGAGGCGACGTGGATTACATAAGGATAGGGTCGTTCACCTGCGTTCAGGACAACTCAACCCTTCATGTAACCGAATCTCTGTTCCCGCTGCTTATAGGGGACCGCGTACTGATTGCACACAAAGCGATGATTCACGGCTGCACGATAGAAGACGAATGCTTTATTGGAATGGGATCTATAATACTGGATGGCTGCAAGGTCGGGAAAGGCTCGATCATCGGCGCCGGGTCCCTGCTTCCGCCCGGCCTAGAGGTCCCGCCGGAATCAGTCGTGATGGGATCTCCCGCCAGGGTAAAAAAGAAGACGGGAGAAAAAGAGCGAGCAATGATCGAGCATGGCTGGCGCCGCTATGTCGATCTTGCCTCCGATTACCTCAAGGCGGCGAGAGGCAGGACTGAGTGCTGAGGACTGAGGACTGAGGACTGAGGGAAAGCAAGCGCTAGCACCATTTATCCCGAGTGTTGGGATGCAGGTGCGTGTCTTTTGAGATCGGGGAGACGCCGCTGAGAACGCATCTTTCTATCAACTCCCGGGCGGCCGTGTTCAGTGCCTGCTCGGTTCCGGTCCATCTCTGAAGGGCATTTTCCAGGGTGGGCGCCAGCCCGGCGTCCATGAGCGCGCAAAGAAGTATATAGAGCGATGTTGCTTCCACACTGGCTTTTAGATCGAATATAGCACGGTCCATGTTCATGATTTCATCCTGATTGATTCAGCGCAGTCCAGCAAAACGCTGGTAAAAACGTTTACCAGGCCCCAGATAAGATCCAAAGAACTAAGATGCATAATTATGGTTTCATCGAACAGAACGTGGAAGGATGGTTCGAATTCCTCATCCCGTCCCCAATAAATTATCTGCATCGGAATTCGGGGAAAAACCCTGAACCGGTATGACAGGTCCCCCGAGTCACCCTTTTCGCCCTGCATCTTTCTGGCCGCGGCTTCCAGCAGGCTCATCCGGCCATCGAATACTCCGGCAAGCGGCCCGGTTGGGAGAGTGTGGGAAGCGGTAAAAAAAAGACGCCCCCCGGGAAGGTCCTTCTCGCTTACCCATTTATTGGCCAGGGGCTTATTCTGAGCGTACAAAAGATAGTGAAGCGCCACCAGGTTTACCTGAAAATCCTTTGAAAAATCTTCATGGCGTCCCAATACTTCGATTCGCTCTGTTTCGGGATAGCACAAAACTGCCGTGTTCAGGAACGGAACCACGTATACATTTTCTTCGGGATCGAATTCTACAAGCGCCCTTTGCGTGATTTCCCCTGGATCGGCCTTCCTCAATGCATCCCACAGCCGGGGATCGATCTGCACGTCGCCGGCAAGCGGCATTTCGCCGATTGCTTCTGTTTCCACCAGACGGGCTATGATTTCGCGGGCCGAATCGGCCATTTCTTTCGGGACCATGATGCGCCCCCAACCCTTCTGTGGAACGAACAGGCCGGCATAAGGCGTCTCCTCGAATGACCTGACCAGCACAGGTATTCCTTCCTGCCTCAAAGCATCCGCAAGTAAATCGGCTTCGAAGCGATTGGAAAGGGTGTGCACTTTTACATACTGGAATTGTTCTTCAGTCAAGGGTTGCCTCACTTCGTTCGGGGGCGGTGGGACCGCCGGCCAGGTTCGCCGCTGCCTTCGGCGGCGGCAAAAAAAATCCCTCTGCCCACCTCACTTCGTTCGGGGTCTGCAGGTTCAAGGTCTGCGGGTAAAAAACGACTCGATGCCCGCCGAATCGTGACATTAATTATTATACCACGAACGGATTTGCTTATGCAAAACGGTAACGCAAAGCGACGTCCTAAAGCGGAACATTAAAACGCAGGTGAGCCGAAAACAAGTGAATTGGTGAATGGCGGGTAAAAAAATGTATTTCAAGTCGATTTAAGTGTATATAAACCTCGCTAAGTAGAAAGACTTCTATTGAGGGGTGGCAAATACCGGCATTTGAGGAGTTTTTATGAATATTTTGGTCACGGGCGGCGCGGGATACATCGGTTCACATACATCCAAGCTATTGAAAAAGGCAGGGCACGTCCCGGTGGTGTTCGATAATCTGTCAAACGGATGGGCCGAATGGGTCAAATTCGGGCCGTTCGCTTTCGGTGACATCCGCGATGAAGAAGCGCTTTTCCGCGCCCTGGCCGGCTTCAAAATCGATGCGGTCATACATTTCGCCGCCAAGGCCTACGTTGAAGAGTCCACCCGATTGCCGGAACTTTACTTCGATAATAACGTAAACGGCACGATATCACTTCTTAAAGCAATGAAGCGCGCCGGCACGAAATTGCTGGTATTCTCCAGCTCATGCGCAACATACGGCAATGCGGAAACGCCGGCGATCCGTGAAGACCACCCGCAGCAGCCAACCAACCCGTATGGTTTGTCCAAGCTGATGTGCGAGCAGGTTATATCGACGGCTGCTCCCGTGTTAGGGCTTCGATACGCCATGCTGCGCTACTTCAACGTTATAGGAAACGATCCGGAGGGAGAGATTTTCGAAAGGCACGAACCCGAAACACACGTCCTGCCCAACCTGATAAAAGCGGCCATGTCGGGTGGATCATTTACCCTTTTCGGGACGAACCACGACACGCCGGACGGAACGGCCGTGCGCGATTATGTGAACGTAATGGACCTTGGGCAGGCTCACATAAGAGCAATCGATGAACTCTCCACTCGGGAAAGGCTCGTTTCAAACGTTGGAACCGGGTCCGGTGTATCGGTGCGCGAGCTTGTCGAAATAGTTGAAAAAGAATTAAAGGTTCGGGTCAACGTGGAAGAAAAGCCGATCAGACCAGGGGACCCGCCTAGCCTCGTAGCCGATAACGGATACCTCCGCACCTGGTTCGATCACGAGTTTAAATCGCTCGGCAAAGCCGTGCGCGAGACAGCCAAAACTCAGGTATGAGAACTGAGGGAATTGGTTTTTTACGCGAAGACGCGAAGGCGGGAAGAAAGAATAAAGCTAATAAAAGAAGTGCTGAAAATTGTACTGTTTGCCGGGTGGGAAATAAGCTTTCTCTTCGCGGCTTCGCGTGAAAAAACCAACCTCCTCACCCCTCACCCAGAAGATCGATGTATCTCCTTATCCAGGGCAAATTTCGATAGAACAGATGCGATGAAAGAGCTTCGGACAACGGTTTCGTATCGTAAGGGATGCGCATCATCGTGATCGCTTGCTCTTCCGTGTCGTAGAGGACGCAATTAGCGATCGGCGTTCCGTCACGGTAAGGGCCCCCTACGCTCCCGGCCTTGACCCAGTAGCGGGAATTCTTGTTCAACCGGAGCCTCAGGTCTTTCTTCCTCTCAGGACTGTGCACTTTAACCTCGCCTCCCTCCGGCAGTTCATAAATGGCGGGAATGTGGTCGTGTCCGCTAAAGATCAGCCGTTTGGGGTAGTTTCGCCATAGCGGGACAGCCTTTCGAAGGGCCGCTTCGTCCAGGTATCCGAAGCATTCGATAGTCGGGGCCGCCCGTTTAGCAGAAAGAGCAGAAAGAGCAGGAAGGTCGAAAGGGGAATGATGCACGATGATGAAATCTTCCTTATCTATCGATAGCGGAAGGCCGAGGATATACTCGATTGCTCCTTGCTGCGCAAAGAGCATCCCGGCATTGTAGGCCGTAGCCTGAATGCGGTCCACCTGGCCGGGAAAGTCCGTAATGGCCCCGGCTATCAACAGGTCGTGATTGCCGGCAACAGTTGGGATGCCGGTCGAACGCAGCCGCGAAAAAGTCTTGTCTCCGAAAGGAAGCCAGCCGGCAAGGTCGCCAAGGCAATAAACTTCATCGGCCTTTTCAGCTTCCAAATGCTTCAAGCAAACATCGAGCGCATCGACATTGCCGTGAAGGTCCCCGAATAAATAAATCCGCATAGCTGTCCCTGTCAAATTTGAGGATTAAGGAACTGAGGGATTGAGGGATTTGGCCTCTCACCCCTCACCCCTCACTGCTCACTGCTCACTGCTTATCGTCCATTCAAGCCCATTGGATACGGCGTGCACGGCGCCATTTGTATCGGTTCTGTATATAGGGATATTTCGTTTTGCACAACGATCCAGTACGGCAGGCGCAGGGAAACCAAACCGGTTGAAGACGATTATATAACATGATCGGCCCAGAGTGCATGCCCATTTTAGCTTAATCGCCAACCATGTTATCCTGTAATTTCATACAGTTACCAGACTACAGCAAGGCATCATTAACTTACCGCACCGCAAGCTTTACCCTATCGCGGATTCCTGCCCCGCCAGATACACGACTTCCGAAACAGGACACCCAAATCCAGATATTGGCTAGACAGCAGCTTACGTCCCAATGGGACACCCTTGAAACCACGAAAAGGCGCCCCTCACATGGGGTAGCCCGGATAACTCGTTTATCCGGGCGCGAAGCGCAAGGTTCGAATGAAAGGCTCCCTGCTGATTTTTCTTAAACACGAACGCGAACGGGACATTTTTCAGGAGGCAGGCCAGGAGACAGGATAACAGGATCAAAACAAGCAGGGCGCCCTGCCGGGCGCACCACGACAAAAAAGGGGGCACCTGAGTGTGCCCCCTCGATTATCAGTTTGATTAGCAAATGTTTCCTAATCTTTCGGATAATCCGTTAGAAACTTGGTTGGCTTGGAACAAGACTCAACCCCCAAATTCAGCCGGGGAGACATCCTGCCATCTCTCTTCCCATTGTGTTTCCGAATGAGAGAATTTACCTTCCAGTTCAATGTTTTCCGGTTCCCACTGCGTGGGACACTCTTTTTTGAGCCTATCAATTCTATCGGTGAGCTCTTCGAGCACCATATGGAGCTCATTAACAATAGGGACGACTTTCTGCTTGTCCCCACTCGAAACTTCATCTAATTTCCTTACCACATCGTAAACTTTGGCTTTCCATCCGGCCAGTTCGATGTTCAGACTGTCACAATAGGATTGCACGTCCATATCGATCTCCTTTTCATTTTACCGTTTGCGGCTAAAACACTTTGCGCCGCTGGTCTCGAGTTCTCGATAAAGTGATCAAAAACTGTAGGGGCATAAGCTAAGTGACGGTGCCCGCACCATCGAGGCTGGAGCGGCTCTTTTCTTTGCCACTGTGCTTCTGCAGGAATCTTCTCTATGGGCTCAGTAATTTCCTCATCTCCATGTTCTATGAGCGTTTCCTGTGTGATGCCCCTGCTCCCATTAACCCGTCATATTGGTCACACTTATCACGTCATCCGCGCTTCTACTGCCCTGGCCCCCGGTACGTGGGAGACTTCCTTACTATGAGGACGGCAATGTTGACCTTGACGCGCCCACTGCGTTGGCCGTTAGAGGGGAGAGATACTTTGCTATTGGACACTCGTTTGTCTGAGGTGATAAGAAGGTGAAAATGAGGTGATTTGAAAGTGAAAATCCAAAGAATTCTTTGCGCGTTACTATCTGGGAGTTAGCACTGGATCTAGAAAGCTACTAATCATATGGGCCGGTTTGGTAAATGTCGAGTAGGTGGAGACTGTATTTTTCGAGCAAACCGCATAGGGGAGCTACATACACTCCGACTGCATTTTCGGGTAAGATAGCGAAATGGTGATACTAAAACTGATTATGACGATCAATGTAAGCAGCCCGCACAGCTATCCCTGCCCGCTTCTGTGGTTATCGTCCATTTGAGCCCGTCCGATACGGCGTGCACGGCGCCCTCGGTATCGGTTCTGTATATGGGGATATTTCTTTTTGCGCAACGCTCCAGCACAGCCGGAGAAGGGAAACCGAACGGGTTATAAACGGTTATATACCATGATCGACTCAGGAAACATGGCCCATTTTAACTTAATCTCCAACTATCTTCTCCTATAATTTCCAACAGTTACCAGGCTGCACCAAGATATCATCAACTTATCGCACCGCAAACTCTACCCTATCGAGGTCCTGCCCCGCCCGATACACGGCTTCCGAAACAAGACACCCAAATCCACACATGAATTGCAAAACTTGCGCTTTTCAGAACCTCGGTTTTTCAAGGATAGGAGAGCTCTTGGCCAGCCCCCCAACCCCACCAGCCCCCCATAAATCACCCTTGACCCCCAAGGGGGGCGAGTTACTATCATACCAAAATAGTATGAAATAGGCGGGTTGATTCTTTTTGAGATGTGACCCGATGTTGCTCATAGGCAATTTTGTCCAACGTCTCGAAGAGGTGGACTAAGGAGCAAGAAAAGGAGTAGCCATGGAGCTTCGACAAGCAATTCGGACTCGGCGCAGCATACGATGCTTTCTTCCCAGACCCGTATCGACAGAGATCATTCAGGAACTCATAAGTGAGTCCCTATGGGCTCCCTCATGGACCAACACGCAACCATGGGAGATTGTTGCGGTGACAGGCGAACCCCTCGAACAGTTTAAACGCGAGAACAAAGCGGCCCTTCTCGCAGGTCGGACCTCTGCCCCCGATATTTCCATGCCGTGCGAGTGGCCGGCGGCACTCAAGAAGAGAAGCATGGAACTGTCGAAGAATATCTTTGAGTCCCTGGGGATTGGTCAGGATGACGCAGATGGCAGAGTCGAGTATTACGCCCGGCTGTATCACCTCTTTGATGCCCCCGCCCTCATCTTGGTGTTAATCGATAAAGAACTGTCGCTTGAGTACGCAATGCTGAACGCAGGCATATTTCTCCAGACTTTTCTTCTACTAGCACACGACGCTGGTCTTGGGGCATGTATTTTCGCTGGTACTGTCCATTGTCCCGAAATCGTCCACAGAAATTTTGCCATTCCCAACACCAAGCTCCTTGCCATAGGGATAGCCCTCGGCTGGCCGGATATCGACGCTCCCATCAACAACTTCGAGAGAAAGAGAGGAAAAGTTGAAGAATTCGTGCGCTGGATCTCTTAATCCGGTTGAATCACCGGTCGCGGTAGAGATGCCGGTTGCCCGGCGATTTACGCACGCCTTATTGCAATTCCTATCGCCCGTAATGAAGAAGCCATATCCAAGGAATTGTCCGACTAAGCGGATTGCATCTTTCCGTATCTTCTCTCATAATCCTCGATCGCTTTTGAAAGAGCTTCGGCTCCCAAATTGGAGCAGTGCACCTTTTCTTTTGGAAGCCCATCCAGAGCCTCCGCAACGGATTCATTCGTTATCAGTTTGGCCTCTTGCAGCGTTTTTCCCTTCGCCATTTCACTAACCATGCTTGATACGGAAATGGCCGCAACACATCCAAATGTCTTGAATTTCACATCCACTAGTCTATCGTTTTCGACTTTGATGTAAAAAGCCATCATGTCACCGCATACTGGGTTGCCGACTTCGCCGACGCCGTCAGCATCTTTTATCTCTCCAACATTTCTCGGATTGGAGAAATGTTCCATTACTTTTTCTGAATACATGGCTCTCCTCCCTGCGAAACTTGAAATGTCTTTTCCTTGACAATGCTCACGCACAGGTTTCCTTGCCGTAAACGGGCGCTTCTCTCCCCCAAACGGGTGAAAGCATGCGGAGCCTGTCGACAGCGGTTGGAAGTTTTTCGAGAACGTACATAATTTCTTCAACCGTGTTTGTTTTGTCGATGGTAAATACTGCAGATCCTTGTGCAACAACGGCTGGAACACCAATAGCGACCAAAACGGGGGATGTTTTCAGGGCCTTTGAAGCACAAGCAGAACCTGTATTCACATAGATACCTTCCCTGGCAAGCATAAAGATGAGTGATTCTCCCTCAATAGCTTCAAAGCAAAAGCTCGCATGACCAGGAAGTCGATTCTGCGGATGCCCGGTAAACCTGACTTTGGGGACTCTCTCCAGAACACCGTTCACCAAGAGATCTCTCAGTTTCCGCACGTGAACCGTCTTTTCGGGCAGTTCTTCCATCGCAAGCTCCGACGCCTTCCCGAGCCCCACAATGCCGGGAATATTTTCCGTTCCCGCTCTCCTGCCGTTTTCCTGGATGCCGCCATGAATGAGAGGCATGAGCCTTATCTTTTCCCTGAAGTAGAGCGCGCCAACCCCTTTGGGTGCACCTACCGAAACGCCTGAAAGGCTTAGCAAATCAACATTGAGCTCGTTGACATCAACCTTGACATTGCCGGTCGAAGCAACCGCGTCGGTGTGGAAGATAACTCCTTTTTCTCTGCAAATCGAAGCAAGCTCCGAGATAGATTGAAGGGTCCCGATTTCATTATTTGCGTGCATTATGGATACGAGGACGGTCTCAGCGTTAATTGCCTTTTGGAGACGCTCGGGGGCGACCACGCCATGATTGTCCACGGGAAGGAAAGTGACCTCAAAGTCCAAGCGCTCGAGGAAGCGGGCGGAATTGAGCACGGAATGGTGTTCGATCGCAGAGACGATTATGTGTCTTCCTTTTTTTTGCCTGCCTAGAGCTACTCCCTTAATCGCCAGGTTATTGGCTTCCGCCCCTGAGGAAGTGAAGATAACGTTTTCTGCGTTCGCCCCTATCAGATTAGCCACCTTCGCTCTTTGTTCTTCTAGTGTCAGCTTGATTCTTGATCCCAGATCATAGACCGTGGAAGGATTGGCGAAGAGCTGATCGAAGTAGGGCAGCATGGCTTCGATCACCTCTTTTCTCACAGGTGACGCCGATGCGTGATCAAGATAGCTCCCACTCATAGCACCCTCCATTCACTTAACCTTTCGAATGTACAACTTATAGCAGTCTTCATCTTCTTCTATACCGATAAACTCCTGTCCGCACTTTTTGCACCACGCGGGAAGATCTTCCAGCGCACCGTCATAATCGGTCAAGACCTGCAAGACCTGTCCTTTCTTCATGCACTTGAGCTTATCACCCGGTTCCAACAAGTGCATCGGGCACATCCGGCATACCAGATCCAGGATTTCGTCGGTCGGAATATCTTTTACGAACTTCATCTCATCCTCCATTGGCTCACCCTGCGAAGGGAGCGCCTTCAGTTCGTAATCATAGCATTTTAGTAGAGTTTAATCATGGTGCGTCCTGATAACAATTTATCCCGTTCAGGCTCAGGCCAATTTTTTCTCCAGAAAAACGGGAAGATAGCCATACTTCAGTTGGCGCTGGATGACGATCACCTTGGTAGGGATTGGGAGCTTTTCGCGGTAATACTTCCCCCCGTAACGCTCAACAATTTTCCAGTATAATCTGGTCGACATGATCCAGGATGCTGCATTTTGAGGCGAGTGTGTCAGACCGTCCATAGACTTGGTAATCAGGCAGTTTGTACAGGTTGGGGCCATAGCCGGACTCATTAACATATCACTTGCCTGTTTGGGAGGGATATAAGATAATTGAATGGGTTTTCGGAGTGTTCCAAGAGGTTTTTCGCGTGAAATCCGGGTGCAAAATGCTTCAGCATCCATTTCTTATTAAGTTGACGTATTTTTCAGGTCAACACCAATAGAATTTTGGATGCGAAAATGGATCCCAATACACGTTGTTTGGAGAAGATGCCCAATCTCCCTATAGCAATATTTTGGTTGTCCTGAAGGCGAGGAAACTCGTCCGGAGATCAAGAAACTCGCAGTAAATTTACTTTCCCCAGACGTTAAGAAATTCATACTCGACAAGGGCTGAGTTGCCTGCCGTCGTTAATGCGTTTTAGCTCAATACGGGGACGAGGAAGCGCTCAAGGCGCTTAATGCAGGTTTTTATCAGTTCAGAAAAGAAATGCCTGTCTGCTGGGATCGGCAATCCGGCAAGAGAAGCCGGGTCCCCATGACCAGAGAAACGAGAGGCCCCAGTGAGCATTGCAGAACATCTGACGGACCTAATAGACAAGGGTAAGACGGTCTGCCTGGTCACGGTGATTCAGTCCGACCGACCGGAATTCCCGCCAGGAGCCAAGGTTCTGTTTCTCCCGGACGGGAGCATAGGAGGGACGGTTCCCCTTGGCGAACTGACCGAGCCCCTTGCCCAATTGGCGCACGCAGCCCTGGCGTGCAAGAAGAAACAGCTCACAGATCTCGCGCCGGGGCTTCGGGTCTTCATCGACATGCTCGCGCCAGAGGCCCGGCTCCTCATCTGCGGTGCTGGGCACATCGCAGTGCCTTTGGCGCTGTTTGCACGGGAGGTCGGCTTTTCCGTCACGGTCCTGGACGACCGCCCCGATTTTGCAAACACCTCCCGATTCCCCGGCTGTGAGGTGCTGGTCGAGGACTTCGCACCGGCGTTGCGGCGCCTGCCTTTGGGTTCCGACACCTACGCCGCGGTCATCACACGGGGCCACGAGCACGACTTTGAGTGCCTGCTAGAGATCCTGCCTAAGGAGACAGCCTATGTGGGGTTGATCGGAAGCCGGCGACGCGTCGAGTTCGTGAAGCTTGAGCTGCGAAAAAGGGGCATTCCATCCGCTCGCCTCGATCTCCTGTACACGCCCATCGGCCTGCCCATCGGAGCTGAATCTCCCGCGGAAATCGCGCTTTGTATCGCGGCCGAGCTCGTTGCCACGCGCAGGCTCGGCAAAGAGGCGGCGCGGGGAGTTCAAGGTGAAAGGAGAGTCGGACCATGAATGATCGAGAAATTTTCGGGAAACTTGCCGAACTGGCTAAACAGGGCATTCCGGTGTGTCTGGCGACGATCGTTGAGACTGCGGGCTCTACGCCCCGCGAGATCGGGGCCAAGATGCTGGTTGGGGCCGACGGCTGGACCTTCGGATCGGTCGGCGGCGGGTGTGGCGAACATCAGGTAAAGAGCGCCGCCCTCCGGTGTCTGCTCGTGTCAGGGAAGCCCAAACTCCTGGAAGTGGACCTGACCGACGACCTAGGGACGCGAGGTGGCGATGTCTGCGGCGGCAAGATGTGGATATTCATCGAAAAAATCGACGGCCCCTGAGAAGCATTGAAGGAGCGACCGGCGACTGTGGTTGCCTTTTCCCACGTTTCAACTTCAGCTCCGACTTCCGCCTCAAAAACCCTTTTAAGGTTGAGCACAATTTTCAGGACTGATATCGAGTCCTAGAAACCTAAGTTGTCAAAGGGGATCACCTGTTTCGTTCAATATAGCAGGGTATTCTTAAGGCGGCCAAATAGGAAAATTGACAGAGAGCGTCACGGGTCAATTCGAGGGCATGGGTTTCCAACCGCCAAAAATTTGGAAGAATCAGTAGTGGAATTTGCGCATTCCGAATGATGCGATAGCAGGTCTCTTGCGCAGACAGAATCCATGTTCCTTGCCAACGCCGTAACTTTTCGATTTTTCAAGATATGATTTGTTTATAGAATCCTACCTTAGATTTCTCTTTCCGCGCTACTAAAAAGGAGGAGGAATTTCCGGTGCGGCAATTCACTCACCGGCTTTAAGCAGGCATGCCAAGCCCCCAGGAGTTATTGTTGATTTTTAGTTGTGATACTTTCTATCTTTTTCGGTTCTTCCGGGCATTGCTGTCCTCTGGCTTCGCCATGTAACCAACTAACTAAGAACCGAAACCTTATGGAATGCTTTTCCAATGGTCGCAATCTCATTAGCTTGGCCGGACAAAATTATTATAGCCGGCTAATCCAAACCATAGCACTATCAGGAACAATAATCCCACGCCCGAGACGAGATTTGTCTGTCGTAGCGACTTGGGGCCTTTCGGGTACCTGCCAAGAGTGAAAACCCATAAGACAAGGTACCCCAGTATATAAAGGATCCATCCCCATATGAGCATGATGATGATAGCCTTAAGGACTTCTAAAATGAAATCCGCAACGTCATTCATCTGCATTCCCTCCATGGATAATGATGTTCCTGTCCGATTCTGTGGTAATTGTCCATTTGAGCCCGTCTGATACGGCAT
>Ga0209517_10001078_pt1 | contig 43074 bp, 20 predicted proteins | sample PeaSoiMetSII2010_FD_187695 | JGI IMG/M metagenome (GOLD analysis project Ga0209517, IMG submission 187695) | Peat soil microbial communities from Weissenstadt, Germany - SII-2010 (SPAdes) (version 2) | ecosystem: Environmental > Terrestrial > Soil > Wetlands > Peat | place: Germany...
GCCCTCTCCCCCTTGGGGGAGAGGGTGGCCTGCGACGGCGCTTTCATCAGCCGGCGCGGGCCGGGTGAGGGGGTCCGAGTCCGCTATTTTCATGGCAGCGAAGGATCTCGGCAGTTGTTCGTAAGTTATCGAACCACAGGAAACTGCGGGGATCCTTCGCTTCGCTCAGGATGACAGGCGGCTGATTTCTTCACAGCTTCGGGCTACTGAGGATTGGAGAATCAAGCGGCGCGGGTGGCGCATACGTCCCGACGGTTTTTGCCGGGATGTCTACGCCTTGAATCGGGGAAGCGCACACATGCCAAAGAGCGGCGCCACCCGCGTGAACAGGAACTGAGCTCATGGGCTATCGTGCACTTGTAAAAGTGGCGAACACCACGCTGGCGGCGCCAAGCCCGGCGGCTCCTACGAGTCTCGGAATCGGGAAGCCGCACGATGCTTTCGAGCAGGAGGCAGACCGCGTGGCGAGCGAGGTCGCGACCGGCAGACTGAACAACTTCGAGCTGCCTCTGCGGAAGGCGAGGATTGGCGCGCGGTTGCAACGCAAATGCTCGCGCGGCGGTTCCGGCGGAACGGAAGGCGAGTGCGAGGAGTGTAAGAAAAAAGAGATGCTGCAACGGCGCGCGGATGGGTGCGGCACTCCCGAACTTATCCCACCCATCGTGAACGAAGTCCTGAACTCGCCGGGGGAGGCGCTCGACCTTGATACTCGCGCCTTCTTCGAGCCCCGCTTCGGGTACGACTTCAGCCGGGTGCGCATCCATACTGACGCGCAAGCCGCGGAATCGGCCCATTCCCTTCACGCCCTTGCCTACACACACCGGGATCATGTGGTGTTTGCGAGCGGACGGCAGGCTTTTCAAAGTTCCGAGGATCGTGGTCTTTTGGCTCACGAACTCACCCATGTCGTGCAACAGTCGGAGTCCCCGCAGAGCGCCACCGTCCAACGTAAGCCGGACGATGGTAGGGCTCACCCGACTCCGCTCAAAACCCGGGCAGCGGAGACCGACCTCATCGAGGAGGCCTACGGCAAAGGCGGTCTCGACGAAAAGCAATGGCACGAGTTGGCGGCATCCGCGAGTCAGAAACGAGGGCACGACAACGACGGAGCGGTGCACGATTACCTGGCTCTTTACAGGGACGCGGCAAAGACCGCCGGTGCGCCCGGCGGCGATATCAACGTGACGGCCGGCGCTTCTCCACCGGACCACGTGACGGCCGGTCTGAATTTTGCGTTGTTCGGGCTGGACGCCGAGGGCAGCACCGCCTTCGTCAATGACGGGGGCAAGTTTGCCGTGAAACTAAGCTACACGTCCGACGACTTGAAGCTGGGTGTCGGGATCATTCTCGGGTCTCTCGCTTTCAACCAGGGTAAGGAACGCACGCTGGCCATCCTGCGCCACGAAATGATGCACGCAGAGCACCTGGAAATGGCCCTTTCCGCGGTCCGAGACTTTCTACGCGCTCCGAAAGCCAAAGCGGGCGCGGGTAGCAAGAGTCCGGAAGACCAATTCAAGGATTGGCTGAAAGGCCAAACGAAGCGCGGTTTATCCGAGGTGAACGCTGCCCTCATCCGGGGCGCGAATACTCCTCATGAAGCCAATACCGAGTTGCTGGCTCATGTCGAGGGATTTATGACCCATTTCCACCTCGCGCAGCCGGCACCGACAGACCCGAAGGACATTGCTTTTACGGAGCTCTGGGGAGCGCTTGACACCGGAGAAGGAAACCCCTGGAAGGGCGCCACCAAGGAGGTCAAATCGGAGGCGCTGGGCCGGCTTCAGGAATACTATTGCCATTCGCTTGACCGGCGGCACCGCGAAGCGTTTGACGCCTGGGTGAACTATGAAGATCGCGAATGGAGAAGCTACAACTTAACGGGCCCCCCGGACGCGGATCTGGACATCCGGGCGCGCGACCTGGCTTTAGAGGGGGTGGGGGAAGTCTCGAAATCCAAGGAAGCTTTCGAAGCCCTGCAGCAAAAGCAGACGATGGAGCGAACTGAGATGCCCGACTTTCTGCGCGGTCTCCTGGAAATCATCCGGGGGAAGTGCAGAGGACTCGAAACGCCGCTTGCCTTGCCTGCAACGGCGAGGAAATAACGCGCCGCTGCGTCTCGGCGCCTCCGGGGTGAGGTTATAGATCTTTTCACAGCATTGTGGGCCTGGGCCGCGTTAGGCCGCCGCTTCGGGGCGTGTGCTGGCATCGTCTGACTCAGGCCACTCGAAAGGTACAGAAATGGCAACGGCATCTCCAATTTCACCCCGTCTGGTGCGGGCCGGGATCGTAACCATGGACCCGGATACGTCGGCGGTGGAGAGCATCATCGCTTTGCAGTACAACCCGGACACGCTTACGCGCTCGCTGCAGATTCAGGCGGTGAAGGGCGGCGAGGACGGCGCGCGTGTGGATGCACTGAGGCTGCGCGGGCCGGCGATCGAGACCATCAAGCTCGAGGCGGAACTGGATGCGGTGGACCAGTTGGAATTCCCGAACCAGAACCCGCTGGCCGTCCAGTACGGGCTGCAGCCGCAACTCGCGCAGCTCGAAATGCTGGTGAATCCCACGGTCGAAACGCTCGAGGAAGATAACAACATGGCCAACGCCGGGACGCTCGAGATCATCCCTCTGGAGCAGCCGCTCACGCTCTTCGTCTGGAGCAAGAGCCGCGTGGTCCCCGTCCGGCTCACCGATTTCTCCATCACTGAAGAAGCGTTCGATACGAATCTGAATCCCATTCGCGCCAAGGTGAGCCTGGGTTTGCGGGTCCTGAACGTGGATGACCTGGGCTTCGACCACCCGGGCGGCCAGATGTTCATGACCTATCTCAGCAATAAAGAGCAACTGGCCTCGCAGGTGGCCAACGTCGCGATCTCAGTGCTGGGGTTGGGAGGTTTGCCGTGAACTATCCGTTGCAAACGCTTATCCAGATGGGCGTGGTGCCCTCGGTCGCATTCCCGGCGGACAGCCGCTACTACGGCTCGAGTACTTTGACGTACACGACGCCCGCCGGCCAAAGCATCACGTACCTGGCGCGTCGGTTCGTACCGCAGCCCGGCGCGGCCAACTATTCGACCGTCGCGCAGTACACGGTGAAGAAAGGCGACCGGCTGGACCTGATCGCCGCGAAGTATCTGGGCGACCCGCTGATCTACTGGCTGATCTGCGACGCCAACGGGGCGACGCGGCCCGGCGACCTGGTGGCCACACCCGGAACGCTTCTGCAAATCACCATGCCGCAAGGCGTGCCGGGGGCGCCTAGTGCTTAGCAGCGTCCAATTGACTCTTATGATGGGGCCGGTGATTCCCCTGACGGTGCCGCGGGTGGTGCTCGACTCGCTGGCCTCGGTCGAAGTGCAGGTGCAGGATACCGGACAGAGCGGGTTCCAATTGACCTTCAGCATCGACAAGCAATCGCCCTTGCAGATTTTGTTTCTGCTCACCGGGGGGCTGCCCCTGCTCTTCATGCGGGTGGTGATTGTCGCCACGGTGAACGGCGTGGCCAACGTGCTGATCGACGGGGTGATTACGAACAACGAAATCTCGCCCGGCGACAAGGGCTCGAACTCCACGCTGACGCTTACGGGCAAGGACCTGAGCGTGCTGATGGATAAGTCGGATTGGAGCGGATTTCCCTACCCCGCGATGCCCGCCGAGGCACGGGTGACGCTGATTCTGCTGAAGTACTCGATGTTCGGCGTGGTGCCGCTTGTCATTCCGAGCGTGCTGCTCTTCGTGCCCCTGCCCATCGACCAGATTCCCAGCCAGCAGGGCACGGACCTCGAGTACATCCAATACATGGCCGAGCAGGCCGGCTACGTGTTTTATATCGACCCCGGTCCGTTGCCCGGCATGAGCAAAGCGTATTGGGGGCCTCAGGTAAAAGTGGGCCCGGCGCAGCCCGCGCTGAGCGCGGACATGGACGCTTACACGAACGTGGAGAGTCTCCATTTCAAGTTCGATCAGGAGAAGAACAAGCTGCCGCTTGTCTACATCTCCAACCAGGAAACCGGCGTCAGCATTCCCATTCCGCTGCCGCCCATCACGCCGCTGAATCCGCCGCTGGGGCTGATTCCACCCCTGCCGACCAATCTGCTGCCGCCTGATCTCGCGCCCATGCGGCCCGACCTGTCGAAGAAGCCGATTCCGCAGGCGATCATGATGGGACTGGCCGCAGCCGCCGAGAATGCGGAGGCGGTGTCGTGCGAAGGGAGCCTCGACGTGACGCGCTACGGCGGCGTCCTGAAGGCCCGCCAACTCGTGGGCGTGCGAGGCGCCGGACCGGCATTCGACGGCCTTTATTACGTTAAGCGTGTCACCCACAAAATCAAGCGCGGTGAGTATAAACAGGACTTTACCTTGACCCGCAATGGGCTGGTCTCGACCGTGCCCACGGTGAATCTATGAGCCGACAACAAGAATCGCCCAGCGAAAAGCGCAATCGTTTTTTCGGAAAGTATCGCGGCCTGGTGATCGAAAACATCGACCCGGAACAGATCGGCCGCGTGCTCGTGCAGGTGCCCGACGTGCTCGGCGAAACCCCATCGAGTTGGGCCATGCCTTGCGTGCCCGCGGCGGGAATTCAATCGGGTTGCTTCATTGTGCCGCCCATTGGGTCGCAGGTCTGGGTGGAGTTCGAGCAGGGCGATCCGGACTACCCGATTTGGACGGGAGGCTTTTGGGGCCTGGTGGCCGACGTTCCTATCTTCGCCACCGCGCCGCCCGCGATTCCGCCGGGACAGAACATCGTGCTTCAAACGACCGGCCAAAACATGATCATGGTCAGCGATTCGGCGCCCACGCCGGTCACCGGCGGCATCGTGCTCAAAAGCGTGAGCGGCGCAATGATTGTAGTCAACGAGACTGGAATCTATATCAGCAACGGGCAAGGCGCGACGATCACCTTGACCGGCCCTGCGGTGGACATCAATCTCGGGGCGCTGACGGTCGTGTAGCCGGCGCAATTCGGTGGGCCTTTTCTGTGTTGGCCGGGAAGGCCCCCGCCGGAAGCCGCACGCCGAGGGTTTGGTACGAGGAGAACGAGCTATCACGGAATTCCCCACGAGGCGGCTCGGGGATCTTCCCGAGCAGCGGCCTCACGAGGTCACGATGCCTGCACCCATTTTGCACCTCGGCGCGACGGTGCTTTGCTCACACGCGGGGCAAGCGATGCCCACTGTGCCCAGCCTACGTGTGCTGGTGTCGGGCATGCCGATCACTACGATCGCCGCGCCGTATGCGATCGCGGGCTGCACCTTTGTGCCGCCCGCCGGCAACGGGCCCTGCGTCACCGCTCAGTGGACAGTGGGGGCAGTGCGCGTGACTTCTCTCGGACAGCCGGTGGTGATCATGACAGGCGTCGCGATCTGCGCGCCCACGGGCACGCCGCTCGTTCCGGTGGAAGCCCAGACGCGAGTGCTGGCAACGTGAAGCTGACTCCCCTCCTCGTTGGGGAGGGGAAGGGGGTGGTGGGTCACGGGCAACCACCCCTAGCCGCTCCTTACTAAGGAGGGGAATTAGGTTTGGGCATGAACATTAATTTTCCATTTCAGTTCGACGGGCGCGGCCGCACCCAGCAAGCCGCGCTCGCGGATTACATCAACCAGATCGTCGAGCAGGTCTTGTTCACTTCGCCGGGCGAGCGCGTGAACCTGCCCGACTTCGGCAGCGGGCTGCTGCAGCTTCCCTTCGCGCCCAACAGCATGGAAATGGCCGCTGCAACGCAGTTCAGCGTGCAGGCGGCGCTGCAGAAGTGGCTGGGCAGCTACGTCAAGGTGCAGTCGGTGGTGGCGACCGCACAAGATGCGACGTTGACTGTGACCGTGACTTACACGCCGCTCAGCACCGACGTGAGCCAGGTACAGACCTTCGTTTACGGGACGACGGCATGATTTACAGTTGCTGCAACCAAAATCGCAAGGCTGCGATTCTCAAGAATCCCGGCCTTAACCTGAACGGCATCGATTACCTCGAAGTGCTGGATCAGGAAGCCATCGCGCTCGAGAGTCCCCGGCAGCAGACGCTGCTCGTGCATTGTCTCAATGCGAGCAATCTCGGCAGCGCGCAATCGCCGCTCGCTGCCGCCAACGTGATGATCGAAGGCGGCGAGAGCATTACCAACATCGGCATCGCGTGGGTGGCGCTCGCGTCCGCGCCTCCGCCCCAAGCCAACGCACTCGAAAAAGCCTATTTCTCCAAGCTGCCCAACGCCGCGAGCATCGTGGTGGTGCGCACCGATCGCGCCGGAGATTTCTCCACCTACACGTTGCGGCTCGTCAATGGCGCCTCGCAGGCTCTTGGCGATCCCTTCGAAGTCACAGAAGTGCTGGCAGGATTCGATCCCCAGCTGGCGGAGGTCCAATTCTCGTTCAAGGTCGAGTGCGGTCCGACATTCGACTGCCAGGCGCAGCCGCCCAACTGCCCGCCTGCGGCTGCCACTCCGCCTTCGATCAATTACCTCGCCAAGGATTACGGCAGCTTCCGGCAAATCATGCTGGACCGCATGAGCCAGCTATTGCCGGGCTGGAATCCCTCGAACGAAGCCGACCTGGGAGTCGCGCTTGCCGAATTGATCGCTTACGTGGGCGACAACCTGAGTTATCAACAGGACGCCATCGCGACCGAAGCTTACATAGAAACAGCGCGCAGCCGCATCTCGCTGCGGCGGCACGCTGTCTTGGTCGACTACCATGTCCACGACGGCTGCAACGCGCGAACCTGGATCGAGCTCCAGGTCGCAGGCAACCCGGGAACCGGGATATTTCTCGATCAGGCCCTCACATGTTTCTACGCTTATGCGCCTGGTATGCCGGCCAGCCTCGCCGTGGGAGCGGGCAACGAGCAAGCGGCTCTCGTGGCCGGCGTGAAGGTCTTCGAGCCGATGCAGGATGCGATCCTCTATCCGGAACACAACCAGATGTCGTTCTACACCTGGGGCAACACGAATTGCTGCCTGCCGAAAGGCGCCACGGAAACGACCCTGAAGGGCTCGTACCCAAACCTGCAGCCCGCAGACGTGCTGATTTTCCAGGAAGTCAAAGGACCCCAGACTGGCAATGCGGCCGACGCGGACATCCGCCATCGCTGCGCCGTCCGCTTGACTCAAGTGGCGACGACGAGCGCCAACGGAAACCCGTTGGTGGACCCGCTGTTTCTCGACCAAAACGGCAAGCCAACCGCTGTGACGGAAATTCAATGGTCGCAAGAGGACGCCCTGCCGTTTCCGGTTTGTCTTTCATCCCAGTACTCAGACTCGAACGGCACTCCGCAGCCCGTAACGGATGTGAGTGTGGCCTATGGCAACGTGATCCTGGCCGACCAAGGGCTGTCGTTTACAGACATCAGTTTGCCAGAACCGGTTCCTGCGCCGAGCCTGTTCTATCCCCCGAGTCCCTCGGCGAACCGCTGCCAGCCGGCCCAGCCGACACCCCTGCCCGTGCGGTACCGGCCCGCCGTGCCGGACACCGTCCCCGGCAACCCGCTCACTCAAGCCGTGCCGCTGCCGCTGGCGGGCAATCCCGTGACGCCCGGGATCGTCATGTTGGGCGGAACCGGGTTCGTCAACCTCACGGATTCGGGCGGTCTCATCTGCCTGATGGTTCAGGCGGCAAACCCGTCTGGCTGGCCGCAATTCTTCGCCGTGCTGGCCAATGCTAACGCATCGAACCCCGGGAATTTCGATCTCTCGGTCACCTACGATCCACCGGGCGGAGCAGCGGGCGTTCAAAGCCCGGTGCTGCTCGAGAAGTTCACCAACCTTTCGGTGAAAGCGTCTGACGCGAATTACGTGGTTCGTCAAATCAACCAGCATTCGCAACTCATTTTCGTTCCGTCGAGCTACACGCCGCCGGCTTCCGCACCTTCCGGGTATCCGGCCACACCCACCTGGTTGACTGACTCGGGTTCAGTGAATCTTCTCGACACGAGCAGCAAGCCCTATCTCACTTTGCAAGCCACCAACCCCGGCGCCTGGCCTCAGCTATTCGGAGTGGTGAGCCAGGACCTCCAGCAGGATCCGCCGGCCTTTAATCTCGTCGTGGTATATAACCCGCCTTCGGGCGGAGCAGGCGTCAACCTCCCAATCACCATCGAGCAATTCTCAGGCGTCTCACTCACCACGGTTTCGGGCCTATTCGCGTCGAATTCCGAGTTGATCATGGTGAAGAGCTTTGCCGAGACTCCCAATCCCAGCCTCTCTGCGTCGGCTCTAATGGACTTTGATCCTTCGGACGCGGTGCCCGCGATCACTCTGGCGGGAACCGTGGATGGCACAACCACCACGTGGACGGCCCAGCCGGACCTGCTGGAGAACGCCGCGACGGACCCAGTCTTCGTCGTCGAGGTCGAGTCGAACGGCGCCGGAACGTTGCGGTTCGGTGACAACGTGAACGGCAAGACTCCCGACACCGGCACATCGTTCGTTGCCAGCTATCGCATCGGCAACGGTACCGACGGGAATGTGGGGGCCGACAGCCTCATTTTTCTCGCTGCCGCGGACGCCCGCATCCAGTCGTGCCGCAACCCGCTCCCCGCCACGGGGGGTACTGACCCGGAAAGCGACGATCAGATCCGCCGCCGCGCGCCCCAGGCTTTCCTCACCCAGGAGCGAGCCATCACCATGGCGGACTACGAGAGCATCGCGGAAGCAGATTCACAGGTCGATAATGCCGTGGCCTCATTGCGCTGGACGGGAAGCTGGTACACCACGTTTATCGCCGTGCAACCCGAGGGCGGCGGCAATCTGACGCCGGCGTTGCAGCAATCCTTGATGGCCAGTGAGGAACGCTACCGCCTGGCGGGTCAAGACCTGTTGCTGGATTCGCCCCAGTATGTGTCTCTCGAGATCGTGCTCGAAGTGTGCGTCGATCCGGATTATTTCCAAGCCTATGTCGAGCAGTCCTTGCTGCAGGTTCTGGGCAGCGGGATTCTTCCCAACGGCACGAAAGGGCTCTTTTATCCTGACAACTTCACCTTCGGCCAGACCGTTTATTTGAGCTCGGTCTACGTGGCGGCGCGATCGGTGGCGGGCGTGGCTTCCGTCACTGCCCTCACGTTCCAACCGCAAGGCGTGAACACAACGCAATACCTGGCTGCGGGCGAGATCAAACTGGGCTCGCTGCAAGTGGCGCGCCTCGAAAACGATGCCAGTTTCCCGGATCACGGTCAGTTGACGCTGGTGATGCAAGGAGGCAAGTCAGGGCAGCCCTTGTGGGCGACCTCGTAGGAGCCACGCTGGCCACGCCGAAGCGGGCGCCCACAACGGGCGCTTCGGCCAAGAACTTGGTTGCATTAAAAAGGAGGTATTTTTCGTTGGTGCTGGAAGGGCGGGGCTTTGAGTCTGTGTGAGAACTCGGTCTTGCATGTCATTCCGAGGAGCCGTAGGCAACGAGGAATCTCGCACTGGCTTGAAAACACTCAGGGCGAGATTCTTCGCTTCGCTCAGAATGACATCTTGAATGAGGTTTTCAGACGGACTCTTCAGCCCCGCCCTTCCCAGCACCGTCGACAAATGCGCTTCTTAGTCCAACTACGCACCAGGGAAGTGGGAGAGCTATGAACTGTACGGGAACAAACGATTGCCTCTGCGGCTGCTGTGCTGGAACTAGTGTCCAGACTCCCCAGGTCGAGACCAATCTGCCCGCGCAGTCTTCCATCAACTACCGGGCGGGAACCTGGACCACTTTCAAAGAAACCATGCTGGCTCGCCTTTCGAGTTCCGATTATCCGGCCCTTGCCCGGCTGAAGACGCGGGACGACGATGACTTCACGATCGCTTTTCTCGACGCCACCGCCGTGGTGCTCGATATCTTGACCTTCTACCAGGAGCGCCTGGCCAACGAAAACTATCTGGGCACGGCCACGCAATCGCGGTCCCTGACTGAACTTTCGCGGCTGATCGGCTACCAGCCGTCCCCGGGTGTGTCGTCATCCGTCTACGTGGCCTTCACGCTCAAAGCCGCGCCGGGACAGCCCCCGGACCCCACTGCGCCGGCCATCACCATCCCCGCCGGGACCGAGACACAAAGCATCCCCGCTCAGGGCCAGACGCCGCAGGTCTTCGAGACGTCAGCCGACATTCCCGCCAAGCCGGACTGGAACGCGCTGGCAGTGCAAACCGCGGCTCCGTGGCAGCCGGGCACCGGCAGCACATCGATGTATCTTCAGGGCACGTCCACGCAATTGAATCCTGGAGACTCGCTTCTGATTCTGGGCGTCGCGCGAGAGGCATGGGCCGAGAATCCCACCGGCGGCGCACCCCCTGATGATTGGGACGTGGTAGTCCTCAACGAGGTTCAAGCGGATACCGTTCGCAGCATCACTTACGTCGCCTGGGACCAACCTCTCACCCACATCACGGGCGACGGAGCTTCCTCCGGCTGGACCGTAGCGAGGGTATTCGCTCTACGGCAGAAAGCCGCGCTCTTCGGAAACAACGCGCCCGATCCCAACCTCTTTGTAAATGCCCAAAGCGCTCCGGGGTCGCCAACTACCGGACTCCCCAACTACCTCGTCAACTCGTCGAGCACGCCCTGGCAGTGGGCGAGTTTCCAGATTACATCCAGCAGCCAAGTCGATCTGGATTCAACTTATCCCAAGGTGGTCGCCGGGGGCTGGTTCGCCGTTACTCAGAAGAATCTCAATCTGAGACGATTCGTTTTAAGACGAAACGGCTTGGCGGGTGGGCCGGGTTTCCCGGAATCACCGCTCTACACGTTCACAGTTCAGCTTTACAACGTCCAACACGCGAGCGCCGTTTCTCTCGCCCAATTCGGCCTGAGCGGGAAAGCGACGGAGCTTATCGCGGATTACGTGCAGGACATCTCGAACACGTTCTCTTTGCGCGCCGCGCAGGTGTGGGCGCAAAGCGAACAACTGGCCGTCGCCCCGCAACCCTTGGATTATCCCTTGTACGGTGGATTTCTCGACTTGCAGTCCGCGCGCCCCGACCTTGTGGGAGCCACCGTGGTGGCCATCTCGGGCAACCGCCAGAAAATCGCCGTGGCGGATGGGGTCACCTCGCTCTCGTTTGTTCCCGACGATCAGTCTGCCCCGACTGCACTGAAGCCGGGCGATCTCCTGACCATCACTGCTCCCGCTCCGCTGCCTCTCAATCCCGACTCATCCGTTCCCGATTGGAATACGGTAACGGGCTCCATGACGTTGCGCGTCGAGGACGCCAATGGCCGGCCGGGCGCAATTCCCCAAGCTTCCTTGAGCAATTTTATCTTGGCGCTTTCGACGAGCAGCGACCCCGAAGTGAGCGAGTACGCCCTGGTGAAGTCGGTGAACGACGCCACCGCTCCCTATGCCCATACGCAGATTCTGCTGCAGTCGAACCTGCTCAACTGCTATGACCGGAACTCAGCGACTGTGAATGCCAATGTGGCTCTGGCCACGAATGGCCGTTCGGTGAGCGAAATCATGGGCAGCGGCAGCGCCTCCACGCCCAATCAGAGTTTCACGCTCAAGCAGTCTCCCTTGACATACGTCCAGGCGCCGACTTCCACCGGAAGGCAGAGCACACTCCAGGTGTTAGCCAACGGCGCGGCCTGGAGCGAACTGCCAAGCCTCTACAACCAGAGTGCTTCCGCGCAGGTATTCGCCACGCTCAACCAGTCGGATGGCACAACCGACGTGCTGTTCGGCGACGGCGTGGAAGGCGCCACGCTGCCCACAGGCCAGAACAATCTGCAGGCAAACTACCGCGTCGGAGTGGGCTCCGCCGGGAACGTGGCGACCGGCGCCATCAGCATCCTGATCGACCGGCCCGTGGGCGTGAGCGGCGTCACCAATCCTCAGGCGGCCACGGGAGGCGGCGACCCCGATTCCATCGACGACATCCGCTCGAGCGCGCCGCAGTCCGTACTGACTTTGGGACGCGCCGTTTCCATCGCCGATTATCAGAGTTACGCCTCCACCTTCGCCGGCATCGCCAAAGCCTACGCCACCTGGATTCCCAGCGGGCCGGGGCGCGGAGTTTTCCTGACCGTGGCGGACGCAAACGGCGCGGCCCTGCCGCCCGGGAATCCCACGCTCGCGAACCTGGTCGCCTCGCTTCGGAATTACGGCAATCCCCTGGTTTCGATTACGGCGGTGACATTCCTCGAAACGCTGTTCGGCCTCGACGCGGATATTGCCTATGATCCCGCCTACAGTCAGCCGGCCGTGCAGGCTGCGGTGCTTCAAACGCTCACGGAAACCTACAGCTTCGCCAACCGCACTTTCGGCCAGGGAGTCTCCGCCGACGAAGTTACCGCCGTCATTCAGGCGGTTTCCGGCGTGGTGGCGGTAAACGTTACGAATCTCGAGGCCGGCGCGACCAGCGCGGCGGGCGACCTGGCGGGCCAAGGCACGTTCTCGCTTTCGACGTTCAATAGCTGGCTCGCGCAGCAGGTTCCCAATCTGCCCCGGCCTGCTTCCGGATCGAACCTGCGCATCTGCCCGTACGTTCCCGTGGCAAGTTCTCAAGGCCTCCCGCCGGCCGCGGAGATTCTGGTGATCGATCCCAACCCTAAGAATGTCGTTCTGGGGGTGATGTCATGACCCCGCGAACCAGGCTCTTCGACCTGCTTCCGGCGCTCTACCGCCTTAAAGATGCACAGGTGGCGGCCTCGCAGCAACTCGTGCAAGGGCCGCTCCAGTCTTTGTTGGCGCTCGTCGAAGAGCAACTGGCCGTAATGGCGAACGACCTCGATCGGCTTTACGACGATCAGTTTATCGAGACTTGCGCGCCTTGGGTGATTCCCTATATCGGCGACTTGATTGGCTACCAGCCTGTAAACGGCGTGGCGCCCGCGGTGGCCAGTCCTCGCGCCGAGGTGGCTCACACCATCTCCTTCCGGCGGCGCAAGGGCACGGTTCTGGTGCTCGAGCAGCTGGCGAGAGACGTCACGGGCTGGGGCGCTCACGCGGTGGAGTTCTTCAAAGTCCTGGCGTGCTCCCAGTACATGCACCACATCCGGCCCCACAGCTACTGCGCCCCCGATCTGCGTCAGTGGCAGGTGCAAGCTTACCTGGACACGGCCTTTGACCGCACGGCTCACAACGTCGACGTGCGGCGCATCGCCGTCGAGCGCGGCCGGTACAACCTCCCGAACATCGGGATCTTCCTCTGGTCGCTCGGCGCGTATAGCCTCACTAAGATTCCCGCCACACCCTCGCCGAGCAACTCGGCCGGCAAGCCTCAGTGCTACAGGTTCAGCCCGCTGGGCAGGGATATCTCACTCTTCACGAATCCGGTCTCGCAGGGCTCTCAAATCAACTCGGCCGCGACGCCGATGAACGTGCCTGATCGCCTGCGCCGCCGTGTTTTATGCCAGGATCTCGCGAGCGGCGCCGGCGCCGTCTACTACGGCGAAGGCAACAGCCTGGCCATTTATGCGAGCGGCAAGCTTCTGAACCCGTACCAGATCCAGGTGTGCGACCTGGCCGGGGCTGAGGGCTCCTGGGCCAACCTGCCGTCCGGCAACTCGTACCCTTACGCCGCCGCGGTCGATCCCGAATTGGGCCGGATCGCGCTCGCGCCCGTCACCACGGGCTCGGAGCCAGTGCTCGAGGTTTCGTTTCACTACGGTTTCAATGCCGATATGGGCGGCGGAGAATATTCACGCCAGCAGACTTTCGTTGTACAGACCGAAGCTCAAGTGCTGCCGTTTCCCGATACCGCCTCCACGCCTCGCTACCACACTCTTCAGGACGCCTTGACCTACGCGGCGGGACATCTGACCGCAAGCGGGAAGATTGCCTTGGAGTTGTCGGGGAGCGGCTCATCGCAGGTGGCGTATGAGCTTCCTGCCGCATTATCGGTAAGCGTTCCGGCCGGCGCCACTCTGGAAATTCGCGGCGCGGATGGCTCCTGTCCCATGCTCACATTGAATGGCGAAATCTCCGCGAGCGGCGGCGCCTCGAGCACCCTGATCTTCAATGGCTTGCTGCTGACTTCGAAAATAGCGCCCGGCAACCCTCCCGTGGCCCTGCTGCATGTGCCCGCTACCGCGCCGAATGGAAGCGTCAATCAATTGGGAACTCTCACGGTCAGTCATTGCACGCTGGTTCCGGGATGGGCGCTCGCTCCGAGCGGCAGTCCGCAATACGCCGCCGCGCCGGCTCTGGTTGCCGCACCATCGGGATTGCAGATTTCCATTCAGAGATCGATTGTGGGCGCGCTGCGCGTGGAGGAAGTAGTCACCGCCACCGTGGCCGACAGCATCGTGGACGCCACCTCTCGCACAAACGTGGCGTACTCAGCTTCCGACGGCGCGAGCGCCGGGGGCGCGCTCACGCTCGAGGGCTCGACGGTAGTCGGCAAGATTCACGCCGGGTTGTTGGCGTTGGTTTCCGACAGTATCGTTTGGGCGGGGCTCGCCTCCAGCGATGCGTGGGCCGCGCCGCTCGTCGCCGATCGCAAGCAGGCGGGTTGCGTGCGGTTCAGTTTCTTGCCGATGGCTTCGGTGACGCCGCGCCAGTTCGAATGCCTCGAGCAGGCAGAAGGTGCTCCGCAACCCCTCTTTTATTCGTTGAGCTACGGCGACCCGGGCTACGCCAAGCTGTTGCCGTCGACCGACAATGCGATTCGCCGGGGCGCCTATGACGGCGGCGAGATGGGCGCCTTTCACTTTGTGTTGGCGCCACAGCGCGAGACCGACCTGCGGGTGAGATTGCAGGAATATACTCCGGCGGGACTGGAATTCGGGATTTTCTACGAGACTTGATGCGGGCGTAGGGGCAACACTCGTGGTTGCGCTGCGGGCGGCCGCGAGGGGCCGCCCCCCTAAACGATCACTTAAGGTGCAGCGACTTCCAGAGCCGCGGAGCGGCGGCAGAAAGTAGCCCACGGCGTGAGCCGTGGGTCTCCGTGGCGTGATGATATCCACAGCCCCGGAAGGGGCGACAGACATAACGCAGGAACCTCTGCCGCCCCTGCGGGGCTCAGATATCCGCGGATCGCCCCTCGATCCCACGGCTGGCGCCGTGGGCTAGTCTCTAGCGGCCCTCCGGGCCTGTATGGTGGCATCAGGACGTGCATCGCTACTGGCGGTGTTAAGTGAACGCCTATGGGGCTGCCCCCCGCCGCCCGCCAGCGGCGTTCCAAGGAGAAACATCATGGGAAGCGATATTTCCCGCTACACCTTTGACCCTAAGAAACACTACAGCTCCTTGCGCCAACAGCAGGGACGGGTGAACCTGGATGCCGACTGGAACGAGCAGGTTGATATCGCCGCGCACCGCGTCGAGACGGGAGCTTGCGATGTGATCGGCCCTTCCGGCGCGCCGCGCGACAACGCAGGTTTCGCGATCCAAACCCCGGGCGCGTGGGCTCCCTCCACCAGTTTTGCGCTCGGCGCTCGGATTCTTGACTCGAACGGACACCTCGAGATCGCGACTGCCGCCGGTACGTCCGGCTCGACTGCCCCGGCATGGCCGACCACCGTGGGGGCCACCGTCACGGATGGGACGTCAGGACTCACCTGGCAACTCGGCGCGAACGACCTCGCCGTTTCCGCAGGTCGGATTTATGTGGACGGAATTCTGTGCGAACTGTCACAACCAACCACCTACTTGACGCAGCCAGACTACCCCGCCCCGCCGGCATTGCCTGCCACCGGCACGAGCATCGTTTATCTGGACGTCTGGGAGCGCGAAATCACGGCGCTCGAAGACCCGCAAATCCTCGAAGTCGCTCTGGGCGGCCCCGACACGGCCACCCGCACGAAAACGGTGGCTCAAATCAAACTGCTGGATGTGAGCAGCGTCACGGGCGGAGTGGCCTGTTCCACCGCCGCTTCGGCCATCCCGCCTTGGGAGCAGGTGGTGCAGCCCTGGGCAGCACAGCTCTCGACCGGGGTCGTGCAGTCCGCTGCTTCCGGGCCCTGCTGCCTCAGTTCGAACACCGGCTATACGGGAATGGAGAATCAGCTCTACCGCGTTGAGATCCATGCGAGTGGTGTTTACGGATGGAAGGCAAGCACGCCGTACGTTCTCGGCGCAGAAGCCGTCGATTCCAATGGCAATCTCGAGCGCGTCATCGCTGCCGGCTCGACCGCCGCAACCGTGCCGGCTTGGCCGACTGCCGCCGGCGGCACGATAACGGACGGAACCGTCACCTGGCAGCTTGTGTCGAAAGGCTACAGGCCGCTCTGGGCCGCCAATACGGCCTACGCCGTGGGCGCACAGGTTGTTGATTCGAACGGGAACCTCGAGACCGCCGTCGCCGCGGGCACCTCCGGCAGCACGCATCCCGCCTGGCCCACCAAACCCGGCGCCGCAATTGGCGATGGAACCGGCAGCTTGATGTGGCAGTTCACCGCTACCACCTTCAAGTGGTCCCGCGACAATGGTTCCGTCGCGACGGCCGTCACCGGAATTACACCGGTCACGAACACCGCCGGAAATTCCGCCAGCCAGCTCTCCGTAACGAGCTTGGGGCGCGACCAAGTGCTCGGGTTCGCTCCCGGCAACTGGGTCGAAATCACGGACGACTGGCAAGCGCTCAATCGCCAGGCCGGAGAATTGCACCAGATCGACAGCATCGACCGAACAGCTCAAACCATCACTCTCAATTCCACCGTCGCCTCCGCCAGTTTTCCCACCTCGAGCGGGCAGACCGATCCCAACCGCTACACGCGGCTTACGCGCTGGGACCAGTCCGGCAAAGTTTACGAAAGCGATGGCGCGACGGTTTGGGTTGACCTTGGCGCAGCCGGCTCGACCGGCGATATTCCAGTGCCGCCCGCGGGCACGACGCTGCTGCTCGAAAACGGCGTCACCGTCGCTTTCAGCTCGAGTCCCGCGAACGGCCCCATCTACTCAGGCGACTATTGGAACTTCGCCGCGCGCACAGCCAACGGCTCCGTCGAGACTCTCAATCAGGCCTTTCCGCGCGGCGTCCAGCACCACTTCTCTCGTCTGGGGATCATCAACTTCAGCGCCACGCCGTGGACCTTTCAGGATTGCCGCGCCATTTTCCCGCCCGCAGCGCAGCGGCCAGGCATTCACATTACCCAGGTACTGGCGCTTGACGGCAACGGCAGCCCCACGCCGTTAGCGAATGACGCGACGCTGCCGGTGACGTCGCTGCTGGGTGGCATCAAGCTCCTGTGCGACCAGAATGTGGCGCCCGCTTCCATCCGCCGCCCCACATGCTGGGTTACTGTGGAATGGCCTAATGCCGCCGGCACTCAGAATCTACGCCAGTTTTACCTGCCGATGGCTGTGCCGGCAGACGTTGGCGCGCAGGGCAACGTCATTTTCTGGCGCCCTCAAAGCGACTACGCGACAGGCAACACACCCGCCGCGGAAGCCGTCGCGGACTTCAACGGCGACGGCATCCCGGATCTCGCCATTGTCAACCAGGCTCAGAATACCGTTTCGATTCTGTTGGGCAATGGCGACGGCACATTTGCGGCTCACGTCGATTATGCCACCGGCAACACGCCCGTCGCCGTAGCGGCGGCGGATTTCAACGCCGACGGGAAGTTAGACCTGGCCGTTGCCAATAAGTCGGGCAACTCGGTCTCGATTTTGATCGGCAATGGAGACGGCACGTTCAAGGCCCACGTCGATTACCCCTCCGGAAGCACACCGGTTGCCGTAGCGGCCGCGGATCTTAATGGTGACGGCAAGCCGGACCTGGCGGTGGTCAACAACGCCAACCCCGGCGCCGTTTCCGTTTTGCTGGGTAAAGGCGATGGGACCTTTCCTGCTCCCGTCAGTTACGCCACAGGGAATTCCCCTGTCGCCCTGGCGGTTGGCGATTTCAACCGCGACGGCATTCCGGACCTCGCAGTTGCGAACCACGCGGACAACACCGTATCGATCCTGTTGGGCAATGGCAACGGAACGTTTTCGGCCGCGCCCGCGCCGCCGGCACTCACCGCTGTGGCGGGCGGCGCTCCGCCGGCGGGCGCTTACAAAGTGGCCGTGACCTACCTCACCGCGCGAGGCGAATCGACGCTCTCCGTGCCCAGTTCCATCTCGACCGCCGCCGGAAATGACATGGCCATTCAGGTTTCTTCTCCGGCAGCCTCCGGCAACGCCACCGGCTGGAACGTTTATTTCATCACGGCGGGCGGCGCTACCTTCACGAAGCAAAACTCCGCGCCCATCGCGATTGGCACGAACTTCACGCAGGGCGCCGCCATCAGCACTGCCACCGCCGCCCCGGCGGGTCCACCTGCGACCGGCGGTTCACCCGTAGCGCTGGCGATTGCGGACTTTAATGGCGACGGCAAGCCGGACTTGGCGGTGGTCGATAACACCAGCCCAGGCTTGGTGTCGATTTTGCTCGGCAATGGCGACGGCACGTTTGCCGCCCAGGTCGGGTACGCCACCGGCAATTCGCCGGTCGCGCTGGCCGTGGCGGATTTCAACGGCGACGGCAAGCCGGACCTGGCCGTCGTCAACAACCCTGCTACCGCTGCCGGCACGACAGCCTCCTCCGGTAGTGTCTCTATCCTGCTGGGCAACGGCGACGGCACGTTTCAGCCCCATGTCGACTTCGCGGTGGGAACAACGCCCGTCGCCGTGGCGGCGGCGGACTTCAGCGGCGACGGAAGCCAGGATCTCGCCGTCGTCAACCAGGGCGATACGGCCGTATCGATCCTGCTCGGCAACGGCGATGGGACGTTTCAGCCTCGGGTGCGCGCCGATTGGCTCGACACCTTGCCGGACTCCATCCCACTCGGCGACAAAGGAATCCTCGCGCGCCTGACGCTGAAGGGTAACTTCATCTGGTCGCAGTCCGATCCCCAGTTGTACCTGGACGGTGATTCTTTCGGCGTCGCGCAAACCGATGCTTCCGGCCGGCAGGACCTCGGCATCAGCCTGCCCAGCGGCGACGGAAGGCAAGGCGGCGACTTCCAGATGTGGTTCTGGCTCACCCCTGCGCCTCTGCTTCAAATCTCGCCCGCCACGCTGAACTTCGGCACGCAGGCGGTGGGAGCCACCAGCGCCGCCCAAACCGTGACCTTGACAAACGTTGGCAATATCCCAGTGAATATTTCAAATATAAGTATTACTGCTGACTTCGCGGAGACCAACACCTGCATCCCGTCGATCTTCCGGCCCCTCCTTCCGGTCACTGTGGGCACTGTGGCGGGAAGAATCGGCCTGGTCGGCGCCCGGTCCTTCATTCCCGTGATATTTGGCAGGGTCGGGGTGCTTCAACCCGGCGCCAGTTGCGCCATCAGCGTCACGTTTACTCCCCCTGCCGCCGGAGCGGTCACCGGCACTCTGACCATTACCGACAACGCTACGAGCGATCCGGGCGGAACGGCCAGCCCTCATCTGGTCAGCCTAAGCGGCACGGGCATTGTATTCCTTCGTCCGATCGGGCCGACGGGTGTGCTACAAGTTAAGTAGAGCGATCCGGCTCGCCGGGTAACGGTTGTTCAGCCCCGTCCAAGGTAAGGCTGTTGTACCGGCAGAACGATCGCCTCGAGCATATTCATGTGCGGCTGGAGACTGGCAATGAGGATGGCCACTTCGGCGGCACGGCTACCGCTGGGTCACCTCGAGTTGAACCGGCACCGCGATAGAGTTTACTTCGGGATCATAGTACTCGTAGACGCGCGACTTGAACGTGCGGGCACGAATCGGGTACTTGGCGTGCAGGCGGAACTTCAGCCTGACGGCGGCGCCCGGCGCGAGGGAATCGAAGTAAAGAATGGCCTGCGTCGCGGTGAGGCTGAACTTCGACAGGCAGCCGCTCGCAAAATTCGCGCTCTTTGCCTGATAATCCTGCAAGTCTTCGCTGAGCAAATCGAATCCCGGCGGAACTCCGAGGTCCACCATCACCATCTTGGCGACCTTGTCCATGTTGTTCTTGACCTGGGCAGTCGCCGTGGCGATATCATTTTGAGCAAGACGCGTGCGGTCGTAGGTGACGTCGATCGAGAGCGGTTCGCGCTCCGGCTTCTCGTTCCAGGGCAGATAATAGCTCCCCACAACCTGATAGGCCAGCCCGCCTTTGCCTTCGAACCGAATCTCCACCGTGTTGGCCAGCTTGGCCGCATCCATTTCGCTTGAAGTGCTGATCCGCTTGGCATTCGGCGTAAGTACCGCACTTCCAGGCCCGGCAATGGTGACGCCCTTGAACACGAACTGATGAAGCAGGTCGTTGTTCGCAGGTGTCAGCGTGAGTTTTCGCAGCGTCCGGCCGTTCAGCAGAATCGCGACCGTGCCTTCGATGTCGGCTGAGCCTTTTTCCGCGGCGAGGAGTAATGCTCCGAGGGCCATGATCGTGGCCTGTGTGGTGCCCCAGGTTCCGGCGGCATCTTTTCTCGCAGCGATGTAAGCAAGGGCTTTACGCGCCGTGCCGGACGCCTGGCCCCACTTGAGCAGCGCTTGAACTGCAAGGCCGGTCGTCTCAATACTGGCGCTCGCGCCTTCGCCGTAAACGCCGGTTTCCTCCGCAGTCCACCAGGCCTGATCGTCTTTTTCAGCGCGCGCGTCGAGCAGAAGCTCGATTGCCTGGCGAGTGAATTCTGGGTCCTCCTTGCGGCTGCCGGTTCCGTATTCCGTGGCAAAATTGGCCAGCACCGCAAGCGTGTAAGCGTCCATCTTTGCGCTCAGGTGCTTCTCGACAAATTGCTTGGCGCGTTCAACGGCAGTTCCTTCATATCCGGTGTGCTCAAGCGACCAGGCGAGATAGGCGGTGATCCGCAGCACGTCGGAGTTGTAGCGGTTCGTGGCGCCCTCGTTGATAAACTGCGTGTCCGGCTTCCAGTTCCCATCCGCCTGCTGCTGGCCGGCCAGCCACGCCTGCGTGCGCTCGATCAGTTTCGGGTCTACGTCATAAACCTTCGACATGTCGTAGAACTCCATCAGGCCGTAGGCAGTGAGGATCTTGTTCGCCGGGGCGTTGCCGAACCAGGAAAATCCGCCACCGGGGACCTCGAACGTCAGCAGGCGCTGGTAGCCGTTGGCGATGTAGCCCTCCGCTTTGGCGTGTACTTCGGGCGTCAGCTTCTTCGTGCGCTTCATGTAATCGAGTGCCAGGACGTTGGGATAGGTGCTGGAGGAAGTCTGCTCGAAACAGCCGAAAGGCATGCGCAGAAGGCTGTCCATGCCTTCGATCACCTGGCTCAGCGGGCCGGGGTAGAGGCGGACGAAGATCTTGCTGGCCTCGGCAATGGCGTTTGCCGGGAATCTTATTTCGTGCTGCACGCTGCTTTCGAGGCGGCCATTGAAGACGACGCTTTGCTCGCGGCCGTTGGGGATGACTTCGATCTCTCGCACCACGATATCGGCGCGCTTCGTTTGGCCTTCCAGGCTCGCCGCAAGTGTCAGCTTGAACTTCCCGATGCGCTTGGCTTCGAGCGTGAATTGCGAGCCGCCTACCTGTCCCGATTCGACGTTCAGCGACTTTTCCGCCACGTCATCGACGAGCGAGAACCAGTTCTCCGGCTGCAACTTCAAGCAGGCCTCTCCACGCGCGCCTGAGTAGTTGTAAACACCGACTGGAATCGAGACACGGTCGCCCTGCGTGAGTGTGACGGGCATATCGAGGTCAACGAAGAAATCCTGAAAGACCTTCAGGCTTGATGAGGATGTACCCAGCGCGCCGTGCGGCGTGGAAGCGATCATCGCCATGCGCCAGGTCGTGATGGAATCGGCGATGGGAATAACAATGCTGGCGCGACCGTCCTTGTCGGTAATGACCTCGGGATTGATATAGAGCGCCTCGGGGAAATAGGACCGCACCCGCGCTGCAGGCGCGGCACCCGTTGCACCCCCGACCCCCGGGCCAGCTTTCGCAGCGCTAAGTACCCCGCCGATAACGCCGCCCATCTGCCCGCCGGGGACACCCCCCGGAACGCCTCCGACTATACCCATCGCATCGCCCGCGGCCATGTCCTTCATTTCCCTGACCTGTCGCTGCATTGTCATCGGCGGCGCCGCGATGAACTCGACAGCCTGAGCGACTTCGACGGCCTGGGTGACCACGCCAACATCCAAGGTTGCCGAGATCACGGCACGATCGCGTGCCTGAACAACGATCCCCCGCGACACCGCCTTGAATCCTGGCATGGACATTTGAACTTTGTAGGCGCCGGTCGGCAGGCTCGAGAAGCTGAATTCCCCTGAGGCGTTGGTTTTAGCGGTTCGGCTTGTCGCGACTTGGACCTTATTCGAGGCAAGGTCAAACAGTTCGATGGATGCTCCGGGAACCACGGCGCCTGAGACGTCGATCACGGTGCCAACAATCTCCGCCCGCCCGTTTAACGGCCCACGATCGTGTTCGATCTTCACTGTGACGTTATTCAATTCGGTAAGACCTTGAAAGGCGCGGGTGGGAACCTGGAGTAGCACCGTCATGTCATCGAAGGTATCGAATTGCCCGTCTGGCCCAGCACTGCGCACCACGTAGTACGTTTTATTCTGGGCCCGGTACCATGAAGTTGCTTCCAAGCGCAACTCGGCGCCCCAGGCATCACGCGTGTCCCTGCCGCCAGCCCTCTTCAACCCGTCGAAAACCGGGAACAGGTTACCCTGGTAGGTTTTCGCGTCGTAAGACTGAGTCAATCTTTCCGCCAGCCGTGTGACTTGATTGCGAAACTGCTCCTGGTATCGACGTAAGTACTCCGGCTGTTTTGTAATCGGTATCTGTCCGCCGAATTGCGTTTCAAGGCGGTTGGGATTCCCGACCTCGGTTGCCGAAAACAAGGCTCGTGCCGCGCGGTCTCGCTGCTCGCTTTGAGAACTCTCCCCCGGCTCGACGATTTCCGGCATGCCGAGCGAGTGAATCTCGTAGCGGGGCTTCATGATTTCCTGTTCGAGGTAGAAGAAGACCTTGGCGAAGCCTGGCTGTTTCTCGGCCAGCGCGAACACGGCTTCGTCGACCACTTGCATTCCAAGCGCAGCCTGAACGCCCGCGCCGTGAGAGTTGCTGACGCGAAAACGGATTCGCGCCTCGCCGCCCGGTTTGTAGGCGGGCGCATCCGCAACGGTCTCAATCTTCAACTCATCCGCGGGCTGGATGAAGACCAGGCGATGGTCGCCGATCGTCTGCGCATCCCTGGCGAAGAGGTAGGCGTTGATGTCGAGAGTGCCCGCCATTTCCGGGCTTGCGGCGAGAGATAGTCGCGCCTGGCCGTTTTCGAGGTCCAAGTCGCGCGTCAAGATCGTCTGGCCCTCCCTTACGACATCCACGTAAGCGGCCCCGCGTGACTTGCTGGAGAAAACGCTCAGCTCCATACGCTCGCCGGCATGGTACACGGCGCGGTCGGCGCGCAGCAGAATCTGCTCGTCGCCGGGCCGCGAGGCAAGACTGAGTTGGCTTGACACGGTATTTCCGTCTTCGTCAGTCGCCTCAACCTTGAGGGTCTCGGCGCCCATTGGCGGGTGGAGGCGAGCGATCGCAATACCCGCATCGTCGGTGGTCACTTGCTGACGTGCCTCCTCATCGCCGTAGACAGTCAGGCGCGTTTTCGCCGGCGTGCCGTCGGGATAAGCAGTCAGGAAGAACACCTGGTTCTCAAGCTTCGGGGCGAGCGTACCACCCTCCGGAATCGCCGTGATCAAAAGCGGCGAGTCACTGACCATGATGGGTTCACCGCGAGTTTCGATGTGGCTCGCAGAGTCCTTTACCGCGGCCTCAATCAGCACGCGCGCCGCTCCGTGGCTGAGTGGCCGTCCGGCAAAGTATGTGGGGAGCACGAGGTCAAAAAGATATGAACCTTCGGGATCGGTCTTGCCCCGCGTGGACGCTACCTCGACCACGGTGACATCCATCGTCGAGGCTTTGATGGTGACTTTGCCGCCATCCACCGGCTTTCCGAAGAAGTAGTTGGCCCGCACCGTCCCGACGACATGATCACCGGGCCGGTAACCGTGCTTCTGCTTTTTGCCCCCGGCGCTGAACTCGATTGCCACCTTGAACTTGGGAAGGACGTAGCGTTCTACATTAACCGCGAGTTCGGCGGCATTGGTCGGCTCCTCCGCGTTGCCCATCAGAGCGCGCAAGTGGTAAGTTCCGAGGTTCACTTCATCGGCCAGTCCAAACTCCGCGGAGGCAACCCCGAAAGCGTCGGTCTCCGTTGCCTTCTTGAAAACCTTGTTGCCGCGTGAATCCTCGACCTCGATAGTCAATTTGCGGTGCGCGGCTGCGTCGTGGTCGGCGCGGTCGAGCGCCAGCGCGCGCGCGTGAATCGTCTGGCCTGGTTGGTAGATTGGCTTTTCCGTCGTCAGGAGAATCGAGACCTTGTCTTCGATGCGTATGGGCTCGGTAAACTCCGTAGATCCGATGGGAGTGTCGGCGGCGTAGCGTAACTGGCTGGTTCCCACCAAGCTGGCGGGGAAGCGGAAATGCGCCTCGGTGGTGCCCCGGCGATTCGTCACGCCCGCATAGAGCTGGGAGGTCTTCCCGCCCTCGCCGACCAGTTCAATGCGCACCGTGGCGCGCCCGCTAACGACTTCGTTCTTCGAGTCGGTAACGATCACGCGTACCGCCGCCTCGCTCCCTGCGAGGTACGAATGCTGTCCCAGAAGGTGAATGACCGGGGTGCGAAGAATCTGAGAGAGAGAATCCGTGCCCTCCCACCCGGCGCTCTTTGGATCGTCATATTGGAATCGATAATGCACGCGATGCCATACCAGGTCTTCTAAAGGCAGCGGCCTCTCGATCTTGATCTCCCCCCGCAACCAATTTGGCCCCTCAGCCACTTTCGTGGGCCGAACTGCTTGGCCCAAAAGCTTGTCGTCGGGATCCAGGACTTCCACGGTCCACTGTCCGGACCCCGCGCGGGAGGCATGATAGGGGATGCTCAGGCGCAGAAGACCGTGCGAATAGGTGGCCATCGCGGCTGGTGGGGCGCCGGCCGCTTGGAAGGGCTTCAGGCCAAACAGGACGACCCCAAGATAACAAGCAAAAATGCAAAGACCAAATCTCGCGGGGTGAGTGAACGGGTGAGTTTTGTTCATGGCGCCTCCGTAGAGATGTCTTACCACTGCCGATTCGTAATCTCACTTCAAAGAATGAACGTGCACAGCCTTGCTTCTTGCACATTACTTTTGCAACGTCACCCTCTACGATGCGTCAACACATTGCAAAAGATATCCCGCTGCAGGTGTAGACACTCTGACTTCACGAGTGGTTCCAAATCATTTTCGGGCGGGACCTCCGCACGCCCCGCGCACAACGAAAATGGGATCTGCGAAATTATTGCCGAACTCGTCTGAGGGGGCTTTGAAGGCGAGGCACGCACCGCAGCCTCAATCAATGGACGTGCCCCATAAACGTTCTTCACGTCCTGAGATCGAGGCGGCGATCCACGATTACGGTTTTAGTTATGGGCCAAGAGCATGAGGGTCCCAAAGAATTGACAATTGCGCCAGAACATATCGTTGATTCCTGACCAATGGAGTTGCTGCTTTGAAGGGCCGGCGCCCTCGTCATTATCATTGATGGCAATGTCGAACCCGATGGGATGGCCACCGTCGTTGACAGGGAGCATTCGCGCTCCCGGCAAAGACATCCTGACTTCCAGGTTATAACCTTTGTCGGTCCGCTTGAATGCGAACTGCCCGTTGTAAGGCGGCTTTGAAAAAACCCTGGTCACATCATTTTTCACCATGACCTCGCCCGGGTAGGCAAGTGGTTCCTCGGTCCCATCGGGTAGAGTGAACATGGGCTGGGGGGCGCCAGGTTGCGGCTTCCAGAAGTTGTCGAAAACAAAGGGGTGGGTTGCGCTGTAAACGAAGTGGAACTCATGGTGCATTGGGTCGCCAATGTAGTATCTCGGCATCCCGCAGCCATCGTTGTCGAGCATGATCTCCACGCTGTCATCGTCCCAGGACCCGGTTTCATTGGTCGGAACCAGTGATCCGTGGGGCTCCACCACATGATCATCCGTCACTTCCACTGCAATGTAGAGGTACTGCTCATCCCACTGAACCTTGAAGGTGGCGGAAAGATCCGCGGGCCCCTTCCACTTTGCAGAGGACATCCCCTGGCCAACGAAGAAGAACTTCTCCTGGTCCATGGTGAAGCCCTTCACGCCGGACCAATCGGACAGGTCGCCGTCGACCGTAATATTTTGGAGGCGCTTGGGCGCGTAATAGGTCGCCCAAGAGTAGGGCGAGAACGCACGGAGCGAGTGCGTGGGAAAACCGGCAACACATACCAGCGCGGTGAGCAGCAAGGCGACAGAACACCTCGTATGTTTCCTCGTCATCAGCATCTCGCAGCCGCGGATTTCTATCTGGCGCCAAACCCGGTCCAATCGTGTCCATGACGAATTCAGGGACGCGAGTTGACCGGTTCCGCCTCCACGATGCGGAACCGGCTTCTCTCGGCGTCGTTTCTGGTTTCCGCTGCGGCCAAGTCGCGGAGCCGGGCTGTCAAAGTCGCGACCTCTAGTTTATCTCCGCTAAAGCGCAGCGCGCTGATCAGGTGAAAGAGCGCAGTGCGGTCCGTGGGGTCGAACTCCAGCGCCATACGCGATTCCTTGACCGCCTTCGGCGCATCTCCGGCGCGCAGATAGAGGCGGCTCAGCACGTCATGCGCCGGGGCAAAGTCGGGTTTGGCTTTGACCGCCCGCTGGGCGGCCGCCTCCGCTTCCCTGAACTCGGGTTTTTCTGGAGCGGCGCCGCGCCGGGTGAGCACCTCAGCGACCAGATAATTCAACGTTGGCTCGTCCGGAGATTCTTTCAAACGAGAACGAAGGACCTTGAGTGAGCTTTCGGAGTCGTTCCTTTCGAGCAGCGAAATGCCCAGGCCCACGGTCGCGAACTCCTGCCGCGGCTGCAGTTGGTTCGCCTTCGCAAAATCGGCGTCGGCTTCCTCGTATTTCATGAGCTGGGCGTTCAAAACAGCTCGCTCCGCGTAGAGTGCGGCGGAATCCGGGAGTTGTTTCAGACCGGCGGTGGCGATGTCAACACCCACCTGGAACGCAGCGTGGTCCATGCAGAGGGTTGCCAGGTCGAGGTAATTGCGAACGTCGCGAGGCGCGAGCTCGATCGCCTGGCGCAGCGCCGCCGTGGCCGCCGGTGTTTCATGGTTGGCCTCGTACGCAGCGGCCATGAGATTCAACGCATCAACCTCCGGGGTTGGGCTTTCCACGATCGGCTTCAGGGTCTCGATAGCCGCGCCGCTCCGGTCCGTCGTATATTGAATAAGCCCTAGGTTGTAACGGTTATGCCAGTCGGACGGCTGAAGATCGAACAAGCGCCGGAAAACCGGCTCCGCAGCATCCAATTGGTGAATATGGACCAGGCAAACTCCGTATTCCGCGAGCGCCGGCGGATTATTGGAAATGCCCGTCCGCGCCATGGCGAAATGCGTAACAGCCTGGTCGCACTGGTTTTCCTTGAACGCGAGGGAAGCGATCATCGCGTGGGCGGTTTCGTTTGCCGGATCGATGCGGATGATATGGTTCAGAAGATCCCGGGCCGCGGGATTCCCGCCCGCGTACTCGCACTCTGCGGCGCCCTCCAGCGCCGGGAGGTAGTCCGGCCGCTTCTTGAGAGCTTGCTGGTAGGATCGCAGACTTTCCTCGCCGCGACCGAGAGCGGAGAGCGCCGATCCTTCGAGCGTCCAGACCCGCGCGTCGTCAGGATTCTCGCGCGCCAGTGTCTCGGCCATTTCCAGGGCCCGAGCGTAATCGTGGGCGCGAAGCGCTTCGATGGTTGACTGGATTGTCGGAGTGGTTGTTTGGGCATGAACAAGCGGAGCACCAGCGAGGCGGGCGAGCAGGATGGCCAAGCAACACCAAGCGAGCTTTTGTCGAACTCTCTCCATGCCCATCTTAATTGAGCGTACTGAAGCAGCCCAAGCAGCTGCTCAAGGCGGCCACGGGGTGCTCGTTGCTGCCCGTTTATCCATCTTACCCTTCTTATTCATTTGGCGTCGGAAGGGCGGGGCCAAAGAGCCTGCGGCAAAACTTCCTTCGGACTGTCATTCCGAGCGAAGCGAGGAATCTCGCTCTGAGTATTTTCAAGGCAGTGCGAGATCCCTCGTCGCCTGCGGCTCCTCGGAATGACAGCAAAAACTAGTTCTCACACAAGCTCCAAAGCCCGCCCTTCCAGGACGCAGAATAATTGCGGTTGTTAACACAGTTAAGCGCTAGAAGCTTAGCTTCATCCCAAACTGCGCCCAACGCGGATTGAAAGCTGACACCGACTGGCCGAAGGTCGCGTCGGGCAGGTTGCCGTCGACTCCGTTCAGATTGGGACGGTTGAACAGGTTGAAGAATTCAAAGCGCAATTGCAGGGCAACCCGTTCGGTGATGCGGTTGTCCTTGACCAGCCCAAAATCGACGTCAGCGAAGCCAGGTCCCCGATAGCGGCCCGGCTTCAAGTCGCCATAGGTTCCCATAGCGGGCACGGGAAAAGCCGAGGCGGGGAAGAGGCCATTCAAGTACGCTTGCCGGCTTCTGGCGGGCATGTTGTAGCCGAAGGTGGGCACGTCGGGGAAAGCGTAATTGTAGCCGTCGGCCTGGTAGTCGCCACTGCCCGGCTGTATGCCGATCACGTTGCCGTTGGCGTCCTGGATGGGCTCGAACGGCGCGTTGGTTGAAACCACGAACGGATATCCGTCTTGCAAAATGGTGTTCGTGGAGAGTTCCCAGCCGCTCAGTACGTAGCGTAAAGCCTGTGGACCGGTCTTCAGATCTCCCGGGGTGTAGGTTCCGCTGAGAGAAAAGCGGTTTGGAGCGTCGAACGGGAACGGCTGCCGGTAGGAACTGATGGCGTTCTGATTGGGATAATAATCTCCGTCAAACCAGCCACTGGACCGTGTATAAGCAGCCATAAACGTGCCGTGAGTGCTATACCGCTTCTCGAGGCTCACGATCAGCGCATTGTAGGAGACCGTGTTGCCGTTAGTGGTGTATTGAATGCTGCCAAAAGACGGCAGGATGCGCGTCAGGACGTCTTTGTTTTCAATCAAGTCGCCGGCAAAGCGGTTGATGTCCGTTCCGATGCAGCCTTGCCTCTCGACGCAGCCCGTCAACTGGTCCACGGAATGCGATCCGCTGTAACCTGCGCTGGCCACCAACTGTCCGGGTAAGCGGCGCTCAAACGAAAAGGAATAGTTGTACGTCCGTGGAGCGCCCATGTTGCGGTCCATTGCGCCCACGGCCAATTGATCACCCACCAGGCCGCCGTGGGCATCGAGTGTAGTCGGCGGCAAAGCAGGGTAAGGAAAACCGAACGGAGGGGTATTGCTGCTCCCCAAGGCGAAGACAGGTGCTGTGGTGGATCCGCGGATGAAAGTTGGGAAGATAAACCCGGGAGGATTGCCCTTCAAGTCGTTCTCGTCGATTCCCAGCGTCAGCCAGTCGTGGTACACGCCAAAGCCGCCGCGCACTGCCCAGGTTCCTGTTCCGGTGGGATCCCAGGCAACGCCAATGCGGGGACTGAAGGCGTTGATGGACTGGTTATAAACGTGGGGAACCTGTTTCATGATCCCGCCAGCCACCTGCTCGGCTTGCGTCGAACCGCTTCCCAGAATGAAATTGGCAAGCACCGTATTGTGCTCGGGGTAGGGGTTCCCGAAATTGTCCCAGCGGAAACCGACCGTTAGCGTGAGATTGGGTTTAGCCTTCCAGACGTCTTCTACGAAGGCGCCGCTCGAGGTCTTCGCGTACTCGTAGGTCCCATTGCCTGCCGTTCCGGTCAACGGATTGTAGGCAAGATTTGCTTCCGAGTAGGGGTTATCCTGGACCAACTCCAGAAGGTTGTTGAATGAATAATTGGGAATGGAGTAGGTGGTGGAGAAAAGCGCCAAGTCATCACCGTGCCAGCCCTCGTAGCCGAACTTAAAGGTATGGACCCCTCGCACCATGGTGAGGACGTCCCTCCAGCGATAGTTGTGCTGAATAAAGTTGCCGTCGGCGAAACCGATGCCCAGGCCGGCGTTCATCCCGACCACCGAGATGGGAGGCACCTCGATGTTGCCGGTGAGGCCATTGAGTCCCTGGGGGCGCGAAAATCCGAACATCGCTTCATTCAGCGTCCTTGAATTGAACGTGTGCGTCTCGTTAATCTGGAATGAGTCGGAATCAAAGCGATTGGTGGAGTCAAAGCCGGTGCGCACGGAGGAAGTTTGATCGTTGTGCGTCATGCGATAGAAGTTACCGTACAATCGGTCTTTGGAGAAATAAGTATCAATTCGGGTGTTCCACTCCACGCCGCGCCGGTACGGGCTTGCCTCATACGTTCCGGAGTCAATCATGGACAAGCTGCAGGGGATGTTCGCAGCCGCGGAGGTGCCGCAGGTGGTGGGGAAGATATCCTGCGCCGTCTCCGAAACCGTTCCGATGGCGGAGGATTTGATGGGGTAGGTGGTCAGCAATTTCGTACCCAGGTTGCTGGGGAAGTTCTGCTGCGCCCATTCGACGAACTGAGGATCTTCCCAACTGTAGGCTTGATTTCCAGTCGAAAAGGTCGACCACAGAGGTTCGATCGAGAAAAAGAAATAAGTGTGCTTGTGCGGAACCACAGGCCCACCTATCGAGGCGGAGAAGTTGTTGCTCTTGAACGCAGCATAGGCGGGCCCGGTGAATTCGGATCGCGCCCAGAAATGCTGGTCGGTGAAGTAATCGCTCACATTGCCGTGGTATTGGTCCGTGCCTGACTTCGTGGTCATCTTGATGATGATCGAACTGTTCCGCCCGTATTCCACGCTGAAGTCGTTGGTCTCGGTGGTAACTTCCTGAATCGAGTCGGGGTTTGGCGTCAGGTTCAAGTTGCCGCCGTCGATGTTGCTGGTCACGTCGAGGCCGTCAAGCTGGAACATGTTACTGAGGAGGCTTTTTCCATTGGCGCTGGCTTCCACAGGCAACTCGGTCGCAAAATTGTCGCGGATCGTGCTGGCGAGGCCGCTGGAGCAGGACCCCGGCGCCGACCCGACCAGCACACCTAGCCCCGTTACGCCGGGTGTGACAGCCGCCAGACCCAGAAAGTTCCGCCCCTGCAAGGGCAGCGTATGCAACTCTTGACCGCTTATGGTTGCCTGGAGCCGGCTGTCCGCAGTGTCCAGTACGGCGGCTTGCCCGGTCACCTCGACTGATTGCCGAGTTCCGGCCAGCGTCAAGGTCACGGGCAGATTCGCGGTTTGTCCCGTCTGCAACGTGATTTTGACTACCGTAGGGTTGAAGCGGTGCTAGATACCGTGACCTGGTAGTCTCCTGGGGCGAGACTGTTAAAGCGGAAGTTCCCTCCGGTGTCCGTAATCAATTTTTGGGAGACCTGCGTGGCAGTGTTGGTCATTTCGACCGTGGCGTTCGGGATTACTGCGCCGGTCGGGTCCTTGACCTGCCCCTCGAGGTTGCTGCTGTATTGGCAATAGGCTAGAGTGGAGCAGCATAGAATTGTCAGCGTGAGCGCGCAAAAAGCGGCGAAGCGTGCCGTCATGGAGATTCTGCCGTTCATGTTGGCTTCCTCCCTGGCGCTGCCGGTGCGAAAGACGCTCCTCATCCTTCACAAGTGCGAGATCTACAAGAAAAGCACGCGTCCGGAGCCCTCAAAGGCAAAATAGTAACTTATCGCAATATTTCCAAACGATTTAACATAATCTAAAGAAACAGTGCGCAGGAAGTCAAGGACTTTTTACCCGACTTTGTTGCCCCAGCTGCTCCGAAATAGACGGTCATTCCGAGTGGTCATGGGTCTTCGACCCACCTGGAGGGATGAAAAAACCGATCGTCGTCGCCCCCGCGCAAGCGCGGGTCCATTGTCGATCCAGACCACAATGGATTTCCGCTTCCGCGGGAATGACGTGATTTTCGAGGGTACGACGCAGCCATTTGCCCTCTGTGGCTCAGTGGTGTACGTTATCGGTAAATGCCAAGTGCGGAAAGGGAAATACGGGCTGGGATTGCGCGGCGGCGCATTCCGGGAGGCGTCTGCCGGGTGGCCGATGGTCGTCGAAGGCCATCCAGAAGGCCGCACTTGCGGCATTCGATTCTGTGCGTGGTTTGGCTACTAATTGTAGGGGCAGCCATCGCGGTTGCCACGCCGGCAGCACAAGAGCCTTCTCAGAGCTTGCAAGCCAGCGAGGTTTTGCGCCAAGCGCACGCAGACTTCAAGGCGGGACGGTTCGAGGCGGCTCTCCAGAGATGCCGTAAAGCGTTGGACCTTGATCCCCAAGCAGCGGACGCATACTTCCTCTTCGGAATAATTCAAGATCGCCGCGGGTCACACGACGAGGCCCGCCATGCAATACTACAATCTGTGAAACTGGATCCTTCAGTGGCGACGGTGCACGTCTATCTTGGACGAAGTTATCTCCGTACGAGCGAGCCCGAGAAAGCGGAAGCGGAATTTCAAGCGGCAGTCCGTCTTGGCGACAATGCGACAGCCGACGCCCATTACGGGTTGGGGCTAGCGCTGAACGCTCAATCAAAATATGAGGAGGCCCTGGCTGACCTGCGAGCGGCAGTCGCGGCGCGGCCAGCGGATGCGGCCAGGCTGTTTGCCCTGGGGCAGTGCGAGGTGGAACTCGCCCGGCGCGACGACGTTCGAAACCTGGAGCAGATTGAGCGTTTGCCTGAGGGCCGAACGACCGTCCTCAATGACAGGTATCTGTCTGCGATCACGCACTTGGAGAAGGCGCTGGCGGCCTCGCCCTCGGAGGATTTTTCGCGCTCGGTTCAGATGGACTTGGCCGTTGCGTACTCGCATAGCGGCAAGGACAACGAAGCTGCCGCCATTTTCGAGAAGCAGCTCGCAGTCTGGCCCCAGTCCGCTCAGCTCCATTTCGACCTGGGGGTAGTTTATGGGCATCTGCGGCGGTACTCGGAGGCCGTGACCGAGTTTCAGCAGACGCTTAAGGATCAGCCGGGCGATGACACCGCGCGGCTGGCCATCGCGCACATCTATCTGAGCTACGGCCAGTTCAAGGATGCTATCCCTTACCTCGAGACTTACATTCAGCACAAGCCCGACAATCCTCGTGCCTATCAGTTGCTGGGGCGAGCGTATCGAAGGCAAGGGCAGTATGAGAACGCCGTTGAGGTGTTGCGCAAGGGAGTGAAGCTCGACCCTCAAAGCTACGAAGTGCATTTCGATCTCGGGGCCAGCCTGGCGCGGTTGGGAGAAACTGACAAGGCCATCGACCAGTTGCAGGAGGCGAAGAGATTGAAGCCGGAAGGCTCCGAGGCGGCCTACGAGCTTGGCTTGTTGCTGATGAAAAAGAACGCCCAGCCGGATGCGCGGGCCGAGCTAGAAAAGTTCGACCAACTCCGGGGGCAAACTGACCAGAGAATGCGGGCCGGAGTTCCCAACAATCAGGGCAACGATCTGATGGAACAGGGGCATGTGCGTGAGGCGGCTGCGGCCTATGAGGAAGCAGTGCGAATGGATCCTGGAAACGCCCCGTTCCATTACAACCTTGCCTTAGCGCTGGCGAAGCTCGGTGACCACCAAGGGGAACGGCGGGCGCTTCAGGATGCAATCCGGGCCGATCCGCATTTTGCGAAGGCCCACAATCAATTGGGCCTGGCCGACATGGCGGACGGCCAACTTTCCGCTGCGGAGGAAGAGTTCAAGAGGGCGCTCGACGCTAGCCCGGAGTTTGCCGAGGCAGAGAACAATATGGGCGTCTTGTACGCGCGACTTGGGAAGAACGATGAAGCAATGAAGCGCTTCCAAAGAGCCACCGAGCACAGCCCGCAATATGTTGCCGCGCTCGCCAATCTGGGCCTCGCCCTCGCGGACCAGGGGAAGTACGACGAAGCGCAAAGCGAACTGCAGCGGGCCGTAGCCGCCTCGCCCGGAGATCCGGCGGCGTACACCGCCCTCGGATTGATTGCCGAGACAACCGGCCGGAACGAAGAGGCTGTTCAATTTCTCAAGAAGGCTGTCGGGCTACAGCCAAACTCTACGGAATCGCACCTGAACCTCGGCAGGGCATTCACCGAGTGTTTCAATCTGAAAGCAGCGCTACAAGAGTTCTCGACAGCCACGCACTTAGGTCAGGAGTATGCTCCGGCACACTACAATCAAGGACGCGTGTTGTACGATTCACAAAGACTTCAAGAAGCAGCAGCCGAACTCGAGACGGCTCTCCGGCTCGCACCCGATGATCCCAGCGCCCTGTACGTGCTCGCCTTGGCCGAAGAGCAAATGAGCGACTTGCCTCGTTCCGCAGAACTGCTGACCAAGCTGGTCCAATTGGAGCCACACGATGCGGACGCTCAGTATCTACTCGGCCAGGTTATGCTTCGCCTCGGTAAGACGCAGGAGACCGTCGAGCACTGGAAATCAGCCGCGGACGCAAACCCAAACAGTCTGAAGGTGCTCGATGCCCTGACCGACTTGCTTCGCAGAATCGGGAGCGCAGAAGCGAGTGTGTATGCGGAGCGGTTCGAGGCTTTACAGAAAAGCATGCGCATCACCGACCCAGTCTTGCGCCTCGATGAATTCGGAATGGAGGCCGCGAAGTCCCGGAATTGGCCCGAAGCCGTGGTCGAGATCAAGGAAGCGCTAAAGCTATGCGAGGATTGCGCCCAACGTGCCGCCCTCCACCGCAACCTGGGAGTGATTTATTGCCGACAGGGCAGAATCGAAAAGGGGGCAGAGGAACTGGACGAGGCGGCGAAGCTGAATCCGAATGATCCTGTAGCCGTGAAAACGCTCCAGATGCTCAAGGCCCTCGAAGTTAACCAGTAGAGCTCTCGCTTGGGGAAGATGAATGCGCCGCGGTGGAACACCATCCACCCAAGAAACTGCTAGAAAACCCATCGGCTGTCATCCTGAGCGCGTGTGACTTTTTCAGTTTTACGTGGCAGTGACATGCAGACCCAGCCACCCAACCTGTCATCCTGAGCGACAGCGAAGGATCTGCAGTTCGTCGAGCTTCGTGGAATCAAGAAAATGCAGATCCTTCGTCGCCTTCGGCTCCTCAGGATGACACACTCTGAATTCAGTCACACCATACCATCGAAGCGGGCTACGATACTTCGAGGGTTATCTTCGTCTTGCCTGCCAGCGCCTCGGGCGTCAAGATCACGCGGTCCGCACGGACCTCTCCGACGGAGGCAGACTTCAAGGGTTGCCCATCGGCGGGGTGAATATGAACTGCCAACGTGGCGCCCTTGAAATCTCCGATCTCGATCTCGACCCGCCAGCGTGGGGACTGGGAAGTGGGCAGGGATTCCGTTACCCAACTGATCGATCCAAACCGCGTAGGGCAGCCCTGGACGCTGATTCTCTCGCCGGGGTTGAACCAGTGTCGCGGCGCGGCTTTTTGCAGGTGCACCACATCCTGGTCGTGCTCTTCGTAACAGAGGAGCCAGCGCAATCCCAGGGTGGGCTGAAGTTCGCTATTGACCACCGCCGACCAGGCGTAGGGGTTTCCCTCGCCCGGGAAGTTGCCAGGTATCAACGAGTCCTCCGGCGCGTAGCGATTCCCTGAATCCATGGCGTAGCACATGTTGCCGTAGAGTGTCAGCAGGAACGGCCGGTAGTCATCCTGCCGGATGCGGCCGGCGAGCGTGCCGTGTTCCATGAAGCCCGCGGTGATCGGATAATCCTGAACGACGTTCATGCCGAGAATCTGAAGCCCTGCCAGGGCGCGGTGCCTGAAATGGCCTTCGTCGATCTCCGGATTTCCCCAGTCGCTCAGCCACCAATCCGAGATGTAACGGTGGTTTTCGTAGCTCGTCAGCTCCGTTGGCTTACGGTCCGTATCAAACGCGAAGATGGGCGGGATGTTGGCTTTCTTCATCTCCGGATTGCGGTCCGCAAGAGTCTTATTCAATGAGCGCTCCACGTCGGTCCGCATGGCGGCGGCAATCTGGGCGACTTCCGCGCCCTCGCGGCTGAGTTCGCTGTCCTGGTGCTCGGCGCCGGCGCGCTGCAAGCAGCGAGAGTGTTCCTTCAACCCTCTCCATATCCAAGAGGCGTTTTCATAGTAATAAACATGTGATTCCGGGAAATCATCGGCCGGGTCTCCGTTGTCCGCTTCGGCCGACCCCCAGATCAGCCCGTGGCGAGGGTCGTCCGCTGGGAACGTGGATTTCGTGTAGCGGCAGCGCCGCAGAACGTAATCGATCATCCTGCGCAGAATCGGCAAGCGCTTTCGCAGCGCCTCGAGGTCGCGGTTGTAGTCGTAAGTGCGAGCGGAGTCTTCCAGGAAGACGCCCACATTCAACGGCGCTTCCACCTGGTCCTGCGTGTTGTAGAGGAAATTGCCGTCGGGAAGGATGAAGTGGTCGAGGTAATGCTGGAAGTAAGGCTCCACCTCATCGGTCAAGTTCCAGAGTTGATGCGCCCAAACAAATTCATAATGCGCAACGGGGAAAAGCGCATGGCTGCGCTCCGGTATCTTGGTGTAAGCGCCTTCGCCAATCTGGTAGGTGGGTTCGAGTCCGCGGTAACTGCAACGCGAAAGAACAATGCCCGCGCGCGCCGCGTCGAGCAGCCACTCGTCGGGAATCTCCACCTTCATCCGGTCCTCGAAAAAGTGGTGCCACTTAGTCCAGACACCGGCCAGGGTGGAGAAAAAATCCTCGGCGGAGCCGTTCCAGTATTTCTCCACCTGCTCGCCTGGAGTGCCGCCCCCTTCGTGGTCGGACCTGGTGACAAGATTGTTCGGGGGATGAGGGGGAAGCACGACCCGAAGCCGCGCGATGGGGCGCGACTCGGCGCCGGGCGCCATCACCATCATGATTTCATAACCCGCCTTCGCGTTGGGGTTCCAGACCCCAATATCGGCGGCCGGCGCATACCCCCCCAGAAGCGTGCGCTTGCTGTAACCGGCTTCATAGGTGTAGTGGGCGGGGTAGGACGAGTAACCACGATAGAGCTCAGGCACGAAGTGGCTGGGATCGAAAAGGCGTCCGATGTGGTCGGGCGCCCAGGCAAGCTGAGGGTCCGCATTCATCTGCCTCGATGTCCCGTCGGCCTCCAGCCACAGCGATTTCTCCACCCCTCCTTCTTCGTTTCCTACCAGCGTCCAGCCGATCATCTCCAGACCCAGCGCCGCCACATTTTCGTAGCACGGATCTTCGGCGGAGTTCAGGATGTACTCGCCCCAGACGTCCGGGCCCGGAACGTAAGGCCACGGACGCTCGAAGCGGACTCCGTCGGGCGTATTGATGGGGCGCGGCCGGATGGAGGAGAGTTCGCCAATTCGCTTTGGGATGTGCGCCACCTCGCCTTTGGGCGTCACATAGGCGATGGCGCCTTGATGCGTTACATGCTTTTCAAACACCGCGGTGGCTTCGCCGTTCAGCCAGGGCAGGATGATCAGCAGCCGCCAGCCGTCGATCGATTCGCCCACCTGCAAGTGCTTGCCGCCTTGGCAGGTAACCCGGCCGATCCCCATTTCGACTACGCGAGGAGAATTCTTGAGCGCTTCTCGCTCGCCCGGAAGAAACAAGTTGTATTCGTTGGGAATCCGTCCCGGGTGGTAGCGTCCCCGCTCGAGTGCGGTCCGTGGGCGTGCGGCCTGCGTGGCTGTCAGCCCGATTTCAGTGCCCCAAGTGGATGTTGCTCCCAGAATAGGGATCGTGCCGATTCGTTCCAAGAAGACTCGTCTCTTCATAAAAGTCGCGAATGCCCTCCATCCTCAGATTCGACAGTGGAGCCTGGAAGCTGAGCAGGTGTGAAAAAACCAGCCGCCTGTCATCCTGAGCGAAGCGAAGGATCCCGCAGTTTCCCGTGGTTCAGCAACTTACAAACAACTACAGAGATCCTTCGTTGCGCTCAGGATGACACATTCCGAATTTCCTGACGCCTTCTGGTCTTGCGGTCTATTCCGTGAGCTTGGCAGTCCGCCTCCGGCCCTGCATGTGACGAAAGATAACGAATGAAATCGGAACAATCGGTGAAAGTTTCTCAGGAGCGGCAATCTGCTGTCAAGAGATACTTTCCTTGGCCCCAATCCGTCGATAACCGGCCCGCCGTAGGGGGCGGCTTGCCGTCCCCGCGTTTCTGCTGGTCCTGACGAGGGTAGGGCAAGCCCTACCCCTACACCGCCCGGGTCCGGCCGCCTGCGGCATAGAGGCGCGAGGCCATGGGCCCTACCGCCCTCGACCTCCCTTATCGACGGATTGGGGTCCTTGGTTGTTATGATCGATGAGTTCCCGTTATACGGGGCAAGGCTTGTCCAAGTGCGCAGCCGGTGGCGGGGTGCATGTGTTGGAAAATAAGCCGTTGCGTGCTACTATCCGCGCGGGTTCTCGAGAGGGTGCGTTCTGCCCGCAAACAAACTCGGCGCCGCACGCCGGTTTGCGGACTTCGGAAAGGGGTACATGGAAAACTCCGCAGTAACCTGGGGGATTGCCCTCGCGGTCATTTCGGGTCTCATGAACGGCACGTTTACACTGCCCATGCGTTACCTGGGGCGGTGGTCGTGGGAGAACGTCTGGACGGTTTTCATCGCCGTGGCGTGCGTGGTGATGCCGCTGGTGTTGTTCTTCACTACGGTGGTTCATCCTTTTGCCGTGCTCTCCGCCGCGCCCCGGCGGGCTGAACTGATTGCGGTTGTTACGGGGTTCGCATGGGGGTTCGGCGCAGTGATGTTCGGACAAGGAGTAAGCGCGCTGGGCATCTCGATGGCGAACACGCTGGTGCTGGCGATTAGCGCATCGCTGGGGTCGTTCCTGCCCATGCTGATCCTCGCCCCGGAGCGCCTCGGCAAGCCGCAGGGTGAGTTCATCATGCTGGGCACAGCCGTTGCCATGCTGGGCATCGGGTGCTGCGGTTACGCGGGCAGCCTCCGCGAGCGCAGTGAGAAACAACTGCCCGGCGCTCCGCGCAAAATGGTGGGGGAGGCGCGGCCCCTGTGGGCCGGACTTTTGCTCTGTTCGGGCGCGGGATTGCTTTCCGCGGCGTTCAATATCGGTTATAGCCTCTCGCTCGGAATCAGCGCCAGCGCCGTTCAGGCGGGAAACACTCCTTTTGCCGGGTCGAATGTCATCTGGATGCTCGTACTCGCGAGCGGGGCGGTCTCGAACCTGGGCTTCTGCGCGTACTTATTCCATAAGAACGGGAGCTGGTCCAATTTCCGGCAAGCGCAGGGAGGCTCCCTCTTCGCCTTAGCAATTCTCATGGGCCTGTTGTGGGGCGGGAGCATTTTTGCTTACGGCTCGGCCGCGCCTAAGCTCGGGAAACTGGGACCCGCCATCGGGTGGCCGATCAGTTTGACGGTCGGCCTGCTGACAGCCAACTTCTGTGGGCTGCTGGCGGGAGAATGGAAATTCGCCCAGCCCGCAGCTCGCCGTTGGATGGCCGCCGGCCTGGCAATCCTGCTGTGCTCGATAGGGGTCTTGGGTTGGGCAGGCAGCCTGGGTTGAGAACTGCCGGCGCGAAATCACTCGGGCGCCACCGATGACCGGCCTCGCCGCGGCCATGAGAAGTGGACGAAAGAGGAGTCGCGAGTTCGTGGGATTTACCAGTTATCCCGGGAGGCAAGATGCAGACCTTGGTGAGATTACCTGATGAGCTTCGCGGAAGACTGATCGTATCCTGCCAGGCTTTCGAAACCAGCCCTTTCCGTGCGCCTGATTCGATGGCGCGATTTGCCCGAGCCGCAGTCGGTGGAGGGGCGCGAGGAATTCGAGCCAATGGGCCTGAGGACATTCGGGCCATCCGCGAGGCTGTAGACGTTCCCATCGTGGGCATCCGGAAGGAGATGCAGCTCGATGGCGAAATTCTCATCACTCCATCTCTCGAGGGAGCCAGGGAATTGGTGAAAGCCGGGGCAGGGCTGATTGCGCTCGACTGCACGGCGCGCGGCCAAAAGTACGCCGCACACGATCGGCTTCGGCGTATCAGAATAGAACTTGGGGTCCCTGTGCTCGCCGATATCGCTACGATCAAGGAGGCTCTACAGGCAACGGAAGCCGGGGCTGATGCGGTTCTATCCACGTTGCGTGGGTATACTTCGGAGACTCAGCAAGTGACTGGATTCGAGCCTCGCTTCATTGCAGATCTGGTCCGCGCCACGCATATCCCGGTGATTGCCGAGGGGCGCATCGAGACAGCCGATCAGATTCGCGAGGCGCTCAGCGCCGGGGCATTTGCCGTCATCGTTGGGGCTGCGATCACGCGCCCGGAGGTAATCACTCAAAAACTCGTTTCGGCCATCGACTTCTGGCATCTCTCGATGGATCCCAAACGTAGCTTCATCGGCATCGACGTGGGCGGGTCTAACACGAAATGCGGCCTCGTCACTAACCAAGGGGAATTGCTTTGGCAGTCGGCATCGCCGACTCCCTGGAATGCAGGGCGAAAGGCTCTGCTGGAACATTTGGAACGATGCGTCGCCGCGTGCATCGGGGCAGCGGGGGATCGCGGGATGGAACCGAAGGCAATCGGCTTGGCCACGGCGGGTTGGGTCGATCCGAATTCCGGCGAAGTTGTCTACGCCACGGAGAACCTGCCGGAGTGGACGGGGGCAAACCCGGCCACACATCTCAGGAAGGCGTTTGGCTTGCCCGTCGCGGTCGAAAACGACGCCAACGCGCTCGCGATCGCTGAAAAGCACTTTGGGGCAGCGAAGGACGCCTCGGATTTTGTTTGTATCACCTTGGGCACGGGCGTAGGAGGCGGCGTCTACATCGGCGGAAGGCTCAACCGCGGCCGCCATTTTTTTGCCAACGCGCTGGGTCACATCCCGATTGTGCCGGAGGGCGAGCCCTGCACTTGCGGCAAATCCGGCTGCCTCGAAGTGTATGCGAACGCGTTGGCCCTGATGCGCTATGGCCACGGAAATTACAAATCCTGCGAGGAAATCGTCGCTGCGGCAAACTCCGGAGACTCAACTGCGCGAGGCGCCATACGGGTCTTTGCCAGGTATCTGGCGATCGGGTGCGCGTCCGTTGTGAATCTGCTCGATCCGGAAATGCTGATTCTGGGTGGCGGACTCGCGCAGAATAACTCCCTTCTGATCAGCGCTCTGACAGAGGAACTCTCGAAGCGGGTTACGGTGTGGCCCCAACGACATCTGCGAGTGCAGGCCTCCCCCCTTGGATATTCGGCAGGAGTGCTGGGAGCCGCAGCCGTGGCTTCGGCTGCCCTCTCTGCCTGAATCTCTCCCAACGGAACCCCGCTGTATTCGGCCCCTCACGAAGCACTCTGGGAAAGACGTTGATGGCAGATCTAAGTCGCAACGATAGCCAGCCGCCCGCAGCGACGGCTCCTCGTCAGATTTCTCTTCCATTCCGTTCAATTCAGTGTGCTGGCTCTTCGCCGTACCGCAAAGGGAAGGCAAGTAAGGTAATTGACAATCCCCATACTGGGAAGTAAATTTGCCACACGCAGGGCCAAAAAAGGAGCATGAGGATGAGTCGCAAAAAAACAGAAGCCTCTACAACCGGATTTTCCCGTCGGGAATTCTTGCTGACAGTCGGCGCCGCCCCTCCGACGATGAGTTTGATGGAGAGCGGCGCCATCGGGAAGCCTCGGTCAGAGCCGATGGCGCCCGCGGCCACCGCTGGCCTCAAGTTCACTCCCATTGACCTGAGCACTTACTTCAACTGTTCTTCGCGAGAATTCGGAACTCGTGAAAGGGCGGGGATGGATGGTGGCGACTCGGCGAAGGACTCGCTGATCCGGGTTCCCGGTGGGAAGCGCGACCTGCACGGGATTCCGTTTGTGTTGGGTCCCGAAGATCTGCAGAGCAAAGCGTGGGTGGTGTTGAGCGCCAAGTCCGGGCCCACCGCTGCCGCAAAAGTGGAAATCCCTCTGGGACTCAAGGCTCGATTCGTCTGCCTCGCTTCCTTCTGTGACTTTGACGAGAACGAGGACCCAGGTTCGGGGGAGGATGTATTTCAAAGGGTGGGTGAACGCTTAGCCGATCTCACCCTGATCTACGACGATGGAGGGACGAGTGCCCTGGCCGTTCGCCGTCGATTTGAAACCAACGCCGTGGTGGAACCCTGGGGGCACCTCAGTTTCGGAGCCGTGCCGCAAGGAAGAATGCGTGCAGTGAAGCTCACGGATCCTCTCCGCAACGCGATGGGTTGGGGAAATCTTCAGACTTCCCTCGGCGGCGGGTACACGGACGGCTCCGATGGTATCGTTTGGGTATGTGCGCTGGAAAACCCCGAGCCTGACCGGGCGCTTCGCGCGGTGCGATTCGAGGCGAGCGGAGAGCACGCGCTCGCGATCTGCGGGCTGACACTCTACCACCGCCCTGAGCATCCGCTTCGTTACGAGCGACGCGCTTTGTACCGGTTCAGCTTGCCTGAAGCGAGCGCCGACGACGAATCGCGCTGGAAGCTGGATGTGGACCTCGGAATGGTGGCCCGCGTGTTTGCCCTGCCCGATTTCGATCCCGAGGCGTGGCTGGCGGCGCCCGCAAAAGGCTTGGGTGAAAAATCTAGCGTGAGCCCAGGGACGCGATTCCTTTATGCGGAGGTGTTCGCGAGCGCCGGCGCCACCTTGACCCTCAACGACGCCAAGACCGGAAAGCTTTACCGCTACGAACTCTCCGAGGTCGTTCCTGAGCGCGAAACGCCGGCGGCGGAGGGCGGCGGAAGTATCCAGATCATCGACCCCGGCCGCCGATGGGTGCACGGCCGCGTCCTCGACGCTCGAAGCAAACAGCCGACCCCCGTTCGCCTGGCGTTTCGTTCGAAGAACGGCCGCTACATACCGCCCTATGGACACCGCACGGAGATTAACGATCAGTGGTTCCAGGATTACGGCGCCGATGTGAAATTGATGGACACGTCGTTTGCCTATGTTGACGGCACGTTTCAGATCGAGCTTCCACCCGGCGAAGTGTACGTGGAAATGACCAAGGGGTTTGAACACCAGGCGGTGCGCCAGAAGGTTGAAATCCATCCCGGCCAGCGCGAATTAACCTTGGAAATTCCTCGCTTCATCAACCTGCGCTCCCAGGGTTGGGTCACGGCCGACACCCACACACATTTTCTCTCACCCACAACAGCTCTGCTGGAAGCCCAGGCCGAAGGGTTGAACCTCATCAACCTCTTGGCAGCTCAATGGGGTGATCTCTTCACCAATGTGGGCGACCTGTCTTACGGGCCTTTGCTTTCGCAGGATCGCGATTCCATGGTCTGGGTCGGCACCGAGAACCGGCAGCATATTCTCGGCCACATCGGGCTCGAGGGCGTTCAGGGGAATGCGGTGTTTCCTCTTTCGGCAGACGGTCCG
>Ga0209517_10001081_pt1 | contig 42985 bp, 22 predicted proteins | sample PeaSoiMetSII2010_FD_187695 | JGI IMG/M metagenome (GOLD analysis project Ga0209517, IMG submission 187695) | Peat soil microbial communities from Weissenstadt, Germany - SII-2010 (SPAdes) (version 2) | ecosystem: Environmental > Terrestrial > Soil > Wetlands > Peat | place: Germany...
CTGCCTGGCTGAGCCGAGCTCTGTCCCGGTCCTCCCGGACCACCGTGATTCCGCAAAGCTTTTGCCATACAGATTCCTTTCTCTGGACTGGGTTATTTAGTCCAGAGAACAAGATTACCCCCCCCCCGCGGGATTATGTCAAACCCAAAATGCGTTCTAGTGTTCTGGTGAAAAATATTCGTGCTCCTTGCCATTTTTTTTTCGCACCGTGGAACATTAAAACATCACCGGCGATTATGCCGGGCTAAGCTGTCAAAAATAATTTCTGGAGGTCGAATCCGCGAAGTCGGGCTAGCGCCGACTCACGTCGGCGGCTACGCGATTGCGGGGTTTATCGGCGCGCAGCACGCGCAAGGTGTAGCCGCGTCCGTTTTCGAAGGGTTCGACCGTGGCCGTGACCTCCAGCACCCGGTAGCGGACAGTGTTGAGGCCGTAGGATTTGTAAGTGCGAGCGAACAGCTCGGTTTCCACCATGCCAGTCCGGTCAGCTATAGTAATGAATTTCATGGGTTCACCGGTGGTTTGATGAAAGAGCCGCTGCTCGATCACCAATCCACAAGTGACCACCTGCTGACCGAGATGGCCGCCCAAACGGTTGAGCGGACAATAGGTTTCCCACGCGATGTCAGGAAACAGTTCGAGGGGATGGCCGCTGGCGGGGTAGCCCAGCAACTCCTCTTCCCACTGTAAGCGTTGGAGGCGGGTGGGTTCAGCCAAAGGGACGGAGGGCAATCGCTCGAGATTCCCTGGAGGAAGGAGCCAAAGCTGGCGCGGTGACACCGCCGCGCTCCGGGCCTTGAATTCCCAGAATTGGGTGGTGCGGCTCCGGCCGAACTCATCGAAGGCGCCGGCCCGAATGAGCGCTTCCATTTCCTGGTCCAGCGGCCGAACGCGCAGAAAAAAGTCCGTTAGCGAGGCAAAAGCACCGCACTCACGTTCGCGCAGAATCATTTCTTTGGTGCGCTCGGTCAGGCCTTTGATTTGGCGAACCGGCACGCGGATGCGTTGCGTGGGGGCGGGCGAGGTCGGCGGCAGGGCCGCCGCCGGGTTGCTTCGAGGTTCGGGCGCGCTTTGCGTGACGACGGTGAAGGAAGGACCGGGTTGGTTAATTGAAGGCGCCAGCAGAGGGATGCCCAAGCGGTGGCACTCGAGCACATAAACCAGCGGATTGTAAAACCCCTTGCCATTGGTGAGGACCGCCGCCATGAAGTGCGTGGGATAAAAAAGCTTGAGCCAGGCCGATTGGTAGGCCTCGACGCCGTAAGCCGTGCTGTGAGCCTTGCAAAAGGCATAGCCTTGGAAGCCAGCCACCAATTCCCAGACCTGTGCGATTTGCGTTTCAGTGCGGCCTTTGCGGCGGGCGCAGGCGGCGAATTCGCTTTGAATTTGGGCCACCACGGCGGGTTTGTCTTTCGCCAAGGCACGGCGCAAGATGTCCGCGCGGCCAGGCGGCAAGCCGGCAAAGGCTTCGCAGATTTGGAGGATGTGTTCCTCATAGACGACCAGACCGTAAGTGCTCCGCAGGCAGGCCTCGAGGGAAGGGTGGGGATAGTGGACAGGGCTAAGGCCCTGGTAGCGCCGGGCAAATTCCATCTTCTTGCTTTCGTTGGCCGCCCCGGGACGAATGACCGAGACAATGGCAATAAGCGTATCAATGTCACGCGCATTGCACATTTTGCACAACGAGATCATGGCCGGGCTTTCAATATGATGCACGGCGCGGGCGTTGCCGCCGGCGATCATTTCCCAAACGCGCGGCTCGGTCCACGGCTCCAGCGCCTCAAGGTTGATGGGTGGAGAAGTTAGCCGGCAAGGAGCGGCAGGAGCCGCGGGCGAGGGGACTTCCAGCATCCCCTTGACATCTCGCATCACAGCCAACCCGCCTTGAGCCAGCAGGTCCATCTTGATCAAGCCCACCGCCTCGACACTATCCATGTCAAAGTGGGTCGTAGGATACCCTTTGGCGGAAACAAAGCACGGCACGAGTTCATTGATGGGCTGGCGTGAAATTACCAGTCCGCAGGGATGCATTTTGGGATAACGCGGAAAGCCATCGAGGAACTGCCCCAGCTCCAGAGCGGTGCGATAAGGCTCCTCTAGCAGGGGCAAATCCCGGCATTCGGCGGACTCAGCAATGGCATTGGCCAACTGGCCGGCCGCCGTGTAATGCGGCAGCCGCTCAGTGATGCGCCGGACCTGAAATTCCGAGACACCCAGCACTTTGGCCACTTCGGCAAAGGCGCTGCGCGATTGAAAGGTGGAAAAGCCTCCCACCATCGCCGTGCGCGCCCGCCCATATTTTTCAAACACCAAATCCACCACGTCGTCTTTGCGGTCATGGGGAAAATCCACGTCGATATCGGGCAGCTTGTTAAGGGCCATGCGGTCTTTGTTAAGAAAGCGGCGGAAGTAGAGATCAAAGCGGATGGGGCAAACGCCGCTGATTCCCAGGCAATAGCAAGCCAGGGAATCAGCGGCGCTACCGCGCGTAATCCATTCGATACCGCGCCGGCGGCATTCCTGCAGAATATCCCAAACCACCAGGAAGTATTCTTCGTAACCGACTTCGGTGATGATGGCCAATTCTTCTTCGAGCTGCGGTTTGAGGCAGGCGTGATTTTTAGGGTAGCGCCGCTCAAGTCCTTCCATAACCAGGCGGCGCAGAAAGACCGCTGGTGGGGAACCGTCCGGTGGCGCATAAGCCGGGAATTGAGGTCTGCCCAGGGAAAACTCAAATGAACAACGGGCCGCCAATTCGAGCCCGTGCTCGAGCCACTCCGGGTGGGCGCTAAAACGCTGCTGCATTTGAGCCGGCGTCTCAAAATGGAATTCACCGTCCAGGCATTTGGCCGGATGCGCCTGCCTCAGCAAGGTGAGAGTGCGAATACTTTGGACAACATCGTACTTCCACCGGTCAGCGGGCTTTTCGTAGCGCAGAGGAAAGGCAGCGACGCAGGGCAGGGCAGGGGAGTCGTTTTGGCCAGCTCCCGTGGGGTTGGCTTCGAGATAAAAGCGGCCAGGAAACCAGCGAGCCAGCGTCGAGGCGGGGCTTACTGCCAGCAAGCCGTCGGTACCCTCCGAGAGCATGGCGGCCACCCCAGTGAAGTCGCCCGCTGATCGCCCTCCGCCATTTTGTCCCTCGCCGAACGGGACCTCTGAAGGATTCCGGCGCTGTCTGGAGGTTCGGACGCCGATAGGCGGCTCGGAGAGCCGGGCTCCGCACTCTGCCCTCGAGTCAAACCCATCGTCGCCGCCGGAAGTCTGGCCGATGGCGCTCAAGATGCGGCAAAGGTTGTGGTAGCCCGTTTGATTTTCGACATAGAGGCAGAGGCGGTGGCCGTTGCATTCCAGTTCGGCGCCGATGATAGCTTTAATGCCCGCGGCCGCAGCCACTTCAGCAAATTCTACCGCCCCGTGAAGGTTGTTCTTATCGGTCAAAGCAATCGCTGGCAACTCGTAGCGGCAGGCCAGTTCAACAATGGCGTGAATGGAAAGTGTGGAATCCAGGAAGGAATAGTAGCTGTGAACATTGAGCGGAACATAGCGCGGCCGATTTAGCCGCGAGCACAGGGGCGGGGACGCCTCGTCCCCGCAAGCTCCTGCGCCGCCAGTGAACCTGCGAGGTTTATCGAAAACGGCGGAGGCAACGCCTTGGCGCTGGATCCACAGGCCACTTCCTTTTACACGTGCTGGCGAGTCTGCGGCGGACTCCGGGGACGAGACGTCCCCGCCCCGGACTGCCGCAGGCGCGCCGCTAAATACGTACTGAGGAGGAGAGGAAGTCCTCGTAGCCCCATTGCCTTGAGGTCCCGGGGCAGGGCTGGCGGGCAGAATGAAATCGTGGCCCCGCAGCAGCGCGCCGCGCCCGTATTTTTGCCGTAACTCATCGGCGGCATCGGCCAACCGTTGGCGGGCCTGGTACTGGCTGGCCGGAGCGTCCAAAGGCAGGAGGCTGCGAAAACGCCCCTCGTACAGATTGGACAATTTGAGTGAAACCAACCGCAGGCTCACCCGCCGTTTCCAGGCCTTGCGGAGTAGCGAAGAGACCTGCGAATAGATTTCGGTTTCCAGGTCCGTCGGCTCCTCCAAGCTCACGCCCGCTTGTTCTTCGTCCATGTCGTTGTAGCGAATCTTAACTGTCAGTGTGCGGATACTTTTTGTGTCGGCGCGCACTTTGGCCATGAGGCGGTCAGCCATCCGCCGCAAGGTGGCCGCCAGGAATTCTTCGTCCGTAGTGTCGGCGGCGAAGGTCTCCTGCTCGCTGTAAGATTGGGCGGGTGCCCGCGCCGGGACCACGGGGCGATTATCCAGGCCTTGGGCAAAGGCGCGTAACTGACGGGCGAGGCTGCCGACCAACAGGCCCAGGAGGTCGGCTGGCGTGCGCGCAATCTGGCCGATGCGCGCCAAGCCGGCAGCGTTCAATTGGCCGGCCATTTTGGGGCCGATGCCTGGCAGCCAGCCGTTGGCGAGCGGCGAGAGAAATTCCGCTTCGTGCCCCTGGGGCACAAATTGAAAGGCCGAAGGTTTTTTGAGTTTCGAGGCAATCTGGCTGACCAGTTTGTTGCTGGCCAAGCCCTCGCTTACCGAGAGCTTGAGCGCTTGGCGAATGGCCTGGCGAATCGTTTGGGCAATGCTTAAGGGCGGCTGGCGCGACCCCGTCAAATCGAAATAGCCTTCGTCGATCGATCCGATTTCCACCTCTGGCGTAAAGTCATAGGCATACGAAAACATCAGCCGCGAAAACAGCTCGTACTTGGCAAAATCGCCCGGCAACAGGATGAGCCGCGGACAGAGCCGGCGGGCCAGAACCGTGGGCATAGGCGTGTAAATGCCGAACTTGCGAGCCTCGTAAGAAGCCGAGGCAATGATGCCGCGTTTGAGGCCGCCAACGGCGACCGGTTTGCCGCGCAACCGCGCGTCGGCCGCCTGTTCGACCGAAGCGAAGAACGCATCGGCATCCAGGTGCACAATGGAACGAAGAGCGGTCACAGGCAGGCATGACACGGGGGCACGGAGGATCAAGACCGCTCCTCGCGCTCCCCAAGCTCGTGGATTATTTGCGGCGGCGAACCAAGGCGACCATCACGCCTTGGATTTGCAGCTCCTCTTGAGGAATCAGATCCTTGTAGCGGGGATTCTCTGCGCGCAAATAGGGTTTGCCGCGCTGCAGGACAAACGTTTTGAGGGTGACTTGGCCATCGATGAGCGCCGCCACAGTGTCCCCCGAGCGCGGCTGCACACCGTGTTCGATGATGGCAATGTCCCCCGCAACGATGTTCTTGCCCAACATCGAATCGCCCTGAACTTTCAGGCCAAACGTGCGCGCCGTGGGTTTGATGCCCAGCGTTTCCACATCGATCAACACGCAACCTTCCTCCTCCTCCTCCTGAGTCCTCTCCTCGGGCAGGCCGGCCGGAATCGACCCATAAATGGGGACGGACACCACGCGGGGGCGAAAGCGGCTCTTGGGCGATTGAGGATCAATAACCTGAAGCGCGCGGGCCAAGCCGGGTGGGCCCCTCAGCAGTCCTTTGCGGCGGAGCGCCTGCACGTGCGCCAGCACGGCGTTGGGGCTGCGGAAACGGAAATGCGCGGCGATCTCGCGCATGGTGGGGGTGATCGCTTCGGCGTCCTGCTTGCGCCGGATGAAACTCAGAATTTGCCGTTGCCGTTCCGTAGGTTCATTCATACTGGACAAATATCCAGTACTTCAGAAAACCTGTCAATCCCGAGTTAGACTTCCCCTTGGAAAAGGACAGTTACGGGCATTTCGAAGCCGGGCAGCAACCGGGACGTGGCGTTCTGGCCCAGCGTAAAGCGCGCGTGCAGTTGGTAGCGGCCCTGTTCCAGGCAAAGCACTTCGACGGTTTGAGCTTCGGGATCGACGAGCCAGAATTCCTGGACTCCATATTGTTCGTAGAGATCCCGTTTCTGGAGGCGGTCCCGGTCGCGGCCACCCAGGGAGATGATTTCCACCGCGAGATCCACCGGTCCATTAATGGACCGGCCGATGATGCTCAAGCGGTCCTTGGCGACGAAAGCCACATCGGGTTGCATCACCCGGTGCGCAGAAAGAACCATATCAATTGGTCCGGTTACGACCTTGCCTAACTTCTGTTTCGAGACCCATTCATAAAGCCGATAAGAGAACCGAGCTACAAGTTGCTGGTGATGAAAAGAAGGTGTAGGCGACGTGATTACCTCTCCATCCCAAAGCTCGCAGGGCAAGTTGCTTTCGGGCATTTCGGCCAGCAGTTCATCGTAAGTGTACCGCCGGCCAGAATCGGCTCCCACCACGGCTTTCTCCAGAGTTGCAATCGTTTCCATCAGGCAAGAAATTTAGGCGATTTCACTCAATTCGACAAGGGAAGCACGTTGTCCCAACTCTGGGAGTCTTTGAGCATCACTTCGCGCAGCAGGCGGATGGGCGGCGCGCCATGGCGGAGCAACTCATTATGGAATTTCTCGAGGCTGAACCGCGGCCCTTCCTGTTGGCGGTAATCCTCCCGCAATTTGAGAATTTCCAGCTTGCCGAGCGTGTAGTAAAGATATTCGGGATCAAACGATCCGCGGACGGCCTCTTGCCGGGCGGGCTTTTCCTCGTAGTAACAATTGTCCCGGAAGAACTTCGTGGCCTCATCGACCGTCATTCCCTGGCAGTGCATCTTGATGGAGACGCAGAGGCGGCAAACGCGCAAGAGCGCTTCATCGGTCTGCGCCAAGCGGTATTTGGCGGCCTTGAGCCGTTGCTCGGGTGAAGGCGACGCGCCGCCATTCGCCCCAAAGCCTTCATCGACCATGATCTGTTCGCAATAATGCGCCCAGCCTTCGATGAAGGCGTAGCTGCCGAAAATTTTCTCGAGTTTGGTCGCGGGAGAGGCGTTGAGGCACAGGAATTGCACATAATGCCCCGGGTAGGCCTCGTGGATGGAGACGATATCCGTAGTGTAATAGTTCATGGCGGTCAGCCATTCTTCTTTTTGGGCCGCCGGCCAATCAGGTTCCGGCGGCGTGACGTAGTAGTAAGCCTCTTTGGCTTTGGTCTCAAAAGGGCCGGGGGTGTCCATCGAGGCGAAGCTAGTCGCTCGCAGGTACTCGGGCGTTTCCTTCACCTGTGCGCGGACGCGCGAAGGGATCTGAATAACTTTGCGCGCCACGACAAAGTCGCGGATCGCCTCGAGGTCCTTCGCAGTATCAGCGATCAGGTTCTGCTCGGTGGGATGATCTTTCTGGATCTCCTTGAACACTTCCACCGGCTGTTTATCCGGAGCGATTTCGTGCGCCGTATCGGCGAAGACCTTTTGCTTGTTCTGCAATTCACGGGTGCCAATTGCCAGGAGTTCTTCCGGCGACCGAGTGATCATCTCGCCGTATTGGAGCAGCTTGACGTAATTCTCCCGGCCCAGCCCATAATGATAGCTGGCCTTGGGCAACTTCTGCTCTTTGAGATACGCGGCATATCCCCGCATCTGCTCAATGGCGCGCTGGTTGGCAGCGTTGAACTCGGTCATCAGCTTGGCGTCTTTTACCGGCTTCAGCGCGTCCACCAAGTCCTTGGCCAGGAAATCCGCCGCCCCATTGGCTTCCAGGATCGCTGTCTCCACTTGGGGGCGAGGCAGAAGCTCAGCCAGGTTGGTCCGCGCGGCGGCCATCAACGCGGGAGCCTGATTGAGAATGCTAATCATTGAACGCACGCGCTGCGGCAAGGGGGCAAAGTTGCGCTTGATATAAATATTCAGGTCGAAGGCCTCGGCGTACGTCATCGGGTTGCGCCAATACTTTTGCATCTGGCTGAAGCCAAAAACCTCGCGCTGAACCGAGCCGCGCAGGATCCGGTAATCATAAAGTGCTGGCGGGCTCAGCAAAACCGTGGCGAGTTGGCCGAAGCGTTGGTCAAAGTCCCGAAGCCGAGCCAACTCCGCCTCGATGGAGGCCCGGCTTAAATCCGTCACTTTGCCGTCGTACTCGTGCAGGCCCAGGCTGGTGCCCAATTGCGGCCGCCAGGCCAGGTAGCCCGTGAGATAATCATCAGTCAGGCGCTTGAATGCTGCGTCGCCGTTCTGGTCCGGGGCTTGTGGCAGCGCCATCCATGTCCCCAGCCAAAGAGCCAGTAAGACCAAGAGTTTTGTCATGGACCTTTACTTACACTGCCAGCGAGGTTCTGAGAAGCGAATTGTACCTCGGTAATTCTTGGCAGGCGTCTGATGCATTGATAGCCTTGGCCGGTTGAAAGAACTTAACTGTTGATACCGCATGAAAGCAAATTTGACTCGTCGCGATTTTGTCCGCACCGCCGGCGCCGCTGGCCTGGCTGCTGCCGTTTTGCCTGCCGCCCTGGCGCAAACCGAAAAGAAGATTACGGTGGCGTTGGTTGGCGCAGCCCACATCCATACGCCGGGACTGGGCGACATCATCAAGCGCCGCACCGATGTTCGCGTCAAATGGGTCTGGGATTACGATGCCGGCCGCGCCCAGAAATACGCCGCTCAGTTGGGGGGCCAAGTGGCTGGTGAACTCAGCCAGGTCTGGTCCGACCCGGAAGTTGCGGGCGTGATTATCTATTCGGAAACCAACCGGCACCAGGAGTTGGTGCTGGCGGCAGCCAAGGCCGGCAAGCACATGTTCGTCGAGAAGCCCCTGGGCATCACCGCCCGCGAGAGCCGTGAGATGGCCGAGGCGATCCAAAAGGCCAACCTGCTCTTTACGACCGGATACTTTCAGCGCACTGACCCCAAGCACTTGTTTCTGAAGCAGGAGGTTGCTAAAGGCAACTTCGGCAAAATCAGTCGCGTGCGCGGCTCCAATTGCCACGGTGGTTCGCTGGGCGGTTGGTTCGACCAGGAATACCGCTGGATGGCTGATCCCAAGATCGCGGGGGTCGGCGCTTTCGGCGATCTTGGCACGCACAAACTGGACATCCTGATGTGGATCTTCGGCGACGTGGAGGCAGCGACGGCGGACGTGCGATCCGTCACTGGCCGCTATGGCGAATGCGACGAAACTGGCGAGGGACTATTCCAGTTCAAGAACGGTATCATCGGCACGCTCGCCGCAGGTTGGGTTGATCTCGAAGACCCCGTGCAGTTTCTCATCAGCGGGACGGAAGGCCATGCGGTGGTCGTTGAGAATCATCTTTATTACCGGAGCAACAAGGTCCCGGGCAGCGACAGCAAAGAGCCCTACACCCAGTTGCCGCGCCCGCTGCCTCCGCCTATGTTCCAGTTCCTGGACGCCGTTGGGGGAGCCAAGGACCAACCGTTGGTCACACCCCTCGAGGCGGCTGCTCGCGTGAGCGTGATGGAAGCGATGTACAAAGGCGCCCGCGAGCGTAAATGGGTCAATGTAAGCTGAGTCGTCGATCGGCGTAGCCGCCGACGTCCGTCGGCGCTAACTTTTCCCCGGGACGCCAAACCCGCGCCTGAGCCCCTTTAACCCGGAGGATTTACGCGCGCGCGCGGGTTCTCTTACGCGGGCGGCTGTAGAAGGTTACCGCGCGGGCAGTTCGCGAATTTTGATATTTTGGAACCACACCTGGCTGTGGTGGTCTTGAAGCAAGAGGTGGCCGCGGACCTTGTTGCCGAAACCTGCGACGTTTTTGAATTTGCTGTCGGCCACCGCCGCCTTGGTAGCCTCGCTGCCGCACTCGTACTCCAACACCTTGACGCCATTGAGCCAATGTTCGACGTGGTTGCCTTGGACCAGAATGCGTGAATGATTGATTTCACCCGCCGGTTTGAGCGGAGTTTTCGAGGGCTTGAACACGTCATAAAACGAAGCGGTGACTCGTTTGCCGTCAGCCCTGGTGGCATCAGGTTCGCGCTCGTCATCGATCATCTGGTACTCATGACCGAGCGGCTCTTTGCGGGTTTCCAGGACGAAATACTTGAGGCCGCTGTTGCCCGCCTGCGCCTGCTTCCAATCCCACTCCAGTTCGAAATCGTTGAACTCGGCATCGGAGATCACATCTCCGCCGCCATTACCCAGGCAATGCAACCAGCCATCGGCCACTTCCCACCCATGCGAGGGGAAGGCCTGCGTTTTGAAGGTATGCCAGCCGTGGGTGGTCTGGCCGTCGAAGAGCAACTTCCAGCCGGCCGCTTTCTCTTGGCTGGTGAGTTCATGAGCTGGACTAGCAAACGCTGCCGCAGCGCCCGCCAGCGTCAGGGCGGCCGCGCAAAGTTTGACCAATTTAAGAGGCATTTTCATCGGGGAGATTTTGCCTCGGAGCAGGGTGAATGGGCAAGGCAAATGCCCGGGGAAAATCAACGCCGGGGGCATGAATCGAGTTGCGTACACAGGCGGGTTTCTGTAATTCTCAAGCAATGACCTCCTTACGCGGGGCAGAGCGCCGCACGTTTGGCACTATGTTGGCAACTCCAATCCGGCTGTTGGCCATGCTGGCTGCACTTTGTTTCACCTTCGAAGGGCTCTGCTCGCTCCAAAACGGCCCCACCAATAGCCTGGGAGGGATCGATCTGAAACTAGAGGATTTCCTACGGTTGGTTTTGCAGCGCAATGAGACCTTGGAGGCGCAAATGCTCGAGTCGGAGGTCAACCGGCGCAAGGCTCGCGCCGAGCATGGGGTTTTCGAGCCGGACTGGGTGACGTCGGTTTTGCGCGAGGCCAACAAGCGGACTAATAACGTGCTAGAACAGGCCTCCCAGAGCGGCCAACCGCTGTTCTCGGAGCGCAACACCATTTATGACACCGGGATTGAATCGCTCGTTCCCAGCGGGGGCAAGATCCGCATTGGCTATACATTGAGCGACCTGGTGAATAACGTAAACCCGGTGCCATTCTTTCAGAGCACGAACAGTCCTTTCATCCAGCAATATCAAACTTTCGTCGGAGTCACCTTCACCCAGCCGTTGCTCAAGAACGCAGGCATTGGCATCACCACGGCGAAAATACGGCTGGCCGCGCTCGAGTCAGACGTCGCCTTCCAACAATATCGGCGGCAACTAATGCTTACCGTCTCGGGCGCCGAGGCCGCTTATTGGAACCTCTATTTTGCCCAGGAACAGTTGCGTTTTTTTGAGGAGTCGGTGGCCTTGGCACAGACCATTCTTTCCGACAGCGAGGAGCGGCTCAAGGCGGGTCAGGGCTCCGAACTGGACGTGCTCCAGGCCCGTGCCGGCCTGGCCTTGCGCAAGACCAAACAAAACGAGGCCAGGCAGAACTTCTACGATGCGCTAAGCCGCATGCATGTCCTGGCCAGCTCGATCCCTGAGCCGGGAGACGCGGCCATTCACGCCGTGGACCATCCTCCCACAACCATCCCCACGCTTTCCTACCAGGATAGCTATTACGAGGCCTTTCAACTGAACCCGGACTATCTGATCGAAGTGGCGAAAGTGGATCAGGAGAAAGTGAAGCTGGGAGTAGCGAAGAACCAGTTGCTGCCGGACTTGAACCTTAAAGCGGCCTACGGCTTCAATGGCTTGGCCCGCTCCCCCGCCGATTCGTGGGATGCGGCAGAAGGAGGAAATACGCCATCCTGGTCGATCGGTGTGGAGTTGCGGGTCCCCTTGGCCGGAAACATACGGGGACGCAACGAGTTTCAAGCAGCACGTCTCGGCTTGGAGGAAGCGGTGCTCAACCTCGGCGGCGTCGGCACCCAGATTGCCAACGCACTCAAGACGTCGATGCAGAAGGCGCAGACTTGGGATGACAGCCTCAAAAGTTACGAGACCATCGTGCGGTTCAACGAGGATCTGCTGAGAACCGAACGCGCGCGCCTGAGCGCCGGCAAGGTCGAGGCCCGTAAAGTGCTCGAAGTCGAAGCCGATTTATTCGAGGCGCGGCAGAGCCTGGCCGATGCGGCGGTGCAGGCGCGCCGGGCGGTGCTTGAGTTCGAGTTGGCCCACGGCTCATTGCTCAAACAGCGCAACCTGGATTTGACCCGAGAGACCCTGCGACAGCGGACCCTGGCCCTCATTCAAGGCGGTCACCTCCAACAGGGCGCATACGTGCCGTTGCTGCAACGCCAGTCGGGCATTCCGGGCAATTGAGCTGACCGAGGACTTTTTGCGATTCTGAACTAACATGCGTAAGTGGTTGCCTTTATATAGGATTGGTCCCGCGCTTCTTCTGCTCGCGTTCTGGGCCTTCGGCCTGCCGTCGGTTTTGGCTGCCGATAACCTGTGCGTGTCCGGCATTACCGAGCCCGTTCGTGACGTCACGGTCGGCGCATCAGTGGCAGGCCTTATTCGCACAGAGTTTTTTAAAGAAGGCGACGTGGTAAAAAAGGGGGAGGTGATTCTCGAGCTGGACAAACGGCTGGAAGAGCTGGAGGTCCAGCGGCGCCGGGCGGTGATGGACCAGAACAAGATGGAGCTGGAAACAACCCGCACGTTGGTGGAAACAACGAAATCGGTCAGCAAGGAGGAATTAGCCAAGAAAGAGGCGGACTATAACGTTGCCGCCGCCGAGTATGGCATCGCCGTCGAGCAATTGGCACACCGGCAGGTGGTGGCCCCGTTTTCGGGTACGATTACCGAGATCGAGTTGCACACCGGCGCAGCTTGTGCTCCGTATCAACCCCTGGTCCGGCTGGTGGATACCACGCGTTGTTACTTCACCGGGCAAATCGAGGGCCGGATGGCCTCGGGCTTGCATCTGGACCAAGGAATCCGAATCGATATTGAAGGAAGCTCAGTGTCCGTGCGCGGCAAAATCTGCTTCATTTCTCCGGTGGTCGATCCCGCCAGCGGACTGGCGAAAGTGAAGGCCCTTTTTGAAAACGCAGACGGACAGGTTCGGCCTGGGCTGGCCGCGAGAATGGTAGCGGACTGACCTTATGGATGCGAACTTGGACGGCATGAGAGACGCCTACGCGGGGGCGCTCGACGAGTTTAGCGCTTTGCGGCAGTTCCCCGGCGCGCCCAAGGAATTCTGGCCTCGACTTTTGGCCGCCGCCGCACGGCTGGCTTCGGCGGACATCATGGTGCTGCTGCTTGGCCATCCGGGCAAGACACCGCGCTGGACAAAGATTGGGGAATGGACCTCGAGCCCAGGCCCAAGCCGAGCACGAACAAGTTTGAGCTCCCAGTTGGAGGTGATTGCGGAGCGCTGCCTCTCGGAGGGCCGATTCCTTGAGGTAACCGACCCGAGCGCGGGAAGCTTCACCGTGGCCTTGCGCTTAAAACTGGGCACACCCGAGGACGAGGTGATCCTGGCCGGGCAATTGGTGGATTTTACCGAAGCCGCGGCGCGCGAATCGCTCGTGCGCCTGGGTTTAGCCGCGGACACGCCCGCCCTTTACCAGTCGAGCCTCGCGGCGCAGCAAGCCAGGAGCGATGTCGAGAAAATGGCCACGGTGCTCGACCTGCTAGCGCCGATCAACCAAGCCGAGCGTTTTCTCCCGGCAGCCTTGGCGCTGTGCAACGGAGTGGCCACTCGGCTGCGGTGCGAACGCGTTAGTTTGGGCTGGCTCGAAGGCGGCTATGTCCGTCTGCATGCCATGAGCCGGACCGCGCACTTCGACCGTCAGATGCGCGCCGCGCAATTGGTCGAAGGGGCGATGGACGAATGTTTGGACCAGGACGAAGAAATCGTCTGGCCCGAGGAAAACTCGACCACTGTGACGCGGGACCACGAAAAATTTGCTCAGGACCAAAAAGCCGGGAACTTGTGCTCGGTCCCGTTGCGCGCGGGGACCAAAGCCGTGGCGGTGCTGATGTGCGAGCGACAGGAAGGCGCCTTTACGACCCCTGAAGCGCAGCAGCTTCGTCTGATATGCGACCAAGCTGCAACCCGACTGTGCGATTTGAAGGTGAAAGAGGGGTGGTTTGGCAAGCGCTGGGCGTTAGCGGCGGGTAATTGGCTGGCGGGTTGGATTGGCCCCGAACATACGTGGGGCAAGGTGACGGGCATTCTGATGACCCTGGCGATCGTCGCTTTGGTGCTGGTGAGGGTCAATTACCGTGTCGAGGGGACCTTTGTTCTGCGCAGCGACGAGGCCGAGTATCTGACCGCGCCATTCGACAGCTATATTGACCAGGTTTTTGTCCGCGCGGGCGATCGGGTCGAGAAGGGAGGGAAGCTGTTGGCCCTGAACCGCAGTGAATTGTTGCTGGACGAGGCGGCCTCGCTGGCCGACCTAACCCGCTATCAGCGGGAATCGGAAAAAGCGCGGGCGGCGAAGAACCTGGCCGAGATGCGCATCGCTGACGCCTTGGCGCAGCAAGCCCAGGCGCGGCTCGATTTGGTGCGTTTCCGCCTTGAAAACACGGTCGTGAAAGCAGCGTTTGACGGTGTCGTGGTTGAGGGGGACCTGCGGGAACGCATCGCCGCTCCCGTCAAGCAGGGCGATGCCCTGTTCAAAGTGGCGCGGCTCGACACGCTTTACGCCGAAGCCGAAATCCCGGAACGCGACGTCAAGGAGATTCTTGGCCGCTCCAGGGGCGAAATCGCTTTCGTGACCCAACCCAAGTTGAAATACCCGGTGACGGTGCAAACCATCGAGCCGGCAGCGGTCACCAGAAAGGACGGGAATGTGTTTTTGGTCCGGCTGAACCTGGACCGGGTGGTCGAATCGTGGTGGCGGCCGGGAATGACGGGATTGTGCAAGATCTCCGTTGAGAAGCGGACGTTGCTCTGGATTCTCAGCCACCGCACCGTCGATTTCCTGCGCCTCAAACTGTGGTGGTGAACGATGGCCGAGACGTTTAGCGAATCGTGGTATCGCGTGGCTAACCTGCGGCTGAGCCTGCGGACTGGCGTCCGAGTGCGGCGCCAAAATTTCCGAGGCGAACGTTGGCTAATCCTGGAAAACGCGTTCAGCAACCAGTATTTCCGGCTGCGGCCGGCGGCTTATGAGTTTTTAGCGCGCCTGCGTCCGGACCGGACGGTCGAGCAGGTTTGGCACCAGTGCCTCGAGCTTTTTCCCGACGAAGCGCCGAGTCAGGGCGACGCCATTCAACTGCTGGCGCAGCTCTATTTTGCCAATCTTCTGCAATACGACTCCACCGCTGACAGCGCGCAGTTGTTCCAACGCTTCAAGCAGCGCCAGCAGCGAGAGATGGGTTTTCGCTTTCGGAACATCATGTTCATGCGATTCCCGCTGCTCGATCCGGATCGTTGGCTGGCGCGCCTTCAGCCCCTGTCCGCCAAAATTTTCAGCCCGCTCGGGGCCGGGCTCTGGCTGGTGGTCGCCGGGGTGGGACTCAAGATCGTGCTGGATAATTTCACGGCCTTGCGGGAGCAGGGGCAGAACGTCCTGGCGCCCGGCAACCTCTTCCTGCTCTACCTCGGCTTGGTCGTGGTCAAAACGCTGCACGAATTCGGCCACGCAACCTGCTGCCGGAGATTTGGCGGCGAAGTGCATGTCATGGGGGTGATGCTGATGATTTTCACGCCGATGCCCTACGTGGACACGAGTTCGAGCTGGAGTTTTCGCGAGCGTTGGAAGCGGGTAATGGTCGGCGCCTCAGGCATGATCGTCGAGGTATTTGTCGCGGCGATCGCCACCTTAGTCTGGTCGCGGAGCGCACCCGGCACTCTGCACAACCTGGCCTATAATATCATGTTCGTGGCGTCCGTTTCGACCATTATCTTCAACGTCAACCCGCTGCTGCGCTTCGACGGGTATTATATCTTGTCGGACCTCATCGAGATTCCGAACCTGAACCAGCGGGCGTCCGAGCAGTTGCGGCATTTGGCGGAGAGCAAGCTCTTCGGCGTGAAGCAATCGGCCAGCCCGGCGGGGACGCCGCGCGAAGCCGTCTGGCTGGTCGTATATGGGGTCACCAGCGGTGTTTACCGGGTCGTCGTTTTCAGCGGCGTGCTGCTGGCGGTGGCCGACCGGTTCCTGCTCGTAGGCATGTTGATGGCCGCCGCTTGCCTCATTTCCTGGGTAACGGTCCCACTGGTTCGCCTGGTCTCTTATCTGGCCGCCAGCCCACGCCTCGACCGGGTGCGGTGGCGTGCCGTGGGCGTGACCGGCGGGGCGGCGGCGGTGGTGCTGCTTTTGCTGGATGTGGTGCCTTTTCCCAACAGTTTTCGGGCTCCGGGGGTGGTGCGCGCCGTCGAGCGCACTCAAGTAGCCAACGAAACAGCCGGACAGGTCGAAGCGGTCCTGACCAAATCGGGCTCAGCCGTCAGGCGCGGGCAGCCGCTGCTGCGACTGCAGAATCGCGAGCTCGGGCTCGAACTGGCCAGCGCGCAAGGCCACCTGGCAGAAACCGACGCCCGCCTGCTCCAGGCCAGGCACGATGAAACCGCCGACCTTAAGCCGCTTGCCCAGATGCGGGCCGCAGCTCAGGCACGCGTGGAAAAGCTTTCAGTGGATGTGGAACGGCTGGTCGTCTCGGCGCGGCAGGACGGGATCTGGGTGGCTCCCGGCATCGAAGAGTTTGCTGGCCGCTGGCTTCCGCGCGGCAGCGACCTGGGGTTGCTGGTGGACCCCGCATCCTTCGAGTTTGCCGCCACGGTGATGCAAGAGGACGTGGACGCGCTATTTGGCCAAAAGATTCCCCGCGTGGAAATGCGGCTCTACGGGGACGCGGGCACGAGCGTGCCCGTGCTGAAGTGGCGCGTAGTGCCCGGCGGCCAGAGAGTGCTGCCCTCGCTCGCGTTGGGGTGGCGAGCGGGAGGCGAGGTGCCGGTGGCAACGGACGACGCGCAGGGCAACCGCACCGCCGAACCTTACTTCGAAGTTCTGGGCAAGCTGGAGCCGAACGACAAGGTGGCCTTGTTAGACGGGCGTTCGGGGAAAATCCGGTTCCAGCTCGAGGCGAAACCACTATTGCCTCGCTGGCTCCGGCGGCTGTGGCAGTTGTTCCAGAAACGCTACCAGATTTAGGCGCGATGCACCTGCCGTCCCAGGATTATCGCCGAACCACCCTTCAGACTCCACCACGTCCGCTTAAGGGGCTGGATGCCTGGGTAGAGGGTTTGTTTGGCCGCCAAAGGCGGAGGCCGGGAGTGCGGGATCGGTTGCTGCGTCAGGCTGCCGCGGTTGACGCCTTGGCCGGGGAGTGGCTCGAACTTACCGATCACGACCTGCAAACGCGGTTGCTGGAATTACGCCAGCAGTTTCGGCGCGACGGAGAAGTGCCGGAGGAGCTGCAGTTAAGAGCCCTGGCGGCGATACGCGAAGCGGCCGACCGCAAGCTGGGGATGAGGCCCTTTCCGGTTCAGCTTGCGGGCGCGCTGGCTTTACATCGCGGTCTCCTGGCGGAGATGGCGACTGGGGAGGGAAAGACGTTGACCGCGGGATTGGCGGCGATATTTGCTGGCTGGGCCCGGCGTCCCTGCCATGTAGTGACCGTCAACGATTACCTCGTTGAGCGCGATTCGGAATGGCTGCGGCCCTTGTACACGTTTTGCGGTGTTCGGGTGGGTTGTGTAACGGGCTGGATGCAGCCGCCTGAGCGCCTCAAAGGACACGGCTGTGACGTTACTTACACCACCAGCAAGGAGTTGTTGGCGGATTTTCTACGCGACCGGCTGCGGTTGGGACCTTTCCAGGATCCCGCGCGCCGACTGATCCGACAAATGCTGTCGCCGCAATTGCAGGCACAAGATGGCCTGGTCATGCGCGGCCTGCACACCGCCATCGTGGACGAGGCGGACAGCGTGCTGATTGACGAAGCCGTCACCCCATTAATCATCGCGGCGCCGCGCCCCAACGAGTCATTGCGCGAAGCAGCACGGCTGGCTTGCGACATGGTCGCCGGACTCGACCCGATCTCCGACTATCACGCGGAGCTCCGCTACAAGGAAATCGAGTTAACCCGGTCCGGGCTTCGCAAGCTGGTCGAGCAGGCGAACCATTTGCCCGGGTTATGGCAAGGGCAGGAACGCCGACTGGAGTTGGTGACCCAGGCGCTGGTGGCCCGCGAGTTCTTTCACCGGGACAAACAATACATCATTGAGAACGACCAGGTCGTAATTGTGGACGAATTCACCGGCCGCCCGATGCCGCAACGTACTTGGCGGCAGGGAATGCACCAAGCAGTCGAAGCCAAGGAGGGGCTGCCTATTTCCGACCCGAGCGAGACGGTTGCCCGGCTTAGCTTCCAGCGTTTTTTTCGCTGTTTCCACAGGCTTTCCGGTATGACCGGCACCGCCTATGAATCGGCGGGGGAGTTCTGGCAGGTCTATCGGCTGCCGGTGGTTCGCATCCCGGTGAATCGGCGCTGCATTCGCGAGCAATGGCCGGATCGAGTTTTTGCGGATGAACAAAGTAAACGGGAGGCGATTCTAACCGAAATCCAGCGGTTGCACGCTACTGGGCGCCCGTTGCTGGTTGGGACCCGGAGCGTTCTGGTCAGCGAATGGTTTGCCGGGGGCCTGGCTGAGCGCGGGCTCGAGGTGAAGTTACTCAACGCCACGAAACTCAAGGAAGAAGCCCAAATCGTGGCGCTTGCCGGGGAGGAAGGGCGAATCACAATCGCGACAAACATGGCCGGGCGCGGCACAGACATTAAGCTGGGCCGGGGTGTGGTGAGGCTGGGTGGTTTGCACGTAATCGCCACCGAGCGGCACGAATCGGGGCGCGTGGACAGGCAATTGTTCGGCCGCAGCGGGCGGCAAGGCGACCCCGGCAGCGCACAGGCCTTCGTCAGCGCTGAGGATGAGTTGGTTCGGCGTTACCTGCCGATGATCACACAGCGCGCCCTTCACAAGGTTTTGTGCTGGAAGACGCCGTCGCACACCCGTTTGGCGGCGGCCGCCTTCAAGCAGGCGCAGGGCAAGGCCCAGGCATTGGCCTTCCAGCAGCGACGGAACGTGCTCCAGTCGGACCTATGGTTGGAGGAGTCTCTTTCCTTTGCCAACGGAAGTTAGTAGTGCGAATTCGTTCGACTGTGGTCAGAAGCATCGAAGATGCCAAGTCCGCGCTGCTCAGCAAGATATTCTCTAAAATTAATTTGACAGCGATGCTTCGTTCCATCATAACCGGAGGCAGTTAGCCGTTAGTACGTCAGCAGAAACAGCGTACTTACTTTGAAGACCGGCCCAAAAGACTCAAAAGGCAAGTTCGAACTCGAGCCACTCGAGCCGAGAGTAATGCTCTCGGCAGATGTGTTGGGCGCGATGTCTTTAATTGGGAAGGTCGCTCACCAAGCCACGAAACATCCGGGAGATACCTGGAGCGCGACGAGTTGGGAAGAAACCAACCTTAGTGCCGCTAGCAGTATTCAAGAAACGAGACATGGACTGGCCTACGATCCGGCCAACCAGGTTTCGAGCATCTTTGAAGGCATCACTGGGGAAGCCTTGACTGGGTCTGAAACCGGCACTTGCGGGTCTGGAAAAGGTGCGGTCGCGGCTCCTCAAGGCCACACTTCGGATCCCAATTCTCCAGTTCAAAGTTCCGAGAGTGAGCCGTCGGAGCGTGGCTTGGTTGCATCCGCACGAACCGAAGCAATTGCATCCAAGTCACAAGTATCCGCTGCGAAAACTGAGGCGGTGACGACGTGGCAGACGGCGAAGACGCAACACGAGCGGCCGAAAACCACCCCAGCGGGTTCTACCTTCTCAGCGACCGCGGTGGGGAATACGCAGGGCATTCTGACTCATCAGTTGACGCAAACTCTGACTTCCGCGAACGGTCCTCCGTCCACACAAGTCATTGTAAAGCCATTACTTACATCGAGTTCAACCTCCCCGCAACAGAGAGGAAATTCTTCTTTTCAACCTTCTGCCGGCGCTTCTGCTTCCTCTGATCTTACCGTCTCCGACCTCAATCAAGACATTACCGCGGAGCTGACCCTGTATCAAAACGGCTCGGTTCACGGCACGGTCACCTTGAATTTTGGAGACGTGTCATTGGGTGGAGTGCTGAGCTTTACTTCCGCTACCGGGGTATTCAACGTGACATACTCTGGCGGGGCCTTCAGCGGCTCGGCGACTTTGAGCGCCAGCTCAGCCAGTCTGACTTTGGGCACAGCGGTTACTTCGACCGTTAAGAATATCACCGGCACCTACGCTCTTCCCGCGCAGACTTTCTCGCTGACCCTGGGTTCGATGAGCTTCGCAATTTCGTCGTTCGTAAACGTGACGGCGGATGGAGCCAGCGTTTCTTATGACCCGAACACCAGCACGACGGTTAACCTGACGGACGGCACGCACACCAGCAGCAAGGCGGTATCTCTGCTAACCATCGGCGTCAGCAACGCGACGATCTTTGCAGGAGTAAATGGCCCCTCGTCAAACTCGAATGCCATGGGGGTCCAGGTCACCGGGGCCAATCTGGCCCTGGCGCTCATGAGCGGGTCGGACGGCACGACATATTACGGGCTCAAGGCGACCGCCAGTGCGGTGGGGGCGGTGGGACTGCCAAGCGGCTTTACGCTGAGCGCGACGAACCTCGAGGTGGATGTCAGCGGCAGCACCGATGGCTCGAACGTGGTGAATTTCGACAGCTCATTCACTCCGGGAACCGGGTTGACCATTCAGACAGGGGCAGGCAGCTCGCAGGCTCTGGATTTCACTCAAAAGCTGGTGCAAGCCTCGGGTTCGCTCGAACTGAATTTCGACGGCTTTGTTTATATCAGCGGCAGCATGTCGATCCAGTCCGGGACTACTACCACCGTGACCTTGAGCGACTCGACGACCCAGCAAGTGTCGGTCCTCGAGATTGGGGCAAGCGGGGTGACGATCTTTGCCGGGGTGAATGGGCCGGACACCAACCCTGGGGCGGTGGGGGTGGAAGTGACCGGGGCTGGCTTCGGTTTGGCGCTGTTCAAGCCAACTGCGACCGCTAATACAACCACCTATTACGGGTTTAGCGCCAGTGCGACCTCTATTTCTGGAGTTGGGCTGCCTTCCGGGGTAACGGCCAGTGCGGGCAACCTGAATGTGCAAATCAACGGGGCCACCAGTGGCAGCGCGGTGGTAAATTTTGACAGTTCTTTTGTGGCCGGAACCGGTTTAGCCATCGCTACGGGCGGTGCGCCAATTAACTTGGACTTCACGGCCTCACTTTTGCAGGTTGCGGGCAGTATCAATCTGACCTTCTCCAGCTATATCAGCATCAGCGGTGGGTTTAGCTTCACCCAGTCCGGAGACACGGTAAGCATCAATCTAGGCGCCAGCGCCTACAATGGGGCGCCAGCCTTGAACTTCAGCTTCGGCTCTGGGACCACTACCTATTTCTCGGCTACCGGCGGACTGTCGATGAGCTTCGATGCCAGCAGCATCACTATCGTGAGCGCTACGCTCACGGTGGACAACGGCTTTACGATTCCTTCAATTCTGCAAGTCACCACGCCGACGGTGGCCCTTTCGAATATCAGCATCGACAAGGCAACCGGCCAAATCAGCGGCGCGGTCGTCAACGGAACTCCCAGCGACCCAGATCTGACGATCAAAGCGGGTTCGGCAACGCTGTTCCCGGGCAACTCGACGATTTCCGCGAGCATCACTCCGACGAACCCTGGGGATAACGGTTTACAAGGGGTGTTCAACCTGCAGACCGGCGCCTTCAGCATTACCTTGCAGCAATTTACCATGACCGTGGGCAGCGTGTTCACGGCGCAAGCCTCGGACGTGGTGATTTCCTACGACCCAACGAACACTGACCCGAATCAGCAATTGGTTTCCATTGGGAGCGGTACGATCACCTTCAACCAGTTCCAGGGTGGTATCAGCGGCAACGTGACCAACCTCATCATCTTCGCCGATGGATTCCAGTTTGGCAGCTTGACGGTTGGTTACACTGGCACCATCAATCTCGGCTCGGTCCTGACCTTGACTGGCCCCTCTGTCACGCTGACGAACTTCGCGGTGACGTTCGGGAATGGCAATGCCTCATTCACGGAGACGGGTTCACTGACGGTGAGCGTAACCAGCGCGTCTCTCAGTTTGGGCAGCATCAGCAGCACGGTCAGCGGGCTTTCCATTAGCATCAGCCTGGACCCGACCGATTTCGGCCACGTTACTGTCGCCGCTGATACTGTCACATTCCAATTCTCGTCGGTGGTTTCTTTCGATGCCTCGAACGTCGCCATTAACACGGCTCCGGCCAACGGGGATGCTTACCTGTCGGTGGGGTCGGCCACCGTAACCCTGACGTTGGGTTCGATCAGCCTGGGAGGCACGGTTACCAACTTCTCCTTCATCAACTCCAACGGCACGGTTGCCTTCGACGAGGACACTGGCTTCAGCGTGTCCATTAATGCGGACGCCGGCACTTTACATCTCCCAAGCTGGCTCGGGATTCAAATTTCGCAGTTTTCTCTCACTTGGCCCAATTTCGCCACCGACCCAACCAACTTCCAACTGACCCTCTCGGCCAGCATTACAGGTATTCATGGACTTCCGGCGGGCGTCACCGTTAGTGGGTTCATCAACGACGCAGTGATCGATGTCGGACGGCTCGAGCGCGGCGAGTTCCCCATCACGAGCATCGGCGGCTTTGGCGGGAGCGTGAGCGGAACGATTTTCGGCTTGCAGGTCAATGCCAGCTTTATCCTCGGCATTGTAAACCTGAACGCCGCGGGGCAGATCGTCAACAGCGACGGCACCGTGACCGACCCCAGCACAGGGAACCCGGTGGCGGGCGGCAGCACCACAGTGACGGCCTCGGTGATGTATGTGGGGGTGTCGGGCGGCGCGCAAATCCCAGGCGTGGGTGGGGTAGAGATTTACCTCGGGTTCTCCCAATTGGGGCCGCTCACCGTGTATCTGAGCGCGCAGTTCCCGATTATTCTGGATCCCGACAGCGGGCTGGCCATCAGCGGGTTCAGCGGAGGGGTTCTTTTCGACTATACCTTGCCGACACCCACCCAGCCGACCGACTTGCGGACGATCCCGATCACGGAACAAAATATCAGCATCACCCAGTGGCAACAGCAATTGCAGTTTCAAACGGTGCTGCAATATAACTCGAGCGGTGGCGGCACCAATCTGAGCGCGGCTTACGCCCAGCCGATGGTGATCGAAGCCGGGGTTTCACTGGACGATGCGTATTTGAGCGCGAACGCCTTTCAAATCACCGGAAATATCGCCATTTGCTTCGATCCATCAAATCCGACCACGACCAAGATTTACCTCGAGGGGATCGCAACCTTTGGAGACAGCATCAGCTTTAAGGCATATTTGTATGCCAATATTGATGCCAGCGGCCCCACTCCGACCATCAAGCTGATGTTCCTGATGGACGAACCGGGGGACACCCCAATTGAGTCGTTCGGCGGGACGCTTCTGTTCGGATTCACGGATTCGCTAGGGAACCCCATCACGCCGACGGTCACCGTGACCACCTCGACGCAAACCACTGCGACGGGTTCGACCTACCTCGCCACAACTTACTCACAACCCACGCAGGCCGGGGGGTTCTACGTCAGCCTGACGGGGTTCCTGGAGTATTCAGCGCTGGGTTATGCCAACGTGACTATTAACGGGGCAATTACGCTGACGGTTACCGCCACGCAGGCCAAGATCGATCTGTGGGGCAATTTGAATGTCAGCTTCCTGGGTGACATCGCCGTCGCGCAAGGCGAGTTCGTGATCAATTACGCCACTTCCAGCCCGCAATTCTATGGGGCGCTGAAGGTAGAAACCGGAGCCGCTTTTAATGCCCTCCAGCCCTACGGCTTGACGGCGGATGGCGCCATCCTCTTCCAGATTAATACGACGGGGGTTAGCCAGACGGTGAACCTGCCCAATGCGCCGCCCACCGGCGGACCACCGGCGGGACTGGTTGGGCCGCTCAACTCAAGTAATTCAACGCCGTTCACGATCATTGGGCCCATCATTTTTGACCTCACGATCTTTGGCACTACACCTTCAACGTTTGCCACGCTCTCCTACTCTGTTGGCAGCACAACGCTGTTCAGCATTCAGGGATTCCTGGACATCCGGTTGACGAATGACCCCAGTCTCGGCCTCGGGTTGCAGATGTTCGTAAATATTAACCAACTCCAGATTGGTCCCCCCAGCACGGCGTTCCTGACCTTCAGCGGCTTCGGTTTGATCGTGATCAACAGCCAGGGCCTGGCTGCCGAACTGAGCGTCAATTTGAGCGCCTCGGACAATAACATGGGGCTGAGCCTCACGGCGGGCTTCAATCTCGTCCTCAACACCACCTCGCAGGACGTAACATACAACATCCCAACGTTCCCCGTGCCGAGCGATCAGAGCGGTAATTCGGCCCCGGCGCCGCCGGTCACGATTTATAATTCAAGCGGGACGGCAACCGGCACCGCTACCAGCCTGGTCATTCCGGCCGGTCTGCCGCAAGGCGAACTGAGCGTTAACAGCAATGGACAGGCGATCTTTGTCAACGTCGGCGCGACTGGTCCGTACCTGTCGATCGCTGCCAGTGGGACGCTCCAGGTGGTTGGGCTCACGTTCACGGGAGATTTCCAGTTCCAGATAAGTTCCACCGCGTCGGGGATTGTGGTGTCAATGGTGCTCGACATGACCGGAAGCCTGCCTGCACCCATATCCGGCAGTGCGACAGTGATTGGAGCATTCCAGCTCGATGACAGCGGCGTCGAAGCGTACCTATCAATCGGCGGCAACACGAGCAGCACGACTCCTTACGGGCCGGGAATCGCGCTGACGGGCAATTTTCAACTCGCCCTCAATACGACTGGTTCGAGCGTCCCGGAAATTGGAGGAGTCACTTTGCCCAGCCCCATTGGCGCCCACACCTTCGTGATTGAGGGCACCGGCACTTTAACCCTTTACCTGACACCCGGGACCGGCTTCGTCATTACGGGCACCATCGCCTCGAGCACAACCACCATTAACGGGAACACGGAAAGCATTTTGAACGTGACGGGAAACCTCACGGCGACGGTCAACCAGAGCACCTTGTTGTCCGTGGCGGTCAACGGCGCCCTGCTCATCATCCCGAACCAGGGCGGAGTCGCGGGCGAACTGACGGTCACGCTCAATGCCGGCAATCCGCTCGACGGCAGCGGTTTCAATTTCAATGGCAGCTTCGTATTCGAAATCAACGCCACGAACGCGCAGCAAACCGTTCCTGCTCTCCCGGGCGGCGGCAGCACGCCGATTACCATCAATCCTGGGCCTTTCTCCATGGTGGTTGCCAGCGGCACGCTGAGCTTGGGAACCGCCACGAATGGTTTCAACCTCATGGGAAGCTTTTACCTGGCGATTGGTGCCCATGGCCTCGCAATCAGCACCGCAGTGAGTTTCGATGCCGTCGTGGGTGGGGTGACGATCATGACCTTGAATGCGAGTGGCGCGATGGAAATCACGGCTAACGGCTTGGCAGCAAGCTTCAAGCTCTCGGTTGCGAGCGGCAGTCCGTTCAGTATGGCCAACGCTTTCAGCTTCAGTGGCAATTTCACCTTCCAGATCAATACGACCGGGCAGGGAATAAATGACGTGATTGGAACCACGACCTTGAACCTGCTTCCCGGGCCTTACGTGCAGGTCTCGGTCGCCCAGGCTTCGTTGGCGCTGGGCTCCACAGCGAACGCCGGGTTGGCGTTGAACGGCGGCTTCACTCTGACGATTAGTTCCAGCGGCATGGCAGTTTCGGCCCAGGCCACGCTGGTCCTGGCCGTGGGCGGCACCACTTTCTTCTCCCTGTCTGCCACGGGTGCGTTGTTGATTACGCAGAACGGCATCGCGGCCTATCTCTCGCTGGGCGCGGGGTCCCAGCCGGGCGATTCGAATTTCAGTTTCAACGTGAGTTTCCTGCTTGAAATCAACAGCACCAATTTGCCGATCACGACAATCAACAACCAAACAGTGAATCTGCCGCCCGGACCTTACTTCGAGATCGTAGCGAGCGGCAGCCTGACTCTCGGCGGGGTCATAAACATCAACGGCTCGTTTACGTTTACTATAAATAACGGGTCGGCGCAGATAACCATCGACGCGTCGCTAAACGTCTTCAACATTACCTTCACGGTAAGCGGCAATGCGGGCCTCTACTCGGACGGGGTTGCGCTCAGCATCACGCTCATGCTGGGCAGCAGCAACAAGCCCACCGTGACCTTGATTCCAGGAGTGCTTTCAGTAACTGGCGCCTTGGACTTGGAGGTGAACACCACCGGCACTATCCACTTTGGGGTCGCTGCTAATACGCTTTTCGACGTCAATGTCCCGAGCGTCACGGTCAACATCTTTGGTTTTCCGCTCACGAGCGCCAGCTTGGACATCGGAGAGAGTGGCGGCGTCTTTTCGGCGACAGGCCACCTGTCATTCGACTTCTTCCACTTTGCTACCTTCAATGTCGATTTCTACTTCGACTCGCATAATAATTACTGGTTCTACGGTTACACTTACGTTCAATTGGGTTCCGACGACTTCAATATCCACGGTAATCTGACGGTCGAATTTGCCAGCAATAGCGAACTCCACGTAATCGACCCCTATAACGGCGTGTCCATCGATCATAACTTCCTGTTGCACGTGCAAGGTGGAGTGACAGCATTCGATTTCACCTTCGCCAGCATTGGGGCGGACGTGACTATCAATGGGTCCGACGTTTCGATTTCGGTCTATGTCTCAGTTAATTTTGGGTTATTCTCGATTGGCGGAACAGTAACCATCGATCTCGGCAGCATCAACCCGCCGCCCGCCCCGCCCCCGCCGCCCGCCTTGGGGACTGTCAACGGTGGCGTGCTAACGCTCAACTTCGGTCCCCATGCGGTTAATCGTGGAGTGCCGGCCTTGGCCAATGAGGCCTACACGATCGAGCTTGTGCCCGGTACCAGCCCCGGAGCGACCGAGGATCTCTGGATCATCGCGCCAGGGGTCTATTCCGGGCCGGCAGCATTCCCGGATGGCAGCCCCATCGGGGGAAGTCCTCCGGTCGGCGCGGTTGAGTATGATGGCGTGACCTCGATCGTGGCTAATACCGGAACCAGCAACACCACTCTCAGTCTGGCCGGCGTGAATGTGCCGCTGGTGATCACCGCCGGCAGTGGCGCCAACCATTTCGTGCTGAGTGGTGGCACCAGCACGATTACCGGAACCAGCGGGAACGATACCGTCATCGGCGGGTCGGGCAATGTTACCTTCAACGCGGGAAGCGGCCACAGCCTGTTTATCGGCGGCCCCGCGAACCAGAACACCATCAACAACTCAACCGGAAATCTAACGGTAATCGAAGGCTATCAGTGGACCGATCATACTGTGACCCCCGCCGTTGAGCACGACATTTATTATCAAAGTTACGATCTGAACGGACCGGCGCTGACTTACTCAAACGGCGGCCCCAATTACTCGGACGTCATTAACGGACCGGCGACGATCACCCTGAGCACGCCGGGCAGCGGGACCGCGACCTTCTCAGTCGAGAATTTCCCCGGGAGCCAATTTGTCTTAACGCTCAACGGCAATGGCAACCCGTCCGCAACCGCCAGTATCAGCAATAATGGGGACTTAGCCCTGAACGGCGATCTGGTTGGCATCAACGGCACAACGATCAGCCTAGAGAGCATTTCTAACCTAACCTTGGTGGGGGGCAGCACCGGCGACCATCTGAGCGTCACTAACTCGTCGGATATTGCCATCGTCACCCTCCAAGGCAATGCCGGAAGCGACAGCTTCACCGTAAACTTCCTCGGCAACGAGAGTTATACCGTCAACGTGACTGGAACCGGTTCGGGGAACGCGTTGACGATCAACGGAACCAACTCAGACAACACTTACCGCATCATTGGCAGCCCGGTTACGCTCGCCTCCGAGACCGTAAACTACTCCGACATGCAGCGGTTGGTGCTCAATGCTTTCAACGGCAATGACACCATCGATATCGGGCACACAGCCACCACGACGATCGTCAACGGCGGCAACGGTAATGATACCTACAATCTGCAGGCCAACAGCCAGCCGGTGACCCTCAATCTCGGGTCGGGAACGAACCTCGTGAACGTCGGTTCGCTCGCGCCAACCGAATCTGGCGGGCTACTGAGCGGCGTCCAGGCGCTGGTCACGGTCAACGGCGGACACGGCGGCTTGGACACGTTGTATCTGGATAATTCGGGCAGCAACGTGGCCCAGACGGCCACGGTCACGACGACCTCCATCACCGGCATGTTTGGGCAGGGCGGCTCACTCGTGTATGAGGGAATCGCCGCCCTGAACCTGTTCCTGAGCAACGCGGGCGTCGGGAATCCCGGCAACACCTTGGATATTCAGGGCATGAACGGGACGGTGAATGCCAATCTTGGCAACGGAGATAACACCGTGAACCTGGGAAGCACGGCTGGTCTAGTGGGCCCGGGCAGCTTGAGCCCTCTGAAGGGCGTTCTTAACCTGACGGGCGGCGGCAACGACGCTTTAAACGCCGACGACAGCGGCAGCTACAATCCCGAGAACGTTATCCTGACGGCCAGCACGCTTAGTTTCAGCGACCCGCTGTTCATCACCTTCACAGGTTTTTCGGCGATGAACATCAACCTCAGCCGTTCGGCGGACATTTTCGCGGTGACGGACACGTTTGCCAGCGCGTCCCTTGCGCCAGTGATTAGCATTTATGGGGAGGCTGGCAATGACGTGTTTGACGTGTTCAACACGCACGCTACCATGGCAATTCATGGTGGCAGCGGCAATGTAAGCATGTATGTGTTCCAGAACTCTGCGCCGCTCTACCTCTACGGAGACACCGGACGTGCCGCCATCTACTTGTTCGCCCAGGTCTCCGGTGGGAGTTATGTCACCGACGCGCAGGTGACCATCACAGGCGGTACGGGTGGGGACAACAGCCTGTCGATCTTTGGCACTCCCTTAAACGATGTGTTTCTCCTCGATGGCACGCCCACTTTCACGGGACTGGGCTTGAAGGTTGCCTTCAGCAATATCCAGGGCTGGTTGCTGGTCGGTTTGGGCGGCAACAACGTTTTCTACGTGGAAGGCACCTTCATTCCGACCACGCTGATTGGCGACGGTGGGAGCCTCCCGGTGTTAACGGTGCCGCCGGGGCTGCCGACCGGGTTGCCGCCAGCCTTGCCGGTGGGAACCGCTGGAAACAACACCTTCTATCTCGGCTGGCAGGGTGCGAATTACATCCCGGGCAGCCTCGCGGGTATTGACGCGCCGCTTACGATTAGCAGCCAGGGTGGCACCGCCACGGCCTACGTGGACGATTCGAGCGAAACCGCTGACGAGAATTACACTCTGACTCCCACGACGCTGACCAGTACGTCTATGGGGCCGGCCGGGGTGATTATCTATGACAGCACCATCGATAATCTGAACATCACGTGCGGGGCGGGCAACGATACTATCACTGTCAATGGTGATGGCGCAGGGGTGCAGACGACGATTGATGGTGGACCGGGCAACGACGCCTTCATTGTCAACGGCACGCCGCTCACCACGCCGCTGGCAATACTCGGCGGGACCAACACCTTCGGTGGCAACACGCTCACCGTGAATGGCTCGGGCATTGGAAACAATTATGTTGTGACCGGCTTCACCATCGACGGCGCGGGCGCCACGATCAGCTACGAGGAAATCCAGAAATTGACCATCAATAGCGTTGGCGGCAACAGCACCTTTACGGTCAATGGGGACAGCATTCCGACCTACCTGAACGGCGGCAACGACGGCGACACATTTGTGGTCAACAGCAGTAGCGCGCCTCTGTTCCTGGTCGGCGGCACTGGCAGTGACAGCTTCACGATCAATGGCAACGGCGGGCCGCTCACGGCCTCTAGCGCCAACGGCGACGATTCGTTTACCGTGAATGGCAACGGCGGGAGCATAGTGCTGACTGGTGGGGCGGAGGCTGACTCTTTCGTGATTAACGGCAACAGCGGCGAGCTGCTCACCGCGACGGGTGGTGATGGCAACAACAGTTTCATTGTCAACTCGAACAGCTCTCCCGCCACCCTCATTGGCGGTAGCGGCGACAATACGTTCACGGTCAACTGTCCGCTCGCTGCGGCGCTGACGATCGAAGGCGGCGGCAGCGGTGATGTCCTGACGGTCAACGGCACCGTCGGGAACGATTTCTGGACGATCACCAACAGCTTTGTCGGCGGCGTCGGGGCGCCAATTGATTTTGCGGGAATAACTTCGCTCTTCGTGAACGGGATCGCTGGCAATGACACCTTCAACGTACTCAGTACCGGGCCGGCCACCACGATTAACACCGGCTCGGGCTCGAGCACGATCAACGTAGGCAGCACAGCGCCAGTGCTTGGGGGAAAGGTAAACGGCATACAAGGCGCTTTGACCATCGTTGGCAGCGGTCACGATACGCTCAACATCGACGACTCCGGCGACTCCGCTACCGAGACCGGCACGTTGACCTCGACTACGCTCACTGGCTTGGGCCTCGGCGAAAGTGGTATCACCTTCAGCGGCTTAGTGGCGCTCAACCTCTCGCTCGGCTCGGGCAGCGAAACCTTGTTCGTCGTCAATACCCCGTCCGCCACCACCACTATCAATGGCGGTGCGGGGACCGACATCTTCAATGTTCAAGCAGCTACAGGCGTGATCAACCTCAATGGCGGAGCAGGCATCGACACGTTCAACCTGGGCTCCGGTGGTACCGTTAGTTACATCGTCAGCCAGGTGAATATCAATGGCGGCACTGGCACGAGCACCGTCAACGTCTATGACAATGCAGTGAGCGGCGCGCTCACCGGTCTGTTGACAGCCACGAATCTGACCGGCCTGGGCTTTGGCGTTGGCGTCGCATACACGCACGTCACGTATCTAAACCTCAACCTCGGGTCGGGCAACGACACCTTCAATGTCGAGCAAACAGCGGCAGGCACAACCACAACTGTGAACACCGGCGGGGGCAGCAACACCGTCAACGTCGGCAGTCTGGCGCCGGCCAGCGGCGGGCTCACGCATGGCATCCAAGGCCCTGTGGTGGTTGTCGGTAGCGGGAAGGATACCCTGAACGTTGATGACTCGGGCAGCAGCGTTAATGAAACCGGCAATCTCACTCCGACTCTTCTCGCCGGCTTGGGCATGGGGGCCAGCGGCATTACCTACAGCGGCTTGGCTGCTCTCAATGTCACCCTCGGGTCGGGCAATGACTCCTTCGCGATCAACGACATAACCAGTTCCACGGTGACCACCGTCAACGGAGGCGGCGGCAGCAACAGCGCCACGCTGAACTTCAGCCACGATTTCTCGGCACAGAACCTCACTCTGTTGAACTTCGGGACCTCCACGCTGAATGTGGCCGGCAACTTTACCGGCCTCTTGAATGATGCTGGCGCGATTTCGACCACGAACATCGCCGGGTCGTTCACGAGCGGAGGAGTGCTGAATGTGGGCTCCCTCGGGTCATTGAGCATAGGCGGTGATCTGGCCGGATTGGTGAACGACGCGGGCGCGCTGGGGACGGCGACCATCGGCGGCTCGCTTGGCAGCACTGGCGTGTTGAATGCGACCTCGATGAACTCGCTGACGATTGGCAAGGATTTGGCCGGGCAAGTGAACGACTCCGGCGCCTTGCCGAACGTGAGCATCGGCGGCTCACTGACCGCTACCGGAATTCTCAATGCCGCCTCGATCAGCACCATGGTAGTTGGTCTGGATTTGGCAGGGTTGCTGAATGTGAAGGGTTTGCTGAACACGCTGGCGGTAACGGGCGGCACGCCCGGCGAGGTTATCGCCGGTTCCATCAACGTTATTACCGTGCAGGCCGGTTATGGGAACAAGGTATTCCAGGTCATCGAGGGCGGGATCCAGCGGCAGATCGACGCCACGCCGGTGAGCGGCGGCTCGATGCCGGCCGACATTCACTTCTCATTTGTGTACGATGACTCGGTGGCGTCCGGCAATCCGTCGGTTGCCATCAGGGTCGTCAACGGCGGCCCGGTGGTCGAACACTCCTTCAACCTGGCGCTGGTCTCCCTGGCCTCAAAGTCCAAGTTCAATCTCGCGCTGTTGTCTGCCTCGGGCCAATCGGGAATTAGTAATGTGAGCGTGGACGGCGACATCCTCGTCGGAATCACCGCGGCGGAAGGGAAGTTCTTTGGCCTGAACGCCGGAAGCCGGGGCGGGGTTCTGCTGCCTTCGGATCAAATCACCGGCGTCGAGGTCAGCGGGAGGCTGCCGATCGGAATGATCAACGTAGCCGGCATTGAGGCAGTGGCCTTTGCGGTGCTCACGACTATTCAGGGCAAGCTGGTGAATATCCTCGGCGACCTGGGCTCGAAGGGACATCCGCAAGTGTTGTGGAACCTGTTGGGCAGCAAAGCGACGATCCGGGTTGCCACGGACGCGCTGGTAATCCCGTTCAACGAGACTCACAGCGTCAAGGTTTACGCGCAAGTTGCCAGCTCCAATCCGAGCCTTCAGTACGCCACGACCTTGACCGATACAAAGAACGACAATCTCCCGATTAAGGCCTACGTGCAAATCAAGCCCGCCCTGACGCACAACGCCGTCCCCAGCATCGCCAGCATCGCTCTAGTGGGCAGCGGCGGTTCCATCGACAGCCGTTACTCGGTAGGCACCATTACCAGCACCGGGCCGCTGGGGAGCGTGACCGTGCGAGCCAAGCCGGGCATTGGCAGCATCACAGCGCCAAGCATTTTGGGGAAAATAGTCGTTCCCAAAGGCGCCGGCAAGGTCGTCATCCATCTCGATCCAAGCGTATGAGAGCGTTTTTTGGTTTAACCTTCGTTGCGGCCGGCCTGTTGTTTGTGGCACCGTCGTACGCGCAGACCAACACCGGCCGGTGGTCTCTCAGCTTGGACGGCGGGGTAGCGCTACCACAGAACGTCAACATTAAAGGCGGGGACACGATTGATTTTGACGGAGGCTTCCGGATCGACGCAGGTGTTGGGTATAAAATCTGCCCGCCGCTGACCGCTGAGGTCGAGGCCGGCCTGATTGACAATTCCGTAAACAAGATCGGCGGCGTTGCTGTGGGCAGCTACGGTGGCACGGCTACCCTCTACCAGGTCCCCCTCGTGGCCCAAATCATCTGGGCGCCTTGCCTTAAGGGGGTCGTAAAACCCTACCTTGGCGTCGGCATCGGTGGAGTTGCGACGGTGGCCAATTTGGATACTCCTCTAGGCAACGTAAATGATACCGACGTGGTCTTTTGCTACCAAGCCGAGGCCGGAGTAAAGTTTCTTGCGGGCGAGCATCTCGAGCTCGGCGTGGTCTATAAATTCCTCGGCACCCTCGACCACAGTTGGTCCGAAAACGGGGTGACGCTTAACACTGACGGGATCTTCACCCACAGTATTATGGCGGTGCTGACCTGGAAGTTCTGACCTAAGTGGAGGCCGCATCGCGGGGCGCCGAATGCGCGCCGTCGGCCCAACGAGCATTGAGTTCCTGCACCTGTTTTTCCAGTTCCCGCATGCGGTGGATCAGTTCGGGCAGTTGCTGAGTAGCAATGATCTGGCGCTTGGCCTGCCGGTCCGGAGCGGCGGGGATACCCAGCACGCGGCCTCCGTCCGGGATGTCGCGCATCACACCGGATTTCGCCCCGACCATGACCTGATTGCCCAGTTTCAAATGGTCCGCGATGCCGGATTGGGAGGCCACCACCACGTAATCGCCCAGATGAGTGCTACCGGCAAAGCCAACCTGCCCCATCACCAGGCAATGCCGGCCGATAACCACATTGTGGGCCACGTGGACAAGGTTATCGATTTTGGTGCCTTCGCCAATGACGGTCGAGCCGAGCGTGCCGCGGTCGATGGCGGCATTCGCGCCGATTTCGACATCGTCCTGGATTACCACATTGCCTAGTTGAAGCACTTTGCGGTGGCGGCCCTCGTCGAGCACGTAACCAAAGCCGTCCGAGCCAATGACCGTGCCGGCGTGAATGGTGACGCGATGGCCGAGTTGCGTCTGGCGATACAGCACCACATTCGGAAATAAGCAAACGTCGTCGCCCAGTTGGCAGTCGGCCCGCAAGTCATTGCCGCCCATGAGGACTGAGCGGGCGCCCACCCGCACCCGGTCGCATACGACGCAGTTCGGCCCGATGTGCGCGGTTGGATCAATCCGGGCCGAATCGGCGATGACCGCGCTGGGATGAATGCCGCGGGGATGTCCCTCCGGCGGGAAGAAGACCGGCAGCACCCTGGCCAGGGCCACCCGGGCGTTGGGGACGCGGATGAGAACTTTTTTGGCCGAAACGAAAGGACCGGCCACCAGGATGGCAGAGGCTTGGCTCTGCTCGGCGGCGGCAAAATAGGAGGCGTTCTCGGCGAAAGTGAGTTCACCGGCCCTCGCCCGCTCGGCTGGCGCAAGACCGGTTAACTGGACCGAGGCGTCGCCAGTGATTTCGCCATGGAGTTTTTCGGCAATTTGAGCGGCAGTGAAGGGCATAAAAAGTTGGAGGTATTAGAAATCCAATGTGTGCTCGGCAAGGCTTGGGTTCGCCTGTGATGCCTGGGCCGGCAAGCGGAGAGCGCCCAGGCCTACCATGTGTTGGGCTTCGGGGTCCCAGACCTTCAAGCGGAGGCAACGAATGATTTCCATGGGGCGAAGCGACGTGGTCCGGGGAGTTTGCAACTCGGGGATGGCGGCAAGGGCCTCGGGCAGGCGGTAGAACGGGATGCGCGAGTTCAGGTGATGAATGTGGTGGTAACCGATGTTCGCCGTGAACCAGGCCACGATCGGGCCGGTTTTCATGAAACTGGAGGATTCCAGCGCGGCTTTGGCGTAAGACCAACCGGCATTGTCACTGAACGAAACCGCGGGGAAATTGTGCTGGGCGTAAAACAGGTAACTTCCGATGGCGCTGGCGATGAAGTGCGGCACGAACAAGGTCAGCAAAAGCGCAGGCCACCCAAAGAGGCAGGTAATGACCACCGCCAGCGAGACGTGCACCAGGCACGCGATCAAGCCGTCATAATGTTCCCGCAGCTTAGTGGCGGAGGGATACAGGCACATCCCGTACAGAAAGACGAAGATATAGCCGAACAAAATGGTTAAGGGATGACGCATGAACAGGTATCTGAGACGCGCGCCTCTCGACGCCTTCAGGTACTGCGACTTGGTAATGATGGGATAGGAGCCAATATGCGAACCACGGAGCTTCGAGTTATGATTGTGATGGTGGTTGTGGGAGCTTTTCCAAACACTGCTGGGGCTGAGGATGAGAATCCCAAAGATCCGCATCAAGCCCCCGGCAAGCCGTGAGTGCGGCAAGATGGCCTGGTGCTGTTGATCGTGATAGATGACAAAGAACCGAAGAACCAGCAGGCTGGCGAGAAGACTGCACACAATCTTGCCGGCCAGGTTGAAGTTCCAGAGCGTTCCCGCGAGGGCCACTGCCAGCAGCCCCGCAGTGGAAAGCACATATAACCAACTCCGCACCGAGGAATCCGCCGCGTACGGTTTGGTCGCCAAAATAAGTTCTTTGCCAGTTCTCACGCCGCGCTCGAAAGATTATCCCGGCGCTGGCAAGGCATGCTAATACCTTTTTCGTATTTGGCTAATAGCCTAAACGCATGAGCGTTAGGAGGCCGGTGGAATGGGTTGGGGGACACCCCCTCTGGGACCCGCGACACCGTGACAACGAGCGTAAACATTGGGGAATTTTGAGGTTCGACCCGTACATTGGCCTTGACAAGCCGTGCCGGAGCCGTGACAGGTTCTGGCTAAGCTCCGGCTTGGTTGAGCCTCTTCCAGGTCGTCACGGTGCGCCCGTCGCCTGCTCTGGAGGTGAGATCCGCCGGGCGGGGTTGGCCAGGACTGGCGAAGGAGACCGTCAGTGATTCGCCTTCAAGCTGGAAGATGCCGAGTTGCTTCTTGCCGGAGGCGGGACCGTGGGTGAGCAGATAGTCAATCGTGTTAGGCTGGCGGCTGCGATCAATCGCATACCGCGCCCTGAGGATCACCTGCTTGCCCATGAAGACTGTCGTTTCGTTGCCCTTGGCCACCCGTTTGCCCCACTTGAGGAATTCGGGCTTTAGTGCCTCGCCACTATGCGAGCAAGCTGTCATGGTCCATTCACCTTCTAATTCAGGCACGGGCTCAGTCGGGAAATCTGCTGGCGCTGCCGTAGCTTTGCCGCGTGGTGTGGTGCCCTTCTGTTTTAAGCCAGCTTTTGTGCGCTCGAGCGTCTCTAAAGCCAGCCCGGCGCCCGGGCGGGTAGCGAACCGAGTCGGGCGCTCCTTGCCGGTCATCTGCAAGCAAAGCCGCCAACGGTCGCCCTTCAATTCGAAGATGCCGCGGTTGGTATTGCCCTTTTCCGGACCCTTGGTGAATTTCATATCAAGCGCCCAGGGCTTGCTCGCCGCATCCACGGTCAGCTTGCCTTCGTAGGTGGCCCCCATGCCGGAAGTGGTGAAGCGGCCGCCCTTGACGACGATCTGGCTGCCATCGGAGGGCAGGACCTGGCCGTCCACCTCAAGAGAAACAATGTTCCATGCGCCTTGCAGTTTTTCCAACTCGGGTTTCATTGCAGTAAATTCCGTTCTGAACCTATTTCGCAGAGCCTTTACTCTGGGCGAGTTCGAGGAGTGACTGCGCTCGCTTCTTCAGACCGTCGTTTCCGGTCACCTGGGTCACTTTCTCCAGGTACTCTGCGAGTTTCGGCGCCACCTTCCCGGCATCGCTTCCCTGCAGCAGCGTTTCCGAAATCGTCACGGCGGCCGTGGCAGCGTCTTCTCTCGTTTCGGCATCGTCTAAATAGGGAGCGATCGACGCCAGAGACTCGGCCGACGGAATCCCGCCAAGCGCGGCAAGCAGCAGCCTCTTTTCATCGGGGCGGTGAACCAAACCGGCGGCCTTTCGACACATGTCGAGCCGCTTGTCCGCCGGGAGATCAGGGAGGGCGGCAAGACGGAGGTAGCCGCGCAGCAAGAGCAGTTTGTCCGAGGTGGCAGCGCCTTTACTTAATAGTGCGAGAAGATAAGGTGCGGCGTCCGCACTGTTCCAACTGCTGAGGGACCTTACCGCCGTGGCCCGGACCTCCAAGTCCGACTTGTCCACCGCGGCGCGGACCGTTTCAAGAGCCGTTGTGCCCCCGACAGCCGTCAGCACCCTGAGCAGCGCGGACTGTTGCGCCGAACCTACTCTGGGCAAGTGAGCCGCCAAATCCGCGGCACAAGCGTCGGCTTTGGGCGCGCGAAGGCTCACCATCGTCAGGGCTTGCTCGCTTGCTTCGATGTCCTCCGGAGTGGTCGCCCGCTCCAGGAGCCGCAGCAGGGTCGGGAGTTGGTCTGGTCCGGCCAATTCGCCGAGCCTTTGCTCCGCAAAAACCCTTATCTTCGAATCGAGATCGCCCGCCGCGGCGGTAAGCTCGGGAACGGCGCCGATCATCCGGCGCCGCACCACGAGTTCCATTCCGGTAAGGCGCCGTTTGACGTTGGGATTGGAAAGCATGGTCATAACTGCGTCATCCACTTGCTTGCCCTGAAGACTGGCCAGGCTCTCCTGAGCGAGCTGGGAAATCTCGGAGTCGCTATCGCCCAACAGAGCCTCAAATACAGGTACAGCCGATGTGCTGCCGATTTGGGCGATCGCGCGGATGGCAGCGACACGCGTTGGCTTCGGGCCAGTTCTGGCGGCGTCGAAAAGGGCGTGAAGCGCGGCCGGATCCAAACGCCAACCCAGAGTCTGGGCCAGCAGAACCTGATGGTCGGCCGGCAGCGCGGCGAGTTCTGCGGCGAGGAGCCGGGTCACTTCTGCGCCCGGCACTTCCGCCGAAATACGCATGGCGGCTTGAAAAACCTCGAAGTCCTGGCTTCGCGCCGAGTCCAACAGGAGTGCCCAGCCCTTCTCTCGCCGCGCCAGAATGGCGCCGCGGAGGGCTGCTATGCGCAATTGCTGTGGCCCCTGCACGCTCCGCACCTGGTCATAGATAGCAATCGCCTGTTTCCGCTCTCCCTTGCGGTCGAGCGCTTCAGCGCATTGGAACAAGCCTTCACAAAACGCGGGTTGGTTGGCCGGGGAAACCCCCGGCAGCGCCATCTGCAGGGCTTCTGCGGCGGAAGCGTTGCCGATCTTCCCCAAAGCTCTCGCCGCCGCCGGTGCGACGTCCGGGTCTGAATCCCGGAGCAGTTTGGTCAGCGGGCCAACCGCTTTCGCATCTCTGCGCACGCCGACGCTGCCAATGACTCCCACCAACTGGCGGCCATTGAGTTTGCCCAAAGCGTTGCGAAATGCTTTGTCAACCGCGGAACTGGGAATCGTCTCCAAGGCATACCGGGCCATGTGCGAGAGACTTTCGTCGCCGAGTAACGCTGCCAATGGCGCCACCGCGTCTGCGGTGCCAATTCGGGCCAGTTCCCGGCAGGCGTCGGCCTTTTCCTTTTGATCGCCGTTAAACCCCAGTTTGAAAACCAGAGCCTGAACCTGCTGCTCCGTCGAGGGCGGCGTCGCAATGGCAGACGACAGCGCTCCCATTGTCGCAACAAGGCGGGCAAGCAACACGAGGCTCGGTCTGCGTTCCTGGCGGGCGGTTTTCCGAAATGGTGGCTTCTCTTTCATAACGATGGCAAAAACTGAGGAATCACGGGTAGTGCGAGGGTCAAATGATCCACGGGGCCCGCATGGCGCGGGAACGTAAGCGGTTGGCTTCTTCGTCGTTGATGAACTCCTCCTTTACGGGATCATATTTCAGGTCGCGTTTTAGCCACATACAGATGTTGGCAGCATGGACCGTGGACATGGAACGGTGCATGACCATCGGATTGGCAACCGTCAGCCGCCTGGATTTGATGCAATCAAAATAGTTGCGGACATGGCTCATCGGACGCTGAGTGCGGGTCTGGTAGTCTTTGACGAGCATGGAAAAGTCAGCCAGCAGCGCCGGCGAGGAGACCTCGGGTTTGGGATATCCGTCGGCGACAGCCACCCAACCTTCAGTGCCTTCGTAGCGGACGCCACAGGAGCCGTGCCACCATTGCTCACCGCGAGATAGGATCATCTGGATGCCATTCGCAAACCGCGTAACCATGCCGTCGCCGGTGGGGTTGTTCACATACTTATATTCGATGGCCGAAGTGTCGGTAGCGCCGATGGCGAACTGGCACTGGGCAAAGGTATGCGCACCCCATTCGCCAATGCAACTGGTGTGGAAATCGTAATAGCCGCGCCAACCGCCGCCGGTGTAGGCGGAATTATACGGCCGCCAGGGGCACGGCCCGAGCCACTGGTCCCAATCCACTTCGTCCCGCGGCGGTTCCGGCTCCGCCGGGAGCCAATCGTAGCGCATCTCCGCGGCGTCCCACGGGGCGATGTGGGCGCGGACGGTGTGAATTTTGCCCAGACGGCCAGTCCGCAGCAGTTCATTGGCGCAAGTGAAGTTGTCCTCGCTCAAACGCTGGGTGCCGGTTTGGTAAACTCGGCCGTATCTTTTTGCCGTGGCGACCACCGCTTGCCCCTCGGCGATGGTCATCGAGGAAGGCTTCTCTGAGTAAACGTCTTTGCCGGCGCGCATCGCCATAACCGAGGCAAGGGCATGCCACCGGTCACCCGTGGCGATCAGCAACGCATCGATATCGCTCCGCACCGCCAGGAACTCCCGCATATCGCGGTAGGTAGAGCAATCTTTGTTTCCATACCTTTCGTCGATGATCCGTTTAACCGCTGCGCGCTGCGACTTTTTGGCATCGCACACCGCAACGAACTGGATATCCTTCTCAGGCAACATCCAATTGAGCACACCGCTGCCGCGGGCGCCGATTCCCAATCCACCCATCACGATGCGCTCGCTCGGCCGCACCGAGCCGTTGAGGCCCAGTGCAGAGCCGGGAATGACCATCGGAACGGCGAGGGCGCCGGCGGAGAGAGCGGCTCTCTTCAGAAACTCCCGACGTTTCAACGGAGCGGGGGTTGAGGAAGAGGAGAGGTTGTGTTTTGTCATAGGTGAACTGCAGTTGCTTCGAATTAGTTACGCTTGGACTCGCAGTTTGCGCGAACCGGATTATGACAAAACAGGCTGTGGGCGTCAATCAATGGTTTTGACTGCTTTGACTGACTCCTTGCGAATCCTTGCGAATGCTTGCCAATGGCAGCTAATCATTTAACCGGGAAGTTCGGCGGCGCCGCCAGCCAGTTTCAGCCCGAGTACGTCCGCCAATGATTGTTCTACAAGCCGCAACTGGGAAGCGTCCAGAGCGCCTAAGCGCCGAACGAACTTCGCCGCCTGAACCGCTGCCGTTTGTTGTACATCAAACGCACCTTCCTTGAGGGCCGGATGCTTACTGAGGAATCCGTGGGATGCACTACAACATAGAAGCGGCGCCAGTGTGCGGTGGCAAAGCGCAGCGGCGACACCGCTTTGGGTGGAGCGGAGCGACGGGGCATTCTCCAATGCTTGTATTCTATCCAGCGGCGTCCTGTGTAATTTCCACCTCGAAGCGCGTGCCCACGACCGTTGTTGTATGAGGGGCAATGATGCAAAGCGTGCGTTCGTTTTCGAAGAACGGAACGCTGACGACAACCACCGGCCGCACCTTGCCGAGGTAGCCTAGATCAACCAGCCAGATCTCACCGCGCTGGATGCGTGGGAGGGGCATGATGGTCGTCTTGGTCCCAGATCTCGGCGGCGAGTTCGTCCAAGGCCTCGCCCGGCACGTCGCCGTAACCGGCCTCCAGCCGGTTGACCCAGACTACGAACTCGTGACGCTCGCCTTGCGGGAGCGCCAGCACACTATCTTTCAATTCGGCCACGCTCATCACAGAAGTAATAATGCCACGGAGCGGTCCTGGCTTCAAGATCTGATGGGCTCTAAAATTGATCGACCCCATTCGGACCCCCTTACGTTTCGCCGACGACATTCATCGCCAGCGGAGGAGAACTGCGGTGATGTTATCACGGCCCCCGCTGGTGTTGGCCGCGTCTGCGAGTTGCTGACAGGCTTCCTGGCATTCGATGTTCTTGCAAATCACCGAAGAGATCTGGTGGTCACTGAGCATCCCGGTTAGCCCATCAGAGCACAATAGCACCTGATAACCTCTTCTCAGGCCCATCGTTGTTACATCGGGCAGCACCTCACCTTCCATACCTACAAAGCGTGAAAGTCGGCCTTGCGCGGGGTGGGAACGTGCCTGCTCGGGCGTAATCTCACCTTGGCGCAGGAGGATGCCGACGATGGAATGATCATCGGTCAACCGAATCAGCCCCCCTCGCCGAAAGACGTAGGCGCGGCTGTCGCCTAAGTGTGCAAGATGGACCGAGCGGCGACCCAGCAGCGCCACTACCACGGTCGCTCCCATTCCCCTCAGTTCAATCTGGGCGGCACTCTCCGCAGATAGCTTCTGGCTCAATTCACAGATGGCGTGACGCAACTGGGTACGGATGACTGGGGCTGAGCTGTCCTTCAATTCAGCCAAACGTCGCTGGATAATTGCCGGCAGGACTTTCACCACCACCTCAGAAGCCAATGCGCCGGCCTGCTCCCCGCCCATGCCGTCGGACACAATAAAGAGGCCCCTGTGCGGGTCCGTGAAGTAAGCGTCCTGGTTGACGCTCCGAACGCGGCCCCTGTCGGTCACTGCGCCCCAAGTCAGAGCCAAGCTGTGGGTCGGGTTACGTCTCTTGGTGGGCGATTTTGCCATGGAACTCAAAGCACCTTCGCAAGCGCCTCCCGCATCTCCGCGGCGTCCTGGTATCGGTCACTCGGGGAATTCAGCAGTGCGCGGTCAATGACCTCGGCCACTTTTTTGGGGATGCCCCGATCTCGCCGACGGATCGGGATAATCCCGCCGCGCAGGATAATTTCGATCGGGTCCCGCCCACGTGGAAAATCGTGCGGCGTCTGGCTGGTCAGCATGTTGTAAAGCGTGGCGCCCATGCTCCAAATATCGCTCGTCGGCTTTACATGTTTGAAGTGAATCACCTGTTCTCGCGGCATGAAATACGGAGTTCCGCAGTAGTGGCCCGTCATGGTCATCCCGCTGAAGCCAGCCTGTTGAAAACTCTTCGCCAGGCCAAAGTCCGCGATTTTCGCCGTCCACCCTTCAGCCGAACGATCGAGCAGTATGTTCTGCGGCTTGAGGTCACGGTGGACAAATCCATTCCGGTGTGCGTGTGCGAGGCCGTCAAGCGCCTGCATCATAATAGGGCTGGCCTGCGACAACGTCAGCTTACCGCCGTTCCTCGCCATCAAGTCACCCACGCTGCCGCCTTCACAGAGCTCCATGACGAAGTAGAATGCACTGGCTGCCGAACCGTGATCCAGTAATGCGACGATATGGTGGTGCCGCAACTCTTTCATGAGGTTGATTTCCCGCAAAAACTTTTCCCGAGCATCCTCACTGACCGCGACCTTGGAGAACAGAACTTTGATTGCAACCCGAGCGCCATTCCCTTTATGTCGGGCGAGATAAACGGCTCCAAAGCCCCCTGCCCCCAACCTCTTTTCAATCTCGTAGCCTGCGACCTTTGGCACCTGGGCCGCCGCCTGCTTTCCCCCCTTCTGAAGGAGGTCATGCAAGAGTGCCGCTGGGTCGGCCTCCGCCTTCTTGCGACAGGCTTCGCACACATAGTCGCCGCGGCGTCCATTGCCAATTTCTGCAGCGACGTCTTTGCCGCACTTCCGGCAGCGAACCGGCTCGGGTCTTGGGGGAGGATTGGCGGAAGCGATCAACTTCTCCTTGCATGGCACACAAATGAACGTGCCCCCGATCCAGGCGCAATATTGGCGCTGGTCATCGGAGATCGCTCGATTGCACTGGCACAGCAGATCGCGGGCGACTCCAGCGTCACGGCCAGTACGGTTGTGCCCACTTTGATTTTGTCGCCATGCCTAAGTGCGACATCTGGGAATTTCCCCTGGGCGCCTTGTTCGGGGGTTGCGCCTTTTTCCCGACCACCGTGCTTCACTCCGTTCACCCAGGTTCCGTTCAGGCTGCCCAAATCCCGGAGCGCGGCGTCGGGCGGATTCGCTTCCAAGATGAAATGGTGCCTGGAGGCCGTTACGTCCTTCAGCGGGATCTGGATATGGCAGTCCGATGCGCGACCGAAAACGAATGTGTCATGCTCATCAAACACGAACCGTTTGCCGCGAAGACTCCCGCCCACGACTTCCACAATCACTTGACCAGACATGACGCGGTTCTCGTTTTGGTTAGCTTGATTGGATGCCGGGTATCGTTGGTGGACCTTGCCAAGTGGCTCCCATCCTCCGCAACTGCTGGCGCACCCCAT